>Ga0206966_1008_pt1 | contig 82194 bp, 75 predicted proteins | sample Alteio_BWOrgHeat_23_FD_152970 | JGI IMG/M metagenome (GOLD analysis project Ga0206966, IMG submission 152970) | Enriched cells from forest soil in Barre Woods Harvard Forest LTER site, Petersham, Massachusetts, United States -... | ecosystem: Environmental > Terrestrial > Soil > Temperate forest >...
GATGGCCGGAAAGACTGGGGAAGGCCCAAGTGATCGAGCGCGTAGAGGCGGTCGGCGCGGCTGATGCTCAAAAAGCCCGCGGCTTCCATACGGCGATTCAGAATGTCGGCGGCGGCTTCGCCGATCCAGTCCAGATTCGGCTGCGATGTGTGGTTCTCAAGGGGAAGGACCAATAACAGCCGTCCATGCATCGGTGGGTTGGTGGATGGGTCAGCGGACGGGGCAAGGGCCGGTTGAGGGTATGCAATTCCTGAGAAAAGGACGAGCGAGATCAGGGAAAGAGAGAGAAACCGAAACATAGATCGAAACAAGAACCGCACAAGCACGATTATAGTTGGCAGCACCCTTCTGATTTCATTGGCGGGTCAGTCTAGCCTCTTGCGGGCGATCAAAATGCAGCACGGCTGCCCACTGTCCCTGGCGCTGCGCCTGCCATGTGACGGCTCCGTCTAGCAGACGGGCGATCACACTAGGTGGGAGGTCGTGGTGGAAGTCGAAGAAACGCGTGTCGAGATCTTCATTTCGGCGCCCGAGACTAAAGGGTAGATGGGGTGGATCGTATTTCGTAGAGAAGATCAAGCCAGCGGTGTAGGGCTGCTTGAGCTGCGCGGCTTGTTGTATCTGCGGGAAGGAAAAATTATCGATGGCAACGACTGGGATAGGCTGCACAACGTAGCCTAACTCGGGTTTGGAGAGCTCGTCGGTGGCGGGCCACGCCGTCAGCACAGTGGAGTGCGGGTAGCGTTCAAGAATTTGCGTTATGGCCGTCTGATGCAGGCGAATCACGTCGCGGTAGGCGAGATTGTCTTCCGGCGCGAAGCGATACGGCGGGTTCACAAACAATCCGGCGACGAATCCTGTCGCGCTCAGGGCGACGAGCGTCGGCCATTGTCGCAAGCGCCTGCGGAAGGTGTTTACGCATAGCAGGATTACCAGCGGATACAGCGGCAATAAATACCGGGTGAGCAGCGCGCCTCCCAGGATCGAAAAAAATATGAGATTCGCTAGGATCACGACATAGAAACGAGCCTGGACCTCAAGCGAGATCCGGAGGCGTGTGGTTCCGTCTTCCTCCTTGACCGGCGGCAACAGCATACAGGCGAACATCAGGAGCACCGGCACAAAAAGATTCATGTGAGCAGTGATATGCAGCACGCGATGCCCAAAAGCGAGTAAAACGCGCAGCGGCGTGAGAGTTGCCGTGGCGTTGTAGCGCAGGTATTCCGGGTTGCCGAAGACGAATCCTGTGCGATACCGGTGGTAGAGGTACCAGAGCGCAAGCGGCAGGGTGGGCAGGCAGAGCATCGCCGCTCGGGCAAGGTCTTTCTTAACCCGAGATCGGATGCCAAGCCACGCTTCCCATATCGCGAGGGCAAGCGGAGTGACGATGGCCGTTTCTTTTGAAAGTGCGGCTAGCGAAAAACAGATGATGGCCAGCCACAATCGGGATTCCATCTCCAGCAAAAAAGCAATGGCCCAGAGCGTTGCCGCGGCAGCGAATATATCGGCATGCGCGAGTGAACTTTGCGCGAAGAACACTGGATAGATGCCAGTCAACAGGGTGCTGGCTGCGGCGACCGACTGTCTGCCAGTGCTAAGAAGAGCGATCTTCCAGGTCGCGGTCAGCGCCAGCGATGCCACCAAAGACATAGCCAGACGGGTTGCCAGGGGCGAAAAGCCGAACATCTTCCAGAAGGCGGCGAGGTAAATAGAGGGCAAGGGAGGGTGGGCGTTCGAGAGGGTGGTGGACGGAATGAGGGAACCCGTCCGGAAGAAGTCATAGGCAGCGGGGATGTAGTAGCCGGCTTCATCCCAGTAGTAAGGCAGCCGTAACAACGGCCAATGGGCCAGAACAACCACGAGGAAAATCGCCACGACGACGATCCACAAGGAAACAGGCCGGCTATCGGGAACTGCTTTCAGCTTGTTTGGGTCAGACACGCGTTAGTGTATCAACTCTATATTTACCGGGCCGGGTACAGGTCACTCAGTGGTGCACCATTTGCGATATTCCGATATTCAGACCATTCCACATAATCTGCACACCGATTATCAGAAGGATAAACGCGGACAGACGCATCAGGATGTTTGTGCCCGACTTGCCAAGTACCTGTACCAAACGGTCCGCGTTGCCATAACAGATGTATACCGAAACGCAAGTGAGGGCCATCGCCGTCAAAGCCGCCAGGAATCGGCGCGGGTAGCCGTGCTCGAAACCAGGGCCTGCCTGGTGCCTTAAGTGTGCGCCCAACGTGATTGCGATGGAGATACAGCCCGGGCCGACAGTCAGAGGGAGTGTCAAAGGGAAAAAGGCGTGCTCCAGAGCGTTTTCGAGCGTCGCTGGGTCGGCTTTCTCAGAAGACTCATCGCTTTGCTGATTCAATAGCCTCCAACCCGTGGCCGCCACGACGAGTCCGCCTGCGAGCTGCACCACAAACAGCGAAACGCCGAGAAGAGCCAGGATTTCACTGCCGATCAAGAACGAGATCGCGAGGATCGCGAAGCCGTAAACCGCGATCTTGCGAGCGAGAACCTTTTGGATCGACTCCGGATAGCGCCGGGTCAAGCTGAGAAATATCGGGGCATCGCCGATGGGATTCACAATTGGGAACAACGTAATGAACGTGACGACCAGGACCTTTATAAAATCAGCGAGATTCGCCACCATTTAATTCACCCTGACCTGAACCGGTCTCAGCCGGCGATCCGGCCCCCCGTCGCAACAGGGGTTCGTGTTTTTCTCCATCGAAGGCTCAGTTTTATTCTCCCCTCGACGGCTGTAGTGTAACTCGTTACTTCAGCTCTCCGATCCATCCGCAATGCTGATCACGAGCGCGAAAACCCGGTCTTCAATAGAAGATTGATTCTGGCCGTATCGTTACAACTCTGGAACGCGATTGTTTTTTGTAGTTGGGGAGCGTTACGGCTCCGGCATCTCTCAGGCAGTGGGGTCATGGAGGAGACACGCTGCGATGCGCCGCTCGATGAATCGTCGCTCCATGGGGCTGCGCGTGAGGGCAAGTGCCGCGTGGAAGTGCTGGTGTGCGATCTCCGGCCGTCCGCTGCGCAACTCGAGTTCGCCGAGCGTCGCGGGATAGAACGGATAAGCGGCGAGGCGATCGAGGCCTTTCATGGCGCGGATCTCTTCGAGCCCGCGTTCCGGGTCCCGATATTGGGCGACGGCAATAGCGCGGTTGAGTGCAACCACGGGTGAAGGACGAATCTTCAGCAGCGTGTCGTAGAGGGAAAGAATGCGTTCCCAGTCTGTGTCCTCGGCACTGTGCGCACTGGCATGAACCGACGCAATTGCCGCTTCGACGTGATATTCGGTCAGCTCCGGCCCGGTGGCCGAGAGATCGAGGAGGCGTTGTCCTTCAGTCACAAGCCGCGCATCCCATTGCGAGCGATCCTGTTCCAGAAGAGAATGGAGATCGCCGGAAGCATCGACACGCCCGGGCAGGCGTGCCGCGTGAAGGCAAATGAGCGCTCCGAGGGCCAGTGTTGCCGGGGTCGATGCAAGCGGATTTCTGCACAACAATCCGGCCAGACGCAGCGCCTCACCGCAGAGTTCAACGCGCACGGCCGATTCGGCCGATGCTCCGTGGTAGCCCTCATTGAACAGTAGGTAAAGCGCACGGTGAACGACCGAAAGGCGGGCGGAGAAATCGGCGGCGGTGAGATCGAAGAGTTTTCTAGAGCCGGCGAGCACTTTCTTCGCGCGCGCGATGCGCTTCTCAATGGCGGAGTTGGTACTGAGGAAGGCGCCGGCTACCTCCGCGACGCTGAAGCCGCAAAGAATATGGAGGATGAGCGCGACCTGGGCTGGCTCGGGCAGCCGGGGATGGCAGCAGGAGAACATCATGCGCAACTCATCGTCCTCGATGGCGTGCGCTCCGAAAAGCTCGTGGACGGCGGGGACCAGCGTCCACTCGCTTTCGAGCATGCGGCCCAGTTCGGGAGCAAAGGTGCGTGCGGTGCGCTCGCGCCGCAGGACATCAATGGCGCGATGCTTCGCGGTTGCCATGAGCCACGCGGAAGGATTCTCCGGTACGCCGCGAAACTTCCAGACTTCCAGCGCGCGGCAGAAGGCGTCCTGCACGACGTCTTCCGCCAGCGCGAGGTTGTGGACTCCGAAGATGCGGGTAAGCGCGGCAACCATGCGTCCGGCTTCGTGCCGGAACAGGTGATCGTCGAACTCGACTGCTGCCGGCTCCATTACATACTCATCTTCATGATGGGGCGCACTTCCACAAAGCCGTCCTTTTCGAAGATAGGGCAGCCCCAGGCAAGCTCTGCCGCCTCGTCGATGTCTTTGGCTTCCACCAGAGTGTAACCGCCGACCAGGTCCTTGGCTTCCGCGTAGGGGCCGTCGGTAACGGCACTTTTCTGTTTGCCCTTGACGACTTTTCCGGACGGCTCCAGCGGATTGCCGATCGCCTTCAGATGGCCACCGTCGCCAAGCTCTTTCATCCACGCGACCCATTTCTGCATGGTCTGCTGCATTTCTTCGGGAGACCCGGACGAGTCTCCGCCGCGATACAGGTACAAGAATTCGCTCATTGTGATTCTCCTTGTTGATTGTGTGTTTCGATGCTGCGACTCTTAAACGTCTGAGGGAGGTGGCGCCGGACATTTTTTTTTCTTGATTGAACGGCAAAAAATCCGACCCCCTCACACGGAGGATACGAACCGTCTCAAGTTTAGTTCCGGAGACTAAGGGGAAATGGCGACGTCGCCAGCTACCACAGTCTTTATCGTGCCGAAGATATAAGGGAAGCGAGGCGGCGCGCTTGATCAGGTCTTAGTGGATCGGGCCATGCGGGATGGGCAAGGGGTGCGATTGCGGCTCGAGTGCAATATCCCCAAAGGTCTGCTCATACTGAGAGATGTTTTGGCCGAGGATGTTCCAGAGCGCCTTGGCCTGCTGCGGGCTGATGTAAATGCCCTGGGCGTTCTCGATAGTGACCTGGTCAGGCGTTTCCTGGTGGACGAGACCAAAGGCGAGAAAGAAATCCCACACGCTGACGCGCACCTGAACGCTGTTGGCGTAGTTTTCGCGGTAATCCTGTGACCTGATTAACTGAATTTTGGGCTGAGTAGTATTCATACTGCCTCAAGCGTATAGCAAAACCATGCTTGTCGACGGACTCGGCCAGGATCGCTTCAAGTCGGGAGGAGCCAACTTCAGCCGGTTCCCCATGCGGTCGGCCGATCGTGAGAGCTTAGAACTTCTGGAGTAGGGCCGACGGTAGGCGTCGTATTATCTGGTGCGGGAGAAGGGACTCGAACCCCCACGGATTGCTCCGCTTGGACCTAAACCAAGTGCGTCTGCCATTTCGCCACTCCCGCATCCGTGCGAAGATCCACGCTGGCCCATAAATAGCCTACTGGCAAAGGTGTGCCGATTGCAATTGCAGTGAACTCCTCTCCTTTCCTGAATCTGTTCTCAAATCCACCCTGTTCAACTTTGTGGTAAACAAGGACTAATTTTCTGTTAGGAGAAACCATGCTTTCTGGGGCAGCTTGGCTGGCGTGCGACCCTTTTCAGCGAACGTGCAGTTGGCGGTCGACTCGCGATCGGACGGCCGCATCTGTTGTCATAATTTTGGCCCTTTGGATTCGCTGTGGCTTCCTCTCTGCGCAGACGGGGGCATCGCAAAGCTCAGATTACCCCACCGTCGTTGTCAACGGTCTCGCCGACGGCACCCTTGCGAATCAGGAGATTGCTGCGGAGTGGCAGTTTCATAGCGGACACCTGACGGGTGTCGCCATTCACGCCTTAAGCGCAGCTAGCGGTCAAAGCAAAAGGGAATCGCTCACGCTGAGCGGACCTTTCTCGCTCGCGATCAAGGACGGCAGCGTGCTGCGGGCGGCGGACCTGATCCTGGATGGTCCTGCGCGTATCGAACGTCTGGAGCCGAAGCTGAGTGCGGCGCGTTACTCCGAGCGGCTGCCAGGCATTGCCGTTCATTATCAACTCGGCGATCCACTTGAGCACTTTCATGCGGACTGGTCGCTCATTCTCCGTGAAGGATCTAGATACATCCGGCAGGTGCTCACCATAACCGCTGGGCCAAAGCCGGTCGATCTGAGCGACGTCATCATGATTGATACGCACTTTCCGGGCATTTCCGTGGCGGGCGTCGTGAAGGGCTCCCCATTTGTCGCGGGTGATTTCTTTTTGGGCTTCGAAGAGCCTCTTTCCCAAAGCAGCGTCGTGGCCGATCACGCAGTCAGCGAGTTGCACAGCGGAGTGCCGCTGGGAGCCGGGTTATCAGCCGAATACTCCGCCGTAGTCGGCGTCGCGCCCGAGGGGCAGATGCGTCGCAGCTTTCTGACTTATTTGGAGCGCGAGCGTGCTCATCCCTACCGAACATTCCTTCACTACAACAGCTGGTTCGATATCGGATTCTTCACGCCCTATTCTCAACAGGATGCTCTCGACCGGATTCATGCATTTGGGACCGAGCTGACCAAGAAGCGCTCGGTGACTCTGGATTCATTTCTCTTTGACGACGGCTGGGACGACCACCATGATCTTTGGAATATACGAGCCGACTTCAGGGATGGTTTTAAGCCATTGAAGCAGGCTGCGACTGAATACGGCACCGCGCCCGGTGTTTGGCTGTCGCCCTGGGGTGGATACGGCCCGGCCAAGCAGGAGCGGCTGTCGACCGCCAAGAGGGACGGGTACGAGATAGTGAACGGCGGTCTGGCTCTATCTGGCCCGAAATACTATGCGCGTTTTCACCAAGCGGCGACGGAGATGGTGACGAAGTATGGCATCAATCAGTTCAAGTTCGACGGCACCGGAAATGTCGACCAGGTTGTGAAGGGGAGCACATTCAGCAGCGACTTCGACGCTGCGCTTCACCTGATCGAAGACCTTCGCCTGCTGAAGCCTGACCTGTTTATCAACCTCACGACGGGAACGTATCCTTCCCCTTTCTGGCTCTTCTATGCCGACTCCATCTGGCGCGGCGGCGACGACACCGACTTTGCCGGCGTCGGGTCCGACCGCGAGCGCTGGATTACTTACCGGGACGCCGACACATACGAGAAAGTCGTGGAGGGCGGCAAACTTTTTCCACTCAATTCCCTCATGCTGCATGGAATCGTATTTGCGCAACAAGCGCCACATCTCTCCTCGGACCCTGGAAGCGACTTCGCCAACGAAGTCCATTCGTATTTCGGTTCAGGCACGCAGTTGCAGGAGCTCTATATCACACCCTCCCTGTTGAAGTCTGCTGACTGGGACATGCTGGCTGAGGCCGCGAAGTGGTCTCGGAGGAATGCATCGGTTCTCGTCGATACCCATTGGATCGGTGGAGATCCGCGCTGGCTGGAGGTTTATGGCTGGGCCTCGTGGTCGCCGGAAAAGGCGATTCTGACCCTGCGCAACCCGAATGCCAAAGCGCAGGACTTCAGCGTCGATATTGCCTCTGCGTTTGAACTGCCTGCCGGCGCGCCCGGCCGTTTTCGCGCACGCAGCCCGTGGGCGAGCGATGCGTCGAAGGCTGCGGTAGAGCTGAAAGCTGGCGAGCCATGCACGTTTCACCTCGCTCCCTTTCAGGTACTAAACCTGGAAGCTCTTCCGCAATGACGGCCTTAGCGAGCTAGCAACGCGTGAACGTCCGTGGTCGGATATCTTGAAGAGATGGCTGTCTCAATGCGGATACGAACTCTTGCGATTACCGTGCTGTTATTGTTGGATTTCAGCGTCTTCTCGGGAGGCCTGACGCTTCAAGCGCAATCGGCCACCACGCCTGCCGTCCATATGTTCGCCGCGAACGGCGATCACTTTGAGCTTGACGGCAAGCTGTTCCAGGTTATTTCCGGCGCAATCCATTACCCGCGTGTTCCTCGTGCCTATTGGCGCGACCGCCTGCGAAAGGCGCGAGCCATGGGCCTCAATACCGTAGAGACTTACGTCTTCTGGAATGAGCATGAGACGTCACCGGGACAATATGATTTTTCGGGACAAAACGACGTCGCCGAGTTCATCCGAGAAGCCCAGCAAGAAGGCCTTTACGTTATTCTGCGGCCAGGGCCGTATGTCTGCGCGGAGTGGGAGTTCGGCGGGTATCCGGCGTGGCTCCTTCGCGACCCCAAGATGGTCGTCCGAACCTCAAATCCAGCGTTCATCGCGGCAGCTGACCGCTGGCTGCATCGTCTCGGTGAAGAGCTGGCTCCCCTGCAGATCGGAAATGGCGGTCCGATTATTGCAGTCCAGGTAGAGAACGAGTACGGCTCCTTCGGATCGGACCACGCTTACATGGAGCAGATTCATCTCATGCTGGTGAGTTCCGGTTTCGACCGCGCCATGCTTTACACCGCGGATGGAGCCTCGCAACTCGAGAAAGGTTCTCTGCCCGAACTGCCTGCGGTCATCAATTTCGGCATCGGCGACGCCAAATCCGATTTCGCCATCCTGGCAAAGGCGCGCCCTTCCGATCCAAAGATGTGCGGAGAGTATTGGGATGGCTGGTTCGATCATTGGGGCTCAAAACATCAGGTCACAGACGCCGCCCAGCAAGCTAGCGAACTGCGGTGGATGCTGGAGCAAGGATACTCGGTGAATCTTTACATGTTTCACGGCGGCACCAGCTTCGGCTGGATGAACGGCGCTAACAGCAATGGAACAAATTATGAGCCGGACACAACCAGCTACGACTACGACGCCCCCATCAGCGAAAGTGGAGAGTTGAAGCCTAAATTCTTCCTCTTCCGCGACGTCATCAGCCAAGTCACCGGAAAGACACCACCTCCGCCGCCGGCTGCTCTCCCTGTCCGCGCCCTGCCTAAGGTCAATCTCACCTTCAGCGCCGCAATCTGGGACAACCTGCCCAAACCGATCGTTTCCCAACAGCCGCTTTCGATGGAAGACGTCGGGCAGAGCTACGGTTACATCCTGTATCGGACCTCGATAGAACATGCTCAGAGCGGCGATCTGCACCTCGAGGATCTGCACAGCTACGCCCAGGTCTACCTCGACGGAGTTCTGGCCGGGACTCTGGACCGCCGCTTGAATCAATCATCTCTGCCTCTCGACATCAAGCACGACAACACCCGCCTCGACATCCTTGTTGAGAACACAGGCCGCGTAAACTTTGGCCGCCAGATTCAGAAGGAGCGTGCGGGCATTACCCATCAGGTCGCCCTGGCTGGCAAACCGATTACTGGGTGGTCCGTTTATTCAATGCCGATGCGGGGCGTGGACTCGCTCGAATACAAATCGAGCGAATGCACCGGCGCGTGCTTCTATCGGGGGACCTTTCAGGTCGACGAACCGGCAGATAGTTTTCTTGATACGAGGACTCTGAACAAGGGAGCGATATGGCTCAACGGCCAGCCTCTTGGCCGAGTATGGAGTATCGGGCCGCAGGCGACGCTCTACGTGCCTGCTCCGTGGTTGAAAAAGGGTAGCAACGAGATCGTTGTCTTTGATCTAAACGGGAAAGGCAGCGGTACCTTGCCCTTCCTTGCGCATTCGATTCTGGACGGTCAGGTGCGCAAAGAATGAAATCTGGCTGAATCTATGAATTCAGCGCTGACCCAGGCCAAAACCACCGATCGGTGAGTCGTTGTGCGCGTCCATGAATCGCCGGAGCAATATCCACGGCGCCAGAAAAACAAAATAGCATAGCCCCGTTACTGCTAACAGAACGTGGAAGCCGAGAAACAAAATTCCTGTGAACAACGTGTCTAACATAAGCACTAACTTTCGATGCATCGTTACAACCTTACTTTCTCTGCCGACAACCGCTAACTAACCTACACCACTAAAACATTACCCGCCATAACACTTTAGAGGAGAACCCAGTGCGAGAAGCCACAGCATTTTCGGATTACGGCCCAGATCTCTTGCGTACATAGGCTTTCATTACCCCACACACTTTCGTAACGAGTAAGCGCGCAATTTCGAGGAACAGATTACGGTCCTAATGAATCTGGGAGTGTTCCGGAGTCTTTTCAGTGAGCCAGCCCAGATTTGCCGCTTGTGCTTCAGACATCGGCATGGTGAACGGGAACCAATAGTCTGCGTCGCGCTGCGCCTGGGGAAGGATGCTGTTCATGTGTGCGCCGCCTGGCAGTGCCGAATTGACTTGCTGCTGCAACAGGGCTTCGCTCTCAAAATTCATCTCGGTTGCGAGACAACCCGCGCCACGATTTTCCCAAACGTTCAGCGAATACTCGTAGGTGCCGTCGCTCCTGCGCTTCGCAAATACAGTTAGCGTGAAAGTCTTCATACATTAAAGAATATGTGGCCAATGCCGGTCTGCGAAATACCCAAAAGATGTCATCAGCACTGGGCTTCTAGGCCAATAGGAATAAGGCCGGAACGCAAAGCGGCCAGCAAAAGCGCCGCGGTTGGTCGCGGCGCTGAGTGAATGATAAAGCTGGCGATGATCTAGGCGAGCGCCGTCTCGACCACGCCCACCTTCTCGTGCCAGGAATGTGCAGCTTTGAGAGCCTTGTTCACATTTTCGATGTTCTCAACGCCCGTGGTATTGAGCCAGTCCTCGAAGGCCTTTGCGCCCTGCTTCGCGTAAACCGCGATGCCGTCTTTCCACGTTGCGCGCCCGCAAAGGACTCCGTTGAAGGTGGTACCGCTTTCGCCGGCAAGCTCCAGAGTCTCAATGAAGACCGGGTTGCTGACGCCGGCTGAGAGATAGATGAAAGGCTTGTGCGTGGAGGAAGCCGCGATGCGGAAGTGTTCCAGCGCCTCGGCACGAGTGTAGGCTTCCTCGCCCTTGAACGCACGCGTGCCGGAGACGAACTCCATCTGCACCGGGACTTCGACCTTGAGCACGTCGACGCTATAACGCTCCTTGCCAAACTCTTCCATCGACCCGGTTACGACATCGGGCTTGCGCTTGGCGTAGCCGATGCCCTTCTCGCCTTCGCCATGCGTGTCGTAGCCGACCAACTCAAGGAAAAACGGAATATCGTGCGCATGGCACTCGTCGCCGATGCGCTCGACCCAGGCATGCTTAAGGTCGTTGACCGGCGTCTTCTCAAATGGCGTGTAATAGAGCAGGATCTTGATGCAGTCCGCGCCCGCTTCCTTGAGGCGCCGCACCGACCATAAGTCGAGCAGATCGGGCAGGCGGCCGGGCGTGGCGGCGTCGTAGCCTGTCTTCTCATAAGCCAGCAGCAGCCCTTTGCCGTGGCGGCGCTTGGAAGCCGGCAGGCCAAACTCGGGATCGAGCAGGATGGCCGAGGCATGCTGGGTGAGCACATCGGCGACCAACTCCTTAAACTCAACCAGGGCCGAATCGGGAACGCTTTCGACGCCCTTCTCCTTGGCCAGCGACTTCTTGAGCGAGCCGCGCTGGTCCATGGCAGCAGCAGCAATCACGCCGCGCTTGTCGGACACGGCCTTCAATCCTTTTAATTTTCCAGGGGTCAGCTTTGTGGACATCGTTTTTCTCCTGCTCCTTGCCGTTTGATTGGCGCCGCCTGATTGGCGCTGATTGATTGGTCCCGGCGCTCGTGGAAGACGGGTTCTTGCCGGGATGGTTGGTTGTTGCGGGAAACTGCGTTCCCTAGCATTCTAACCGACGTTGGCCGATCGCGGGGCTATCGCGCCGCGCTGGCCATGGTTTTGCGTTGCGCGTCCAGCAGCTGACGGATGCCGGTCTCGGCGAGGTCCATCATCTCCAGCATGCGGCTGCGCGGGAACGGAGTGCGCTCGGCCGTGGCCTGTACCTCGACCAATCCGCCGTCCTCGGTCATGACGACGTTCATATCGACTTCGGCCTGGGAATCCTCCTCGTAGGCCAGATCGAGCAAGGCGGTGTCCTCGACGATGCCGACGCTGGTGGCGGCGACCAGCTGCCTGAGCGGTGATGCCTTGAGCGCACCGGTGGCCAGCATGCGATTAAGAGCGATGGAGAGCGCGGCGCAGGCCCCGGTAATGGCTGCCGTGCGGGTGCCGCCATCGGCTTGGAGAACATCGCAGTCGAGGATGACGGTACGCTCGCCCAGCGCCTGCATGTCGATCACGGCGCGCAGCGAGCGCCCTATGAGCCGCTGAATCTCGTGGGTACGACCACCGACCTTACCACGCTCAGATTCGCGGGGTGTGCGGGTCAGGGTGGCGCGGGGCAGCATGCCGTACTCGGCGGTAACCCATCCCCGGCCGCCGTTGCGCAGCCACGCGGGAACTCCTTGCTCAACCGTGGCATTGCACAGCACGCGCGTGTTGCCGAGTTCGATCAGAACCGAGCCTTCGGCGGTAGCAACGAAGCCGGGAGTGAGGCGAAGCGTGCGGAGCTGGGCGGGGGTTCGCCCTTCGGCGCGAAAGAACTTTTGTCTGACTTCCATCGATGCTCATTGTACGGGTTTGGGAACTGAGGAAGTGAAGCGGCATGGGAGAGTTTCAAATCAGGATTGCCGCGGAAACGGTCCCGGACTCGAACATCAGCGACTACAGGTTTATTTTCAGTTGCTTACGGGAAGATGTTGCACTCATTTGTCCTCTTGTGGGGCAAATCGCTCGAATTGGGAGCTGATTCCAGACGCGCACCCGCGTAGCGTGTTAATTGCTGTCCAGGACAAGGGGCCGGGGATTCAAGAGGGCGCGCCTGAGCGGGTCTTCAGTGCAGGTTTTACAACGCGCGCAACCGTCATTCCCGGATGTGGTCGATTGGTTCGCGAAGTGCGCCGCCCTTATCCGCCGCGAACGTGAGCTGGATCTGGCGTTACGTGCCGCCGCAACCTCGATCCAGAGCGATTCGCCCGCTACCGTGGCCGGGCTACTGTTGCAGTCCCAGCTGGCGATCGCCGAACCGGCATTTCACCGCAGCTGTCGGAGAAGTTAAGACTGGTGGTTGAACTTGCCGGCTATCTGCGGCAAAGGCTGGATCTGCCGATGCAGCCGATCGATCCGCCGCACCAGATTCGGCGGCGGCAGCTGGCTCAGGTGCAGGCGTCCACACGGCCTAGTGAATCGTGCGCATCTTGCGCTGCATGTAGTCCATCAGCAGATATTCGCCCAGTGTATCGGGCGTAGTGAAGTAGGCCTTGCCGCGGCACATCTCCGAGACTTTATGAACAAATTGTACCAGGCCGGGATCGGAGGCCAGCATGAACGTATTGATCATCACGTTCGATCGCTTGCAACGCGCGACCTCTTCCAGCGTTTCGCTTACCACCAAGGGGTCGAGGCCGAATGCATTCTTGTAAATCCTTCCATCGCTTAGGGTCAGCGCCGAAGGCTTGCCGTCGGTGATCATGACGATCTGCTTCATGTCCTTGCGCTGGGCCTTCAGAATGCGTTGGGCCACGCGCAATCCCTCGCGCGTGTTGGTGTAATACGGCCCCACCTTGACGCGCGCCAGTTGGGAAATAGGAAGCTCCTCGGCGGAATCGTGAAACAGCACGAGAGAAAGCGAATCCCCCGGATATTGCGTGCGGATAAGATGCGACAGCGCCATTGCCACCTTTTTCGCCGGCGTAAAGCGGTCTTCGCCATAAAGGATCATGGAGTGCGAGCAATCGAGCATGACGACTGTCGCACAGGAACTTTGATATTCGCATTGATGAACCTGCAAGTCGCGGTATTCAATATTCAGAGGCAGAGTTAGACCTTCGCGCGCGATGGCCGAGGCGAGGGTAGCCGTGGCATCCAGATTGAGCGTGTCGCCGAATTCGTAGTTTCGCGACGCACCGCTGGTCTCAATACCCGTAGCCCAATGGCGTGTGTCGTGCCGTCCACAGTTTGACTTGCCCAGAGATCCGAGGAGGTCGCGTAGGGTTTTGTAACCAAGAAAGTCCAGGCTTTTATCGGTAACCTCGAAGCGGGCTTCCTGTTGCGCGTCGCCGACTTGGCCGTTGGCCTGTGATCCGCCCGTGGAGATGAAGTTCTCCTGTTCCAGGCGGTCGAGCAGTTTTTCGATCAACTCATTGAGCTTGCCCTCATTGCCCAATGCATCGACGGCTTCCTGCATGCGCTCGTCGAACAACTCTCCCGATTCGAGCGCGCGGCGCAAGGCTTCGCGCAGATCGTCAAGGGTGTGATCGAGCTCCTGAAACTGCATGAACGGATTTTGGAAGCCCGAGTCGAGCAGGTAGTCGGAGAGCGCCTGGAGCAGGTCTTCCATGCTCATCTCCGATGCCAGATCCCCCTTATATTTGGTGTACCGAACCCGCTTCATCGCTACCCCGCGATCTAATTGAAGCCGCTGCGGCGCGATCGCCGCGGCTGCCACTCCTCGTACTCCGCTTCAGTGCCAGTGCGCTCCTGCCGCGAGGGTTGCGGCTTCTTCTGCGCCACGAAGGCGCGCTCTTCGCTGCGGCTTAAGCGCCGATGTGCGCACATTCCTTCAAGCAGAAACTCAGCGGCCGCAACTAATCGTTCCGGCGCGTCGGAGGCTTTTATCCCCAACGGCGACAGCTTCTCGAAAAGGCCTTGAATCTGCCGAAGTTCTTCAAGCGTTGATTTGGCTGGTTGGCTGTCCTCGATCTTCGTTGTCCCGCCCAGGTTGAACCACTGTTCGATCTGCTGGGTATTAGCGGAGGCGAAGTACTTGTCGAAGACCTTGCCTATCGCTGCTCGGACAACTTCCTTGACCACGGTGTCTGCACCGCGCATCTCGCCCTCGTACTCGAGTTCCAGTTTGCCGGTGATCCCGGGCAGCGCGGCGTACAGATCGCCGACGCGAGGCAGTACGAGCGTTTCACCGTGCAGCAGCGCTCGCCTTTCCGCATTGGAGACAACCAGCTCCAGCGTGGCGATAGGCAGACGCTGGCTCACGCCGCTGCGCTTGTCGACTCGCTTGTCTTCGCGTGCGGAAAACGCAACCTGCTCCACAATCTCCCGCAAATATTGCGGAATCTCGAGATGGGCGAATTCGCGTTCGGTCCAGGCCTCCTGGGCGGTGATGGCCAGGCCCTCTTCGATATTTTCCGCGTAGTGCGTGCGAATCTCAGAGCCGATGCGATCCTTGAGCGGCGTGACGATTTTGCCGCGCGCCGTGTAATCCTCAGGATTGGCGGTGAAGACGAGCGCGACGTCTAGTTCAAGGCGAACCGGATAGCCCTTAATCTGTACGTCGCCCTCCTGCATGATGTTGAAGAGCGCCACCTGGATCTTTCCGGCTAGGTCGGGCAGTTCATTGATCGCGAAGATCCCTCGATTGGCGCGAGGCAGCAGGCCATAATGCATAGTCAGTTCGCTCGAAAGGTCTTCGCCGCCGCGTGCTGCCTTGATGGGGTCGAGGTCACCAATCAGGTCAGCGATGGTAACGTCCGGAGTAGCGAGTTTCTCAATATAACGGTCGTTGCGCGTGAGGTAAGCGATAGGCATAGCTTCGCCCTTTGATGCAATCAGCTCGCGGCATCGCCTGCACAGCGGGTAATAGGGATTGTCGCGAATCTCGCAGCCGGCGATGTACGGAGTGTGCTCATCGAGCAGAGAAGTGAGGGCGCGCAGGATGCGGCTTTTCGCCTGCCCGCGAAGACCCAGCAGGATGAAGTTCTGCTTCGACAGGACGGCGTTTACGATCTGCGGAATCACGGTGTCTTCATATCCGATGATGCCGGGGAAGAGTGTCTCCCGTGTTTTGAGCCGCTCGATCAGGTTTTCGCGCAGCTCGTCCTTGACCGAGCGCACCGCGATGCGCGCTTCGGAGAAATCCTTGCTGGCGCGGAGTTCACCAAGGGTTTGCGGCATGCGCCGATTGGTCATTTCTTCCTCCAGGATGAGGGGCAGCGCTCAAGTGCAACGCTGCGATCTTCTACAAGAGTAGACGAAGCTCGGGTCTTGCGTGATTCTGAAAGGTTTTACCGATTAGGATTTGATGATTGATGGTTGGCTCGCTCTGTTTTGTTGAAGCTACATCACATGGCCGCTTTGTCCGGAGAATCTCGTTGCGTGCGCCCCTATTCGCAGCTTGGGCAGGATGGCTTGATAGAAATCACGTAGTCGCTCCGTTCTTTCCGCGTCCGAACGCATGCCAAGCAGCTGCTGCTTGAAGCCCAGGTCCGCGGGCAGAGCCGATGCCAGGGCGAAGGAGACAGGGCCATCCAGACTGATGTGCATCGTTGCAACCCCGATTCCTGCCAGCTCCAGCGTCTCAAAGTGCAAGGCGGCGCACTCCTCTCGTAGCCTCCGAGATGCCTCTGAACCTTCATCTTCAAAAAAATCAACCTCGGCTTCGAGAAAAGAGTTTGAATTCTCAAGCATCTCGATCTCAAATCGCGCATCTCCCCGGCAGAGAATATCGAGGCGGCCGTCTTCATACTCTTGCAGCACGCGCATAATGCGGGCAGTGCAGCCGATCACGGCCAGCCCCTCCTGCTGTGCGCGGACGACGCCAAAAGTGGACTCCGCTTCGATACAAATACCGATCATCTCCTTGTAACGCTCCTCGAAGATATGAAGCGGCAGAGAAGCGCCGGGAAAGAGCACCACATCCAGCGGAAATAGTGGAATCTTCATTGCTGTGCATTATGCGCGTTCCGGCAAGGAAAGAATGCAGACAACCGCGACTGATTTTGATGAGCCAGCAATGGATTTGTGAACTGTGGATTGGGTACACCGCAACCTGGAACCGGTTTGTCAGCCGGCGAACTCCAGCTCATCCAGCATGGCCTGCATTTCGCTCAGCGCGTGTTGATTACCTGTTCGCCGTGCGCACGCGATGCCTTGTGTGAGGCGGACCTTCGCCTCTTCGGACCGCTCCGCCTTAGCCAACGTTTGCGCAGCCATGAAGTATCCAGCGGTATAGTCGGGGTGCTCGTCGAGCAAACGCCCGAATTCCATCAGAGAGGCATCTGTCTCGCCTCGGCCCGCATACTCCATGGCGAGCCCGTAGCGAGCGAATGCGTCCTTCGGATTTTGCGCCAGTATTTCGTTAAGCATTGCTTTTTTGTCCATAAGGACATTGTCTCCGAACACGGATTCGAAATGTACACGATCATCTGTCTGCCGTTGGAACGAGCTGAGACATTTCATATTCAATGACCGTGGGGTCGTTCGGATAAGGTTCAGTATTTCCGGTCATGGAGAATCCCATACGCTTATAAAATTCAATCGCAGCGCTGTTATTGCTGGTCACCATCAGCCGTAACGTCCGGACTCCACAGATTCTCGTCCACGTTTGAACCGCAGAAATCAGAAAGCTTCCTACGCCAGTGCGGCGGTGCGCTGGCGCCACCCACATGGAGACGACATTTGCACTGAACGAATCATGTTCATCCCGAAACGCTCCAACAATACCACAGGGACTCTCATCATCCACTGCCAGATAACCGATTCCCTTTTCGCCGTTCATATTGGCCGCACGCCTCAGCCAGTCGGCATCTAAAAACTGTGATTCTCTGGCGTAGGTGCTTCCAAAGGCGGCTGGTGAATCCTGCAAGGCCTGCAGCCGTACTGTTTTGAACGCCAGGATATTATTCGTACTGATTTGTTCAAGAAATGGCATATGAGGCCGATATTTCGTAATTTTCACCAATAGAATCGAACCCTACAAGCAGCACCGCACATTTGCTTAATAGCGCACGATTGCCGACACTGGAAATACCCCAAACCGCAAACTGCGAAGAGTAATTTTCGCGTAAGCACGGGGTGAGGAAAGAGAGCACGCATGGATTTTGCCGCCCATTCGCTTCCGGTGCGCAGTCCCGCCGAGTCGCAATCGGAGATGACCGAACTGATTCTGCCCAACGACACGAATACACTCGGCAATCTACTGGGTGGCAGGCTGATGCATTTCATCGACCTGGTTGGCGCGATGGCCGCCTACCGGCACGCGCGCACTCACGTAGTGACGGCATCGATGGAGCACATCGACTTTATCGCGCCGGTCCACGTAGGGGACCTGTTGATTCTCAAATCCTCGGTCAATCGCGCCTTCAATACTTCGATGGAAGTAGGCGTTAAAGTCTGGGTGGAAAACACGATCGCCGGGACGCACCGCCACGTTGGCTCGGCCTATCTCACATTTGTTGCTGTGGATTCGCAGGGGCGCCGGGTGCCTGTTCCGCAACTGAAGCCAGAGACAGAGGAAGAGAAGCGGCACTACGAAGACGCCGGCCGCCGCCGCGAGTTGCGCCAATTCGAGGTTGAACGCAGGCGCGTCGCCAAGGCAGTCGAGGCTTAAATTATCTCAAAGTTTGGAGTTAAAAATATGGCTCATGCACACGTTCCTCCCCACACGCCTCAAGGTCCAACCGCTTTGCCGGGAGTGGCAAATATCGTCGCCATCGGATCGGGTAAAGGCGGGGTTGGAAAAACGACTCTTGCAGTGAATCTCGCCGTGGCGCTCGCGAAACTTGGTTTTCGGGTGGGATTGATCGACGCGGATGTCTATGGTCCGAACGTGCCGCTGATGCTGGGCACGACCCAGCAGCCGCGCGTGCTGGCGAGCAATCGGATCCAGCCGAATCTGGCCCATGGCGTGAAGATTATTTCCGTCGGCCTGATCTCGCCAGGCGATAAGCCGATGGTCATGCGCGGACCCATGCTGCACCAGATCATCCGGCAATTTTTGCAGCAGGTGGAGTGGGGCGAGTTGGATTTTCTCCTGGTTGACCTGCCGCCGGGTACGGGCGACGTTGTGATCTCACTGGTGCAGACGGTCCCGTTGACCGGCGCCGTAGTGGTGTCCACTCCTTCGGATGTTTCTCTCCAGGACGCACGCAAGGCGCTCGAAATGTTCCACCAGGTGAATGTCGAAGTGCTGGGCATCGTCGAGAATATGAGTCACTTCACCTGCCCGCACTGCCACCAGGAGATCGATATCTTTTCGAAGGGTGGCGCGGAGAGGATGGCAAAACAATTCGGTGTGCCGTTCCTCGGTTCGATCGAACTTGATCCGGAGATTCGGTATGGCGGTGATACCGGCTTGCCGGTCGCGCTCGCCGGCAAAGATTCGCCGAAGGTAGCGCAATTCTATGCGATCGCGCGCCAGGTCGCGGAGCGGGCTCAGACGCAGTCGGCGAAGACGGAAGACATCTTCGAGATCAGTTAGCGCGCCGAAAATAGCGTTCCTGATATTTTCACAAATAGCCTCTTGCTAACTTCTGGAGATCGCCTTACTCTGACTTCGCACTTAACCCCGGTCTATAGCCTTCATAGCCAAGCTCATCAACGGTTCATGTAGAGAGCAAATCGAGGCTCCGCTGTTGCATCTGAATCCGTTGTTCGAGGTGTCTATGGGACTCATGCCGACTGTTCCTCCTGCCATTGCAAAAACCCACGCGTTGCTCTTTGAACTTTGGTTTCCGCTGCAACAGCTGCCCATTCCTCCGCAAATACAAGCGGAAATCGAGGGCATTGCGGAGGTGGTGAGCGCCGCCATGCTTTCTAGCTTTGCCGGCTCTTCGTTTCTGAGCGTGCTGGAAGGGCTGACGGCTCCAGAAAATCTGCCCTTCTACGACTGCCTGAAGCAATCGTCAAATCCGGCTGTGCAGACGTTTCTTGGCGCTTCTGGGGGATTCGGTGGTCTCTCAGTCGATGTGGCAACCCAGGTGTTGTCTTTCTTTTTTGAGGGAGAATGCGGTCCGGCGAGCGCGATGATTGCGATGCTGGTGCGCGAAGCGTATCTCTCCGGAATCTGGGACCTGCCGTTGGCTGTGCCCCTGACTCAAATTCAGAATCCGATGACATTTGTCGACGATATCGAGATTTATTCGAAGCTCCATTACCCAGTTATTCCTCCCAGCTGGCTGACTTACGATCCGGCAACGCAGACTATCTCAGCGAAGGAAGGAGTTATTGATTTTCTAGTGATTGGCAGCGGACCGGGCGGAGCAACGGTGGCTTATGAGCTGCAGCAGGCGGGAAAGAAGGTTGTCCTGATCGAGCAAGGGCCATTCGTTGTTTGGGGCTCAATGGACACCATGAGCTATTCCAGTCTGATGTACCAAAACAATGTCGCGGCGACTTCAAACAACGGCATACTTCTGCGCAGCGGCCAGGCCATGGGTGGTGGCACCACCGTAAATATCGACCTCGCATTTTCGCCGCTCGAAGGCACGATCCAGGCACGGATTGAAAACTGGATTCAGCAGGGATGGATCGACGGCGCGTTCTATACGCCGGAGCGCATTTCGGCAGCGTATCAGTGGGTTCGCAATGCGATTGCGACCAGGGAAGTGACGCAGTGCGAACTGAACAAAGACAATCTTGTCCTTTGGGATGGAGCGCTGGCTTTCGGGGTGAACCCTTCGCTCTACCATCTAAATCGCTTCCCGGCGCAGCTGTCCCCGTCTCCAGTGACTCAGAAACGCGATGCGGCGCGGCAGCTCATTCGGAAGGCGATGGAGGATATTGGGAATCCTTTGAGCGTGATTCCGGATGTCGCGGTGCAGGAGATCTCATTTACTCCGGCGGAGGCGAATGGCAGCGTGTACGCAGCAGGCGCCACTCTTCTGGTGAATGCGCCGTGGACCCAGTATAAAAACACAATCGTCGACCCATGCCATCTGGAGATTCCTCCCGGAACCAGGGTTTCCATTCAGGCCGAGAATGTGATTCTTTCCGCAGGCACGATCGGCACAACCCGCATCTTGCTGAACAGTGCGAAGCAAACGCCGGCGGTAGCTAATCCACGCGCGGGCCTAGGTCTGATCATGCACCCGTCGGTTCCGTTGATCGGAGTGTTCGAGCAGCGCATCAACCTGCTGCAGGGTCTGGACAGCGCGACCTTTCTGGATGCCTTTGGGGTAGCGCCGGGGTTCATTTTCGAGACGATGTCGGGCTTGCCTGCGTATGGAGCGCTGCTGATTCCTGGGACCGGCACGGAGGTATACAACCGGATCACCAAGTTCAACCACTCCGCAGGCTTCGGCGTGATGCTGGTGGACACGTCTTCAGACGGCAATCGCGTTCGGCTGAACAGCGATGGCAGTGTCGCGATCGATTACACGCTGAGCGACGGGGACAAGCAGCGCTTTCGCACCGGGGTTGCCATTGCGATTCGTATGATGTTCCTGGCCGGGGCGAAGGAGGTCATTATCCCCTCGAACGAAAACTTCCTTGGTCTGGATAACTTTGACCCCATGGTTGGCTCATATCTCACCAACATCGACCAGGCCGACTTAGTCGAGAAAAATCTACAGTTCATCCCAAACCGAACATTACTTACCTCAGCTCACTTACAGGCAACAAATAAGATCGGAACATCAGCCTCTGCCTCCGTAATCTCCACGCGCCAGCGCGTTTGGAATGTGGTTACAGGGCAGGAGATTCCAAATCTCTACGTGATGGACAGCAGCATGTTTCCCACTTCTGTCGGGGCCAACCCCATGCAGTCGATTTATACCTTTGCGAAGATTTTCTCCGACCGGCTGATTGGCGGCCTCGACGCTCCCGGACCGGTGAAGTTCGCAAAAGTTGCCGCTGAGCAGCCGGTACTCAAGCCATCTTCATGCTAAGTGGCCGCTGCGTGGCCCAGTCTTCTCGCTTGTGGTCGAAGCAATCGGCAATTAGATATGTCTCAGATTCATTCCAGATGCCTTCCGCCTGACGAAAGTAATCAACCTTCGGAATTTAAATCGCCCCGGGTGTGCGGATAGCTTACGTCGCTCGCGGAGCAGCCTTCACGAGCGGCGAGGCATCCCACCAAAGTGGCGCAGACACAGGAAGCGGGGATCTGTACATGCCTAAACCAGGACTCCCACAAGTGGCATTGTTGCTTGCAGTTGCATTCACTGCTGGATGCCACCGAGGCACAGCAAATAACCAGAATCAGCCAAACGAGAATCAGCCAGCGGCAACTACTGCTGCGGCGCAGCCAAGCCCTCAGCCACCTGGCAATCAAGCTACCCCGGCTAGCAGCGCCGCAGCTAGTCCACCTCCGAACCAGCCGACTGCAACTAGTCCGCCAAGCTCCGCGACTCCGGCAGCTTCAGGCAACGCGAGTTCACCGGAAAGTACTCAACCAGGCGCTCAGCAACAAGCGAATGCCCCCCCTCCTCCACCAGCTACCGTGTCTTCCCCGGAAGTTCCTGCTGGGACGGTGCTCAGCATTCGGATGAATCAGGGCATCGATGTGAAGCACGCGCAGTCAGGGGAGACCTTTTCCGGCACTATCGTCAACCCGGTCAACGTCGAGGGTGATACGGTAATTCCTGTTGGTTCGATAGCGGATGGGGTGGTGTTGCATGCGCACAAACGAGGGCACTTCAAAGGGGCTTCCGTTCTGCAGCTTACCTTAACAGGATTGAATGTGAACGGACAGCATTACCGACTTGACACCAGCAGCCTGACACGGACCAAGAAGGGTAAAGGTAAGCGGACAGCAGCCTTTCTCGGGGGCGGCACCGGGCTGGGAATGCTGATTGGGGGTGTTGCCTCGGGTGGCGTTGGCCTGCTGGTCGGTGGGCTTGCCGGAGCAGGCGCCGGCACGGCGGGCGCCGCCTTTACCGGCAATAAGGATATCAATATTCCTGCAGAATCTGTTGTCAGCTTCAAACTGGAACGGTCAATCCAATTGCGCTAGCCAACCAGTTCTACGCTCCGCCGTGGCCAAGTTCCTTGGTCATGCGGACGAAGTGACAGGGCTGCGTGATGGGCATCTGATCGGTGGGGAAGGGTTCTGTGCCGGTGATGAAATAGCCGAGCTTCTCGTAGATGCCGGGCAACTCGGTTCTGAGGTTCACCACCCTTAAATCCATGAATCGCGCACCGGTTTCGCGGGCGAACTCTTCGGCGGCTGCGGTCAGTCGGCGGCCCAGCCCGTTCTTTTGTCGCGCAGGATCGACGGAGAGCAGACCGAGGTAGGCGCGGTCGGCATTGCGTTCGACGTAGACACAGGCGTCCAGATGGCCGTCTTCTTCGATCACCAAAAAACTGCCTTTCTTGAAGAGGTCCTGAAGTTTGGGGACGTCCATCCTGTCCTCATCTTTAAAGAAGCGTTCGACCGTAAAGGCTCTGTTGATGAGGCGTAGGACTTGGTCGAAATCGGTCTCAGCGGCCATGCGGATGTTCATATTTCGAATGTAACGCACGGAACATCCTTCGTTAAGCGTTCGTATACCTTGACAACTAGGGGTAAGTGCCATACTGTCGTATCCCTAGACGGCTATGTTTGAACTTCCAGGTGATCCGTGGCTAAGAATGACCTTCAAGGCACTCTCGATCTGCTGATCTTGAAAACTATCTCTCATGTTGGCTCGATGCATGGGTATGGGATTGTGCTGCACATTGAGCAAGTTTCGGATGCGTTGCTTCGTGTTGAGGAGGGGTCGCTGTATCCGGCACTGCACCGTATGGAGCAGAGCGGATGGATTCGTTCGGAATGGGCGCACTCGGAAACGAACCGCCGGGCAAAGTATTACTCCCTCACGGCGATGGGCAGGAAGCAGCTTGCGGCCACGGAGAAAAGCTGGGAACAGGTAGTGAAGGGCGTTGAGGCAATTCTGCGATTCGCGTGAGGTGAGCCATGGGTGCAACGAGGCGTATGTGGGCATTGGTGAGGCGCTCCAAGGTCGACCGCGAGATCGAGGACGAGTTGCGAGCGCATATTCAGATGCGCACAGAGGACAACATGGCCGCCGGTATGACTCCCGAAGCCGCTCAAAGAGACGCACGGCTGCGCTTTGGCAATCCGACCGTAGTGAAGGAGCGCGTGACGGAGCGCGACGCAGCGCTGGTCGTAGATGCAATCATGCGCGATATGCGCTATGCATTGCGAGGATTCGCGAAGAGTCCTGGCTTTACGTCGATAGCCATAGTCACACTGGCCCTGGGGATCGGCGCGAACACAGCAATCTTTCAGCTTCTGGACGCAGTAAGACTGCGCAGTTTGCCCATTACCAATCCGCAGGAACTAGCCGAAGTGAAGATCGTTGGCGGTAATCATGGATTCGGTATCAATAACGGTCGATATGCCCAGCTCACCCGGCCCGTTTGGCTGGAGATCCGTGACCATCAGGACCCTTTCTCTGGTGTCTTTGCCTGGAGGATGAATGACCACCTGATCGGAGAGCTGAGCGATGCTCACAATGTAAGGGCACTCGAAGTTTCCGGCGCATTCTTCAGTGTGCTCGGAATTCGACCGTGGCGGGGAAGGCTGATCATGCCTGGCGATGAAACTTCAGTGTGCACGGCGCCGCGTGTTGTGGTGAGTTATCCGTACTGGAAGTCGCAGATGGCCGGGCGTCCGCTGACGGCCAATACCAGATTGAAGATCGATAACCAGTTTGCGGAAGTGGTGGGGGTAACCCCGCCAGGCTTTTTCGGGATGGCTGTGGGAGAGAGCTTCGATATTGCCTATGCGCTGGAGTCTACTCCATGCGATGGCAGTCCCTGGCAACGGGAGCTCTTTGACGTGTCGGTGATGGGGCGGCTAAAGGCAGACTGGTCACTCGACCGCGCGTCCGCATATTTTGGTGCGCTGAGTCCCGGCATTTTCGACGCAACGGCGCCTACGGGATACAGTGCGCAGGCAATTAGACAGTTTACGAGCTATCGCCTGGGTGTCTATCTCGCTTCCGAGGGCGTGAGCGCTCTGCGTGCGGACTATCAGGACTCGCTGTCGCTCTTGCTGGCCATCACCGGATTGGTATTGCTGATCGCATGCGCCAATCTCGCGAACCTGATGCTGGCGAGGGCCAGCGCGCGCCACCGCGAAATGGCGGTGCGCATGGCGCTGGGGGCCTCGCGGGGCCGCCTCTTGCGGCAACTGCTGATTGAGAGCGGCATTCTGGCGGCAAGCGGTGCTTTGCTCGGGCTAGTGCTCGCCCAGGGATTTAGTCGTTTTCTGGTGCGGTCGTTGTCGACGGAGCAATGGTCGGTAACCTTGCCGGTCAGTACCGACTGGCGTGTGCTGCTGTTTTCGGCCGCGGTCGCGGTGTTTACCTGCATTGTGTTTGGAACCGTTCCGGCGCTGCGTGCGTCGAACGCCGATCCAGTAGTAGCGATGAAGACGGGCGATGGACGACTTGCTGGGAACCGCGAGCGGTTCTCTGCACAGCGGATCATGGTTGTGGTGCAGATTTCGGTTTCCATGGTGCTGCTGGCGGGCGCACTGCTGTTCGTTCGCAGCTTCCGCAATCTGATGACTCTGAACCCCGGGATGCGCGAACACGGAATTAGCGTTGCACACATCGGTTTTCCACTCTCCGATGTACCACGCGATCACTATGAGGAGTTTAAGCGGCAATTGTTGGAAGAAGTGCGGTCCGTGCCGGGCGTCACCAGAGCCGCAACAACAACCAACGATCCTCTTATGGGCGGCAGCTGGACCCACGCTGTCCGGGTAGATTCAGTAGAAGACTCGTCGAAGTTCACCTGGGTGAGCCCAGACTACTTTCAGACGATGGGAATTCCCCTTCTAACCGGACGGATGTTCGCCGAAACCGACACGGCGAACTCCCCCCGAGTCGCGATCGTGAATCGTACCTTCCTTCGACATTTTGTGGGCAATGAAAATCCCATCGGGAAAACGGTTCGCACGCTGCCCGAGCCGAATTATCCTGCGACCGTACTTGAAATCATCGGCACAATTCCGGATACCAAATACAACGACATCCGCGGCGCGACGCCTCCGATGGCATTTGTTCCGGCAGCGCAGTTTCCGCCCACAGCAGAAGGCCCATGGATGTCGGTCATGATTTGGTCCGACATTGCACCTTCCACGGTCATGGCCGAAATCAAGCGACAGATCGGCGATAAACACCCGAACATCATTGTGCATACGTTTGATTTCGAGACGCAGATTCACAATGGGCTGCTGCGAGAGCGCCTGATGGCGATCCTGTCAGGATTCTTTGGAGCTCTGGCGGCGTTGCTGGTGATGGTGGGTCTTTACGGCGTGATCTCGTACTTTGTCACCCTGCGGCGAAACGAGATTGGGATTCGTGTCGCGCTGGGAGCGACACGCTGGCAGGTGATTGTGCTGGTAATGCGCGACGCAGGTTGGATGCTGGCTGTGGGTGCGGCGATCGGCACAACGTTATCACTGATCGCAGGCCGCAGTGCGAGTTCCATGCTCTTCGGGCTAAAGCCGTACGATCCCGCCACTCTGCTGTTTGCAGTTGGCGTGTTAGGGGCGATTGCGGCTTTGGCTAGCTGGATTCCCGCACGCAGAGCCGCCAAGCTTGATCCCATGGCGGCGCTGCGCTGCGAGTAGACGGATCGGCTGATTATTGCGCGGCCGGATTATTGTTGTGGGCCGTCTGCTTGTCTGCTGCGGCCTTCTCAGCAGTCTGCTCAAGGGTTGCGGCCTGCGGCATGTAAGTGAGGGCCTGAGCAATCATCGGGTCCCAATTGGCGCGAACGCGGAGACCTTCGAGCTGGCCGAACTGGCTGGTCAGGACATCGGCCTTGATGTTCGTTTTGAGCCAATCCATGACAGCCGGAGTGTTGAAGTCTTGATCGGTGTAGGCGATATTTTGCCCGGTCAGAAATTGCTTGAACTCGCCGATGACTGCATCGTCAACCTGGAAATCCTTCGCAACGGTGCGGCTGGCCAAGTAGTGCTTCGTGAAGTTAAAGAAGGCATTGTGGGCTGCGAGCACGTCCTGGAAATGGTTGGACTTGGGCGTGTCGATCTTGTAGTCGGGGGAAATGCCGCCGCCACCATAAACAGTGCGTCCGGAGTCGGTCAGCTTAACTTCGCGATCCTTGGTGTCCTGCGGCTGGTCATGGTTGTAGTAGTAGTCGTAGAGCGAGACGTTGTTGTAATTCCGCTGAATGAGCCGTCCGCTGGGCGTGTAGTAGTGGTAGGTGGTGAGCGCCAGGCCAGTGTTGTCGGAAAGCTGATAAACGGTCTGTACCAGGCCCTTGCCAAATGTGATTTCGCCGACGACGAGCGCACGGTCGTGATCCTGCAGGGCTCCGGAGACGATTTCAGCTGCGGAAGCTGTGCCGTGATTCACGAGAACCACAACCGGGAAGTCGCGTCCGCCATTTCCATGGGTGGCGCGGTAAATCTGCTCAGGATAGGCGCGGCCGCGCTGCGAGACGATGACCTGGCCACGACTGAGGAGCTTGTCGGAGACGCTGACCGCTTCTGTAAGTAGGCCGCCTGGATTGCCGCGCAGGTCGAGAATGAGGCCCTTAAGGTCACCGAACTGATCGAGGGCATCGTTGAATTCGCGACCAGTGGTCTCTTGGAATTGCGTGATGTGGATGTAGGCAATGCCGGGACGGATCTCGTACTTGAGATCAATCGACGGATGCGGAATTTCATCTCGCACGAGGTCGAAGGTAAGGGGAGCCGCGGCGCCCTCGCGGGAAACAGTCAGGTGGACATGCGTGCCCTTAGGTCCCTTAAGCATGTTGGCCACGTCTTCCGAGTTCAGGTTCTCGGTCGATTTCCCGTCAACTGAAACGATCACATCACCCGGTCGCAGGCCAGCCTTGAACGATGGCGTTCCCTCGTAGGGGTACACGACGACGATCTTGTTATTCTGCGGCTGAATGACCATGCCGACGCCGTAGTACTTGCCGTGCTGGTCCTCGCGCATCTTGGCGTAGGCTTTGGGGTCGTAGAAATTAGAGTGCGGGTCGAGAACACGCAGCATGCCGGGGATTGCGCCGTCATAGATGGCCGTATCTGGCTTGTCACCGGTGAGGGGCTCGGCGTAATTGTCGGCAACGATCTGGTAGACATTCGTGAACGACTTCAGGCTGTCTCGGAAGGATGACTCGTCGGTCGAGGACTGGGCACCTACTTTTGGGCCGATGAACATGCCAACGAGACCGCAGGCGGAAAAGAAAACGACGAGAGAGAAGGCTGTGCGGCGGACGCGGGATGACATGCGGGTGGAAATCCTTCGGCTCCCGCTTGGAGGACAGGACTTTCCGGGAGCATTTTATTAGACGAGTATATCACTCATAAGATAGGTGGCTGGATAGCGAACTTGCCGTCCCAGCCGGGATCAGCACCGTCTTTCCCGCCGGACGTTCACCTCACCAAAATATCCGGTGGTGATCTTGATAGAGGAGCTTCTTTGTTGATCATGTAAAGGCGAAAGTTCGACGGGCGCAAAATGTGCCGGAGGTGATAGTAACGCCGCAATCTTCCATAAATCTTCCGCATGGATTGCATCTCTACGCACATCTTCGCCACGTGGTGAAATCGTACTTTTCAGAGAACCATTTTTCCCATTCCTGCCGCGCATGCTCGCCCATTTTCTTGGTGCGATGCCTTAGGCCAGCCATCCAGCAGATCGGGCACTCCAGCCACATCCGCCTTCGGCACGCGAATCGAAGACGATTCCCAGTCCACACCTTCATTCGGAACCGATTCATCCGACAGGATAACGCAAGCTCTCCCCATCTTCATCGACTCATAAAGGCGGATCGTGCCCGATCCATGTCCGCGTGGGCACAGGCTGAACATCGCGTCCGCCATGGAATCCGCGTATCGTTTCCGGTAGGGCTCCTTCTCTCCAGCGTGCCCTGGTAACGGATTCGATACTGTCCTTGGAGGTATCTTCCAGATAAATGTGATTCTCTTTGCGGAAACAGGACTATGTGGCCTATTTGCGGAGAGAGTGCGTGTTCCCCCCTTTACCGCAAATATCCGGAGAAGTGCTTTCTGTTTTATTGGTATGACACCGCGCGGCCCGTGCTGCCTGGACTGTACGCGTCGCTGCGCCCCCGGGCACGCGCGAACCGGCTTTCACCTTGTGCCGGAAAATCCCTATGTGGGTATCGTCCGCTTACCGGCAGGGAAAGGTACCTGGCCGCCTTCGAGGCTTCTGCCAGCCTCCTTGGCTATTAGCCCGTCCAGGAACACAGGGTTGCGCAGCTCCAAAGGGAAGTAAGCGTCATGCCATGCGTGCTGAAAGAAGAAATCGCCGGGCTTTGTATGTTGTTCTAGCCAGGAGAATTTCTCGTATTTCTGCGAAGGCAACATGACTCTCCCTGTAGGAAGCGCAACAACCGCTTGGTTTTGGCGATACCTCATCCAGGTATTCCCACTGCCGAGGCACAGGACGACGATCCATCCAGTCGCCGCGGCTTAGCGCTGCAATTCAGGGGCGCGAGTCGCCGCGAACACCAGCAGTATAAGACCGGGCATCGCGATGCAGTACAGACGCAGCCAGTTCACTCCGGGAAGGATTTCCAGCAGCAGGAACAGGCCGAGCAAAGAGAGTTGTACAAGTCCCGGAGCGGAAAGCAGGATTGCGGCGGTTGTGCCAGCCATGCCATAGCATCGAGGGATAGATGACGGGCAACAACGCGTAGACGAACAGATACGGGGCAAGGCGAGGTAAGGTGCGTCAGGCAAGAGCTTCCGGAAGGCCCGGAAACCACCTTCCAAACCAACAGGTTAGGTAATGCCGCGGATAGACGACCTGAAATACCAGAGTTGCCACCTGCCAACTTTCGCAATCAGGGAGGCGTTGAGAGCAGCCAACATCACGCCAAAGGCTGTCACCAATAGGACTTGGTCCCGATGGATGATGTTCCAGGAGGTCTTTGTGGAAATCTGTCCCGCGTGAGAGACAAAAGCAGAGCAAACAACGCCGCCACGCCCGCGGTTTGGGTGAAGAAACAGGCTGTGCCGAGCAGCACCCCGCGATTGCGATCCGGGGAATTGTTCTTTCCGGCATGACGATTCTTACCGCGCACAGCGTGGCCAGCAAGCTGAACCAATGATGTGTCGCATTCAAAAGTCTGCCATAGAGGAAACGAGAAATAGGAACGTGGTGAGCAGGGCCAGGTGCTGCGCCATGAGACGTTTTGCAATGCTGAAATAAATGCAGCAAAGCCCCATTCCCAGAACGAGCACGGCAGCATTCGTTACCCACAAATGTGGGCCGAAGAGCTTGAACAGTGCCAGGTAAAAGAGATCGGTCCCGGTGGAGTGAACTGGAAGAAATCACTATAGATACGTTCGCCGTGCAACATCCATTGGGCGTATACCCAGAAAAAGATCTGATCTCCGCCAAGCAGAAAGGGAATCTTTGGGAAGGCGAAGAGGTTAGCGTAAAGGTAAAGCGGCACACCGAAGATCAAGGCCGGCGCGACCCATGAGATTTCATGCTGGCCGCCGCCGCAACTCGTGCTTGTCATCTCGGAAACGAACCTTGATGTCCGATTATGCCGTCTCGAGCAGACGAATTGTTCGAAATGCTTCGCAGGCCGGTTATTTCTATTTCCATTGCGTCAACGAGCGGAGCGGACAGATCCAGTGCGCAAGGGTTCGTTGGCATTCGCTCGGGTGGATGATTAGAATGGCAGAAGCGCAGCCTGGGCCAATTCGAGACAAATGCAATGCAAAGTCTGGATCGAGCTTGGCGGCACTAACCGAGATGTTCATACAGATGACCCTTCGATTTATGCCCTATCAATTCACGTCGCGCCGCGCCATACTGGCTGCCAGCCTGGCGATTGCAATGTTTCCGATCGCATACGCTCAGACCGCGAAACCGGCCACCCCCGCGCCAGAGTCGGCATACCCGGGAACGGTGGTTGAGGATGTCGTTGCCAGAGTGAACGACCAGGTCATCAGCCGATCTGACTACGAGCGTGCCGCGCAGGATCTGGACAATCAGGCTAAACAACAGAATTGGACTCAGCAGCAGCTCTATGAGCAGAAACGTGAGTTACTTCGCGACCTGATCGACCAGCAACTGCTCATCTCCAGGGGTAAAGCGTTGGATATTTCCGGCGAGACGGAGCTGGTGAAGCGTCTGGACGAGATGCGCAAGGAGAATCACCTCGATTCGATGGAAGATCTGCAGAAGGCGGCTGAGGCACAGGGTGTTTCATGGGAAGACTTCAAAGCGAGTACTCGCAACCGCATCGTCACGCAGCAAGTGATCCGCGATGAGGTAGGGCGGCATGTAAATATAACCCCAACTGAAGTCCAGAAGTATTACAACGACCACAAGCAGGAGTTCGATCAGCCGGAGCAGGTGAAGCTGAGCGAAATTCTGATTCCAACGGCGAATCCTGACGACGCGGCGCAGGTGGCCGCTGCCAAGACTAAGGCTGATGACGTTGCGGCCAAGCTGAAGGCGGGCGGGGATTTCACAGCATTGGCGAAGAGTTCCTCCGGCGGCCCGACAGCGGCGCAGGGTGGTGACCTGGGCGATTTCAAGCGCGGACAGCTGGCAAAAGTGCTGGAAGACCAGACCTTCAATCTGAAGCCGGGACAATACACTGAGCCGATTCGCACCAAGCAGGGCTTTGTGATCCTGAAGGTGATCGAGCACACGCCGGCTGGCATTGCACCGCTCAAGGATGTTCAGCCGCAGGTTGAAGATGCCTTGGGCATGGCGAAGATGGCGCCGGCCCTGCGCGATTACCTGACCAAATTGCGCGAGGATGCCTATATAGAGATCAAGGCCGGTTATGAAGATTCAGGCGCCAGCCCCAACGAAATGAAGCCCGTGTATAGCGCCTATGCGCCACCGACGCCGAAGAAGAAGAAACACATCGAGCGGACTCGCTTCAAGGAGCGTGGGCGGAATGCCTCGAAGCCTGTGCCCACACAGACCGCGGAGACAGCAGCCCCGGCGGCTCCAGCTCCTCCAGCGGCGGTACCGAGTCTCGCGGATGTGCCGCAAGGCAACGCTCCGGCAACTTCAACTGCTGCGGATGGTTCTGCAACGGTAGCCTCTTCCACGCCGGTCTCGACTTCAGCCAGTTCGAGCAATTCGAGCAAGCAGATAGCGAGCAGCAATCAGACCACGATGAAGCCGGGGAAAAAGGAGAAGATTCGTTTTGGCCAGGCGCCGCGCGAGACGCTGCCAACGGCGACGACGAAGACCGAGGACGCTGGCGCAGGGGCAGTGAGCGATACGCAGGTAGCCGCGAATAACGCCCCGTCCGACCTGCGTACGATGAATCCCGACGGCTCGATTGCCAACCCGGAGCAACCCGATGTGGCAAAGCCAAAGACTCGTCTCCAGGACCGGGCCAAGCTGCCCAAACAGAGGAAGGACAAGGGGCCTAAAGTAGATCCCTTTGCGCCTCCACCTGTTACTCAGGACGAGGTTGCAACCCAAAAACAACAAGCAACGCCGCTTGGGCTGAACGGCGCTACTTCAAAAAACAAGACACCTAATCCGAGTAAGACGGGTCCCAAGCGCCGCATGACGGACGAAAAGAAGAACGGCGAGGAGCCGGCAACCACGGCTACGCCAGGCGGCGATTCCGGTTCTCCATCGGCGACGCCCGCTCCGGCAGCGACGCCAGCACCACACAACTAGCAGCAGGCACGATGAAAGAACCCAATATCGCGGACCTGGCGAAATACGAAAACCAGGCCATTACCGGATTCTTTGCCGCGGCCTCGAAGCAGGTGCGTAGCAAGAAGGACGGCTCACGCTATTTTGCCCTGACTCTGAGTGATCGCACCGGACAGATTGAATCGCGGATGTGGGAGACAGCGGAAGCGGGTGATTTTGTCGCCGGCGACGTCGTCAAGGTTCGCGCGCAGGTTTGCCGCTACAAAGAATTTCTCCAGCTCAACATCGAGCGGATTCGCAAAGCTTTGCCCGACGAGTTCAATCTGAGCGATTATGTTCCGCGTACAGAACGCAACATCGATAAGCTTTGGGCAGAGCTGAATGGGTACGTAGAGAGTTTTACCGATCTCCACCTGAAAGCGCTGCTGCGATCATTTCTGGATGATGCCGACATAGCCGCTGCCTTCCGCGAGGCTCCCGCAGCCAAGAGCATGCATCACGCGTGGATCGGTGGCTTGCTGGAGCACGTCGTTTCGCTGCTGGGTATAGCCGACCTGGCGGCGAAGCACTATCAGGTCCACCGCGATCTGCTGCTCACCGGGGCCATTCTGCACGATATTGGCAAGCTGCGGGAACTGCGCTGGGGCACGAGCTTTGATTACTCCATTGAAGGGCAGCTGCTGGGGCACGTTACCATCGGCGTGGCGTTGATCGACCGGAAGATCGCTGCGCTGCCCGATTTTCCTCCCGCCCTCCGCGTGCTGGTGGAGCATCTGGTGCTAAGCCATCATGGTAAGTATGAATTTGGATCGCCCAAGCTGCCCATGATTCCCGAAGCACTGCTCCTGCATTACCTGGACGACATAGATGCCAAGATGCAGACGCTGAACACTGAGTTTGCGCGGAATGTGGCGGCAGGGCGCGAAGCGGGCGAAGTGACAGAGTGGGTGCGATCTTTGGAGCGGCCTCTGCTGAACACGACGCCGTTCCTCGATAAGGAAAACGACTAAGGCAGGAGGATAGGCGATGGCTTATTTGCTTAAGACGGAACCGAGCGTGTACTCATTTGCCGACCTGGAGCGGGATGGCGAGACCATTTGGGATGGCGTAACGAATCCCGCGGCTGTGAAGTTTCTGCGCGGTATGAAGCACGGCGATGATCTGGTGATTTATCACACCGGCGATGAGCGGACAGCGGTGGGAACGGCGAAGGTGGTGAGTGTGGATGGGAGCAATCCAAGCGTGCCACTGGTTCGCATCAAGGCAGGAAAACCGGTAAAACAGCCACACTCGCTGGCCGAGATCAAGGCGAACAAGCTTTTTGCCGACTCTCCGCTCGTCAGCCAGGGACGACTTTCTGTCGTACCGCTGAACGAAGCGCAACATGCATGGCTCATCGGCGATTGATCTAAAATTAAGCGTTAGAAATCAAAGGCCGGATTCGGGGCTGGACAGGTACGCATGTTTCGTTTTTCTACTGCGGGTGAGTCGCACGGCGAGAGCCTGATCGCGTTGGTTTCCGGAATGCCTGCTGGTGTTCCGATCGACAATGTTCGCGTGAATCGCGAGCTCTGGCGTCGTCAGCAGGGCTATGGCCGCGGCGGGCGTATGCGCATCGAGCAGGACACCGCCCATTTCCTCTCCGGCGTGCGCCACGGCAAGACGATTGGGTCGCCGATCGCAATCGAGATTGAGAATCGCGATTGGAAGAACTGGACGGAGTCATTGCCCGTTGCGGCGGGCGATCCTGCGAAACACAAGGCTGTAGCCTCGCCTCGTCCGGGACACGCCGATCTGGCAGGAGCCCTCAAATATGACTTCCCCGACGCACGATATGTGCTGGAGCGCGCCTCGGCGCGTGAGTCGACCGCCCGCGTGGCGGCAGGAGCCGTCGCAAAATCATTGTTGCTGGAGTTGGGCATCGATGTTGCCAGCCACGTGATCCGTGTTGGCCGGGCCGAACTCACGCGCGATGCAGCGTGGGAAGAGATAAGCGCGCTGCGGGACATGGATGAAGTACTGCTGAGCTGCGTGGATGAAGAAGCCGAAGCGCGCATGAAAGCGGAAGTCGATCTGGCCCTGCGCACCGGCGACTCCATCGGCGGGGTCTTCGAGGTTGTGATTCACGGAGCGCCGGCAGGCGTTGGGACTTATGCCAACTGGGACGAACGGTTGGATGGGATTCTGGCGCAGGCAGTCATGTCATTACAGGCCGTGAAAGCAGTGGAGATTGGTCGCGGTGTCACTGCCGCCGAGTCGCTGGGCTCAGAAGTTCACGATGCCATTGGCTATGCCGAGTCGCGCGAGAACGGCGCGCACACGCGATTTACGCGCGAACACAACAACGCCGGCGGCATCGAGGGCGGCATTTCGAACGGCGAAGACGTCGTGGTGCGCGGCTATCTTAAGCCGATTTCTACGCTGCGGCGCCCGCTGGCTTCCGTGCGCTTCGACACGCGCGAAGTCACGAAGGCGGCATACGAGCGCAGCGACGTGTGCGTGGTTCCGGCGGCGGGAGTGGCGGCCGAGGCCATGGTAGCATTGGCCTTTGGGCGACTGTTGCTGGAGAAATTTGGCGGGGATTCGTTGCGTGAACTAAAGCGTAACTATGATGGTTACGTTGAACAAATCCGGGCCTATTGAGAAAATGTTTCTAGAGATCGTTAAATATCCCGACCCGGTTTTGGAACGTCCGGCCGAACCCGTCACCGAGTTCAATCAAGAGCTGGCGAAATTCGTGGACGACATGTTCGAGTCGATGTATGCCGCCAAAGGCATCGGCCTTGCCGCTCCTCAGGTTGCCGTTTCGAAGCGGATTACCGTGATTGACCTGAGTTTCAAGGAGAGGCCGGCCGACAAGATCGTATTGATTAATCCGGAGATCGTTTCTCGCGAGGGCAAGCAATATGAAGAAGAGGGCTGCCTTAGCCTACCCGACATTCGCGAGAAGGTTTCCCGCGCCGCGAAAGTAAAAGTGCGTGCACAGGACGTAAAGGGCGAGCGGTTTGAATTAGACGGTGAGGAACTGCTGGCGCGCGCTTTCCAGCACGAAATCGACCACCTGGATGGCATTCTGTTTTTTAAGCGCGTGAGCGCTCTGAAACGCGACCTGATTCTGCGCAGGATTCGCAAACTGCAAAAGGCCGGCGAGTGGTAGACCGCCTTATAGTAGAGCGGGAATGAAAATAGTTTTTTGCGGGACACCTTCGTTTGCTGTGCCCACTTTGAAGGCGGTGTTGCGCGCAGGCCATGAGGTCGCGCTCACTGTCACACAGCCCGACAGGCCAAGGGGGCGTGGAATGCAGATGGTTGCGCCGCCGGTGAAAGCAGCCGCGATGGCAGTCAAGCTGCCCATAGTCCAACCGGAAAAAATCAAAAATAACGCGGAGTTTCGCGCTCAACTCACAGCCATCGCGCCGGATGCGATTCTAGTGGTTGCTTATGGACGAATTATTCCGAAGTGGATGCTCGATCTGCCGCACTTCGGCAACCTGAATCTACATGGGTCGCTGCTGCCGAAGTATCGCGGCGCAGCTCCTATTCAGTGGGCCTTGGCAAACGGGGAACCAGTCACCGGAATGACCACGATGCACCTCGACGAGGGGCTCGACACGGGCGATATGCTGATGCAGCGCGAGATGGCGATTGCTCCCGACCAGACGGCGGAGGGCCTTTATCCCCTGCTCGCCGAGATGGGGGCGGCCCTGATGGTTGAAACGTTGGAAGCGCTAGAAGCGGGCACGATTATTCCGCAGAAACAAGACGACGCGCTGGCGACACTCGCACCTGTCCTCACACGCAACGACGGGCACATGGACTTCAGGCAGCCTGCAATGACGCTCTACAACCGGTGGCGCGGTTTTCAGCCGTGGCCCGGCGCGTGGACCTTACTCGGGAGCAAAAAGCTGACCGCGCATCGGTTGATGCCCCTGGAGCCAAGTGCCTTGGCGGATGGTCCAGCTGATCCGGGAGCGGTCCGCGTAGACCAGGCCCGATTGTTTGTTCGCTGCGGGGCTGGGACATGGCTGGAACTGGTGGAAGTGCAGTTGGAAGGAAAGAAGCACATGCCGGCAGTGGACTTCCTGCGCGGCCACCCGCTGAAGAGCGGCGACAGGTTGGGCACCTGATGATTGCTCAGGCGCGTGCGGTTGCGTTTCAAATCCTGAATGAGGTCTCGCAAACAGATGCACACAGCGACGAACTCTTGCGCTCACGCCAGGTTGATACGCTCACTGCGCAGGACCGCGCTCTCACGACGACACTCGTGCTGGGCACCCTCCGGTGGCAGATGAAGCTCGATGCGCATATCCGCCCACTACTGGCCCGACCTGACGCCAGGCTCGCTCCTGCGGTGGAAACAGCTCTGCGGCTGGGTGCATATCAGCTCCTATGCCTCGACCGCATCCCGGCATACGCAGCGATCGGCGAGAGCGTCGAGCTGACAAAGCAGGTCGGGGAGACGCATGCCGCGCGAATGGTCAATGCTGTCCTACGCAGGTTGGCACGGCTTCCGCGTGAATCCGCGAATCAAAAAGCGGCGAACGCCGCGCAGATTGCCGCCGCTTACGCGCATCCAGCGTGGATGGTCGAGCGATGGGCGCGTGCCTACGGACTGGAGGCAGCGGAGGCAATTTGCAAACTCAATCAGGAACCGGCCGCGATCTCTATCCGCCTACTTGATCCGGACGCCGAGCGGGATCTGACCGATGACGGCGTGATCCTTGAACAGGGAGAATTCCTTACTGCGGCGAGACGCGTCGTAGAAGGCGAGATAGTGCGCAGCCAGGTATCCCAAAATGGTCGCGTCCGCATTCAGGACGAAGGATCGCAGCTGGTGGCGGAGCTTGCCGGATGCGGAAGCAACATCCTGGACACCTGCGCTGCTCCCGGCGGTAAGACCGCGATTCTGGCCGAGCGAAATCCAGAAGCGAAGATCACTGCCTGGGATATCAGCAAGCGAAGACTAGAGGCGATGCGCCGAACATTCGCGCCGATAGGCGAGGGTCTGCACCTGGAAGTACACGACGTGACAGCAATGAAGCTGCAGCCTGAATACGACCTGATTCTGTGCGATGTACCCTGCACGGGCACAGGCACGATCGGGCGTAATCCCGAGATACGTTTTCGTGTGGGCGAAGCTGAGATCGCTCGGCAGCATGCCCGGCAGGTAAAAATTCTTTCGTCCGCCCTCGCCGGACTGACACCGCAGGGGCGGCTGCTCTACTCCACCTGCTCTTTGGAATCGGAAGAAAACGAGGCCGTCGTCGCGGAATGCCTTGATATGTATCCCGGCTTCAGCGCTGGCACGCTCAACGACGACATTGGAGCGCTGGCTGCAAAAGGCATCATCACCGGCGATGGTTCAGCACGCTTGGGCGATTCAGCCTTGAATAAGAGATTTCTGCGCACCATTCCCGGAGTTCACAACTGCGACGGATTCTTTGCAGCGCTTCTGACGAGAAATTAGCGGCGAACAAAATGGGTTTATCGCCATGCCCGGAAAGAAGAATTTCGAAGCGCAACTTGCGGCTCTTGAGGAACTGCGGCATCAGCCCGATGAAGCCTGCATTCCTCCTTTGCGCGCGACACTAAAGCACCAGAACAACTACATCGTCGCAAAAGCTGCAGATATTGTCGCGCAACGGCGGCTTGAGGCACTACTGCCGGATCTACTCGCCGCCATTGATCGCTTTTTCGAGGATGCAGAGAAACGCGACCCACAGTGCTGGGCAAAGAACTCGCTGAGCCGGGCTCTGGCGGCGTTGGATATGCAGGATCCTGCGCCATTTCTCCGTGGCGTGAAGCACGTGCAGTTGGAGGCCACATGGGGCGGACGCTCCGACACTGGCGGGGTGCTGCGAGGAACGTGCGCGCTCGCCTTGGTGCAGTGCCGTGCGCTTTGTGAGGTTGAGTTGCTGCGCCATCTGCTAGATATGCTGGTCGACACAGACAAGTCAGCTCGCGGCGATGCTGTCCGTGCTGTCGAGCAGGTCGGATCGTCTGCGGCTTCGCTTCTGTTGCGGCTGCGTGCGCAGATAGGTGGTGACGAAGAGCCGGAGATTCTAGGCGGTTGCTATGCAGGCGTGTTGCGGATCGAGGGTGTATCCGCGCTGCCGTGGGTGAGCCGTTTCCTTGCCACAGAAGATAACGCGGCGGGCGAAGCGGCTCTGGCGATGGCTGCCACGCATTCGGTCGAAGCCTTTGAGATGTTGAAGGCGCGTTGGGAGAAGGCGCGCGATGCATGGTTCCGTTCAGTGTTGCTCTCGGCAATCGCCCTGACACGGCAGAGCGCAGCCACAGAGTTCTTACTTAGCCTCGTGAAGTCTGACTCGATTGGAGCCGACCAGGTGGTCGAGGCGCTCCTGCGTTCGCTGCCGTCCGAAGAGGTACTACTGCGGCTTAAAGCGCTGGTTACCGGCAATGCGCGCCTGGAACGTGCCTTTGCAGCGAACCTTACTGTACAACGGTGAGTTCAATCGGAGTCGACTCATCCACGCGATGACCGGGTGGAGGGCTCTGGCCTGTCACGGTTCCGATAGGGAGGACAGGCTGCGGCGGCCGAGCGGAAGTGGTGCTTGCGACATCCGGCACCGTGACCTGCGCATTCTTGACGGGCGCGACTTTGAGTCCGGCGCGGCTGATGGCCAGTGCGGCTGACGAGAATATCTGGCCGGTGAAGTCGGGCATGACGATGCCGCTATTTGCTTCGAGGGGCGGAGCAGCAATGAGCAGACTGACGCTGGGGCGCTCGACCCCGGCGGCATCTGGCGCAGGATTCTGGCCGATAACCGTGCCCGCGGGTGCATAGGCAAAGGGCATTTCTGCCGTAGTTCCCAGTTCCAGCCCAACGCGCCGGATCTGGATAGAGGCAAGCCGCTGATCGGAACCAGACAAGTCGGGAATGGCCACACGCTGCCGGCCCAGGCTCTCCGCGAGACGGACGTGCCACTCGCGACGAACCACGGTCCCCGCTACGGGCGACTGACTGAGGACATGGCCAACAGGGATGTCGACGCTGTAAAAATGGCTGTCGACTGTGAGATTCAAGCCTAGCGCGGCAGCCTTATCAGCGGCCTCTGCAGCTGTGAGCCCCTTAAAGCTGGGAACGGTCACTTCTGCTCCGTGGATAGCGAAATGCATCGTTGTGACCGCGGCGAGCATGGCCAGCACAGCGAGCATGAGCACAATGAGCACGAATTGAAAAGCGCGGAACACTCTTAACCAGCGTACTCGATGGAGTAGTCGATCTCCACGGCCTTCTCCAGCATCTTTGAAACGGAGCAGTACTTGTTTTTCGAAAGCGATACAGCGTCTTCTGCCGCCTTCTTCGTCACGTTTCCTGCAATCCGGTAAACAAGATGAATGCGCGTAAAAACGCGCGGCGGCGCCGGGGCCTGCTCCGCAGTTGCTGAAACAGTGAGACCGGTGAGGGGCTCACGTTTCTTCTCCAGAATGCTGACGACGTCGACCGAGCTACAGGCGCAAAGAGCCACAAGCACGGCCTCCATGGGGCTCGGCCCGACTGCATGGACAGCAGTTGCATCAAAGGCGATGGTATGACTGCTCTCGGAGCGGCCTTCAAAAAGCATGCCTTGTTTCCACTCTGCGCTGGCGATCATGGCTCTTGCCTCAGTGATGGTGGTTATCGGTGCGGATTCGGGATGAATGAGCACGCCATCGATTTCGCGGCTGCTCCAGTTTGAAGCTCTAAGGTTTGACGCCGCGATACAGCCCGGCGATTCCGAAGCTGTATGGGGTCCAGGATACCTCCGTGAAGCCGGTTTTACACATGAGGTCGATCATCTGAGAAGGCGGCGGAAAGCGCTTTACCGAGGATGGCAAATAAGCATATGCGCTGCCAATACCCGAAAGGCGGGAGCCGATGGCGGGAAGCACGCGGCTGAAGTAGAAGTCATAGAGCTTGCCGACGAGGCCTACGGGCTCACTAAAGTCAAGAATGCCAAGTTCTCCCGCGGAGCCAAGCACACGGTGGAATTCGCGCAGGCCCGCTTCGTAGTTGGCGAGGTTGCGAAATCCAAATGCAGTGGTGATAAGGTCCAGCGAATCCGCTGCAAGCGGGAGACGTAGCGCGTCTGCTTCAATCGCCACAACGTTGCGATTCTGAAATTTTTGCGCGCCGCGCGCCAGCATGGCATGTGAAAAATCAGCGGCGAGTATGGGCCGGGCGTTTGCTCCACGGTGGTTGAGCAATGCCAGCGTCATGTCCCCGGTCCCGCAGCAGATATCGAGGATCGTCGACTGGGGCCGCGCCAGGATTCTGCGAAAATGTCGCGCGGTGCGCCACCACCACAGCCGGTCGACGTTGCAGGACAGCACATGGTTCAACAGATCGTATCGAGGGGCGATGCTGTCGAACATCTGCTGAACGGCGACAGACGAGGATTTTTCATCGGATGAACCGGCGGGTCGAGCTCCGGTAATGGGTGGAGAGGTGCTCGGCGGAGCATTCACCGTGCAGCCTCGCCAAGGATCTTTTCCATGGCAGAGATCACTTCCGTATCAGTTACATTTTCAACGACGACAGCATTGCCGATACCCGGACAGAGGACAAAGCGGCGTGTGCCTGTCTTGTTCTTTTTGTCGCGTCCGGCGGCATCGAGCAAATCCGGAACACGCGCCCGGAAGCCAGGCAGCGGCCCGTAGGCATGGATAGTCTTCTCGATGCGCATCGCGTCATTCTCTTGGAGCATGGCGCGCATTCGGCTGATATGGAGAGCAGCGAGCATACCCCAGGCGATGGCTTCGCCGTGCAGCAGTTTTTTGTACCCTGTCGCCGCTTCGATCGCATGGCCGATCGTATGGCCGAAATTGAGGATCATGCGCAGACCGGATTCACGTTCATCGATCCCCACCACTTCAGCCTTCATGCGAACAGAGGCGCTGATGACGCGTTTTAGAGCCGTGGGGTCGCAGGCCAGGATCGGTTCCCAATCGTGTTCAAGAAAGCGAAAGAGGCTCGCATCGCGAATGATTCCCGCCTTGATGCTCTCGAAAAGACCTGCACGCAATTCGCGGGCGGGAAGAGTGTCGAGCAAACCCACATCAACAAACACTGCGCGCGGGTGATGGAAGCTGCCGATGAGGTTTTTGCCCGCCTTCAGATTGACTCCGGTTTTGCCGCCGACGGAGGAATCAACCTGGGCGAGCAGCGTGGTCGGCATCTGGATGTAGTCGATTCCGCGCATATAGATGGCAGCGAGGAAGCCTCCGACGTCGCCCACGATTCCGCCACCGAATGCAATCAACAACGAAGACCTGTCTGCACCCGAGGTGGCTAGTTCAGTAGAGAGGCGTTCGACCTGGGCGAGACGCTTGTGTGCTTCTCCGGCAGCAAGGAAAAGAACCCATGGCTGTTGAGCTGGCGGAAACGTCGCCAGAAATTGCTTGCCCCAGAGCGACCAGATCTCGGGCGAAGTGAGGATGAAAATGCGAGGCTTAGCGGCGCCGAGAAGCTTGCGCAAGTGATAGGCGAAATGAATGAGAAAGTTGCAACCGACATGCACGGGATAGTGGACGGATGCAGTTTTGACGTGAACAGTGCGCACGATGCTTTCATCGTATCGGAGTGGGAACTCGGTGTGTGAACCTTTTGCCGAGATAGCGTCGTCTAAAGGTGTTGCGATAGAGCATGATAGCCTCAAACGTTATGGTCGTTGATACAGATACGGACTTTCTGATTGTAGGCGCGGGAATCGCAGGACTGCGTGCCGCGATCGAACTATCAGAAGCAGGGCGTGTGCTGGTGGTCACAAAAGAGGCGCTGGGCGAGTCGAACACCAACTACGCACAGGGCGGGATCGCCGTCGCGTTGGGTGGCGACGAGGATGTTGCGCTCCATCTGGATGACACGGTGAGCGCCGGAGATGGGCTGGTCAATCGTGAGGCGGCACGGGTCCTGGTAGAAGAAGGCCCGCTGCGTGTACAAGAGTTACTACGTTGGGGAACGAGCTTCGATCGGGAGCATGGCGAGCTCATGCTGACTCGTGAAGGAGCGCATAGCCGTAATCGGATTCTGCATGCAAATGGTGATGCAACGGGCGCGGAGATCGGGCGATCCTTGCTGGCACACGCGCGCGGGCACAAAAACATCACACTGCTGGAATGGACGACCACTGTGGATTTGATCGTCGAAGACGGCGCAGTCACGGGGGGGCTGCTTCTCGATGCCGGGGAACAGGTGTACGCGGTTCGCGCGCGAGCAGTGCTGCTGGCCAGCGGCGGGGCGGGTCAGGTCTACAGCGATACGACAAACCCGGCTGTGGCTACCGGAGATGGGATCGCCATGGCCTTTCGCGCCGGTGCGGACATCGCGGACATGGAGTTCTACCAGTTTCACCCCACGGCGCTGAGTTTACCCGGCGTACCGCGCTTTCTTTTGTCGGAGGCCCTGCGCGGTGAGGGCGCCTGGCTACGCAACGCGCAAGGCGAGCGATTTATGGATCGTTACCATCCAATGCTGGAGCTGGCGCCGCGCGATGTTGTGGCGCGCGCGATTACGCACGAAAGCCTTGGCGGTCAAGAGGGCGAGCTACTTCCGGTTTATTTGGACATGCGCCACATCACCGGTATCGATTTGTCAAAGCGCTTTCCGGGAATTTCTCGATTCCTTACTCAGCACGGGTTGAGCTTAGCCAAGGATCTGATTTCGGTGCGCCCGGCGGCTCATTATTTGATGGGTGGAGCGAAGACCGACGTCGATGGGCGCACCTCTCTGGTGGGGCTTTACGCGGCCGGCGAAGCCGCATGCACGGGTGTGCATGGAGCAAACCGCTTGGCAAGTAATTCATTGCTCGAAGGCTTGGTCTTCGGTGCGCGCGCAGCGTTGAGCATGCGCGATGTTTCGAAGAAGCACGCCGGAAAAGGTGTGCCTACGATGCAGTTCGCGACAAGACCTGCGAAAAACGCTGACGCTCTCTTGCGGAATTTGCAACAGCAAATGTGGCAAAAGGCGGGGTTGCTGCGTGAGGCGAAGGGTCTAAACGCGATGAAGCAGGAGTTGGTAAAAATGCGCGCCGAAATCTCTCCCGCGGCGGAACGGGCGTCGATTGAGCTGGCAAACCTGCACACTGTCGCTCATTTAATCGTGCTTTCCGCACTCGCTCGCGAAGAGAGCCGGGGCGCTCACTACCGCAACGACTTTCCCGTGCGCGATGACGCGCACTTTGCCTCCCACTCGGTAGTCCGAGACGAAGAGGTCGCCTTCCAGACTATGGCGCTGTCGTCTTCGGTTCTGTGAAGCGGCTGGCCATGGTGAAGACTGCGAGCACCGTCACGATGAAGGCCAGTGACCAGCCCACGGGTACCTGAAACCACCGGTTCGTCAACATCTTGAAAGCGACGAAGGCAAGAATAATTGCCAATCCGTAGTGAAGAAGCCGGAGGCGATCGAGCGCGCTGGAGAGCGCGAAATACAGCGAGCGGAGGCCGAGAATCGCGAAGATATTCGACGTGTAGACGATGAAAACGTCGCGCGAAATGGCGAGAACAGCCGGGATCGAGTCGAGCGCGAAGACCAGGTCCGTCGCTTCCACAGCGAGTACGATCAGCAGGAACGGCGAGAGCGCGAGCTTTTTCTGGCCGATCCCAAGACAGCGGCCTTGTAGCCAGCGCACAGGGGGCGACGGCGAGGCTTCGCCGGGCTTGTGACGCACCAGACGGATGGCCGCAATGAGGAGGAATGTGCCAAAAACGTATTCGATCCATTCAAAGCGGGCGAGCAGCGATGCTCCCACCAGGATGAACAATGCCCGCATCACAATGGCGCCCAGGACGCCCCACAGCAGCACGCGGCGTTGCTGCTCGGTATCGAGGCCGAGCGAGCGGAACATAAGCAGGAAAACAAAGAGATTGTCGACGCTGAGCGAACCCTCGACAAGGTAGGCCGAGAGAAACTCGAGCGCCGGCTGTTTACCCTGCGTTTGCGAGAGCATCAATGCGAAGCAGAAGGCGAGGGCGGCAACGACTGCGGTCCAGCTCCACGCCGCGCGGATAGAAACAGCCTTACTGCTGCGTTGGAGGACGGCGAGATCGACAAAGAGTAATATGGCGACGATCGCGTGGAACGCAACCCAGTAACCGATCGATGCGCCCGCGATCATTCGTTAATGTTGGTTCAACAGCCGGATAGTTTCAAGTAAAACATTGCCGACAATAGTCAGGCTCTTGGCGCTCAGCTTGTCCATCGTATCCTGAGCTGTGTGGTGATAGGCGTTCTGCGGCCCATAATCCAGATCGATCACGTCGGCTGAAGGCACGCCACGCTGCACAAAGGGCAGATGGTCGTCCTCCACCTGATTGTCACGAGTAAAGAAGTAGGATTGGTCGCCGACGCGGGTGGCAGCCTTCTTGATCACATCGAGCACCCAGGTAGTTGAGTTTTGGTCGTGTTCGATATGTAGATCTTTATCGCCAATCATGTCGGCCAGCAAAAATGCCTTGATGCGCTTGAGCGTGCCGTCATTCTGCCATTTTGCGGCGAGATGGCGGCTGCCGTAGAGCGAGTCGGAACGCGACCACTCTTGAACCGCCTCCTCGCCATCGAAGAAGACGAGCCATACGCTGTAGCCATCGAGCGTACGACCGCGCAGATGGTTGGCCAGCTCAATGAGCAGTCCTGTGCTTGATCCACCGTCGTTGGCCCCGACGAAGTTGATATTCCTCAGCGGATAGTTCGTCTCGTAGTGCGTGGCGAGCACGATCACGCCGTCTTTCTTGCCGGGAAAGCGCACGATGTAGTTGTGCATCTCCATCGGTCCGGCGGGAGTTGTAGCAGTAAAAGTGTCTTCTTCCAGCTGGTCGTGCTGGAACTGCTTCCGCAAAAAGTCTTCTGCTTTGGCATGGCCAGGGCTGCCGATCCATCGCGAGCCGATGGAAACGAACTCGCGTGTGTATGTAAGTGCGCGTGTGCCGCTAAAGTCAACCGAAGCCTGCACAGCGGCGTTCGCCGCAACTGGAAAGGTGGCCAGAAATATAAAGAAAAGAGAACAAACGCGCCGCAACTAGCTCTCCCGTCTTTTTCTGCGCGTTGCAGGATGAACCATGTACGAAACTCCGATGCTGATGAGATAGAGAAGAAGCATAGGCGCGGCGAAGACGCACATCGTCAGCACGTCGGGCGTGGGCGTAATAATGGCCGCGATGATGAAGATGATGAGGATGGCGTAGCGAATGTTCTTCCACAAAAAACGTGGGCTGACGATGCCGAAGAGCGATAAAAACAGCACAAGAATAGGCAGCTCGAACGTGATGCCCAGGCCGAGAATCACGGTGAGAAACAGATCCGTGTATTCATTGACCTCGATGAGGGGACGGAACTCGCGGCTGAAGGTGAACAGGAAATCGAGTGAGCCGGGAAAGACCCAGCGATAACCGAAATATGCACCCGCCAGAAAAAGGCCGACCGTTGCCCCCATGAACGGCATAACATAGCGTTTTTCGCTCTGATAAAGACCCGGCGAGATGAAGAGCCACACCTGATACAGCACAAAGGGAGCGGCGATAATAAACCCGCCCATGAAGCTGATCTTCAGGTACATGTTGAAGCCGTCGACCGGGTTGTGAATGATCAGTTGCGGAGGCAGGCCGTGCTTCCTGAGCGCGAAGGAGATGGGTTCCTGCATGAGGCGATAGATCCGTTCATGAAACCCCCATGCCACGCAGAAACCTACGATGATGTAGACGACGGAGTGGATGATACGACGGCGCAGCTCCTCAAGGTGTTCGAGAAGGCTCATGCCGGGCAATTCTGCGCGTTGGCTTACGGAGGACCGGGCGCGGTCCAGGATGTCATCCATGATGAAGGGGGGCATGTTCGTTCTCGGGCTGCGAGCCGTCCACCGGGGCGGCTTCGGGCACACCCGCATGGCCGTTGGAGCGAATATCGGAGCGGACATCCAGCGGCAATGCCTCGCCGGTCATTTGAGCAGATTCCGGTAGCTCGGGCGGCGTAACCGGTGCGTATGGGGAGCTTGCACTTACAGGTTCGCCAGTTGATGGTGGAGAAATCGCCAAGGGAGGAGTCAAGGGAGAAGAGGAGGGAGGCAGGATGCTTGGTTCTCTCTCGGTCCCAGTCTCAGTATCAAGGATAGGTAATGCTTTCGCTTGCTCTGTGGCGGCGGCTTCGAGTTTCTTTTGCCGCTCCTGCTGTTCCATAGTGCGCAACTCCTCGTCAATCTGCATCTTGAAGTCATTGGAGGCGCGGCGAAACTCGGCCAGGAGTTTGCCAATTTGCCTCCCGATTTCCGGCAGCTTCTTCGGCCCGAAGAGGACCAGGGCAAGCAGGAAGATCACAATGGAGTCGGCAAAGTGCATTCTTTGTCATGATACCTGTGCGGTTGTCGCGTCACAAATTGTTCAGGCCTGTGGCGAGAACCGATCTGGTTTCATCCTGAGAACGCACGGGAAGACCAATCGGATGGTTTATCTGCCCGTTACAGTTGTATTAAACTAATTGCATTGGCATGCCCTTACGGTCATTCGTTTTTTGCGACGAAGGCCCCTCCGGGCGCGTCTAAGTGGATAGGTTGCAACATCCCCGTCGGTTGGGCAGCGCAAGCCGCAGCGAATCGACTGCAACCTGGATTGCTTTCAACATCCCCGTCCATCAAGGTTTCTGGACTTGAGAGTGGACTGAAGGCGGAATTGGGTCATGAGTGTATTGGAAGAAGAAGCGGTTGCCCCTGCAATTGAGCAGGAAAGTTGTTCTCTTGATAACTATCTCGCCCTGCCTGATCACAGCATGGATGAGAGAATTGCCGAAGCCCGGCGCAAGTTGGGGAAGAGCACTATTTTGCTCGGGCATCACTATCAGCGCGATGAAGTGATCCGGTTTGCCGATTTCACCGGCGATTCCTACAAGCTCTCCAAGGTTGCAGCCGAGACTGAGGCGAAATACCTCGTCTTTTGTGGTGTGCACTTCATGGCCGAGAGCGCCGATATCCTGGGTCGCCCCGATATTCCGCCGGAAACGGGCCAGCAGGTGATTCTGCCCGACCTGAACGCCGGTTGTTCGATGGCCGACATGGCGGAGATCGGACAGGTCGAGGATTGCTGGGACGCGCTTCTCGATTCCGGCATCAAGCCAGGCGAAATCTTGCCGCTGACCTACATGAACTCGACCGCTGCTATCAAAGCCTTCTGCGGAGAACGCGGAGGACTGGTCTGCACCTCATCCAACGCCCGCAAGGCCTTTGAATGGGCCTTCTCCCGCGCGGAAAAGATTCTGTTCCTTCCCGACCAGCACCTGGGCCGCAATACAGCCTTCGCGATGGGTATTCCGCTGAACGAGATGGTGGTCTTCGATCCCTGGCAAATTAATGGTGGCATTACACCGGATCGGCTGCGGGCAGCGAAAATCATCCTGTGGAAGGGCCATTGCTCGGTGCACCAGCGCTTTTTGCCGCCGCATGTGGATGCGGTCCGCGCGAAGTATCCGGGGATTCAGGTCATTGTACATCCCGAATGCCGTTGGGAGGTATGCCAGAAAGCCGACGCGATGGGTTCCACCGAACGGCTAATTCACCTGGTATCAGAAGCGCCGGAAGGCACAATGTTTGCCATCGGAACAGAGATACACCTGGTGAATCGCCTGGCCAGAGAGTTTGCGCCGCAAGGAAAGAAGGTCATCACGCTCGACGATACCGGCTGCCTGTGCACTACGATGTATCGCATCAGCCCGCAACACCTTGCCTGGGTGCTGGAGAATCTGGTCGAAGGCCGCGTCGTCAATCGCATTCAGGTGCGCGACGACGTGAAACACTGGGCGCGCGTGGCGCTGGATCGGATGCTGGAGATCAGCGGATAACAAGGACAAGATGGACGAATTTGAAATGAAGACCTTTACCCTGGACGAGGCGCAGGCGTTGCTGCCGGTGCTTGAATCCCTGCTGAAGCGCGCAATTGAGGGCAAGAAGGCGGCCGAGGCGATTGAGGGGCGTTTGCAGGAATTGAACCGCAAGATTTTTCTCTCTGGCGGACTTTTCGTCGACATCGCCCGAGTGCGCCGCCAGCGTGCGGCGCTCGAATCGCACGTTCAGGCCGCGAAGGACTCAGTCGCGGAGATCGACGCGATTGGAGTTCAGGTGAAGGACCTGGAAACCGGGTTGCTCGACTTCCCCTGCCAGGTCAATGGCGAGATCGTGCTGCTTTGCTGGAAACTTGGCGAGGGCCGCATCGACTACTGGCACAGCGTGGAGGCGGGCTTTCGCGGACGCCAGCCGATCGATGAACGCTTCAGCAGCAAGAAGACGAAGAAGCCTAAACCGGAACAGCTAAACTAGGCCCTGGAACCGCATAAACTGGTGTCCCACAGATACCTGAAAACCAAATTTTTCATCCTGAGCGGGTGAGTGGGGTTTTCTAAAATACTGATTTATTAAAAGATAATTAGCCTATTTTTGCCTCTGTATGGAATTGTGCAGGTAAATTCTCGATTTCTGTGAATATCTTGAACGCGAGACACAACACTGAGCGGACGATTCATAGGTTTAGAGGCTATGCCCCATGCCGAGGCCATGTTCGACGACCGGCGTGATCTCCGGCTGCGGCGGCATGATGGCGTGTTCCGATTTCATCGCTGGCGTGTGAGCGCTTTCGTGAGATACGTCATGCCCTAATGCCTCCGACAGCTTCTCGCGGTCGTTGGTGTAGAGCTGCGCGTCCTCGGCTCCGCGCGAGACAGCGACGTAAGCCATGCGGCTGTTGAGCAGGTCTTTCCCGGCCAAGTCGGTATCGACGTGAATCAATACACGTTCCGCAGTCTGTCCCTGGCTGGAATGACTCGTCAGCGCATAGCCGTGATCGAGATGGGGATGCTCGCGCGGATCGAGCTGCACATCACGGCCTCCGTTCATCTTCAAACGCATCTGTCCGTCCTCGATGGCTTCGACCGTTCCTAATTCGCGGTTGGCAATCTTCAAGTCATTGGCCGGTGCGGTGAACTGGATGCGGTCTCCTACGGCAAAGCTGCGCGGCTCTTCCCGGTACACGGAAACGCCCCGCTGACGGCGTGGATCATAGATCAGCTCTGAGCCATCGGCCCGCACCACAGTCAACAGGTTCTTGTCAGCGTCAACGCTCCTGACTCGCGCGTATTCGCCGCGCTCGATGCCGGTCTCTTTCGACGCACGCGCATAGCGCACTACATCGTTAAACTCATAGCGAGCGGCCCACGTGCGCTCCGGCCCCGTGAGGTCCTGGCGCGGGACAAGCGCCTCGATGCGATGCTCGTCTCTACTGACCACGCCGCGCTCCTGCATCTCTGCACGGATACGCTCATTGATCTCCACGCGGGAACGGTTATCAGGCGAGACAACCAGCGTACTCTCCGGCGACTTCGCATATTCCTTCGCAATCGCGGCGATGCGTTCCTCACGGCCTCGAATCTCATGAACGCGGCCCTGCCGCTCCAAACCCTGCACGGCCTCGCGCACCTCACCACGCGCAAGCTGCTCGACCACCTGTTTCAGCTCCGGGTCTTTCTGACGGACAATCTCTTCGAGCTTCACCGTTTTCATGCCCGCATCCTGAAGCTGCGCGAAGGGACGCCCTGCCTCGACCGCCTCATGCTGCCTCCGGTCGCCAACCAGCAACACACGATCATTGGGATGAAGGCGATTCACAAACTCGTGCATCTGTTTGGTGGACGTGAGCGAGGATTCATCGAGCACATACAGACGGCGCTCTCCGGTGTCCGGCTGGTGGCCGCGTGTAAGATGTTTTTGCAGCGTGGATGTTTCCATGCCCGCATCGGCCAGCTTTTGCGCCGCGCGGGGCGTGGGCGCGAAGCCTTCGACCTTGTACCTTTGTGCCTCTGCGCCTTCACGGATGACGGCCAGCGTTGTTGTCTTGCCCGCCCCGGCGACACCATCCAAACCCACCATCTTTTCGCGGGAGAGAAACACTTGGTCAACGACCTGACGCTGCGAAGCATGCAGCTCCGGGTGGCGGTCCTCGATCGCAATCCGAATCTGCGGAGCAGCGAGCACGTCACGCGCGGCCCGCTGCTCGAACTTCTGCCGGACGTGGGTATACGTCGTCTCACCCATGCCTCGGTTGAGCGCCGCTTCCAGAATGTCGCGGCGGTCCAGCACAGCGGAACGCTCAAAGAGATGATCGCGGGCATAGGTAACGGCCTGTTGCGCGATGCGGTCGGGTTCGTAGACACGGCGCTGGCTATGTGCGCTCGCCTCGGCCACAATCCGGTCGCCCTGGTGTCCATACTGCGCGGCTAGCTCGCGATGCCGCGACTTGCCCTTGCCCTGCACGAACAGCACAACGATCTCGCGTTCCTCGCGGTCCTTTGCCGGCATGATGTCGCGCCAGCGGAGATTCTTCATCTCCGCTGGCCTCATGCCGGTATTACGGGCAATCAAAATCATGTTGTAGGTAACAGTCCGATGCGCTCGAAGGCTTGTCGGCCTCGCCAATCCATTTTCGGCTTACGGTGTGGCGCTTGCGATATTCCTCCAGCGTGAACTCGTCACGCCGCATTGTCTTGAGCTTCGGGCGCTCGTCGAAACGCTGGGTTGCGAGAACATAGCGTTTCTTCACCGCGTAGTTCATCACCGCGCCGAAGATGGACATCTCGAAGCGGATGGTTGAATCACTGATGAAAGGAACCACCCGTTCTTCGGAAGGATTGACTTCGATCGGCTTCAATACTCTGATGCCCAAGGTTTGCTGAACCTTGGTGCGGCGCTCGGCTTCATGGTCCGCGAAGGATTGCGCTGCGTCGGCGGTAACTTCCCGAACGCCGTTGCGCCGGTGGCGTCCAGCGCCATTCTCCCGCCGCCATGCCGGATAGCCGCCCCAGCGTTCGTCACCGATAAGATGGACCTGCGTTGACTGTCTAACGTGCCCTCGATGACGGCGCGGAGTTTCTTGGGCCGGAGGACCTGTTGTTGGGATGCGGATTTATGCAATGAATTTATGGGGACGCAACAGTAGAATCGCAGCATGAATCGCCGCGCACTTCTCCAGTTCATTCCTGCGCTGGCTCTGCTCAATGCCGGCGCGCTCGCCCAACCGATCGGAGATGTTGTCTACGAGCTCCGCATGTACACGGCCTACCCTGGCAAGCTGAATGATCTGCTGACGCGCTTTCGTTTTCACACCGTCGACCTGTTCGCGCGCCATGGCATGCGAAGTGTCGCTTACTGGACCGTTCTCGATCCTATTGGGAACGAGCCCAGCCTCGTCTACATACTGGCCCATACAAGCCGGGCCGCGGCGAGCGTGAGTTGGAAGGCCTTCGAAGCCGATCCGGAATGGCAGAAGGTGCGTACCGCCTCCGAAGCTAATGGAAAATTAGTCAGCAACATTCAATCGCTCTTTCTCCAACCGACTGACTTCTCTCCCGTACTGAAGACTTAAAGCGGACAACGTTGGGGTTTTCTTGCATTCGGACTATTTGAGATGGCGATGGGCGTGCGCTTGCCTCCTCCTCAACGTGTGCCCCGCGGCGAGGCACCCCAGGAAAGGCCGGACGAACAGCAGGGTAGATGCGAGAAGCATCGCTGGCTTTAATGCGCACAGAGAACCAACTCATTCCGAGTATTCTTAATCGAACAACTCGGGGTCTATCGCGATGCACTCAATTCCACTCTGGCTCTTGTTCTTTTCGCTCTTCCTCCCGCGACTCACGTTGTTGTATGCATTCTTTGTGCACCAGGTACCTTATGCTCATTTGCCTGATCTGGCTGCCCTCGTCATGTGGGTGCTCATCCCACGGGTATTGATGCTGATCTATATCTACGTAAACCTTGGACTGGATGTCTGGTTTATTGTTCACCTCGTTGCATTGATCTTGGTTTGGGGTGGAAGCGGCCATCGAGCCTCGAGAAGATGGGAATGAGATGGTGCACCCTGAGGGGTACTTTTTCATTTACGACTAAGCCGAAAGATAGCCTTCCGTTGATGACTGCATAGCATTATGCTGACCCTGAATCAGGGCAAGGAGGCGAGCCTGGTCGCCGAGCAACCCGCGCGGAGTAATTTCGCATCTGTTGGGTTCAGTAACTCCAACATGGATAAACGGAATTGGGGCGCTCAGGGACGAGCGCCCCCTTTTTCAAGCAAATGATGTTGTGAAGCCGACTACCTACGGCATAGTAACCTGTCGAAGATGCGGACGTCCGCTGGAACGGCGGGCTCGCCATAGATTCTGGGAACGGAGTCTATTGCGTCTCGTGGGCGTTTACCCATGGCAATGCTGGGATTGCCAAATCACCTACTATAGGCGAGCACGAAACACCGTTAAGCCCGCCGGCCGCTAGCTGGCACCTTCGGTGGATGTTCAACGCAATGGCACCCGCAGATCCATCCATCTGCGGGTGCTTTTCATTTGGGTCGGGACTTCTCCTTCGCCAGCTTCGATTTCCAAAGGGGCTTGACTCCGTGGGACCCAGCGTCCCGCAATCAAAGTTGTCAATATGGGGTCGTCCCTCGGTATGAGAAGCGCAATATGGTAACAAGACGGCTTTACCCCAACTCCCCTTCCCGGATCGATCTCTTCAAGTGCTTCAACCTGCGTGAGCCTGTTTACGAATCAGTAAATCAGTAAATTGGTTCGGCTAGTTCCAGAAGCAAATGATTGTTGATCACGGTCCCCGGGTATTTCCATTGGCGCGACATATAATCGTGCGGTAACAGCAGGAGGAAAGTATGAGCATCACGCTGAACGGCACGGTTCCAGCCGGATCAACCATTGTGATTCTTGAGGCGAATGGAGAAGGTGGGCCCGGGGGAATACTGAAGTTTAAATTTTCTGCGCCCGCGCCGCAGGCCGGAGGATACGAACTGAGCTTCTGCATCGGTCCACCCGCGAACCCTTGTGGACATCCTGCGCCTACTTCTTATGTCGTGAACGTGCCGGCCTCCGAAGAGCGGTTGGCGGTGATTGAAGCGGGTATTTTTCGGAATAATGTTTTGGTCGTAGGTCAGGGTACAACCGTCGATCTACCGTTCGCTGTGACGATTGCATAAGTAAAGGCCACGCGTCACGGTGCCCGGTATCTCCGGCAGGTAAATCGTCCTCGCCGCGCGCCGCCCGATCTTTAGCCAGCCGGCTGAATGATTTCGCGGATAGAGGCCCAGCCGGTCCGGCTCTGGTTATAACGCACGTAGACGACCATGATGCGGCCCTTGAAAAAAAATGGGTTGCCTCTCGCGATGGGAGTTGCCTTGATGGTAAAGAGGGTCTCCTCAACGGCGGTATCGTTCTCGATGAGGAGGCTTTCGACGCGGTTCTCGACGAAGTCGAGACGATACTGCAGAAGTGTGCTGCGGAGGTCTGCAGCGACGGCGTCTCGCCCGACCAACACCTTGTTATACGAGAGCGCCTTACTGATGTCGGGATGATGATACTTCATGGCGGTCGCGAGGTCTCCAGCCATGAAAGCCGCGCGGATAGCCGTGCCTGTCTGTTCCAATGCCTCACGATCACTGCCGGAAGAAGCGGCCGAGGCGCCGACGGCGTATGCCGCAAGGGCAAGCAACACGACGGCTGCGGTGCAGAGATTGGTGTGTTTCATGAATGTCCTTTGCGCAGCGGAGACGGCTGAGATTGCCGTTTGTAGCCCCCAAGCTGACAACCTCGAAGCAGGAGATCGTTCCGAAGCAGCGGACCCTGCTGCCACCGGCGGCGAGTGCAGCCGAAAGCGAAACGACCTGTGTAGCGACAAGCCGAGCCGAAGCGACCCGCGCTTTCTAATCCCTAACGGCCAATCGCGAATCCCTGCTTTTTCCTGGCCGATTAATTTCCCGCAAAACGCTAGGATAAAAATAGAGAAGAAAAGGCCCCGCCTGCACACAGCCGGGGCCTATTCTTCTCTGCGCACGGCACTTCGATAGAGTATGCCGTAAACCATTTAGAATCTGTTATTAACAAGCAATTAAAATAGAATGGTTGATCTGCACGATTTAGACGAATTGCCCTGAAAACAGTGCAATCTTATGCTACCATTTTAGAATCAGGGCAAAATTAGATAAAGCCAATATTTTCACACACTTGCCAGGCTTAAGGATGTAACCCGCTCCGAATCGAACAGTTGTCACATCAATCGGGAGGAAGGCCCGTTCTAAGGGTCCGGCCCGCTTACTCCGTTACCACGGCCTTCACTAGATTTCGTGGAGCATCCACATTCACACCGTGAAAAATCGCCGTGAAGTATGCGAACAACTGTAGCGGCACGACCTCAAGCAACGGCAATAGAAACTCACCCACAGCCGGCACGGCCACCGAGTGGCGGCTTAGCTTCGCCGCTTCCGGGTCGCCTTCCGTCGTGATCGAAAAAATGGTTGCTCCCTGTGCTTGCATATCGCGCATCAGTTGCAGTGTTTTTTGGTAACGCAAAACCGAGTCGGGATCGGACTCATCTCGCGTTGCCAGCACTACCAGAGGCGCGTCCGCGCTCACCAGCGCGTTCGGCCCGTGCTTAAGTTCACCCGCTGGGTATCCTTCTGCCTGGATATAGGCTGACTCCTTCAGCTTCAGCGCGCCTTCGCGGGCGATGGCATAGTGAATGGCACGGCCAAGATAGAGGAACCCGCACGCCGATCGTGTCGCTTCAGCGACTTCGTTGATCTGCCCTTCCCATCGCTCCAACCAGGAGGCCAGCGAGGTCGGAAGGCGCTCCAGTTGCTCGAGGTGTGCTGAGACGGTTTGCGCCGTCATCCGTCCCCCAAGCCGTGCCAGGTAAAGCGTAAGTAGGTACAGGACGCCCAGCTGCGTGGTAAAGCTCTTCGTCGCGGGAATCGCTTTTTCCTTGCCGGCGATCGTCGGCAGAGACGAATCGGCCTCGCGCGCCATTGTCGACTCTGCGTTGTTTGTGATCGTCACGGTAGCCAAGCCGCGCGACTTAGCCTCGCGCAATGCAGCCAACGTATCGGCTGTCTCGCCCGACTGTGAGATTACCAATACACCGGGATCATGTAGCGTATGCGTCGAGCGATAACAATATTCGCTCGCGTATTCCACGTCCACCGCGAGGCCCGCGTAATCCTCAAGCATGATTTCGCCGGCAAGGCCGGCATGGCGGCTCGAACCGCTCGCCGCAATCACCAGCCGTTGCCGTCCGCGAAGAATATCCGCGATGTTGGGGAACGATTCCGCGCTCAGCGTACCGCCAGGAGCGTAGTGGGCAATTGTTGCCGCAAGGGCTTCCGGTTGTTCGTAGATTTCCTGAAGCATTGCGTGCGGGTAGGCGCGGAGCATGCGTTCTGTTTCCTTTGTCACTTTTGACCCTTCTTACGCTCACTGATGCGGAAAGGTCTCCAATAAAGTTACCATGATGTATAGACAACTGTACCAAGTTGCAAGTACAAGAATGTCAGGCGAGTTTTGCGCTCTTGTGAAATCCGGCCGACGCAGGCCCTATCGAATCAGGCATGAATAGCTTTTACAAAGCGCGCGGTAATCGACTCGGGACGCGTGATTGCCGAGCCAACAACCACCGCGTATGTGCCCAGGTCCAGTGCTCTCCTTACCTCTTCGGGTTGCGAAATATGCCCTTCCACAATCAACGGAACACGAAGTCTTCCCAACAGCCGCTTGACGAGTTCCCAGTCCACCGACCGAAATTGCGCTGTCTCCGGTGTAAATCCATAGAGGGTAGTGGCAACTGCGTCCGCAGCCACCTCCTGCGCAGCCAGCGCATCCTCAAAGGACGCAATATCGGCCAATACAGGCTTGCCTATTTCCGCGTGGATGCGACGAATCAACTGCGGCCAGGGTTCAGCTGCCGCCGCTCTGTTTGTGGTGCAGTCAAGCGCGATTACGTCGGCACCCGCGTCGGAAATCGATTTCGCGGCAGCAAAGTCGGGAGTGATCGAAACTTCGCCGCCTATGCTCCGCTTCTGAATGCCGATAATCGGCAGGAGGGTCTCTCGCCGAAAGGCTTCGACACATTCCACGCCATTCGCACGCAGACCTCCAGCTCCTCCGCGCACCACCGAGATCGCTATGCGCCGCAGTGTGTCGACATGGTTAAGAGGATCACCAGGAGCTGCCTGGCAGGAAACAATTAGGGTTCCACGAAGCGAAGCAGGGATCATGGGAAGCAAAAATCATCCGTCCGAGACAATCTTTTACGCAAGTCCCAAAGATAAAACATCCGGCTGACTCGTAGTCTAATCTCTCTCGACGGAACGGTAGACAGTTGTTTGGCGTAAGCAAAGAAAGCGTTTCGAGTCCTTGCGAGGACGCGAACGAATCGGGAACGAGGACCGCACGTGTCAAAGAGCAGCGTTAACAGCCGTCTAAGAAACGAATCCGCTGTACAGCCACTCGACAAGAATGGATTCATACCGCTGTATTTTCAGATTCAGCGCGCCCTTATGGAAAAGATCCAGTCCGGCGAACTTTCCGAGGGCGACCCGCTAGCTTCCGAAGAAGAGCTTTCGCGCGCGTACCAGGTGAGCCGGATGACCGCTCGACAGGCGTTGCACGGCCTGAAGACCAATGGATACGCCTTCAGCGAAAAAGGCCGAGGGACCTTCGTCTCACGCCCAAAGCTGGAAAAAAATATCCTCCACCTGCAGGGCTTTACCGAGGACATGCGGCAGCGCGGCATGAAGCCCAGCTCACAGTTGCTCGAACAAGCTGTTATTTCGGCAACGGAAGACCTCATGGAGAAGCTGAAACTCGACGCCGCCGAGAAGGTCATGCGACTGCGACGACTGCGCCTTGCAGACGGCATTCCGATGGCTCTCGAAGAATCGCATGTTCCGCTACGGCAGTTCCCCGGCCTGGACCGCATCGACTTTGAGAAGCAATCCCTGTATCACACGCTGCGAGAGCGCTACGGCGTGCGCGTGGGCTATGCCGACGAGATCATCGAGGCGCTTCCCGCTACGCGCGAAGAATCTGACCTGCTCACCATTCCAAGAAAGGCTAGTGTCCTGTCCATTAGCCGCATCATTCTCACCACTCAGGAGTCACCCGTCGAGGCGGCATGTTCGCGCTATCGCGGCGATCGCTATCGTGCCTCGATTCGCGTTCCAGTAACCACAATCGAATAGACCTCCACGATCATAATTGAGTAACAATGGTTTCAACGATGAAACTTTGGGACGCAATTGTTGTGGGTGCCGGACCCGCCGGCTGCGCAGCCGCTTATGATCTTGCCCTGGCCGGTCGCGAAGTATTGTTACTCGATCGGGCAGAGTTCCCTCGGCAAAAGGCCTGCGCCGGGGGCCTCACTCTCAAGACTGTGCGGGCCCTTCGATACTCAGTCGAGCCCATCATTCGACAGCAAATTTCTCACGTGCGGCTCGAGCCCGACGCCAGCCAAGCCACCGTCCTGCGCCGTCGCTCTTCTTATTGCTTCACGACCGTCCGGCGTGAACTCGACGACTATTGCTTCCGCCAAACTCTGGCCGCAGGGGCGAAGTTCCAGCGCATTCGCGCCATCACGGCAATCTCCGAAGATTCATCTGGAGTCGCAATTACCTTCGATGGTCAACCTCTGCAAACGCGGTTTCTGATTGGCGCCGACGGAGTTCACAGCCGGGTGCGACAACTGACCAGCGGGGACGCTGGCTGGTTCTGGCGCGCCTTTGCTCTCGAGGCCACCATACCGTTGACGAATGCAGGTGAACACGATCTCATCTTTGATTTTGCCCCGGTTCGGGACGGGTATGGATGGATATTTCCGAAGGGTGACCACATCAATATTGGACTCTACTCCTATGCAAGCGAAGAGAAAATCGACCGTGCGCGCCTTGCCGCATATATTCGTAACCGCCGCGGCGACGCAACTGCCGCCGATGTCATCGGCCAGTATGCCGGCTTCGGGGCAGCGCAACACAAAATAGGTGCGACCAGGATTTTTCTAACAGGCGACGCAGGTGGATTCGTCGATCCTCTCACGGGTGAAGGCATCTACTTCGCAATTGCGAGCGGGCAGGCGGCTGCCGCCGCTATCGAGGCCAATTTAAGCTCTGATGCCTGCGCCCATCGGTATTTCGCGCAAGTTACCGCACAGATCCGCGAGGATCTCCGCATCTCGACGTCAGCCGCACGTTGGTTCTATGCAAATCTTGATCAGGGTTGTCGCCTTCTGGCCATGCCCCTGCTGCGCACGGCGGCCCTGAACGCTTTTGCAAACGGACTCGGCATTGCCAAACTCGCGTTGCGGGCGAAAAACCTGCTCCGGCTTGCCTCTGCCTCATGAAAATCTGACCATCCAGCGCCATCCGCGGTAGACAACTCTGCAAAACGCGCTAATATGGATTTTCGATTCGGCGGCGCAATTTCCTAGGCTCTACGGCAGAAACACTGGAACCTTGATCGGGAAAGGACCAGAAAGATGTTTCCTGAACGGCTTCGCGTAGGATGGATTGCAGGTCTCGTAGTCGCTCTTGTTGTATTTCTATCCAGTCCTGCCTTCGGTGAGGGCCCGCAATCTACGCCCAGCATCTTCGCGCCCGTCTCGACTCCTGCTATCGAAATCCACAACCTCTCGTTGTTCGTCCTCGAGATCACTGGTGCCATCTTCGTTGTTGTTGCCGGCATATTGACCTATGTAATCATCCGCTTTCGTGCGCGCGATGATGACGATGAACGCGAACCGGCCCAGATATACGGCAGCAATCAGGTCGAGTTGGCCTGGACCGTCATTCCTGTGCTCATCGTGGTTGTCCTTTTCCTCACTACGGCTCGCCTGATCTTCGCCATCCAAGACGCCCCGAAGCCTTCAACAGCACTGGAGGTTACCGCCGTCGGTCACCAGTTCTGGTGGGAGTTCCGCTATCCGAGACAGGGTTTTGTCGCGGCAAACGAGTTGCACGTGCCTCTCAGTAACACAAATCATCCTTCGCCGACTTACTTGGACCTGCTCTCCGCCGACGTCAATCACAGTTTCTGGGTTCCGCAGCTGGCCGGAAAAATCGACCTCGTTCCGAACCACCCGAACGACATGTGGATCGATCCTTTGCATCCCGGCCTCTACGTGGGACAGTGCGCACAGTTCTGCGGTGTCCAACACGCCAATATGCTGTTGCGTGTGTACGTGGACACTCCTGAGCAATTTGCCGCCTGGGTCAGTAATCAGACGAAGCCTGGGGTACAAGATCCGGCAGTGGCCGCGGGACGGCGCGTCTTTGAAACAGAAGCCTGCATGAACTGCCACACTGTTAACGGCACCGCGGCTACGGGCAGATTTGGCCCAGATCTGACCCACATAATGAGTCGCGATACCCTCGCATCGGGTGCAATGCTCAATACAAAAGACAATTTGCGGCAGTGGATCAAGAATCCAGACAGCTTCAAGCCGGGGTCGCTAATGCCGGCAATGCAGTTAAGCGATGACCAGCTCGATCAGGTGACCAGTTACCTGGCGACACTGAGGTAGAGAAACGATGGCAGACCGCACGCTTCCGATTGACGGCTCTCTGGATCTGACGCCACCGCGCGAACGCGAAGGACTCCTCGAAACGCTGCACTCGTGGGTCATCACCGTCGATCACAAGAAGCTTGGCATTATGTACATGACGTTGGCGATCTTCTTTCTATTGGTCGCTGGCGCTGAAGTCATCTGCATCCGCATTCAACTTGCGTGGCCGAACAATCATTTTCTTTCGCCCCAGGTCTTCAATCGTTTTTTTACGATGCATGGCACCACTATGGTCTTTCTGGTGGGCATACCGCTTGTCTTCGGGTTCGCAAACTATATCGTGCCTTTGCAGATTGGTGCGCGCGATATGGCATTTCCCCGCCTGAACGCTTTTAGTTTCTGGATGACTGCCTTCGGCGCTCTGCTGCTCTATTTCAGCTTCATTGGTGGCGCCGGACTCTATGGCATGGGCAATGCGCCGGATGTGACGTGGTGGGCCTATGCGCCCCTCACCGCGCGAGCATTCTCACCCGGAAACGCCACGGATTACTGGGCCCTGGCACTCATCGTAACTGGGTTCGGAACCCTTGGTGGGGCAGTCAACGTCATCGCCACGGTTATCTCCATGCGTTGCAAGGGTATGACACTGATGCGCATGCCCCTCTTCGCATGGCTTATGCTCGTGGACAGTGGACTTCTGCTGGTCACTATCACACCGCTCACCGCCGCCCAGATCATGCTCGTTATCGACCGCTATCTTGGAGGAAGGTTCTTCGACACGCAGGCCGGCGGTTCCGCGATGCTGTGGTTTCACTTCTTCTGGATCTTTGGCCATCCTGAGGTCTATGTACTTGTCTTTCCCGCCTTTGCCATAGCTAGCGAAGTCATTCCGGTCTTCTCGCGTAAGGCAATCTTCGGATATCCTGCGATGGTCGCAGCTTCCGTAGGTATTGGTTTTGTAAGCCTGGGAGTATGGGCGCACCACATGTTTACCGTCGGCATGACGTCGGCGGGCAACGCTTTCTTCGTGCTTTCCACGATGTTGGTGGGCATTCCGACCGGGATCAAGATTTTTAACTGGCTGGCCACCATGTGGGGCGGAAAGATACGCTTCCGGACGCCGATGCTTTTCTGCACCGCGTTCCTGTTCCAATTTTTGGCCGCTGGGCTCACCGGCATCATGCTGGCCGTCGCTCCGTGGAACTGGCAGCTTCACAACTCCTACTTCGTGATCGCGCATTTCCACTACATACTGGTGGGCGCCATTGTCTTCAACACCTTCGCCGGCATTTACTACTGGCTTCCCAAAGCGACTGGCCGCATGATGAGCGAGAAACTGGGCAAATGGCACTTCTGGCTCTTTCTCATCGGATTCCATATCACCTTTGACACCATGCACTTCGTCGGCTTTGAGGGCATGCCCCGGTGGATATATACCTATCCCGCCGATCGCGGATGGAACCACCTGAATCTTGTTATCTCCATCGGAGGCATCATTCAGGCAGTTGCCGTGCTGATCTTCGCTTACAACCTCATCTCGTCACTCTTTCGCGGCGAGATCGCCGGTAACGATCCATGGGATGCATGGACGCTGGAGTGGTCCGCCTCCTCACCGCCGCCCGACTATAACTTCGCTACCGATCCGGTGGTACACAGCCGTCGCCCCCTCTGGGACCTGAAGCATCCTGAAGATCCTGACTGGAAGTACGAATAATGAACGATTGGAAACATCGAGTATGAGCGCGATTCCCCTGGTTCCCGGCGGTCACATACACGAATGGCATCTGCCGTCGCGCGGGCGGGTCGGCATGTACTGCCTGATTATCGGCGAGTCGGCTATCTTCACCATTTTTGTCGTGGCTTATGTCTTTTATATTGGCAAAAGCCTCTACGGCCCTACGCCGCAGCAGGTTCTCGATGTTCCCATCTTTAACACCATCTGCCTGCTTTCAAGCAGCGTCACCATCTGGCTGGCCGAGCGCGCTATCGAGCGCAACAGCATCAGAACTTTCGGGATCTGGTGGGCGGCCACAATCGCTCTTGGTCTCGTTTTTCTGACCGGCACGGCCATCGAGTGGTACAAGCTCATTTATCGTGACGGCCTTACCATCAGCACTAATCTTTTTGGGACGACTTTTTATTCCCTTGTTGGCTTGCATGGAACGCACGTCGTCGTCGGCCTGTCGATGCTATTGCTCGTACTCATCTTCACTCTCACCGGACATGTTCGGCAGGAGCACTCAGAGCGCATTCAGGTACTGGCTCTCTACTGGCATTTTGTCGACGCAGTGTGGGTTATCGTCTTCACAGTGGTTTACATCATCGGTAAATGACGGAGAAATTGGCTGGCGATTACGCGAGAAAACATGACCGAAGACAAACAAACCGGAACTCGCATTGAGACGATTCACCTGCCCTCGCCGACCGCGTGGCCGCTCGTGATGGCCTTCGGCATTACTCTCGGATTCGCCGGACTCGTCACCAATCCCGTAATTTCGATTCTGGGGGTCGTGATTACTATTGCCGGAGCAGTGGGATGGTTCCGCCAGGTCCTCCCGCGGGAAGCGCACGAAGAAGTGCCGGTGGTCGTTGAGGCCATCGCGATTGAGAGTTCGCGCACACGGGTGGACAGGTTCGTCGTCCCGGAAGACAATCGCGCTCACCTGCCGCTCGAGACATACCCCATTCTTTCCGGTATTAAGGGCGGCCTTGCCGGTGGCATTGCCATGATTCCGCCGGCACTCTTGTACGGCCTAATCGCGGCCCACAGCATCTGGTATCCGGTTAATCTTCTTGGGGGCGCCGGAGTGGCAAACTGGCGCAATCCCTCCATGGCTGACATCGCTGCCTTCCACTGGCAAGGCTTAATCGTGGCCACCGTGATCCATTTTGTCACCTGTGCTCTGGTCGGCCTGCTCTATGGAGCCATGCTGCCCATGCTGCCGCGGCGGCCGATACTTCTCGGCGGAATCATCGCCCCGGTCTTATGGACCGGCCTGCTCCACTCAACCATGGGCATCGTGAATCCCGTGCTGGCCGAACATATCGCCTGGGGATGGTTTCTTATCTCGCAGATCATGTTCGGCCTAGTCGCCGGCCTCGTCGTCGCTCGCGAGGAACGGATCCGCACCACCCAGTCTCTGCCTTTCGCCGTACGCATGGGGATTGAGACCCCCGGGCTGACGCATGAACACCGTGAAGAGGACGACCGCCAATGAGAGTACGCGGACTCGCGGGCGCCACGCTGCTTTTGCTGATAGCTGGCTGCAATCAGATGCCCGGCACGCCGAAGCCTGGCGTCGAAGTCCCGCGTCCGGATTCTATCACCGACTTCGCCACGCTCTACGGCCAGAACTGCGCTGGTTGCCACGGCAAAGATGGGCAGGACGGCGCTGCGCTCGACCTTGCCAATCCCGTCTACCAGGCATGGGTCGACGACGCTGCGATTCGTAAGGTTATCGCAGGAAGCGAGCCGGGCACGCAAATGCCTGCCTTTGGACAGGCAGCCGGCGGGTTTCTGACGGTTGCTCAAGTTGACGCCCTGGTACATGGCATGCGCACCGCCTGGCAAAGGCCCGGAACCCTGAGCGGTCAGACCCCCCCGCCTTATCAACCCGTAACTCAAGGTGATGCAACGCGGGGACAAGCTGTCTATCAAGCCGCATGCGCCCGTTGCCATGAACAGCCCGGACGCAAAATCACCGATCCTACTTTTCTGGCGCTCATCAACGACCAAACGCTTCGCACAATCATCATCGCAGGGCGCCCAGATCTGGGTCATCCTGACTGGCGAACGGGTATGGATGATCACCCTCTCACCGACGACCAGGTTACCGACACCGTAGCCTGGCTCGCCACGTTGCGCAGCCAGACTCCCGGACAGCCCTATCCGCAACATCAGTAATGAGGTGGAACGTGACTCAGATACCGGACCAGACACCGACTCAGCCAATAGCACCCGGCGAACATCAGAATAACGATGATCCGCGGATCGTGTCGCGGCGTTGGATGCTTCTCAAGCTCGGTGTTCTCCTGAATGCTTCTGTAGCCGTGGCCGTCGCCATTCCTGTCGTTCGGTATCTGCTCGCCCCTGCCAGGCGCCGGGGAGCATATAACGCATGGGTTTCCCTCGGATCAGTTGACCAGTTTCCCGCCGGGGAAACGCGGCTCGCAACATATAAGAATCCCTTCAATCAGTCCTGGGATGGGGATACAGCGCAAACTGCCTGCTGGGTGCGACGCATCGACACCACGACATTTCAGGTCTTCGCCATCAACTGCGCGCACCTCGGTTGCCCCGTCCGCTGGTTCCCGCAATCCGCGCTGTTCATGTGTCCCTGCCATGGCGGCGTCTATTACTCTGACGGATCGCGAGCATCGGGGCCGCCCGAACGCGGACTCTTCGAGTACAGCTATAAAGTGGTGGAAAACCAGTTACAGATCAGTGCCGGGGAGACGCCAACGCTTGCGACTCCGGCCAGCAACAGTTTGCCGGTGCTCAATAACAAGAGGGGATGCGGCTCATGCACTGGGTAAAGCAAATCTACAACTGGCTTGAGCTACGGTTGCAGCTCGAAGCGCCCGTCAAGGATGCTGCCCTCCACCCCGTGCCGCGTAATACCGCGAGCTGGTGGTATGTATTCGGCAGCGCAGCCTTCACACTGCTCCTGTTGCAGATAGTCACGGGCATTCTACTAGCCATCGTCTACGTGGCCTCCGCCCGCGATGCCTGGAACAGTCTGAACATGCTCAATCACGAGTTGCCGCTCGGATGGTTCCTGCGCGCCATGCATGGCTGGGGCTCCAACTTTATGGTCGCCGTTGTGCTCATCCACATGGCACAGGTCTTTCTCTTTGGCGCGTACAAATTCCCTCGGGAGCTCACCTGGATCCTCGGAGTCTTCCTGCTGCTCATGACGCTGGGCATGGCGTTCACCGGTCAGGTGCTGCGCTTCGATCAGGATGCGTACTGGGGTCTTGGCATCGGAGTGTCCATCGCTGGACGTGTGCCGTTCATCGGCGGCCCCTTGGTCCATCTCGTGATGGGTGGTCCAATCATCGCCGGAGCCACCCTAACGCGGTTCTTTGCCATTCATGTCTTCGTCATCCCCGGCGCCATGCTCGTCTTCGTTGCCCTACACGTTTGGATGGTGCTGAAACTTGGCATTAACGAATGGCCCATGCCCGGCCGTCCGGTGCGCCGCTCTACCTACATCGCCGACTACCACAAGCTGGCACACGAAGACGGATTTCCCTTTATCCCTGCAGCTTTCTGGAAAGACCTGATCTTCTCCGCTGCCGTGCTCGCGGCAGTCGCCGTTTGTGCCGCGGTCTTCGGCCCCTACGGCCCGACCGGACAACCCGATCCCACCATCATTCAAACCTCCCCCAAGCCCGACTTTTTCTTTCTCTGGATGTTTGCCATTCTCTCTTATCTCCCCCCAAGTCTTGAGACACCCTTCATTCTCACCGTGCCCATTCTTGGCATCGCTGTTCTTCTGGCACTACCTTTCTACGCGGGAGAGGGCGAAAAGAGCTGGCATCGCCGTCCTGTCGCCGTGCTGGTGCTTGTAACCGTCGCTGTGGCGTGGGGAGTCTTCACGCACCTGGCTACCTTCACACCTTGGAGTCCAGTCATGAATGCCTGGAGTGGCGACCCTACCCCGCCCAAGTTCGTACACAATGCATCGCCGCTGGAGCGCCAGGGCGCAATTGTCTTCCAGGCCAAGCAATGCCGCAATTGCCATATGCTCGGGGGCCTTGGCGGACAGCGTGGACCCGCACTCGATGACGTCGCCACGCGGCTCACCGAGGATCAGCTCATCCGCCAGGTCTTGCAGGGAGGTGGCAATATGCCGGCGTACGGCAAAAACCTCTCGCCTCCGCAAGTGACGGCGCTCGTCAGATTCCTCGACACTCTCCGCCCACCGCATCAGCCACAAGCAACCGATGCCTCGAGGGCGGCCGCACAATTAACTCCCCCGACCACAGGTGCAGCGAAGCCGTAGATGCCCGAATCATTTTTCCTGGCCTGGGCGTTTCCGCCCTGGATATGCATAACATTGGAGCTCGTTGCCATCGTTTACTGGCGCGGCTGGTTGGGAATCCGCAAAACCCGCCCGACGATGTTTCCTGTATGGCGTCTCGTCTGTTTTCTCGCCGGTATCGCTTCAATCATCATCGCCGTCGCTTCTCCGCTCGATACTTTCAGCGACCGGTTACTCTTCCTGCACATGACACAACACTTCGTGTTGATGTCCCTTGCGCCACCACTCATCGTCCTCGCCGCGCCTGTCGTGCCCATCCTGCGCGGCCTGCCCCGCTCGTTTGTCCGTCCCGTCCTGGGGCCTCTGATCCGAACCACTTGGCTGCGTCGCTTCTTCAGATCGCTTGTTACTCCCGGCATCGCGTGGATGCTGATGAATGTGGCCTTTATCGGCTGGCACATCCCCTCCGCCTATGAGTTCGCTCTTAGATCGGAGTACTGGCACAATCTCGAGCACGCTTGCTTCTTATTTTTGAGCATCCTCTTCTGGTGGCCTGTCATTCAACCGTGGCCCAGCCACTACACTGGCTCCCGTTGGCTACTGCTCCCGTATCTCCTTGCGGCAGATATCATTAACACGGCGCTCTCGGCTATCCTCTGTTTTTCCGGACGGGTTCTCTATCCCAGCTATGCGGACCAATCCCGCATGTTTGGAATCGACGCGCTCACCGACCAGGCCGCGGCCGGCGCTCTCATGTGGGTCTTCGGATCCATCATCTTCCTGATCCCAGCCACCGTCATCACGATGCAATTGCTCTCTCCCTCGAGACGGCCGATTGCGATGCGAGACGTGCCGAGTCATTGAGCCTACAAGGCTGACCCGCTAAGTCGTGGTCAGGCTCCTCGCTCCACGCCCCAAGGAAGCAACTAATTCATACATAAGGTGTTTTTATCTGAGAGCCGGCAACGATATCCAAGCTTTCTATGGTTGTCAGTCGGCTATCAGTCGATTTGCCGACGGCAACCGCTGGATCTAAAAAATCGTTAGAATTATACTTATGGCCTCAAAATTCACACCGTTGCGTTTTTTTGTCTCACTTTTGTGCCTTGTCACAACACTTGCTTTTGCCGACCCTGCGCCATTCGACCTCGCTGGCCCGCGCATCGAAGTCAAAGTGAAGCGTGGAGGCCAGACACTCCCCGTCACTGCAGTGCCCAACCTTGCTGTTGGCGACAAGCTCTGGATTTACCCCGACTTTCCTGCCAGCCAGGCCACGCATTATCTTCTTGTCGTCGCATTCCTGCGCGGATCGACCAACCCTCCTCCCGAGAGCTGGTTCTTCAAGGCTGAAACCTGGGACAAAAAATTCACCGAAGGACTCTATATCACCGTCCCGGAAGGCGCGCAGCAGGTACTGCTCTTTCTCGCTCCGGCAACCGGCGGCGACTTCAAAACCTTAGTCAGTGCCGTGCGCGGGCGCCCGGGCGCATTTGTCCGCGCCTCCCAGGATCTCAATCAGGCGAGCCTCGACCGGTCGCGTCTTGACGCTTATCTTGACGCCGTACACAGGATCAACTCCACCGACCCGGGCACACTCAAGGATGTCTCGCCGCTTCTCGCGCGCAGCCTCGGCATGAAGCTGAATAAAGATTGTCTCGACAAAGAGATCGATGAGCAGGCTTCCTGTCTGGTGCAAAAGCAGGATGGTCTGATCCTCAATGACGGTCACAGTGTATCCCTCGTAGGTGCTCTTACTACGGGTCCGGCGAGCGATCTCGGTATGCAAGCCAGTTATACTCCGCGAGCTAACTTCGGCTACTACAGCCCGTACATCGCGTCCATCATGGATATCGCCCGCATCCTGGACTCTCTCCATACCGCCGAATATCAATACATCCCGGCGCTTGGCACCCAGCGTGGAAACGCACTGGACCTTAGGCTCAACACGCCTCCTTCGTTCCATAATCCAAAGTCGGTTCTGGTCGTCGCACTCCCGGCAATTGGGGTCGCGCAACCTCCGCCGCTCCATCCGATCGATGAGAAGCAGATCTACTGTGCCGAGAAAAGCGGGCTTACACTGCCCGTTGACGGCGCGCCGCTGGTCTTTTCGACAGGCTACGCGCGTGATATGGTCCTGCACCTCGAAGCAGGCGACAAAAAGATCGACCTACCGCTTAAGGCCGAAGCCACGAAGGGCGGATTCGTGGTCGACAACAAAGCCCTCGCCGGAATTGATTTCGGCGCCGGTGCCAACCCGTCTCTCCGCAGTTCCGTACGAGGTTACTGGGGTTTCGAACCATTCCAGGGGCCGGCTCTCCACCTCCAGTCTGCGAGCGAGCAAAAATGGCAGATCGCATCCGCTTATCAGGACACTCTCGTGGTCGGCCGTGATGACGCGCTTCATCTCCAGGCCGACAACGCGACCTGCGTCGACTCGATCCAGTTCCGCAATTCTCGCGGCAAAGAACAAAAGGCCGAGTGGAAGCTCGATGCGCCCGATCGGGTCGAGGTTACGCTGCCGTTGAAAGATGCCCAGCCTGGCCCGCTAACACTGATTGTGAAGCAGGCCGGATTGGACAAACCGCAGGAAGTCCAGCTGCATACTTTCGCCGAAGCCGGCCACCTTGAGAGCTTCACCCTTCACGCCGGAGATCACCAGGGCGTGCTCAAAGGCAGCCGTCTGGACGAAGTCGCCGGCATTACAGTCAGTGGAATCAAATTCGAGCCGGGAAAGCTCTCCGTCGATCAAGACGACGAGTTGCTACTGGAAACGAAGGACCTGAAGGGAGTGGGTGATCTTGCCGCGGGCGAACAGCTCAAGGCGACAGTGACCCTCCGCGACGGGCGTGCCGTCGACCTTCAAACAACCATTCATCCGTCGCGCCCTAAGGTAACTCTGATGGACAAAAGTGTCGAGTCGAATGGAGCGAGTGGAACCAGTAATATCCAGCTTGCAGACCCGGGTGATTTGCCCCAGAACAGCAAGCTAACGTTTTCTCTCAAGGCACAGTCTCCAGCAACCTTCTCGCGTGACGAAAAGATCGAGGTCGCAACCGTAGACGCATCGTATTCCACCATGCTGAGCATGGCGGATGGCACTCTTACCTTGCAGGACACCAAGACTGCCTTAGCGAGCCTCAACCCTGCCAAGGCCTTTGGCGCTTCCGCCTTCGGTCCCCTGCGTTTTCGCCTGATCGACGGAAACGGAGCGGAGGGTGACTGGCAACCGCTTGCCACCCTGGTCCGTCTGCCTGATTTGCAGGATCTGAAGTGTCCAGCAATCTCAGACCAGCCTTGCAAGTTGACTGGCTCCAATCTCTTCCTGGTCGATTCCGTTTCCGGTGATGCACAGTTCTCCCACCCCGTTCAGGTTCCGGACGGTTTCCCTGGCGGCGTGCTTCCCGTTCCACATCCTGAGGGAGCCGGACTCTATGTGAAACTTCGAGACGACCCCTCTGTCGTGAACCAGGTCACGTTAGCTGCGCAGCAGGTGCAGTCTGCTTCTTCCCATCGGCCTCGTCGTTCGGACAATATGCGGCCACCCGGAAGTATGGTGCAGAATATTCCAGCGCCAATCCCACAGCCGGAAACGAATGCAAACCAGACACAGGCGGGAGCTTCTCCTCCGTCTACACCACCTTCCACTTTGCCGCAGGCTTCCGCTACGTCGCCGAGACCGTAACTCGAGGGCCCTGCGCACCGCGTATGCTAAAAAGCTGGAAGCGGCCAGCCATGAAATATAAGCATGCCATTCGCGGCGTCACATACGCATTCGACGACCTACGCACGCTGCTCGCCAGGGCGTCTCCCGCGCGTAGTGGAGACGAGCTGGCGGGGATAGCCGCTTCCAGTTCCACCGAACGAGTGGCCGCGCAGATGGCGCTCGCCAATCTCCCACTCTCCGAGTTCCTCAACGAAGCCGTCATCCCCTATGAAGACGACGAGATCACGCGACTGATCGTCGACTCGCACAACCGGAACGCCTTCGCGCCCATTGCCAGCCTTACCGTCGGCGAGTTCCGTGACTGGCTTCTGCAAGAGGAGACTTCGGGCGATCTGCTTGGCGGTTTGGCGTGGGCATTTACACCGGAGATGGCCGCAGCTGTTTCCAAGCTCATGCGCCTGCAGGATCTGGTGCTCGTTGCGCGGAAAATTCGTGTCGTCACCCGCTTTCGCACAACGGTAGGATTGCCGGGAACGCTCTGCTCGCGCCTCCAGCCTAACCACCCCACGGACGATCCCGCAGGGATTGCAGCGTCCATCCTCGATGGCTTACTGCTCGGGGCGGGCGACGCGGTTATCGGCATCAATCCCGTCTCCGATAACGTGGCCACGGTCGCCAAGCTGCTGCGCATGATTGACTACATGCGCGAGCGCTACGAGATCCCTACGCAGAGCTGCGTGCTGGCACATATCACAACGCAGATGCAGGCGCTGGAACGCGGCGCGCCCGTCGATCTCTTCTTCCAGTCCATCGGCGGAACGGAGAAGACGAACACTTCCTTCGGCGTGAATCTTGCGCTTCTCGATGAGGCTTATCAAGCTGGTCTCGTACTGAAGCGCGGCAGCATCGGTAATAACTTCATGTACTTCGAGACTGGCCAGGGCAGCGCGCTCTCCGCCAACGCCCATCATGGGGTGGACCAGCAGACCTGCGAGGCCCGGGCCTATGCTATTGCTCGCCGGTACCAGCCGATGCTAGTGAACACGGTCGTCGGGTTCATCGGGCCGGAATACCTCTATGATGGCAAACAGATCCTGCGCGCAGGCCTTGAAGACCACTTCTGCGGCAAGCTTCTTGGACTGCCGATGGGCTGCGACGTCTGTTACACCACCCACGCCGAGGCTAACGACGACGACATGGACACGCTTATGACGATGCTCGCTGTGGCGGGCGTGAACTACATCATGGGGGTGCCGGGCGCGGACGATGTGATGCTCAACTATCAGAGCACATCGTTCCACGACATTGCCTATCTCCGAAGTGCGGTAGGCCTTCGCCCTGCTCCCGAGTTCGAGGCGTGGCTCGCGCTCGGTTCCCGCAGGGAGCTCTCCATGCAGGGGTTGCTGAACGCATGACCGGCGATACGCATTACCGGAGCACATTGCGCGCCTTTACGACGGCGCGTGTCGGCCTCCGGCGGGCAGGAACGAGTCTCGCGACCGCAGAATTGCTGGACATGGCACAATGCCTGGCCGAGGCGCGTGACGCGGTCCACGCTGAGCTCAGCTCAGCATCGCTCCTCCCGCAGCTGGCCGAGCGCGGTTTTCATCCGCTTTTTCTCAAGAGCGCCGCTCGTGATCGGGCAGAGTATCTGCGCCGTCCCGACCTGGGACGCCAGCTAAATACCGCTTCGCGAGTCCTGCTTGGGCAAGCGGCATCAAAGGCGGGCTCCGGTCGTCTGGTGATTGCTATCGCCGACGGACTCTCGGCTATTGCCGCCGAGCGCCATGCAGTGCCGTTACTTGATGCACTCCTGCCGTTTCTCGAGGCGGATGAGGGATGGCAATTCGGGCCGGTGGTCATCGTAGAGCAGGCCCGGGTGGCGGTCGGCGACGAAATCGGCGAACGCCTGGGCGCGACGATCATCCTGCTGCTCATTGGCGAGCGGCCGGGATTGAGCTCGCCGAATTCGATGGGGGCGTACATCACGTGGGCTCCCCGCGTGGGGCGGAGCGACGCCGAGCGCAACTGCGTCTCGAACATCCGTCCCGAAGGCCTGAGCTACTCGCTGGCCGCGAGGAAGATCGTGAATTACCTGAATGAGGCACGACGCCGCCAGCTCACCGGTATTGCTCTCAAGGAAGATCTGCCTCAAATTGAAGGGTGAGAATGCTGTTGTGCGTGGGGACCCTCTGGGGACCCTTCCCCTTCTCATTTGACAAGTGTATGATTCGGCGTCGGTTCTGAGCCTTAGAGTTGACAAATGTCTGAAACCATTGGCTTCCTTTATCTGCTCTGATACCAAAAGGGGTTAGTAGTTAGCCCGAAAATTGCAACTGAATTCAGGGCAGATGTAGGATCATCGCGCAAATCATTCAAAATACTGCGGTTATTCACTTATCGTAGATTACAAAGGGGTTAAGCGATGCTTTTCTTCGCATCCCGCTGTTTTTATTATGCGGGTTCAAGAGAAATAGTCGGCCCGTGATGATCGGGAGGTTAATCATTTGGAATGAAATGTTTACGGTAAAACACCAAGATTTGCGGCTCGACCCGGAATTCAGCAGGCCTTCAAGCCGCCCGTCCTCGATCCGCGTGACACGATCATGAGTTTCTCGCGGTCCAGAATTTTCCTTATCTGTCCGCGTGCGTGATTGGCCCATGGACCGGTGGAGTCAAGCTTCAGGTAAGCCATCCAATGCTTCAGAGCCTTGCGCCGTTCGTTCAGGCGCTCATAAGCAAGCGCGAGGTTGTAGTGCGCATCGGCGTAGTTGGGCGCCAGGCGAATGGCCGTTCGATAGGCCTCGACAGCCTCACCTAGGCGCTGCAATTCATCGAGCACATTGCCAAGATCGAAAAAAGCGAGCGCATAATTGGGATCGGCCTCGGCCGCCTGGCGATAAAGGTGCTCCGAGTTCGCGAATTGCCGCTGGTTGTAGAAGATCGTTCCCAGGTTGATGGCCGCCGCTGCATGTCCGGCGTCGAGTTTCAGGATGCCCTGATAAAGGTCAATCGCTTCATTCTTTCTGCCGGACTCCTCGCAACGCACCGCCTCCAGAAACATGAGTCCGGTGCGGTTGCCAATCTGTGCCGCACTCAATCCATCACACCCGGCCTTCACCAGATCCCGATGGCCCTCGAAATCGAAGACAAACTGCCGTGCAATAGGCTCCATTACCGCGCCCAGGTGTCGAAACACCAGCCGCGAGCCGCTTCTCATTGTGGCTGCCTCAAGGAGGGGGTTCGCCATGCCGGAGACGGCACTCATGGCGTGAACGCTGGCGCGAATGTTGGCCACGGAGAGTCGCGTGGCGCGCAGATCGCGCAGCTTGCGCAACTGGACAAGATCCTGAAAGCTGTAGGCGCCTGAAAAGGAAGCCAAACCTGCGCGCTCCCACGCTCGCAACTGCTTGGCGCGGATGTGGAGTATGCGAAGAACATCCTGACGGCTATATCGGGTCACAGTGCTCGTGCTCGTAAGAGTACCGTCACTCACCTTTACGCGATTATCGGGGCCTTCTGTTACATACACAAGGGCACAATATGAAATTTCCGTGGATAAAGAGGTACCAATCCTGGTGCGGGGAGAGATGGCGCAAGCATTTTTTTCTTGATGTTATGTGACTATTCCCAGTCACGGATAAACCAAAGGAATGCACTTATAGCCAAAAACCAGCTGCCGACATTGACTATGGTGAACGAGCGAAAAAACACTACCCGGTGCTCAGCAAAGGCTGCATATACGATCTGAAGTAACCATCCACGGAGAACACCTGCCGCAGCAAAAGCGATGACCCCCCTCGTAATGCCAGCAGTCGGGTTCTGCCCAGGGCAGCCGAAAGAATCAGACCCAAGATCGATCTCTAAAGTGTCCAGATCAAGGCAGTTTTCAAGTTACCGGGCGCGAGATCCAGAGTGAACCACGTGCCTGAATGCCAAAGAAACAAGCGTTCAAGCAGGGATACTGAGAGCCACGTCAACACCATTAAGACGGCATGTCTTGGCTTCAACCTGGGTTTGAGCCACCGCAGCATTGCGGATAGAAATTCGCCTGACTTGATTCACGGGAGACAGGGCTGCTCAATCCTGGTGCATTACTCGTTGTAAAGACTGGATCTTCGGCAAAACAAATCCCGCGTCAGCGCCTGTTGCTATCCTGTTGTGGATTTGTCTGCACACACGAGGGAAGGGCACCATTGAGCGGGGTGAACCAAAACTCGCACCAAGCACCGACCCTTTGGCACCCCCTGCACACGCCGACTTTTCGTAATCTCCTGGCTGCGGATCTCGCTTCCGACATCGGCACTTTCATACAGGGCGTGGGCGCTGCCTGGATGATGGTTTCGCTTCATGCCGGGCCTTTATATATAGCCCTCATTCAGACCGCAAGCGCTCTGCCATTCTTTCTTCTTGCTGTGCCGGCAGGAGTCATCGGCGACATTGCAGATCGCCGCAAGCTGATCCTGTTTGCGGAAATATGGATGGCATGCGTCGCAGTTGTCCTGGCTGCACTCGCGATCGCGGGGCGGCTTTCCCCGATATTGCTGCTCATACTAACATTTGCATTTGCCGCTGGAGACGCATTCGAGAGTCCGGCGTGGCGAGCTACGTTGCCGGAGCTGGTTCCCCATGAAGATCTGCCACCTGCTTCCGCACTCAATGGCATCGAGTTTAATTTTGCGAGAGCCGTGGGTCCGGCTCTGGGTGGAGTGGTTATTGCACTGGCCGGCATCAGCACCACCTTCGCCATCAATGCGGTTTCGTCCATAGGCGTAATTGCTGTCGTCGCTCGCTGGCAGGGGAAGACTCGTAAACGGATGGGCCCTCGTGAAACGCTAGACGGCGCGACGGCGGCAGTAATTCGATATGTTCGCTACTCGCCCGCACTTCGCACAATCCTGGTTCGCTCGGGCGCAGTGATGTTTTTCGCGAGCGGACTTCTGGCATTGTTGCCCTCGGTTGCTCATGACGTAAGCAAAAGGCCAACGAGTTATGGGTTTCTGCTGGGGTGTTTTGGCACGGGGGCCGTGCTGGGGGGACTGGCTATGCAGCGGGTTCGGGAGCGATGTTCGACTGAGCAAGTGGTGTCAGGCGGGGTCCTGCTTTTCGGAATCAGTACGGTCGCCGCTGGATTGCTTCGCGTGCTGCCGATGCTGGGCTTGAGCATGCTGATAGCAGGCGCGGCGTGGATTGTCTTTGTCTCGTTCTTCAATGTCATTGTGCTGAACCAGACCCCCGATTGGGTGAGGGCTCGCGTACTCGCAGTATCGATGCTGGTCTTTCAAGGGGCCATGGCTGCCGGAAGCGCTGCGTGGGGCTGGTTGGCTACCATGACCGATACTCGCATTGCGCTGATGTGGGCTGGCGCGGGAACAATCGCCACTACAGCTTTAGGACTATTTCTCAAGCTTCCAGACGCGCCTGTCGACGTCACTCCCTGGATACACTGGCGGCTGCCCACCATTCTGAATCAGGATTCATCTGGAATTGAGATAGGGCCAATTCTCGTCACTGTGGAATACGATGTAGCACCGGAACAGGAAACAGCGTTCCTGAAGTCGATCCACAGGTACGAGCGCGTTCGTCGCCGTGATGGCGCGTATCGCTGGGGTATCTTCCGCGATCTCGAGTACCCGAACCGTTACGTCGAAACTTTTCTCACCGCCTCCTGGGCAGAGCATGTGCGCCAGCATGAGCGCGCGATTCGCGCGGATCGCGCAGTGGAAGAACGAGTGTATAGTCATATCCGCGGCACACCCACGGTGCGGCATCTGGGCCATGTGGAAACGGAATCGTGATCAATGGAAAATGGAGCGGCTGGAGCCGACGACCGGACTTGAACCGGTGACCTGCCGATTACGAATCGGCTGCTCTACCAACTGAGCTACGTCGGCTTTCTCTTATTGATTTTATAGGCGCTGTGGAGTGCCGTAAAGTTACGAGTGACCTCTCTCGATGATTCGGTGTGAGTGTTCCCCGTGCCCACCCTCACCGTCCCATCGCCCAGCACATGGTAGTAACAGTGAATGTGCGCTGTACGATCGTGATCGTACGGAGCATACGCTGAACACGCGGGAATCGAACCCCCAGACCGTGGCTCATCAGAGTCACCGTTGATGCCGAAATTTACCCTCCGGCTGGGTTCATGCTCGCCGCGATAAGACGACTACCAACTACCTCACACCAAATCGGTCTGCCAATTTAGTTCCTGGAGCCGGGTATCCAGCTCGCGGAACTGTTTGGCCAATTTGCTCCACCTGCTTTTGAAGTTGCGCAATCGACACGGTTGGGAAGAAACTTCACCTCTGACTTGGAGTAGCGATCCTGGCGCGTACTGGCAACCTCCGCGACTGTAGACAAGAAATCACGCTGCTTTCCGGTGACGTCGCGTTCTGCGATAGCATCCGAGATCGTTTGTTTGTCATTAAATACTGCTTTTGCGTTTGTTCGATTGATTCCGCTGATCAACCCCAGCGAGCCTGTGAATACACGCTCCGATTCCTTCAGCAACTCGGCTGAGTCTTCTGCTGGCTGCTCGCCTTCCTGTACCCTGGCCCACATCGAAGCTTCGGGATTGCTTCCGGTTTCCCTTTTTAGGGTGCTCTCGTCGTGCGTTTGAATGCGCTGATCAGTATCGCAACGGTGATTGCGATGTAGAGAACGCCTGTGACGCCTTCGAGGGCGGCGAGCATGCGTGCCTCGTCCTGAAGGGGGATGATGTCGCCGTAGCCGACGGTCGAAAGGGTCACGAGGCTGAAGTACAAGAGCTCACTTTGGCGGTCCGCCGTGGTGTTATTGCCATGCTGAAATGCGCCCGGAGACACAACATCGATTGCAGCGTAGAGCGCAAACCACATCATTCCGAGCAGAAGGTAGACACTGATCGCGGTATAGAGATGGGGGCGCGTGATGGCGGGAGCATTCGCGAGGTAGGTGAAGAGGCCGACGACCGTGAGCGCGAAGAATGCGGCCAGCGATCCCCATTTGATCACGAGCAATACCGGATTCGGGAAGAAGATGCAGATCACTCCAAAGAAGAATGTGACCGACATTAAGAGAACTGCGGGACGCACATATCGTTTAGTCTGCGCCAGGCGGATAGTCGCAAGGACCACCGGTACAAAAGTCAATCCTGTGAGGAGGAGTCGGCGCAGGTCACCATGATCAAGTATGGGGTTCAGCAAGATGACCAGCAGCATGGCGAGCAGGAGCCATGCGTCCGGCGCTGATGGATTTTTTAGGACCATTCGAGCATCCCCACGCTGTCGCCGGAGGCAGAAAAGAGTCCCGCTGAAGATGAAAGAAGCCGCCCGGCAACAGGGCGGCTCCTCTCTTTAGGGAGAATAGTTCCAACGGAGGCAAAGCCATCAGAACTTTCTGGCGAAATAGTATGGTTGGGGGGAAGGGGTGTCAAGGCAAAATCCTGACACATTTAAATGGTTATGAATCAGTCAGTTAAAGGGGGCTATTCAAAGGGTGAATTTTTAACTTATCTTCGTCATTTATTCGCCTACGACGATGCCGAAGCAGGCGGCAATCATTTATTTTTGAGCAGGTTAGCCAAAATGATGCACAAGTACTGGGGCAATCGGCCCGGCTCAGTTTTCCAGCTTCAGACTGATGAAGTCGTCGTCATTCAAGGAAGAGACGGGCTTGCCTTGTAGCCTGCGCACCAGCGCACGGCCTCCGCCAAGAAACAGCCCGAGCAGAATCGAGGCCCCGCCGAGAATGCCGGTAAGGTACAAAATGCCGAGCAGCAGGCGAGCGGTCTTCTTGACTTCGCTCACGTAGCCCTCGGTGTGATTCCAGGTCACCTCGGCGTCGTATTTCACATTCGCGAGCAGAGCGTGCGCCTCATCGCTCGAAAAGTTTCCGCTGGTCACCGCCACCAACGGTCCGCTACGATGCACGCCGAGTGCGGCCACGTTGCCTTCGACAGCCGCTCCCTGTTTGATCTGCCCTTCGATAGCCTTGGCTCGCTCCACCGCGATCTGCGGCGTGGGATACTCGATCACAGTCAAGGTTCCTTTGCCATCGTGCGCTGCATACTGCGCGGTCACTGCTTCCGCATCACGGCTGAAGTCCACAACCCCTGGCGGCAACACACCGCCAGTGTGCGCATATGCCGCGGGCCCGATCGCATAACGCACACTGCTTGCGTCGAGTCCCTGAACGGGAAGATAGTGGGGAAGATTGGGCGAAATACCTTCGGAACCCGCTGCCTGCGGTATGGCGGCAGCCAATTCTTTCAATGCGGCCTGGTCGGGAGCTTTCTGGAAGACCGCATCGATCACAGTTGAGCCAGTCCAGAACAGAACATGGTTGCCGTCGGATGCCGCGCCCTTACCTATGTCCTCGGCATGCATTCCGGGACGGCGATAGAAGGTGAACGCTCCGTATGCGCCGGTGGCATCGGCAAAGCGCCGCGCGTGCAGCATGACATGGTTGCTGCCGCGTGTATACTCACCGAGGGTAAAATCCTTCAGACCATATTCTTTGAGTACGTCAGCGTTTGCCTGGTCGGCTCCCTCGGCAGCGGTGCCTGTCGTCAGCGGCGCGGTTGCCGTCCATCCCGCAAAGCTGGAAGGCAGCAGCGGCTGGGCCGCGAGTCGAGGAGGCATAGGTAAGGATGAGGATTGTGCGAAAGAGAGAGGTTGGAGCACAGCAGAAGCAAGCAGGAAAAGGACCGCGCCGAAAGAACGCAGAGAAAAAGCCATTTCAACTTGAGGTTATCACCACCGGCCGAAGAACGCCCGCGGTCTCACTCGCTGATTGTCGGATCAATGATCGATCGAATTTGCGAGATCCGGTTGGCGGAGAATCCGCCCTGCTGAGCATGCTGGCGTACCGTGTCTTCGTCCGGCGCAATGTATAGGCAGTAGATTTTGTCTTCGGTGACATAGCTGTGGAACCATTGCATCTGAGGACCCAACTCCCGCAGTACGCTGCTTGACTTTTGAGATATCGCTTTTTAGTTGCTTAGGCGACAGCTTATCGACCTCCGGATTTTCCCGCTCGATGACAAACTTCGCTATGGTGCCCGCTCCCTTTGCTTTATAAGCTGTGATAAAGCTAGCGCGACTCTCGGTATGCTTCTTCCCATGATTGTCGTATCTGTCCTCTATCCGAAGACCGGTGAATCCTGGTTCGACCACGACTACTATGCACAGACTCACCTTCCGCTGGTAAAGTCCCGTTGGGCCGGGAAGCGACTGGAGAGGATAGATATCTGCGCGGGAAGACGGCGTTAGGCGACGGCCGTCCCGGCTTCGAACTGATCGGCCAATTGACGTTTACTTTAATTGACGATACGCAGGCCGCATCCGCCGCTGCCGGGAACGAAATTCTCGAAGATATTCCCAAATTCACCGATGTGGAACCTTTGATACAGATCAACCAGCCTGTGGAGCCTGAAAGACACGCTCGCGGCGCTGGTGCGATCCGTGCAGAGGTCCGCCCTACCAGGTTGAGAAAGTTTCGAGTGCTCGCGCTGATCCTTTAGACTGCTCGCGCCGTTCCTTGCGATACTGGAAATGCCATGGCCATACTCCAGCGCTCTTTTGCCCTGATTACGATCTGCGCTCTTGTGCTCGCGTCGACTCCGCGCGCTATCGCCACCGCGTATGACGCTCACCCCAAGCTGGTCGTGATCCTGGTCCTGGACCAGTTCCGCGCAGACTACCTGGAGCGCTATCGCGCAGACTTTAAAGGCCGCGGCTTCAAGCTCTTCCTCGACCACGGCGCTAACTTTCCCGATTGCTACTTCGGCTATGCGAACACTGAGACAGCTCCCGGCCACTCCACCATCGGCACCGGAGCTTACACCGACGGGCACGGCATCGGGAGCAACGAGTGGTGGGATCTCGCGCGAAGCAAGGATCACCCGGTTTCTTCAGTTGAAGACGAGCGCTACGCGCTCGTCGGGATGCCAGCGGGCGCGAAGACCACGCCTGGCTCGTCGCCGCGTAACCTGCTGGCCTCGACGGTGGGCGACGAGTTGCGACTAGATACGCTCGGCGCATCCCAGTTGTACGGCATCTCGCTCAAAGACCGCGCCGCTATTCTTTCCGCTGGCGCCACGGCCAATGGAGCGTTCTGGATCGATCAGGCTTCGGGGCGGTTCATTACCTCCACCTTCTACATGCAGCAGCTTCCCGCATGGGTTCAAAGCTTCGACGACGGCCCGCGCATCGCTCAGGCGCTGCAGGAGGCAAAGGCTCCAGCTGACACGAAGAATTTTTATGGAGTGGTAGGAGCGACTCCGGCCGCGGTCAGCTATGAACTGGACTTCGCCAAGGCTCTCATCACCGGCTCGGAACTCGGCAGGCACGCCACCACGGATGTTCTTACCCTGAGCATCTCGTCTACGGATATTCTAGGGCACAAAGTCGGGCCCGACTCCGAGGAGCAGCGCGAGATGGTCGATGCCGTCGATGTCGATCTTGACAGCTTCTTCACGTGGCTCGACAAGAATGTCGAAGGCGGCCTGGGCAACGTATGGATCGCGCTAACGGCCGACCACGGTATCGCGCCTGTTCCAGCAAATGCGGCTAAACTTGGATTGAATGCCGCAACGATTGACCTTAAAAAGCTAGTTGAGAATCTGAACTTTGCCATCAATCAGAAATTCTCGCCGGGAGAAAAAATTGACTACATGATGCCCCGGCAGTCCCTTCCTTATCTAGTACTGAATCAACCAGCCTTCGAGCGTGCCGGAATCAATGAGCAGGAAGCCGAGCAAGCCGTGCAGAACTTTATCCCGGCCGCCTTCGCCAGCCTGATCCCTCCCGACGAATCTACCAGCCCGTCCACCACCAGGCTGCCGCCCACACCCGGCCTCTTTCGCAGCTACACTCGCCAGCAAATGGCGCAGTCTCAGGTACCCAATAGCTCCTTTGGCCAACTCATCGAGCACAGCTACACGCCGAACGGAGGCTGGTACGTCATGGTTATCCCCCAAGCGTTTCAAATAGAAAGCTACGGCTCTGGTGGGACCAATCACTTCACGCCCTACTCCTATGATCGCCATGTGCCCCTGGCACTCTACGGCGCGCCCTTTGCCCCAGGAACCTATCACGGACGTGTCGAACCGGTGGACATCGCCGCTACCTTTGCCTCGCTTCTCGGCATCAATCAGCCATCCGCATCGATAGGGCATATTCTTACGCAGTCCTTCAGACCGGCCTCCGCGGTCGTTTATCCGAAACCCGTTCCCGCACACAAAGCTGTACCTGCACACGCACATACCGCGCACAAGAGGACAGCAGATGAGACCCATCCGTGAAGACAGATATGCGCGTGCAGTTCGCGGGGATTGAGCTGACGAACCCGGTGCTGGCGGCGAGCGGCACTTTTGGCTATGGGATCGAGTTCGAGGAGATCGTCTCGCTGGAGCGCATCGGCGGCTTCGTCACCAAAGGGCTGTCGCGTGAACCTATGGCCGGCAACGAAGCTCCGAGGCTGATTGAGACGGCCTCCGGAATGATGAACTCTATCGGCCTGCAGAACATTGGAGTGAAGGCATTCATCGAAAAAAAACTGCCCGAACTGCGGCGTTATCGACAGTGTGCCGTCATTGCAAATGTCTTCGGAAACCAGGTGACCGATTACTTGGAAGTCATCCGCCAGCTGAATGACGCCGAAGGCATCGCCGCCTACGAGCTGAATGCCTCTTGCCCGAATACAGACCACGGTGGCATGGCCTTCGGAACCGATCCGGTCACACTGGACGAACTGGTCTGGCGCACGAAACAGATCGCCAAACGGCCGCTCATCGTTAAGCTCTCCCCGAACGTGACTTCGATCGGGGAGTTGGCGCGATGCGCGCAGACCGCCGGCGCCGACGCGCTATCGCTGGTAAATACCTTTGTTTCGTTAGCCATCGATGTGGAGACGCGCAGACCCCGGATCGCCAACGTTACAGCTGGTCTGTCCGGACCGGCAATCAAGCCGATTGCAGTGCGAATGGTCTGGGAAGCAGCCCGTGCGGCAACGATACCCATACTTGGCATGGGGGGAATTCTTTCGCCTGAGGATGCGGTCGAGTTCCTGCTCGCCGGCGCAACCGCCGTGCAGGTGGGTACGGCCAGCTATGCCGATCCACGCGCCGTTGAGCGCATCGCCAAAGGATTGGAACAGTGGTGTACACGCCATCAGATCGAGCGCGTGAGTGAGCTGACCGGCACCCTCGACGTTACACCGCGGCCCAGACAAATCCCCGAGAGCTAAGACAGTTTCAGGCCAGGTAGGGAGAAAGGTCAGTTTTTGAGGAGTCCAAGGGGATTTCCCGGGCTACGCGACATTCCGCGGCGAGCGTCCGCCCAGTTCTTCCGGAATGTGTTCCTGTAGCACGCGAGCCTGCGCTAGCGCAACACCGGTAATGTATACCGGAGCGGGAGTGGCCACGGCCACCAGCACCCAAGAGAGGAGAGAAACCAGCAACCCCAGCGCTGCCGCTGTTTGCAATGTCAGGGCTACATAGCGGTGCTCGAGGTGCATTACAAGCGCCCAGTTGCGCAATGGCTCTAGGTGATGAATGACCGCCAGCGCAAAGACGAACGCAAGGATAGAGAGGGTACTGATTCCGATGAGGGTAACGTCGATAGTCCGGTGAAGACGCTGACGACGCCGACAATGGTCACAGAGTCGAAGGTGCTCTTCGTAGTCGGTACGCATCTCCGGGGAAATTCCGGAAATATCGTAGCGCCAACTCGAAAGAATGTCGCCCACGACCTGATCGGTGCACTCTGCCATCGTTACTCGCGATTCCTGTGCCCCAGCTTGCCAAATATTACCATTTGTCCGGAAATTTTCCAGACAATTCGATAATTCAGCGCGTGCGGGTGGCGTTAGTCCTAGTATAAATCACTTCGCCTACAGAACAATAGATGCCATTGGCCCGTCCTGAGTCGCAAGTAACAACCGGTTACCCAGCAAGCTCATTCGATCCCGTAAGGCGCGCTCCGCAGAAATCCGTGCGAGCTCGGGAAGGTTGTTGCTTTCCGACAAATGCGCCAGGATCACATATGCGGCCTGGCCGTCGTAGCCATTCTCCAGAAATTCCGCGGCGGCGTGATTC
>Ga0206966_1007_pt1 | contig 80924 bp, 80 predicted proteins | sample Alteio_BWOrgHeat_23_FD_152970 | JGI IMG/M metagenome (GOLD analysis project Ga0206966, IMG submission 152970) | Enriched cells from forest soil in Barre Woods Harvard Forest LTER site, Petersham, Massachusetts, United States -... | ecosystem: Environmental > Terrestrial > Soil > Temperate forest >...
ATCTTTGTACTGCGCGAGCTCGTGAAGAATGTCGGACGCCGGCGTTATGGGATACGAGCCAAGGAACAGCCGCGTCTTGGATTGTTGCGATGCGGCGACGAATCCGAGAGCGAGAGCGGCATTGCCGCTGATGTTGCGATAGAGGCCCGGTTCGAGCTTCGCGGGCGGAATGTCGTAGGTGACTTGAAACGATTCCGAGGCGTCGCAGTAGCTATAGCCCGCTTTCATCGCGAGCAGGTTGGCCTGCACCAGAATCGGCTTGTTCTTGAATTTATCGTTGAGCCAGCGCTCGGTGGATTCCATCGAGCGGTTGTAGAGCCAGTAGCACATGCCGAGCGCAAAAAAGTTTTTGCACCGGTCCATGCTTTTCGTATCGAGACCGAGATCTTTTAGCGCGGCGCGGGTTAGCTTGGTGAGTTCAACTTTGAAAAGGCGATAGCCATCGAGAGTGTGGTTCTCGAGCGGGTTCTCGGTCTGGTTCGCCTTGCGTAGATCGGTTTCAAGGAAATGGTCCACGTTGACGATCAGGATGCCGTTCGGCTTCAGGTCGGCGAGATTCATCTTCAGCGCGGCAGGATTCATCGCGACAAGCGCGTCAACCGCATCGCCCGGCGTGAAAACGTCGGTGGATGAGAAGTGAACCTGGAAACCGCTGACGCCCGGCAGCGTACCCGCAGGGGCGCGAATTTCGGCGGGGAAGTCCGGGAAAGTGGCGAGATCGTTGCCGAAAAGGGCGGCCGTATTGGTGAACTGGCTGCATGCCGTCGCCCGAGTCGCCGCAGAAGCGGATGACCGCGTTTTCAACGGTCTCGCGACGGCGCGCCAGAGGTTCAGTAATCGTCGAAGCCATTCGTAGTCAGGACCTCAAAGTTGAGATGGCAAAAAGCGAGTGCCGCCTACTTGAAAGATGCGCGGATTGTCTCGCAGGATGCGGCAGGAACCGCGAACGGTCGAAACGGCAGGCCCAAGCTGCACGTCTCAACATTAAGCGGTCGGTACGCCGGCGCGAATCATCCGAGGCGCCATCCGATGCTCAGCGCTTTTCGGCGGAAACCGTCGGCGCGCACGGGCGGCAAGTATGCAAAGACCGCGGATGAAGCTCGTGCATCTTCTTTTGTAGGTTAGCATAACGATGCGCGTTTCGCCCCAAAGCGTGCCTGCTGTGTTGTTACTCGGATGCATACAAAAATGAAATTGGACTTTGTGAGCTTCGTGCAGGGGCAGGCGCGGAAAGCGCCGGATACCTCCGCGTCCCATGCGGTGCGGCGCTGGTTCTTCCACCTGGGAGGGCCGGGGCTGATTTTGCTGGGCGTGATCGATAGCTCGGTGATCCCCGTGCCGGGCAGCGTCGATGCGATGACGATTATTCTCTCCGCGCACGAAAAGACGCTTTGGATTTACTACGCCGTGATGGCGACGATTGGTTCGGTGCTGGGCGCGTACCTCACGTTTCGGATTGCGCGGACACAGGGCGAGAAGGCGATGAGCAAACGATTCAAGCCCCGCACGATCAAGAAGGTGAATGCGATTTTCGAGAAGTACGGCTTCAGTTCGATTGCGATTCCGGCGCTGCTGCCGCCGCCATTTCCGATGGTTCCGTTTACGATTGCGGCCGGAGCGATGAAGTATCCGGTGCAGAAATTTCTACTGGCGATGACGATTGGGCGCGCGACGCGGTACGCGATACTGGCGTATTTGGGCGCGAAGTATGGGCGGCAGATTTTCGCGGTGGTGGTGGCGCACGGGTGGACGTTTCTCTACATACTGATCGGAGTTGCGGTGGTGGTGTTTCTGATTTGGTGGTTTGGGTTCCGGCACAAGAAGGCGGCGCTGGCGCACGGGGCGGATTGAGGGTGGCGCTTAGGCGCGGGTCGCTGGCGTTGGTGAAAACGAAGAGAGATCTTCGGCCGTGTACGGCCTCAGGATGACGACGCTGGTAGTTGTTGGCGCTGTGCGACGAGTTGAGTTGCCCCGTAACGGTTCGCGACCTACGTCGGAGAACAGCCTGCGCGGCAGGCTATTCCACTGACCCTGGGTCTAGTTCTATACGTACCCACCTTTACCCTTTTCGCACAGTTTCGGAAGGTTCATCTCGCGTCCCAGCGGGAAGTGCTAGCGTTAATGAAAGCCCCTGGGGAGTGGTGTGTGACCGAGTTAGCTGACGCCAATATGCCCGGCGCCGAGAAGCGCCGAAGCACACGGATCATCAAGTCCGTCCCGATTACGGTGACGGGTACCGATGCGTTGGGACAGGAGTTCCGCGAGTCAACCAACACGGTGATGATCAACTGCTACGGGTGTAAGTATCAGTCGGTCCACTACGTACCGAAGAGCACGCACGTCTCGATCGAGGTTCATCGCACACACAAAGGTTTGCCGCCACGAACGGTCCGCGGCAAAGTGATTTGGGTACAGCGGCCGCGTTCGTATCAGGACGTGTATCACATCGGGTTGGAATTCGAAGTTGCGGGAAATGTATGGAGTCTCGCGGCGGCGCCGGCGGATTGGTTTTCGTTTCCCGGCGACGAAGAAGACGCGCGCGAGCTGGAGACGGCGAAGGTTGCGCCCATCAGTTCGGGAAGGCGTGGCGCGGAAGCGGAGCAGGTGCTTCTGGTGCCTACGTCGGTTGCGGTGAGTGAAGCGTTTGAGGTGGACTTCACCGCGGAAATTCCTGCGGCGGAAAAATCGACGCCGCATCGCGCGACGGAACGTGTTCCGGAGCGGGCCAGCATCGGCGAGCGCCAGCGGGAACGGCAGAATCTTACGATGCGCGAAATGGTGCGCGAAGTGGTGGACGAACGATTGACGGAACACTCTGCAACCATGCGGCGGCATTTCGACGATTCGCTGCAGCAGCTACTTGAAAAAGTTTACGAGCGGATGCAGGCGATGGCGGACGAATCGAAGCAGGAGATCCGGTCTATTCGCGAATCACTCACCGTTGTGCCCTCACCCACAACATCGGCGTCTGCAATCTCGGCAAGCGCACCCACGCAGAAGGGCCGTCCGAACAGGCGCCGGCGCGGCGGATTCAGCGGCGGAAACGCAAACTCGTAAGTCCTCGTTTTCCACACCCATAGCCCTTTAGGACTGGAAATTAAAAAGGGCAACTGTCCCTAAGTACCATTGACTTTCGCTTTTGATTCGCCCATAGTTGCGCAAGATACTGCGACCCAAAGGGGCGTTCGATGGCGTTAACGAAGCGGCAAAAAGAAGTACTCAACTACCTCGTAGGATTTCTGAACAAGAACGGCTACTCGCCGAGTTTCGAGGAGATCGCGCACGCGCTGAAGCTGACGTCGCTTGCGACGGTGCACAAGCACCTGTCGACGCTCGAGAAGAAAGGTTTCGTGCGCCGCGGCTACAACCAGAGCCGCTCGATTGAAATTTTGCAGCTTCCGAAGCCGGTGCGCGAGCAGGTGCTCGACCGCCAGGTGTCGGAACTTCCGCTCGCGGGCCGCATTGCTGCAGGCCGTCCGCTGGAAGCGGTGGAAGTAAACGAGACGATTTCGCTCGCGGATTTTTCGCGCGGGCAGGGAACGTACGTGCTGCAGGTGAAGGGCGAATCGATGCGCGACGATCACATCCTTGACGGTGATTACATCGTGGTGGAATCGACGCAGGTGGCGAATCCGGGCGAGATTGTGGTGGCGCTGGTGGGCGAGGACGACGCGACGGTGAAGCGTTTCTATCGTGAGCCGGGCGGCAAAGTCCGGTTGCAGCCGGCAAACTCGACGATGTCGCCGATCATGGTGGCGGCGGCGGATGTGAAGATTCAGGGGCGCGTGGTCGGCGTTCTTCGCAAATATTAATTAAAGGTTCGCACCAGCGGAACTGCGGCCGCGGTGTTTGGCGATCAGTGAGTCACCTGACGCTGGATACCGCGGCCGTTTTGTTTGTGGCGGGGCGCGAAATAGTCGCTTGCCTTCCCGCGGCGGACGGGTTCACACTCATCGAGCCCACAACCAGCAGCCCTCAATCGTGTGACCTTATCGGGTCAGACACATCTGTTTCATTTTGAATTTGGCACCGACCCAGCGCGGGACTACATTCAAAGACCCGGTCCTTATATTGATCCGATTTTTCTGGGCTCCTCCTTCGAAAACCGGGGAGAGCGCATGTGGGGAGAGTAAAAGCCGGACAGCGCGGCGAGTCCGCTCCCTCAGCAGCAGTCGAACGGGCAGCCGGTTCAGAACGGTAGAAGGGCAAGCAATCCGAACGCGCCGAGTGCGAAGGCACCGGCACTCACTGGGGAGGCAAGAACAATGGCATCGAATTCGACTTTTGGGAACACCACGCCGAGCGGAATCGCGCGGTTGGGATCGACCCTTCACGTGAAGGGCGAGATCACGGGCAACGAAGATCTGCTGATCGACGGCAGCGTCGAAGGCCTGGTGCAGCTGGAAGACCGCAAGTTGACCGTGGGCGCGAGCGCCAAGGTGACGGCGGACGTGATTGCGCGGGAAGTGGTGGTGTACGGCAACGTGAAGGGCAATCTTCGCGCGCGCGACCGTATCGAGATCAAGAAGGACGGCTCGGTGGTAGGCGATTTGACCACCGCGCGTATTTCGATCGAAGACGGCGCCTACTTCAAGGGCTCGATCGAGATCGACAAGACGGGCGATCTGGCGGACGACAAGTCGCACGCGCGCAAGACCGCCAACGTAACGACGTAAGCCCTCGAGTCACGCAGGTCCGGAATTAGAAAGCCCACGGTGGTCCGCTTTTTAGCGGGCAAGCGTGGGCTTTTTGTTTTTTTGTCACACCCCTACTCATTATACGTGAGGGTCTTGCGTCAAGAGTAACAATGAGGTATTAAGGCGGCGTCGGAGGTACTGTCAACCATGGCGCTCGCTCCTGAAAGATCAAGGCTGGTCTCACTTAAAATCAGGAATCTCGGATGCATTGGCCCTGAGGGCGTCGAAGTCCAATTAGACAAAATCGTCTGCCTAGTGGGGCGCAACAATTGCGGCAAGTCCACGGTCCTAAGGGCTTACGAGTTAGCGCAAGGCGGCAAGATCATTAGCGGTCATGACAAATGTGCATGGGCTCCGGAAAACGACCATCCAGAAGTCGAACTATGCGTTCACATCCCTGACGGAACAATGAACGTTGACGAAAAATGGAAAGTAATCAGTGGTGACAATAAGTTGGTTAAGAGCCGGTGGCAGTGGAGGGCGATCGGCGAAAAGCCGATCCGCCAGACTTGGGATCCTGAAGCGGCTGACGGGAACGGCGATTGGGCTGAACAGGAAAAGGCCGGAGGTGCGGACAACGTCTTCAAATCCAGATTGCCGCAACCTCTTCGGGTAGACTCGCTGGTCGATTCAATAACCGAACACGATCAACTTCTGAAACTAATAATCGAGCCAATCGCGACGAAACTGCGCACACTCCAACAGACTCAAGGTACGGCCCTGCAAACCGCGATTAACGAGCTCCTCAAAGCAGTCGATCTACCTCTTTCTGAGTATCAGCGAGAGGTAGATAAGGTAGGAGATAGCGTCCACAAGCGCTTTGCCGGTGTGTTCCCTGAATTAAATATCCAGATCAAGCTGCGAATGGACAATCTCACGTTCGACCCTGTGAAGGAGTTAAGCGCCGGTTCTGGCGTTCGGTTCATTCAGGGCGATTCGGAAACCGGAATTAGGCAACAGGGGACGGGCTCGCGCCGCGCCTTGTTCTGGACGCTTTTACAGATTCGAAATCAACTCCAACGAGAAGAGAAGCTTAAGAGGGACGAGGAAAAGCGGCACGAGCAACAGGCTTCGGCGATTTCCGGGCTTAAGACGAAGATCAAAGCGGAAGAGGAAAAGGCCAAGCCTAACGACGGGAGATTGGAGAAGTACAAGCAGGAACTAGCCGCGCTCGTGGCAGAGCCCGCGTCATCCGGAGACGAAGCTTCACTTCCTGGGTTCATTCTTTTAATCGACGAGCCTGAAAACGCGCTACACCCACTTGCGGTTCGCGCTGCTTGTAGTCAGCTCTATGATTTGGCCGAGGACCCCAATTGGCAGGTGATGCTATCAACCCATTCGCCGTACTTTATTAATCCTCTTCATGACAACACAACGATCCTGCGGATCGATCGCGACGGAAAGACGACTCGGCCCCGGGCTTTTCGTGCAGCTACAGCAAAGTTCAGCGACGAGGATAGAGAGAATTTGCGGGCTTTACTCCAGCTAGACGCATCTCTCGCCGAAATGTTTTTTGGCTCTTACCCGATCGTCGTTGAGGGCGACACCGAAATTGCATCGTTTTGGGCGGCGCTCCCGCCGGAGAAAGGTCAAATCGAATTCTTCGTCGTTCCTGCGCGTGGGAAGATGCTAATCCCCTCTATCGTTCGGTTGTTGGCGCATTTCAAGATGAATTTTGGCGTGTTACACGATGTGGACTCGCCACGGCATCAGGGCGGCGGAAAGAATCCTGCGTGGGCGATGAACCGCAATATTGCTGAAGCAATTTGGGAAGCTCGCACTCAGGGTGTAGAGATTAGGCATCGGGTGAGCGTTCCAGATTTCGAACGCCGACTAGGCTGGGGAGAGGAAGGAAAAGACAAACCGATCCGAGCGCACAGGAAGGTAAAATCAGACCTCAAATTGCAGTCTGAAGTTGAAAAGCTCTTTGGGCAGCTCGTAACCAGCAGTCAGGCTCAGCCATTTCCGCACGTGGCGCCGACTGCGACAGTGGACGAGTTGCTTGCCGCTATCGAACTCTCCGTCAAATCGTGGGCCCAAACTAACGCCGCACAGGATCCGAGGTATGCGTTCTCTTGAGTGTCGGGGCGGTGAAGATGACTTTGGTTGACAGACCCCGGTTGTTACCTTAGACTCTACGTTTGTCTCTACACGGAAGGGTGTGACTAGCTGATGGCTACATATATACCGCGGGGACGTCAGGCGGAAGAACTGATGGTCGGTGGCAATTGGTTCGTGATCGACGCGAGTGGCGTGGTATTGGGACGACTCGCGACGAAGGTCGCGCGCATGCTGATCGGCAAGGACAAGCCGACGTACACTCCGCATCTCGATTGCGGTGACCATATCGTCGTAGTGAATGCCGACAAGGTGAAACTGACGGGGAACAAGATCGACCAGAAGGTCTATCACCGTCACAGTGGATGGCCGGGCGGTTTGAAGACCACACCGATCCGGTCGATGCTGCAACGTCGTCCAGAAGAGGTCGTACGTGAAGCGGTATTGGGCATGCTGCCCAAGAACAAGCTTCGTGCACGGAGAGCAAAGAAGCTGCGTGTTTATGCCGGAAGTGAAGGCCTCGCGCGCCACACCGGACAAAAGCCTCAGCCGATCGCGCTGTAACCTCGCACCATTCGGTCCATACATTTTTTGAGCCGGACGGAAAACTCCGTCAGGCCTACTTGTCTCCGCAGGGACGCTGCGCGAGGCGCTGTACGAGGGGGAGCTTTGAGTTCGACGAACACGTTTCAGGGATCAGTGAAGCAGCACTACGGCACGGGCCGGCGCCGCGAGTCGATCGCGCGCGTTTACATCAAGCCCGGCGCGGCGAAATTCACGGTGAACGGACGCCCGGTGGAAGACTACTTCCGCAACGTGGCGTGGCACAAGGCGGCGACCGAGCCGCTGTCGTTCACGCAGATGCAGGATCAGGTGGAAGTGCGCGCCGTGGTGAAGGGCGGCGGCACGGGCGGGCAGGCCGGCGCGGTGCGCATGGGCCTTTCGCGCGCGCTGTCGATCTTGAACCCGGAGCTGCGGCCGTCGCTGCGCACCAACGGATTCCTGACGCGCGATTCGCGTATGAAGGAACGCAAGAAGTACGGACAGAAGGGCGCGCGTCGCCGCTTCCAGTTCAGCAAGCGTTAAAGCTTGCGCGCCGCGCGGGCGCGTGAAGCTGGCGCGACGGCGGTGCGAAAAGTTTGGACTCGAGTCTCGCAGTTGGGAAACGAGACCGGGTTACATCACGGCCGGCAAGATGCCGGCAAAAAAGGAAGCTGCCGAGCGGGGAGCACGATTCGCCGCCGCGCAAAGCTTCCCTTTCTGAAAAGGAGAACCATGGGAGTCGAGATCACAATGAAAGAGCTGCTGGAGGCCGGAGTTCACTTTGGCCACCAGACGCGCCGCTGGAACCCCAAGATGAAGGAATACATCTTCGGGGAGCGCAACGGGATCCACATCATCGATTTGCAGAAGACCCTGAAGATGTTCCGCGAATCCGCGCGGTACGTCTCGGAAATCACGTCGCAGGGCAAACGAATTCTTTTTCTCGGCACCAAGCGCCAGGCGCAGGAAGCCATCGCTGAAGAAGCGAACCGCTGCGGCATGTTCTACGTGAACCACCGCTGGCTGGGCGGCACGCTGACGAACTGGGTCACTCTTCAGAAATCGATCAAGCGCCTGAAGCTCTTGAAGGCGATGATCGAAGACGGCCGCATGGCGGAGCTTTCGAAGAAGGAAGCAGCGCGCCTCGATCGCGAATTGAAGCACCTGAAGCAGAATTTTTCGGGCGTCGAGAACATGACGACGCTGCCCGATGCGATGTTTGTAATCGACCCGAACGCGGAGCTGATCGCGGTGCGAGAAGCGCGCCGGATGGGCATCCCTGTGGTCGCGATTGTCGATACGAATTGCGATCCGGACTTGGTTGACTGGGTTATTCCGGGCAACGACGACGCGCTGCGTGCGATTCGGTTGTTCACGTCGAAGATTTCGGATGCCGTGGTGGTTGGCAGCCAGTCTTTCGAGCAGACGCAGATTGCGGATCAGAAAGCGTCGGACGGCTCGGACGACAACGTCGACTACGTTGATACGAGCGCCTACGAAGTGTATGAGAAGCAGGAAGGCGACTTCGTGGAAGGCGAGCCGACGGAAGCAGCCGCAACCGATGAAGTGGTGACGGCGCCGACGGAAGACGAAGTTCATAAGTAGTTTCAAGTCTCGGAACAACTTCGCAAGAGCTTCAAACGGGCGGTGCATCGCGGCGCCGCCCGCACGCAAGAACTCCGAACCGAATTTCTTGGGTACGGGATTGCGCCATGCCGCTAGACGGAGAGCTGTGGGGCGCGTAGCCAGAATTCACAAATAAGGGATTGGTGTAGAAATGTCAGACAAGCCAAACATTTCAGCGCAACAAGTGAAAGAGCTCCGCGACCGCACGGGCGCGGGATTTTCCGCGTGCCGCGATGCTTTGACGGAAGCCAAGGGCGACCTGCAGCAGGCGATCGACGTGCTGCGCAAGAAGGGACAGGCAGCTGCGGCGAAGAAAGCGCAGCGGTCCACGTCCGAGGGCCTGGTGAGCTGCTACATTCACGCGGGCGGCAAGATTGGTGTGCTGATCGAAGTGAATTGCGAGAGCGACTTTGTGGCGCGCACAGACGATTTCCAGAAGCTGTGCCACGACATCGCGATGCACATCGCCGCGCTCGATCCGCGTTTTCTGCGCCGCGAGGAAGTGACGCAGGAAATCCTCGACCGCGAACGCGAGATCTACAAGGATCAAGCGAAGCAGACCGGAAAGCCGGAAGCCGTGGTGGAGAAGATCGTCACCGGAAAGATGGAGAAGTTCTACGAGGAAAATTGCCTCTACGAACAGCACTTCATCAAGGACGAAGGCGTAACGATCAAGGAATTGGTGGATCAGGCGATCGCGAAGATCGGCGAGAACATCACCGTGAGCCGCTTTTCGCGGTTCAAGGTGGGCGAGCTCGAGAGCGGCAAGGATGCTGCGGCGGACACGGCCGTAGCGGTGCCGTCGGTCTAAATTTGAAACGCGCTTTACATTTCGAAGCGAAAGAAAATCCGCCGCAACCACGGCGGATTTTTTTTGCGCGGACGACGCTTGGGTTCGACGACGCGATTGCGGCGGTTCAAAAGCGAACGGAACATTTGAGATAGTCCATCAAACTGCCCATTTTCGGGCATCTTGCGGAGCGTCGCCCGGCGATTCTCTGCTAGAATGCTCGGCGGGCCAGAGAGGCTGGCCAATCCTGCGATGACGAAAGCACAGCTGGCAAAAGACAAAAAGCAGCCGACCGGTGCGCCGGTGTATGAACGAATCGTGTTGAAGCTGTCGGGCGAGTCGATGTCGGGCCCGGCCGAGAGTGGCATTCACGCCGAGACGGTGCACGAGATGGCGCGCGAGGTGAAAGAAATTCACGACCTGGGCGTGCAGGTGGCCATCGTGGTGGGCGGCGGAAATATTTTCCGCGGCGGCCGGCAGAAGGATGCCAACCTTTCGATCGAGCGCGCGACGGGCGATTACATGGGCATGCTCGCAACAGTGATCAATGGCATGGCGCTGGTGGACGCGCTGGAGAAGAACGGCTGCCACACGCGATTGATGAGCGCGATCGAGATGCACCAGGTGGCGGAGCCGTTTATCCGGCGGCGCGCGACGCGGCACATGGAGAAGGGCCGCGTGGTGATTTTCGCGGCGGGCACGGGCAATCCGTATTTTTCCACGGACACGGCTGCGGCGCTGCGCGCGATGGAAATCAAGGCCAACGTGATCCTGAAGGCCACGCGCGTCGATGGCGTGTATGACGCCGATCCCGAAAAGGTAAAGACGGCGAAGAAGTTCGACCGCATCACTTACATCGACGTGCTGAAGAAGGGCCTTTCCGTGATGGATTCGACCGCCATCTCGCTCTGCATGGACAACAAAATGCCGATCGTAGTGTTCGACATGAATGTGTCGAACAATTTGCGCCGCGTGGTGATGGGCGAGCCGATCGGATCTGTGGTGACGGCCGAGTAACGCATCGCTGGGAATCTGCTGGATTCGTCCGGAGGCAATTTTTCGATGACTGCAATCGCAACGAGCAAAGACGCCCTGGCCCAAGCGCGCACGCGCATGGAGAAGGCCGTTGAAGATTTTAAGAAGGAGCTTTCCACGGTGCGCACGGGGCGCGCGAACGTCTCGCTGCTGGATCATGTGCGAGTGGATTTCTACGGAACGCCGACGCCGCTGAATCAGGTGGGCACGCTGAGCGTTCCGGATTCGTCCACGATCGTGGTTTCGCCGTGGGATGCTTCGATCGTTCCGCTGATCGACAAAGCGATTCGCACCGCCGACCTTGGGCTGAATCCGACGAACGACGGGAAAGTGGTGCGCGTGCCGCTGCCGTCACTGACCGAAGACCGCCGCAAAGAAATGGTGAAGCACATCCACAAAATTTCGGAGAATCATAAGACCGCGCTGCGCAACGTCCGCCGCGACATCAAGGAAGCGGTGGAGAAGCTCGAGAAAGAAAAGAAGATGAGCGAGGACGACAAGAAGCGCGCGCTGGACGAGTTGGAAAAGGTGACGCACTCCGAGACGAAGAAGGTGGACGACCTGCTCGCCGCGAAAGAAAAAGAATTGATGAGCGTGTAGGCCGGTGCCGCACGTCGCGGCGCCTGTCGCTGCAGGGAATTGAAATGATCGAAGCGCGTCCGAGTACCACCGCACACCGAGTGGCGATGCGGCGCGCCGCCCACCAGCTGTTCGACCATCCCCTCATACTTGACGATCCAATCGCGCTGCCGATTCTCGGCGAAGAAACGCGGGCGCGACTCCGCGCGGAGGAGCGCGAAGCCCGCGGCCGCGCGCAGGCGTCGTTCCGCGCGTTCATGGTGGTGCGCAGCCGCTTCGCCGAAGACGAACTAAAAGCCGCGGTGCCTCGCGGCGCGTCGCAATATGTGATCCTCGGCGCGGGACTCGACACGTTCGCGTACCGCAGTCCGTACTCGCCGGCGCGGCTTCGTGTGTTTGAAGTGGATCATCCCGCGACGCAGGCTTGGAAACGGAAGCGGCTCGCGGATGGCCACGTTGTAGTGCCGCCGGCTGAGGCTCTGGCGTACGTGGCTGTCGATTTTGAGACCCAGTCGCTCGCTGGCGAACTGGCCAAGGCCGGATTCGATCCCGGACGCGTCACATTTTTCGCGTGGCTTGGCGTGACGCCATACCTTACGAAGCCGGCGATGGATTCTACGTTGGGATTCATCGCGAGTTGCGCGAAAGGAAGCGGCGTGGTGTTCGACTATGTGTGCGAGAGGCGGCAGATGGGAATTTTGGGGCGGCTCGCGTTCGAACGTCTCGCGCAGCGTGTGGCGATGGCGGGCGAACCGTTCAAGCTGCTCTTTGACCCGAAGACTCTAATCGCGGAAATGCGTGGCATGGGTTATTCGCACTTCGAAGACTTGGGCGGCGCACAGCTGAACGACCGGTACTTCGCCGGACGTACAGACAATCTTCGCGTGCTCGGGCGTGTAGGACGAATCATGAGTGCGCGGACTTGAGGAGTTTGGCGCTGCGCTCGCTCTGGCGCTTCTCGCACGCGGGGAATCGGCGCTGCTTCGCCGTGCATTCACACCGGCAGGATTGCCCATGCTACTGGATTGCGGCGCTACGCCAATCAGTTCAGCGAGTGGATCTCTTCCGGCAGCAGCAGCGTGAAGGTGCACTTGCCTGTGTTGGCGGAGCAGGTTGCGGTGCCGCGGCGGACGATTTTTGCGGGAGATGAGTCCGGGAATACGGCGCCAAAGTCGATGGCCTTCAATTTTTCGGCGAAGGGGCGAAGATCCTGGCTGCCGTTGACGAATTTCGCGGCGTCCACGTTTGCGTGTTTCGATCCTGCGTCGGCAGGCGAGAGCAAAACGAAGAAGTCGGCCTTCGCGTCTTCTTTCAATCCATCGGCAATCGAAAACTCGCGCTGTTTGAGAAGCGACGGCTTCGCTTTGGCGACGAGCGCGTCGATGCCTTCGTTTGTCCCGAGTAGCTTGATGAGGCGGGCGCGCGTTTCCGGCACGGAGTGTTGCGCTGCGATCGCTTCGGCGTAGAGGTCGATGGCCTTTTGTCTGTCGCCGCGCTTTTCGTAAATCTGCGCGAGGTGATCGCCCACTTCGCCGTGCTGATTCAGCAACCATGATGCGCGGACGAAGCGCTCTGCGTCATCGAGATCGCCTTGCCTGAAGCGAACCCAACCCAGCGTGTCCCAATAAACTCCGAGGCTTGAAACCTGATTGAGATCGTCGAGCGTGAGGTGCAGCAGGCTCACGTTGCGCAGCGCCGTGGCCGTGGCAGAAACGGCGGATTCGGCGTACTGGCGCGCCTTTTCGAGTTCGAGGCCGTCTTCGGACAAATTGTAGGCGACGTTGTTCCACACGACGGGCGTCTGCGCCGTGTCGATGGCTTTGTCGAACGCGTCCATCGCTTTTTCTTTTTGGCCGGAGTTGAGCAGCGCGCGGCCAAGGCTCACTTCGAGTTCGGCGTTTTCAGGCGCGAGGACGGTGGCTTTGTCGAGTTCGGGCACGGCGTCCGCGAATTTGTGCTGGTCGAGATAAATTCCGCCGAGCGCGGCGTGCGCGACGTTGTCGAGCGGATTGATTTCGACCTGCTTTTTGAATGCTGCGATGGCTTCGGGAAACTTTTCCTGCTGCGTGAGCGTGAGGCCGAGATAGTTGTAAACGTGCTCGTCGTACGGATCGGCGTCGATCTGTTTGTGGAATGCGGCGGCGGCATCGTCGAAGCGGCCGAGGCGCAGGTAGGCGAGGCCGAGATCGTTCCAGACTTGCTTGGTTTTCGGATCAAGTTCGGTGACGCGCTTGAGTAGAGGAATTGCTTCGGTGGGATTGCCGGCGTTGAGCGCGGCGATGCCGGATTCGAGCAGCTCCTCGGCGGTGGCCGTCTTCGGAATTTCGGGCGAGCCCGGCGTCGGATTGTCGACTTGCAGAGCTTGCGATTCGTCGGCTGCGACGGTGCGCGAGAACGTCAGATACTCGCTGGTGCGCGAGGCAGGCAGTTCGCGCAACTTGAAATTCAGCACGCGCTCGGCGGTGAGCACGCCGTCGGTGAAGTGGTAGATCGATTTGTAGGCGGCGTAATCGCGATCGACGTTCACGCCGAAAGGCGGCTGCGCGGTGAAACCTTTCGGCAGAGTGAGCGTGAGCTTTTCGGTGACGTCGAGCGGGCTACCCAGCTTGATGGGATCGACTTGGTCTGAAGATGCTTCGGGAAGGCCCATCGATAGCATCGGGATTTCCACTTTGGTTTTCTTGCTGGACCAATCGAGATAGCCGGCCTGCGAATATTCGAGATCGAGTTCGAAAGGGTTCGCGGTGTCGGACGGATCGCTGGGCTTCACGCTGGTCACTTCGCCCTTGATGCCGTCGAGCGATGCGATGGTCTGGCCGAGTTCTTTCCATTGATTTTGCGGAGTGCGGCGGAATGCGACGCGCAGGACGAATTCGTTATCGCCGCGCAGGAAATATTTCAGCTTTACGTTGAGCTTGCCGAGGTCGGTGACTTCCGCGTTCATCTGGACGACTTGCGTTGACGTCCAAGGCGGATCGACGGGTGTTTCGACCAGCTTGCCTGCGCCATCGGGCGGCACGAGGAGCGCTTGTTTATCGCGGAGCGGCGAAGCGAGCAGACGGAACGGCGCGACTTCGGCGGTGGAATCCATCCAGATGAGTTTGTCGTCGTGCGGAACCGCGGTGATCAGGTGATCGAACTGCGACGGTGAAGGGACGGTGGGATCGATTTTGCGCGCCGAGGGAATCAGAACAGCGTCGGACGGGACGTCGATCGCGTTGAGCATCGCGGCGAGCAGCGTGACTTTATCTTTGCAGTCGCCGTATTGATTTTTGAAAACGTCGGCGGCGGTGTGCGGCTGAAAGCGGCCGAGGCCGAAGGAAAGGCTTACGTAGCGGATGTTCTGCGCGACGTAATTGTAGAGCGCGGCCATTTTGTCGAGCTGGGCGGTTTTATCTTTGGTCAGCTCGAGCGCTTTGGCGCGAATGTCCGGCGTCGGCGTGGTGCGGCCTTTTTGCAGATCGGCGTACCACGCGGCGACGGCGGGCCAGTTCTTGAAGGTGGTGATTTGGACGTCGGCCTGTTTTTCTTTTGTGGGCTCGGATTTCTTTTTCTTTTGCTCTTCGTCGGTGGGGCGCGTGAGCACGCTGTGCTTCCACGAATAGAGCGTGCGACCGTCTGCGTCTTTTTTTGAAAAGGTAGCGGAGTTCGCCGCGGGCTTCGCGCCGTCGGTGATGGAGTAGTCCGCGGATTTCACGATCAGGTCGCGGCCCTCGGGCACGCTGATCTCGAGTTGCTCGTCGAGAATGATCGCGTCCTCGAGGAAATCCTGCGAATACCAGAACTCGTTGGGCGCGAGAGCTTTTACCGTTTTGGTAACGATGTCGTATTCGATCGCGTCGCCTGAGTGGAGAGAGGGGACTGTGATGTGCTTTTCTTTGTAGTCCGTGTACTCGGGTGCGTCGCGCTCAACCGCGGCGGTCATTTCCTTGATCGCGTCGGGCGTGGCGGTGACGACGGTGCCGTCGGGCTTTACGACGCGGACGGACTGCACGTCCATTTCTTCGTTGGCGGAGTTGTAACCGAAGACGAGTTCGCCGAGCTGCTGCACGCCGGCGTCGCTTTGCACTTTGATCCGCGCAGTGAGTTCGCGCTCACCGGTGCCGTCATTTTCAAAGCGCGCTTTGGTGGAATATTTTTCGACGACGAAAGGCTCGCTCGAATAGTCGGGCGCGAGCTTCTGCATCGGCGCGGGCACCGGCGCGGACGGAGGCGTGGGAGCCGGCGAGAGTTGCTGCTGCGCAAATGCGGTGGATGTGAATAGGAAAACGAGAAAGGCCGCGCAGAAATTCTTCATTCCATCTCCCAAGTGAGAAACGCCCGAACCAGTGTAGGTGCGGCGCAAGCGGGAGTAAATGCCGGGAGGCGGGGGTGTTGAGCAAACGCAAATGGTGCAAGGGCAGGGCAAAACCCAGCAAAATCGCGTCGATCCGAGAGACCCATCGCAAGCGACCGTTCAGATTTTTGTCCCGTCGAAACCCAAGACGCTTCTAAGCTGTTGATATTAATGCGCTTATGCGTCAACTAACGATGGCGTGAGCAGGTGTTCCAAATGTGCTCAAACGGTCAACAGTTTATGGTACTATTACGGGGTTCCGAGGTCGGCGCGGCAGGTTCATGAGCTGATTTGGAAGTTGGAAGCAGGGCGTTTAGTTGCTATTGGCACGATTCGGTCCAAAGCCTCGGATTTATTTTTTGGATTGATTCGAGTTGACAAGGCGTGCTGGTTCTCCTATACTCCTGCGGTTGCATTGAGCAGTTGCATGTGTGTGATTAGGGAAGTCTTTCAGTCCCCCGAACAAAGAACGACGGATGGGGGAGTTGAAAGAGCGGCCGAAATGGGGCGCCAGCCCCGCAAAGCCGTGACAGCCTCCTCCGCAGTCGAGTAGATGCAGTTCACTCCTTGGAGTGGAAACGCGTCGCCGCCGGAGTACCTAGGTTTAATCCTACGGTTTGGCACCTTTTCTGTTCATTCACTCGCCGATTTTCGCGCGGGGCGGAACACTGCGCTTCAAAATCGGATTTATTCGATCGATAGGAATTAGGAGAGACTCGTGCCGACGTTTTCACAGCTCGTGCGCCACGGCCGCGAAAAGATTCGCGTCAAGACGAAATCGCCGGCTTTGGAAGGCTGCCCGGAAAAGCGCGGCGTTTGCGTTCGCGTTTACACCCAGACGCCGAAGAAGCCGAACTCCGCGCTGCGCAAGGTTGCGCGCGCCCGGCTGACCAACAGCGCTGAAGTGACCACCTACATTCCCGGCATTGGCCACAACCTGCAGGAGCACTCGATCGTGCTCGTGCGCGGCGGCCGTGTGAAGGACCTGCCGGGCGTTCGCTACCACATTATTCGCGGCACGCTCGATGCGGCCGGCGTTGAAAATCGCAAGCAAGCGCGCTCGAAGTACGGCGCCAAGCGGCCCAAAGCCGCACAGAAGTAGGAGGCTGGATAGATGCCACGCAAGGGTTGGGTACTTCGCCGCAAGATTCCCGGGGATCCGGTTTTCGGTTCGGACCTGGTGCAGAAGTTCATCTCGAGCATGATGTACGACGGGAAGCGCGCCACCGCGCAGTCGATTTTCTACAACGCGATGGATCAGGTCGCGAAGAAATCGAACGACGACGCGTTCAAGCTTTTCAAGAAGGCGGTTGAGAACTGCAAGCCGGCGCTGGAAGTGAAGACCCGCCGCGTCGGCGGCGCGAACTATCAGGTTCCCGTCGAAGTGAACCCTTTCCGCAAGCAGTCGCTCGCGATTCACTGGCTGGTGCTGTATTCCCGCACCCGCAGTGGCCGCTCGATGACCGACAAGTTGGCTGAAGAAATTTTGGACGCTGCGAATGGACGTGGCGGCGCCGTGAAAAAGAAGGAGGACGTGCACCGCATGGCGGAGGCTAACAAAGCTTTCGCGCATTATCGCTGGTAAGCACGGGCCTAGGGACACATGCCACGTCAGGTACAACTCGATCAGACCCGTAACATCGGGATCATGGCTCACATCGACGCCGGTAAGACCACGTCGACCGAGCGCATCCTGTTCTATACGGGTGTGACCTACAAGATCGGCGAAGTTCATGAAGGCACGACGGTCATGGACTGGATGGAGCAAGAGCGCGAGCGCGGCATAACGATTACGTCCGCCGCGACGACGGCTTCCTGGACACGCTACGGAAAGAAGTACCGCATCAACATTATCGATACGCCGGGCCACGTGGACTTCACGGTAGAAGTCGAACGCTCGTTGCGTGTGCTGGACGGCGCGGTGGCGATTTTCGACGCCGTCGCCGGCGTGCAGCCGCAATCGGAAACTGTTTGGCGCCAGGCGGACAAGTACCGCGTGCCGCGCATCGCGTTCATCAACAAGATGGACCGCATCGGCGCGGACTTCGATCACTCGATTCGCACGATTCGCCAACGTCTCGGTGCGCATCCCGTGCCGCTGCAATTCCCGATCGGCCGCGAAGATAATTTCATCGGCGTCGTGGACTTCCTCGAAGAGCGCGCCATCATCTGGAAAGACGAAACGCTTGGCGCGGAATACGAAACCGTCGCGCTCGAGAAGCTTTGGGATGCGGCGTATCTCGCGGAGCATCCGGAAGTTGAAAAGGCCGTGAAAGCTTCGGGCCTGACACAAGAATTCTACAAAGAGCACCACGACAAGGTCGTGGAATACATCGCCGAACATGATGACGCCATCATGGGTAAATACCTCGAACAGCACAAAATCGAGGCGGCCGAGCTGCGCGCATCGCTGCGCAAGTCGACGATCGCGCTGAAGCTGGTTCCGGTTCTAGCGGGCTCCGCGTTTAAGAACAAGGGCTTGCAGCCGCTGCTCGACGCTGTGATCGATTTCTTGCCCGCGCCGATCGACGTTCCTCCGGTGGAGGGTCAGGATCCGAACGGCAGCGAAACGCTGGTCCGCAAGGTTTCGGACGACGAGCCGTTTTCGGCGCTGGCGTTCAAGATCATGACCGACCCGTTCGTCGGCCACGTGACTTACATTCGCGTTTACTCCGGCGTGTTGAAGGCCGGACAGAACGTGTACAACTCGACGCGCAAGACGCGCGAGCGCATTGGCCGCCTGCTCCGCATGCACGCCAACAAGCGCGAAGAAATCGACACGATCGAAGCGGGCGACATTGCCGCGTGCGTTGGTCTTAAGAACGTAACGACCGGCGACACGCTGTGCGATGAAGACAAGCCCATCACGCTGGAGAACATTGACTTCCCGGCGCCTGTGATTCAGGTGGCGATTGAGCCGAAGACCAAAGCCGACCAGGAAAAGATGGGTGTCGCGCTGGGCAAGCTTGGGCAGGAAGACCCGACGTTCCGCATGCACACCGATGCGGAAACGAATCAGACCCTCATCTCGGGAATGGGCGAGCTGCACCTGGAAATCATTGTCGATCGCATGATGCGCGAATTTGGGGTGCAGGCGAACGTCGGCCGTCCGCAAGTCGCGTACCGTGAAACGGTACTGAAGGAAGCGGAAGGCGAAGGTAAATACATCAAGCAGACCGGCGGACGCGGACAGTATGGCCACGCGGTGATCAAGCTGTTGCCGCTGCCGCAGTCGGCGCATGACGACATGCATGAATTGTCGGAAGAAGAACTCGCCGACCTCGCGAAAAACATTAGCGGCGGTAAGCCCGGCAAATTCAGCTTCGACAAAGAGCATCGGCTGCTTTTCATCGACAAGATCATCGGCGGTTCTGTACCTCGCGAATTCATCAAGCCGATCGAAGAAGGCATTCGCGAAGCGATGGAGACCGGCATTCTGGCGGGCTACGAAATGGTGGACGCGGCGGTCGTGCTGACCGACGGTAGCTATCACGACGTGGACAGCTCGGAAATGGCGTTCAAAATCGCGGGCTCGATGGCTTTTAAGGATGCTTGCAAAAAGGCCAATCCAAAGCTGCTCGAACCGATCATGCGAGTGGAAGTTGTGGTGCCGGAAGATTACATGGGCACCGTGATTGCGGACTTGAACTCCCGCCGCGGCCAGATGCAAGGCCGTGAGTCGCGCGGCGGCACGGAAATTATCAACGTGCTGGTTCCGCTCTCGACCATGTTCGGCTACGCGACGGAAATCCGAAGCCGCACGCAGGGTCGCGGCAGCTTCACGATGCACTTCTCGCATTACGAGCAGGCGCCGAACAACATTTCGGACGAAATCATCAAGGGTAAGAACGGCGGCGCGCCTGGCAAGAAGTAGGCCGCGCTTCCCGAAAAGCTTAGCAACACAACCGGATTGAATTGAGGAGCTGAGAGAGAAAAATGGCGAAAGAGAAATTCGAGCGAACAAAGCCGCACGTAAACATTGGGACGATCGGACACATCGACCACGGCAAAACGACGTCGACGGCGGCGATCACGAAGGTATTGTCGAAGAACAACCCGAAGGTATCGTTCCGGGCGTTTGATTCGATCGATAACGCTCCGGAAGAGCGCGAGCGCGGAATTACGATTGCGGTATCGCACGTGGAATACGAGACGGCGAACCGGCACTACGCGCACATCGATTGCCCTGGGCACGCGGACTACGTGAAGAACATGATCACGGGCGCGGCGCAGATGGACGGCGCGATCTTGGTGGTGGCAGCGACCGATGGACCGATGCCGCAGACGCGCGAACACATTTTGCTGGCGCGTCAGGTCGGCGTTCCTTACATCTGCGTGTTTTTGAACAAGTGCGACATGGTTGATGATCCGGAACTTCTGGAACTCGTGGAACTGGAAGTTCGCGAGTTGCTCAAGAGCTATCAATATCCGGGCGACACGCTGCCGGTGGTTCGCGGTTCGGCGCTGAAGGCGCTCGAAGGCGATCCGAAGTGGGAGCAGTCGGTGCTGGATTTGATGGAAGCGGTGGACAAGAACATTCCGCAGCCGGTGCGTGATATCGATAAGCCGTTCGCGATGCCGATCGAAGATATTTTCTCGATCTCGGGCCGCGGCACGGTGGTAACGGGCCGTGTGGAACGCGGAAAAGTGAAGGTCGGCGAAGAAGTGGAAATCGTGGGCTTCCGACCGACGATGAAGAAGACGGTGACGGGCATCGAAATGTTCCGCAAGTTGCTGGATGAGGGCATTGCGGGCGACAACGTTGGACTTCTGCTGCGCGGTACGGAAAAGGATGAAGTGGAGCGCGGACAGGTGTTGGCCAAGCCCGGATCGATCACGCCGCATACCAAGTTCAAGGCAGAAGCGTACGTATTGACGAAGGAAGAAGGCGGCCGACACACGCCGTTCTTCACCGGGTATCGTCCGCAGTTTTATTTCAGAACGACGGACGTGACGGGCGACGTAAAGCTTCCGGACGGAGTGGAGATGGTGATGCCGGGAGACAACATATCGTGCGAGATCACGCTGATCACGCCGGTGGCGCTGGAAAAGGGGTTGCGGTTCGCAATCCGTGAAGGCGGCCATACGGTGGGAGCAGGCGCGGTCGCCGAGATCATCGAGTAACCTATGGCAAACGGCGAAAAAATTCGAATTCGTTTGAAAGCATACGACCACCGCATTCTCGATCAATCGACTCGCGAGATTGTGGACACCGCAAAACGCACCGGCGCGGATGTGGCTGGCCCGATTCCTCTGCCGACGGTGATCAACCGCTGGACCGTGCTGCGCTCGCCGCACGTCGATAAGAAGTCCCGCGAGCAGTTTGAAATGCGCACGCACAAGCGCTTGATCGACATTCTGGAGCCGACGCCGGATACGGTGGACGCGCTGATGAAACTCGATCTTCCGCCGGGCGTGGACGTTGAGATCAAGGCGTTTGGCCGCGAGCACGCAGCGAAGTAACCGGCCGCACTAGCAGGGCGCAGCCGTTTCGAACCGGCCGCGACTTACGAAGGAAAGAGCGAACGAAATGGCAGTTAACGGAATTCTCGGCATCAAGCTCGGCATGACTCAAGTCTTCGCGGAAGACGGCACGGCGGTACCGTGCACCGTGTTGCAGGCCGGCCCGTGTGTGGTGGTTCAGCGCCGCACGAAAGATAAGGACGGCTACGACGCGGTTCAGCTCGGTCTTGTCGAATTCATCAAGCCCCAGCGCGTGAATAAGGCTCGCACCGGCCACTTCAAGAAGTCGAATGTGGCACCGATGCGCTACCTGCGCGAAGTGCGGATCGAAGATTCGAAGGACGAATCGAAGTCCGGCGACCGCGTGCTGGTGGACAACTTCAAGATCGGCGAGTGGGTCGATGTCACCGGCGTCAGCAAAGGTAAGGGCTTTCAGGGCGGCGTGAAGCGCTGGCATTTCCGCGGCGGCGACGCGAGCCATGGCTCGATGTTCCACCGTGCACCGGGCGGCATTGGCGCCAGCTCTTTCCCGTCGCGCGTGTGGAAGGGGCAGCATTTTCCCGGACATATGGGCAACGAGCAGAAGACCGTGCAGAAGCTGAAAGTCGTAAAGATCGACTCCGATGAAAATTTGCTGCTGGTTCGCGGTGCGGTTCCTGGCCCGTCCGGCGCGTACATTCTGATTCGCAGAGCCAAGAAAGCGAAGTAGCAGGATTCCGAGGCCTTCGGGCCCGCATAAGAGAAGACGACGATGCCAGTAGTTGACGTAAAAAATCTCGCAGGAAAAACGGTTGGCCAAGTTGAACTGGCCGACGACGTGTTCGGCGTAACGCCCAACCAGCACCTGCTGCACGAAGCTGTGCGGCACCATCTGGCGGGAAAGCGTTCCGGCACGCACAAGACGAAAGACAAGAGCGAAGTTTCCGGCTCGGGCAAAAAACTCTGGAAGCAGAAGGGCACGGGCCGCGCGCGTGTGGGCTCGATCCGGTCGCCTCTCTGGCGCCACGGCGGCACGGTTCACGGACCGGTTCCGCGCAAGTACGACTATGCGCTGCCGAAGAAGATGGTGTTGGGCGCGCTGCGTTCGGCGCTGTCTGCCAAGCTTGCCGAGCAGAAGCTGACGATTCTGGATAGCTGGAAGCTCGACACGCACAAGACCAAGCCGTTTGCCGATGCGCTGGGCAAGCTGCACAAAGAAACGCGAACGTTCCTTTTGGTGGAATCGGGCAACAACGAGAACCTCGAACGCGCTAGCCGCAACATTGACGGCGTGACGTTGGTTCCGGCGTCGGGCCTTGACGCGTACGACTTGCTCCGCCATGAGCAGCTGTTGCTCTCACGCGAAGCAGTGGCGAAATTGAGCCGCGCGCTTTCGGCGACCAAGCCTGAAGTTCCGGTGCAGATCGAAGCGGCTCCGGCGACGAAGCCTGCGGCAGAAACGAAGGCCGCAAAAGCTCCGGCGAAGAAAGCGGCTGCTCCGAAAGCGGCAAAGAAGCCGGCGGCGAAGAAGGACGAAAAGTCCAAGCCCAAAGCGAAGAAGGGTTAAGCGATGGATTCCAAGGTATTCAACATCATCCGGCGCCCGATCATCACTGAGAAGGGACTCGGCGTGAAGGAAACGCAGCACACGGTGGTCTTCGAAGTTTCGAAGGATGCCACCAAGACCCAGATCCGCGAAGCCGTTCAACGCGTCTTCAAGGTGAAGGTCGATCACGTCCGCACGGCGATTTTTCACGGCAAGATGCGCCGTAGAGGGCGTTCCGAAGGCTTTCGCAGCGATTGGAAGAAAGCATACGTTCGCCTGGCCAAGGGCGAAAAGATGATCGAATACGCCGAGAACATGTAGTTGGCGGCATTACCCGGGCCCGCTTGGCCGGCAGCAAGCACAAGCAAGAGGCAATCTAGATGGCACTGAAAACTTTTAAGCCGTACACACCGTCGCGTCGCTTTTTGACGATGCTCGATAAGAGCGAGATCACCAAGCAAACGCCGGAAAAGTCCCTGACCGAGTCGCAGAAGCGAACCGGTGGACGCAACTCGCACGGCGAAGTCACCAGCTGGCACCGTGGCGGCGGCCACGCGCAGAAGTACCGCGTGATCGATTTCCGCCGCGATAAGACTGGAATTCCCGCGAAGGTTGCGGCGATCGAATACGATCCGAACCGTTCGGCGCGCATCGCGCTGTTGCACTACGCCGATGGCGAGAAGCGCTACATCCTGCAGCCGGTGGGCCTCGAAGTTGGCATGACCGTGCAGAACGGACCGGCGGCTGAAATTATGCCGGGCAATGCGCTGCCGATTTCCGCGATTCCTCCAGGCACGATGATTCACAACCTTGAGCTGTATCCCGGTAAGGGCGGCCAAGTGGTGCGTTCGGCGGGCGGCGCGGCGCAGTTGATGAGTAAAGAAGGCGACATCGCGCTGGTGAAGCTGCCTTCGGGCGAAGTTCGCAAGTTCAGCGTCGGTTGCATGGCTTCGATCGGCCAACTCGGCAACCTCGACCACGAAAACGTCACCTACGGAAAGGCCGGCCGCACGCGTTGGCACGGCAAGCGTCCGACGGTTCGCGGCGTGGCGATGAACCCGGTGGACCATCCGCACGGGGGTGGTGAAGGCCGCGTGAAGGGTAACCATCCGCAGACTCCGTGGGGCTTCCCCACGCTTGGCGCGAAGACGCGGAAGAAGCGCCGCAGCGACAGCGTAATCGTCGAACGGCGGAAGTAAGCGGTAGAGCTTGTACGGCAGCAAAGCACGAGAAGTGTACGGACCCGGCGCGGGGGAAAAATGGGGAGTCAGAAACTATGACAGCAGCCCGTTCGTCTCGTCGTCGTACAAGCCGGCGTGCATCTCGCACTCGCAAGCCGGCAGCGCGCAGAGCAGCAAAAACGGCAGTGCGCCGTGCAGTGAAGCCGGCCGCGAAAGCGGCGGTGAAAGTGAAGGCGACGGCGAAAGCAGCCGCGCCGCAGGTGCAGTTCAGGTTGTGCCGGTCGGGATGGGCTGTGATTGTGGAAACGCAGCCGAATGCGCAGGGGACGCGGTTTGTATGTCCTTTCTGCCCGATGTCGCACCGGGTATCCGGACCGGTGAGAGGATTTAAGAGAGTTCGCCGCGCGCAGTGGATGAAGCTGCGCCGAGTGGAAGGATAAGGAACAAGATGCCGCGTTCGCTGAAAAAGGGACCGTTTATCGACGACCACCTCCGCAAGAAGGTGGAAGGCATGAACACCCGCAACGAAAAGAAAGTGGTGAAGACCTGGTCGCGCCGTTCGACGATTCTGCCGGACATGATCGGCCACACCATCGCCGTTCATAACGGGAAGAAGTTCATCCCGGTGTACATCACCGAGCAGATGATCGGACACAAGCTGGGCGAATTCGCGCCGACGCGCACGTTCAAAGGCCACGCGGTGAAAGCGGCCCTGGAACGTGCGGCAGCGGCGGCTCCGGCGGGCGGAGCGGCACCGGCTCCGGCGGCGAAGTCGTAACGGATTGAAGGAAGAGGAAGAGACGATGGCAGAGGCAACAACAGCGGCACCACAACTGGGCGGAACGGCGAAGTTGCGCTACGCGCGCGTGTCACCGCAGAAGGCGCGCCTGGTGGTCGATCTGATCCGCGGCAAGCGCGCCGAAGATGCGCTGCAGACTTTGCGCTTCACGAAGAAGCGCGTGGCGAAAGATGTGGAGAAGACACTCCGCAGCGCGATCGCAAACGCCGAGCGCAAGGCGGAAGATGCGGGTGAAACGCTCGACGTGGATGAACTCTACGTCACCACCTGCTACGTAAACGAAGGTCCGCGCTGGAAGCGCATGCGTCCGGCTCCGATGGGCCGCGGCTTCCGCTACCAGAAGCGTACTTCGCACATCATCGTGGAAGTGGCCGAGCATCACCGCGCAGTTTCACAGCGCGTGGAAGCGGCGGCGACGGAAGCCCGAGAATCGAAGGGCGTGAAGGGCGCGGTCCGCAAGGCGCGCAAGGCCCTGGATCAACAACGGAATAAGCAAGGCCAACCGAAAAAGAAGAAGTAGGAGCGGGAGGACAGTTTGGGCCAGAAAACACATCCATACGGTTTTCGCCTCGGCTACAACAAGGGCTGGAAGTCGCGGTGGTTTGCGAAGAAAGACTACGCGGATCTTCTGCACGAGGACGTTCAGCTCCGCAAGGTGCTGAAGGAAAAGCTGAAGTCGGCGGGCATCAGCGGCATTGACGTGGAACGCGCCGCGAACAAGCTCGTGATCCGGATCTACACCGCGCGCCCGGGCATCATCATCGGCCGCAAGGGTTCGGAAATCGACAAGCTGAAGCAGGACGTTCAGAAGCGCACCAAGCGCGAAGTGCACATCGACATTCAGGAAGTGCACCGTCCCGAGCTCGACGCTCAGCTGGTGGCTGAATCGATTGCGCTGCAGCTGGAAAAGCGCGTGGCATTCCGCCGCGCGATGCGCAAGAGCGTGGATTCGGCGCTGCGCTTCGGCTGCAAGGGCATCAAGGTTCGCGTTGCCGGCCGTTTGAACGGCGCGGAAATCGCGCGCAAAGAGTGGTACCTGCAGGGACGCCTGCCTTTGCAGACGCTCCGCGCGGACATCGACTTCGGCACCGCCGAAGCGAACACCACCTACGGCGTGATCGGCGTGAAGTGCTGGATCTATCAGGGCGAGAAGATTCCGCAACGTTCCAAAGCAAAGCAGCAACCGAAAGAACAAGCGCAAGCGTAAGGACACGGACAAGCAACTATGTTGATGCCGAAAAAAGTTAAGTACCGCAAGCAACAGCGCGGGCGCCGCACCGGCAAGGCATGGCGCGGCGGTGCGCTGGCGTTTGGCGAGTACGGACTGAAGGCTCTCGAACCGGCCTGGATTACGGACCGGCAGATCGAAGCCTCGCGCGTCGCGATTTCGCGGTTCATCAAGCGCGGCGGAAAATTGTGGATTCGCATTTTTCCGGACAAGCCGTACACCAAGAAGCCGGCCGAGACTCGTATGGGTAAGGGCAAAGGTCCCCCGGAGAAATGGGTGGCCGTAGTGAAGCCCGGACGCGTGATGTTTGAAATGGCCGGCGTCGATCTCGCGACGGCTACTGAGGCAATGAAGCTGGCGTCGCACAAGCTGCCGATCAGGACGAAATTCGTCAGCCGTGCGGAGGAACTGTAATGGCGGAACGGAAGAAGAAGACGGGACAACTCGAGAAGCTCCGCGATCTGAACGCGAACGAGCTCGAAGTACGCCAGAGCGAGCTCGCCGAGCAGATCTTCCGCCTCCGGTTCCAGCTTTCGACCGGCCAGTCCGAAGGCCTCACGAAACTCAGAGAAGCCAAGAAAGACATGGCACGCGTGAAGACGCTTCAGCGTGAGAACGAATTGAGGAAGGCGTAATGGAAAACGAACAAGCCGTCGCGAATCAGGAAGTAAAAGAGCGCGGCGTCCGGCAGGAACTCACGGGCGTCGTCACCAGCACCAAGATGGCCAAGACCATCGTGGTGAAGGTGACGCGGACGGTGCAGCATCCTCTGTATCAACGAGTGGTGCGGCACGCTAAGAAATACTACGCGCACGACGAAACCGGCGAAGCCAAGCTCGGCGACACGGTGACCATCGTTTCGACGCGCCCGCTTTCGAAGTTGAAGCGGTGGCGTTTGCACGGCGTCTTGCAGCGTTCAACGCGCGCGTAATTCTGCGCGGTCTCGGGCGTTCGGTTGAGTGACGCCGGGCGCGGTGGTTGGAATAGGGGAGCAAGCAAATGGTTCAGATGAGAACGTGGCTGACGGTGGCCGATAATTCCGGCGCTCGCCAGCTCACCTGCATCCTGCCCGTTGGCGGCGATGCAGGTCTTACGGCCAGTCTCGGCGATGTGATCACCGCGGCTGTGAAAGAAGCGGCGCCGGATTCGCAGGTGAAGAAGGGCAAAGTGGTGAAGGCCGTTGTGGTTCGCGTGCGCAAAGAACAGCGCCGCAAAGACGGCACCTACATCCGCTTTGACGACAACGCCGCCGTATTGATCAACGATGCGAACGAGCCGGTGGGCACGCGCGTTTTCGGGCCGGTGGCTCGCGAACTGCGCGACAAGAAGTTCACCAAGATCATCTCGCTCGCGCCGGAAGTGTGGTAACCGACGATGCCGAAACCAGCGATTAAGCCAAATCCGATCAGCGTCCGCCATGGCGACCAGGTGAAGGTGATTTCCGGCCGCGCCAAGGGCCGCACCGGCAAAGTGCTCTCGGTGAATATCGACAAGCACACCGTCACCGTCGAGCACGCGAACATGATGAAGAAGCACACGCGCCCGAATCCTGCGAAGAACATCAAGGGCGGCATTCTGGAAAAAGAAGGTCCGATTCACGTTTCAAACGTGATGCTGATTTGCCCGGGCTGCGGCAAGCCGACGCGCGCCGGACACACGCATCTGCCCGATGGCCGCAAGGTGCGAAGCTGCCGGCACTGCAAAGCAACGTTTGAAAGCTAGTTTTTAGAGGCGAAGAGAGACTCGAAAATGATTACGCGTTTGCATGAAAAATACCGGAAAGAAGCGGTTCCCGCTCTCGCGAAGAAGTTCAATCTGACGAATTCGATGGCGATCCCGAAGATCAAGAAGATCACCTTGAATATCGGAATGGGCGAGGCGAGCGCGAACGTGAAGCTGCTCGACACGGCAGCCGCGGAACTGGGCCAGATTACCGGGCAGAAGCCGGTGATCACACGCGCGAAGAAGTCGATCGCGAACTTTAAGATCCGCCAGGGCATGCCCATCGGTTGCATGGTCACGCTGCGCGGCGAACGGATGTACGAATTTCTCGACCGGTTTGCGTCGATCGTGCTGCCGCGCGTCCGCGACTTCAAGGGCTTGCCGCCGAATTCGTTCGACGGCCGTGGCAACTACACGATCGGCCTGAAAGACCAGCTCGTGTTTCCGGAAATCGACTACACGCGCGTGGACAAGATCAAGGGCATGAACATCACCATCACGACTTCCGCCCGCAACGACGAAGAAGGCCGCGAGCTGCTCAAGCTGCTCGGCGTCCCGTTCCGCGTTCAGGAAAAGAGTTAAGGAGAGTTTTAATACATGGCTCGCACCAGTCAGATCGCGAAGACCAAAAAGAAGCTGAAGTTCAAGATCCGCCAGCGCAACCGTTGCCGCATTTGCGGCCGTGCGCGCGCGGTTCTTTCGAAGTTCGAAATGTGCCGTATTTGTTTCCGCGGCCTGGCGCTGAAGGGCGAAATCCCCGGCGTCGTGAAGTCCAGCTGGTAAGGAAAACAGAATGACGACCGATCCGATCGCCGATTTGCTCACCCGCATTCGCAACTCCTCGCGCGCCAAGCACCCGCGTGTCGATGTGCCGAGTTCGAAGCTGAAGGTGGAAGTAGCCCGCATCCTGAAGGAAGAGGGCTACGTTGCGAACTACAAAGTAGTGGAAGAACAAAAGGGCAAGAAGACGCTTCGCGTGTTCTTGCGCTACACCCCGGACCGCCGCAGCGTGATTACGAACTTGAAGCGCGTGTCGCGTCCCGGTTCGCGCCGTTACGTCGCGAAGACGGACATCCGCCAGGTCGTAGGCGGCATGGGAATTTCGATCGTCTCCACCGCGCAAGGCCTGATGACGGGTCAAGCGGCTCGCAAGGCCGGCATCGGCGGCGAAATGATGTGCGAAGTTTGGTAGTTCGGACTTCCGCCAGGCGAAACAGTTTTTGAAATTGGTTCTCTAAGGAAACAAGACACATGTCGCGAATTGGAAACAAAATCATCCCGGTGCCCGCGGGCGTGAAGATCAACATCAAGGCCCACGAAGTGGAAGTTCAGGGCCCGAAGGGCAAGCTCAACGTGGCGCTGCCGGCCGGCATCAGCTTCGAGCAGAAAGACGGCATTCTCACTGCGAAGCGTGCGTCTGACGATCAACGCGCGCTGCACGGCCTTTCGCGCGCGCTGGTTGCCAACGCCGTCACCGGCGTAACGACCGGCTTCAAGAAGGACCTCGACATCGTCGGCGTTGGTTACCGCGCTGAAGTAAAGGGCAAGAACGTAGTGCTCGCGCTCGGTTACTCGCACCCGATCGAATTTGCGATTCCGGAAGGAATCACGATCGCGATCGAAAAGCAGACGCACATGACCGTGACCGGCGCCAATAAGGGCCAGGTCGGCCAGGTTGCCGCGAATTTGCGCGCGCTGCGTCCGCCCGACCCGTACAAGCAGAAGGGCGTCCGCATCACTGGCGAGAGATTGAAGAAGAAGGCTGGCAAGGCCGGCGCGAAGTCCGCGGCCTAGGCCAGGAGGAGAAAGAACGTGGCAGCACCAGTTCGCAGATTGTCGCGGCAAGCGCACCGCCGCCGGATTCATGTCCGGACGCGCAAGACTTTGATCGGCACCACCGAGCGTCCGCGTCTTTGCGTGCACCGCACGTCAAAGCACATTCGCGTGCAGGTGGTAGACGATCAGAAGAATCACACCATCGTCTCGGCCAGCTCGCTGGACGCAGCCGTCAAGAAGGACATCAAGGGCGGCGGCAACATCGCAGCGGCGAAGGTCGTCGGCAAAGTGATCGCCGAACTCGCCAAAGCGAAAGGCGTCGAGAAAGTCGTTTACGATCGCGGTGGTTATCAATATCACGGGCGCGTCAAGGCGCTCGCCGAAGCGGCCCGAGAGGCGGGCCTGAAGTTCTAATCTGCCTATGTCGAAACAAGAGCTCAAAGATACGTTGTCGGTTCGCCAGATCATTCATACGAACCAGGCGAACTTGAAAGATCAGGTCGTCGCGATCAACCGCTGCACCAAGGTTGTGAAGGGCGGCAAGAACCTCAGCTTCTCCGCGCTCGTCGTGGTTGGCGATCAGGGCGGCCATGCCGGATTCGGAATGGGCAAGGCTCGCGAAGTGCCCATGGCGATCCGCAAGGCGATCGAGTCGGCGAAGAAGAACATGGTGAAGCTCAATATGAAGGGCTCCACGATTCCGCACCAAGTGCTCGGCCGTTACGGCTCGGGACAGGTGCTGCTCAAGCCCGCTCCGGAAGGAACGGGAATCATCGCCGGCGGCGCTGTGCGCGCAGTGATGGAGGTTGCGGGCATTCAGAACGTGCTGACGAAGTCTCTCGGCACCTCGAACCCGCACAACGTGATCAAAGCCACCTTTGACGCGCTGATGCACTTGAAAGACGCGGCCAAGGTTGCCGAAGGCCGCGGCAAGGGAGCGGAAGAAGCCGCTGCGGTCTAGCGCTTCTCGTACCGGATTATGGCTACCGAAAAGAAATCCGCCAAGAAAGCGGGCGGCACGTTGAAGATCAAGTGGGTGGTCAGCTTCATCGGCTGCCCGAAGAGCATGCGTCAGACGGTTCGCGGTCTCGGATTCCGCCGCATGCAGCAAGTCCTGGAAGTTCAGGACACGCCGTCGATTCGCGGCATGATCGCGCGCGTACATCATCTTGTTGAGGTCCAGAATGGCTGAGAAACCGACACTTTCTAATTTGAAGCCGCCCCGAGGCTCGCGCCACCGCAAGGTTCGCGTCGGCCGTGGTATGGGCTCGAAGCTGGGAAAGACTTCCGGCGCCGGTAACAAGGGCCAGCAGTCCCGCCGCGGCTACTCGCGCCGTCCGGGATTTGAGGGCGGTCAGATGCCTTTGCATCGCCGTCTTCCGAAGCGCGGATTCGTTTCGCCGAACGCGACCGAATACGCGGTGGTGAACGTGGAAGAACTCAACAACTTCGAGAAGGGATCGACCGTTTCGCCCGAACTTTTGTTCGGCGTCGGCATCCTGCGCGCCAAGCGCGACATCGTGAAGGTTCTTGGCGATGGCGAGTTGAAAGTCGCGCTCACCGTGCAGGCTCACGCATTCAGCAAATCGGCGCAGGAAAAAATCACTGCCGCCGGCGGTAAGGTCGAAGTTATTCGATGAACAAGCTCGTCCAGGCATTCCGGAACATCTTCGCCACGCCGGATCTGCGCAACCGTGTGCTTTTCACGCTCGGGTTGCTCGCGGTGTATCGCCTGGGCGCGTTTATTCCCACGCCTGGGATCAACACCGACCTGCTGCAGCAGCTCTTCCAGCAGGGCCAAGGCTCGGTACTCGGCATCATCGACCTATTCAGCGGCGGCAACTTCCGCCGCTTGACGATTTTTGCGCTCGGCATCATGCCGTACATCACGGCATCGATCATTTTGCAGTTGATGGTGGTCGTGTGGCCGTACCTCGAGCGCCTTCAAAAAGAGGGCGAACTCGGCCGCCGCAAGATCACGCAGTACACGCGCTACCTGACGATCATTTTGAGTTTGTTCCAGTCGTTCACGATCGCGCAGACGCTGATGCACCAGAATTCTTCGGGCGGCATGGCGCTCGTGTATCACCCTGGCGTTCGCTTTACGCTGATGACAATGCTGACGCTCACTACCGGCTCGGCGTTCATCATGTGGCTCGGCGAGCAGATCAGCGACCGCGGCATTGGCAACGGCATGTCGCTCATCATCTTCGCCGGCATCGTAGTCGGGCTGCCGCGCGCGGTGAACGATCTGTGGAGCAAGGCGATGAACCAGCAGTGGGGTTCGGCGACGCCCCTTGCCATCATCGGAATCATCGTGATGATGCTGATCGTGGTCGCGTTCATTATTTTCATGGAGCAGGGCCAGCGGCGCATCCCGGTGCAGTATGCCAAGCGCGTGATGGGGCGCCGTGTGATGGGCGGACAGATGACGTACCTGCCGCTGCGCGTGAATTCCGGCGGCGTGATTCCGCCGATTTTCGCCAGTTCGTTGCTCACGTTCCCGCAGACTATCGCGCTGCTGTTTGCCTCGAAATCCGAGGGCTTGCAGAAGTTTGCGAACGCCATCAAGTGGGGCGAGCCGCTCTACACCGTGATTTACGTGACGCTGATTATTTTCTTTGCGTTCTTCTACGTGGGCATCATTTTCAATCCCACGGAGCTTGCGGACAACATGCGGAAGTACGGTGGCTTCATTCCGGGTATTCGTCCGGGGCGGAACACGTCGGAATACATCAATCGCATCCTGACGCGCTTGACGCTGGTCGGTGGCGTGTATCTCGCGATTGTTTGTTTGCTGCCGGAGTGGATGATTTCGGGAATTCACCTGCAACACTTGCCGCTGCTCGGCAATTGGTTCGATACGCACACGCCGCGCTTCATTCTTGACGGCTTGAACGTGCAGTTCTATTTCGGCGGCACCTCGCTTTTGATCGTCGTAGGCGTCGCGATGGATACGGTGCAGCAGCTCGAAGCGCAGCTCGTGATGCGCAACTACGACGGTTTTGTTCGCAAGGGCCGGGTGCGGGGACGCCGCAACTAACGTGGCCGGCGCTGCGAAGGCACTCATTTTTCTCGGGCCTCCGGGGGCCGGTAAAGGCACGCAAGCCAAGCGGATTGCAAAAGAGCTTGGCGTGCCGCACCTCTCCACCGGAGACATGCTGCGGGAGGCCGTAGCCAACGGCACCGCGCTGGGCAAGCAGGCCAAGCCGATCATGGATCGCGGCGACCTGGTGCCGGACTCGATCGTTCTCGGAATGGTCGAAGAGCGGTTGCAGCGCCCGGATTGCGGTAACGGATTTATCTTCGACGGCTTTCCGCGGACGCTGCCGCAAGCCGAAGAGCTGGACCGGATTTTAGTGCGCCGCGGGTTTGGCAATCCGCTGGTGATTGAGTTTCAGGTGGCCGAAGACACGCTGATCAAGCGCGTTTCCGGCCGCTGGTCGTGCCCGGTAGGCGGCGAGACTTACAACGTCTACGAGCGCGCGCCGAAAGTTCCGGGCATCTGCGATGTGGACGGCGGAAAGCTGGTCCAGCGCAACGACGACCGGCCTGAAATTGTGAAGGAACGCTTCGCGGCGTACGCGAGGCAAACCATGCCGCTTTCCCAGTATTACCGGAAGCGCGGCGTACTGAAGGCGATTGACGGCGGCCTGGGCGTGGACGATGTGACCCGCACGCTCAACGGCATCCTGAATGTCGCCGGCGCGTAAGAGGCGCAAAGAATAGAGATGGTTATCTGCAAGTCGCCGTCGGAACTGGAAAAGATGTACAAGGCCGGGCAGATCGTTTGGGGCGCGCTCGATAAGATGCGCACGATGGTCAAGCCCGGAGTGACGACGCAGGATCTCGATGAGTTTGCTGAGGCCTGGACGGTTCAGCACAAGGCGCGCCCGGCATTCAAGGGCTACCGAGGGTACCCAGGTTCGGTGTGCACTTCCATCAATCAGGAAGTGGTGCACGGGATCCCGTCGAAGTCGCGGAAGCTGAAAGAGGGCGACATCCTCTCGATGGATTTCGGAGTCGAGTTGGATGGCTACTACGGCGACGCGGCGTTGACGGTGCCGGTCGGTAAAGTGAGCCCGACGCGCGAGAAGCTGTTGCGCGTGACGCGCGAGTCGCTCGAGCAGGCCATCGACAAAGTCCGGCCGGGAAACCGGTTGGGCGATGTTTCGGCGGCCGTGCAGGCTTGGGTGGAAAAGAACGGCTACTCGGTGGTTCGCGAGTTTGTGGGGCACGGCATCGGAACCAAGATGCATGAAGACCCGCAGCTTCCGAATTACGGTTCGCCCGGCCACGGTGTGAAGCTGCAAGAGGGCATGGTGCTCGCCATCGAACCGATGGTGAATACAGGTGGCCCCGGCGTTCGAGTGCTGGACGACGATTGGACGGCGGTTACTGCCGATGGCAGCGACTCCGCCCACTTCGAACATACGGTGGCGGTTACGGCGAACGGGCCCTGGATTTTGACTCGGCCGCGGGACGCGGAAGGGCCGGTCTGGTAGGGCTGAATCCCGCCAGCATCTAATTGGTAGAAGTACCGGAAACGACAAGGACGCATGAATCGAAGGCCGGAAAAGAAAGAGAAGAAGGCGAACGACAGTAGCGGCAAGGAAGAAGCCATTGAAGTGATGGCGACTGTCCTCGAGCCGCTACCCAACGCGATGTTTCGCGTTGAGCTGGAGAATAAGCACCAGGTTCTGGCCCACATTTCCGGCAAGATGCGCAAGAATTTCATTCGCATCCTGCCGGGCGATCGAGTGGCGGTGGAGCTCTCGCCGTACGACTTGACGCGCGGCCGGATCGTTTACCGGTACAAGTAGATCGCGCAAGCAGCACCGCGCGGCAAGGACGAGTGAAACGTGAAAGTCAGGGCATCGGTAAAGAAAATCTGCATGAAGTGCAAGATCGTTCACCGGCGCGGCGTGGTGCGCGTGATTTGTGAAAACGCGAAGCACCGCCAGCGCCAGGGCTAAAGGCAAGGAGAATAGCGAATGGCTCGTATCGCAGGTGTGGATTTGCCGCCGAACAAGCGGCTCTGGGTTGGCCTCACGTCGATTTACGGCATCGGGCAGCCCCGCGCGAAGGTGATCGCGGAGAAGGCCAACGTGGACTTCTCCAAGAAGATCAAGGACCTGACGGAAGAAGAACTCACGCGTCTGCGCGCGGCGATTGAAGCCGAAGGCGGCGTTGAGGGCGACCTCCGCAAGGACATTCAGATGAACATCCGCCGCCTGATTGAAATTCAGGCGTACCGCGGATTGCGTCATCGCCGCAGCCTGCCGGTACGCGGCCAGCGCACGCATACCAATGCCCGCACCCGCAAGGGTCCGCGCAAGGGCGCAGTGGCTGCCAAGAAGAAGACCATGGCGCGCAAGTAGTTTGATTGCCGGAACGCAGCTTGTTCCGGCGTGACGGAAACAAGGTTTATGGGGCGCTGCCCCTGAGGACGGGAAATGGCGAAAGAACCAAAAGAAGCAGCGGCGGGCGCAGCAGCAGGAGCGCCGGCAGCCAAGCGCAAGAAGGAATTCCGCAAGAAGCGCGAGAAGCGCGTGGTGCCGCACGGCGTCGTGCACATTCAGGCGACGTTCAACAACACCATCGTGACGCTCACCGATCCCGATGGCCGCGCCGTCAGCTGGTCTTCGGCCGGCTCGGTCGGCTTCAAAGGCTCCCGCAAGGGAACTCCGTACGCCGCGCAGCAGGCTGCGGCCACGGCAGCGGGCGTTGCGCGCGACCAATACGGAATGAAGTCCGTTGAGGTCCGCGTGAAGGGCCCGGGCGCCGGACGCGAATCCGCGGTGCGTGCGCTCGCTTCGGCGGGCTTGCACATCAACGCGATCAAGGACGTTACGCCCGTGCCGCATAACGGCTGCCGTCCTCCGAAGCGTCGCCGCGTCTAACGTAGAGTTTATCGGGCTGCTGCTCGCAGCTTGCAGCGCCCGATTCTGTATCGCTCACCGTGAGGCGAGCGATACAAGGCAGCAGTGCAGCAAACGAAGTGGATCAGGAAGAAGGGTCGCCAGCCCGTAAACTGATCGTCAAAAGTGAAGTCATAAGGAGAAAGTTAAGTGGCAAGACATCGTGATGCAGTTTGCCGGTTGTGCCGTCGAGAAGGGCAGAAACTATTCTTGAAAGGCCTCCGGTGCTTTACCGAAAAGTGCGCGATCGAAAAGCGCAACTTCGTTCCGGGCCAGCACGGCCAAGCACGCCGCGCCAAGATGGTTGGATACGGCGTGCAGCTTCGCGAAAAGCAGAAGGTGAAGCGCACCTACGGCTTGCTCGAACGCCAGTTCCGCAACTACTTCGAGAAAGCGCAGCGCATGAAGGGCGCCACGGGTTCGAACCTGATGGTTACCCTCGAGCGCCGGCTGGACAACGCCGTGTACCGCATGGGTCTCGCGGGCTCGCGCTCGCAGGCACGCCAGCTGGTTCTCCACGGCCACATCCGCGTGAAGGGCCAGAAGGTCAACATTCCGAGCTATCAAGTTCAGATCGGCGACGAAATCGCGCTGAAGGACGGCATGCACGAGAACGCCATGATCCTCGAGGCGCGCAATCTCGCCAAGAGCCAGGGCGTGGCTCCGTGGCTCGACATCGATCCCGCCAATTTCAAGGCGCGCGTCGTGGCTCTGCCGCGTCGTGAAGACGTGCAGACTCCGCCGATGAACGAGCAGCTCATCGTCGAACTGTACTCGAAGTAAGCGCCGCAAAAAGATTCACTTGGGTATGTTGTTTGTTCGAAGGTCCGCCCCGGCGGGCCAGGAGGAACATTGAATATGTGGAAGGGCTTTCAGAAACCGAAGCGTTTGGCGGCCGAACCGGAGACGCTGACCGACAAGTTTGGCAAATTCGCCGCTCAGCCGTTTGAGCGCGGATGGGGCACCACGGTCGGCAACTCGCTGCGTCGCGCTCTTTTGAGCTCGATCGAAGGCGCGGCCATTACCGCCGTAAAGATCGAAGGTGTGCTGCACGAATTCTCTCCGATCCCCGGCGTTGTGGAAGACGCGACGGATATCATCCTGAACCTCAAGCAGGTTCCGCTGAAGTTGAACACCGACCAGCCGAAGACGATCAACCTGATCGTCGATACGCCGGGCCCGGTGACTTCCGCGAAAATCGCCGAAGACGCCGACATCGCCGTCCTCGACAAGAACATCTACATCGCTACCGTCAGCGAAGGCGGCAAGCTCGAACTCGAGCTGCGCGTCAAGAACGGCCGCGGTTATGTTGCCGCCGACCGCAACTTCGACGAGGATCTGCCGATCGGCTACATTCCCATCGACTCGATCCACTCGCCGGTGCGCAAGGTCAACTACGCCGTGGAAGCCGCCCGTTTGGGGCAGATGACGGACTACGAAAAGCTCACCCTGGAAGTCTGGACCAACGCCGCGATCACTCCTCAGGATGCGATCGGCCTGGCGTCGAAGCTGGTGAAGGATCACATGAGCATCTTCATCAACTTCGAAGAGACTCCGGATCTTCCGGACGAAGTAATCGAAAATTTCAGCGATCCTCGCCTGGAATTCCTCGACCGCTCGGTGGAAGAACTCGAGCTTTCCGTGCGCTCCTACAACTGCTTGAAGAACGCCAACATTCAGAACCTGCGCGAGCTTGTTCAGAAGACCGAATCCGAAATGCTGAAGACCAAGAATTTCGGCCGCAAGTCGCTGAACGAGATCAAGGACATCCTTCACAAGATGGGCTTGAGCCTGGGCATGAAGTTCGACGAGCACGGCCGCATCATCTGGCCGCCGCTCCCCAGCCAGACCGCGCCGCCGCCGTCCGAGGGGGATGCATCGGCTCTGTAATTTAAGATCCGAGGCCTACGCTTATGCGACACCTTAAATCAGGCTCGAAACTTGGCAAGCAGCCCGCGCATCGCCGCGCGGTGTTGCGCAACCTGGTGACGAACCTCATCGAAAAAGAACGCATCCACACCACCATTCTCCGCGCCAAAGCGACTCGTCGCCTCGCGGAGAAGATGATCACGCTCGGCAAGCGCGACTCGCTTCACGCGCGACGTCAGGCGGCTGCGTTCCTGATGACCCCCCTTGCCACAGAGAAACTCTTCAAGGACCTCGCACCGCGCTTCGCTCAGCGGCCGGGCGGTTACACCCGCATCGTCCGCGCCGGCTGGCGCCTCGGCGACGGCGCCGAACTCGCGATTTTGGAGTTCATCGGCTCCGAGCTGAAGAAGAAAGAGAAGAAGGCGCGCCGCAAGCCCGCAGAAGAGGCTCCCGAAGAAGACACCGAAAAGGAAGCGGTCGCGAACAAGAAGTAAGCTTCCTCAACGCAAGTCAAAAAGCCCGGCGACGCGAATTGCGCAGCCGGGCTTTTTCTTTAGATTTAAGATTTCAATGTAGCGCCGCCGGACTTTAGCGCGGCAACTCTTCAGTGGGACAGGCTCTCAGCCTGTCTGCACCCCGCTCTCAGCGGGGTGTGCCCCGGGCGAGCGCAGCGAGCTGTAGCTTAGACTTTCGAGTCTGAGCGGGACCAACTCTCAGTTGGTCCCGGGTTGAGCCACTGCAACCGCACCTCGCGCGCATCCGCGCAGGACTCGGCTCACTCATCCTTTGTACCACTCACCATCTCCGCTAGCGCCAACACCGTCCGCCAATTCCGCGCCGTACCCACCGTCTTCAACCTCGAATCAAAATACTGGCTGGTCAGCTTGTTGTTCGCGAGTCCCGTCGGGAACAGCAAATAAATCTCCCGCCCCAACACCGTAAACGAATCTCCGGGCGACCGCTGCGGATCCAGCAGCGCCACGTGTTCCGCCAGCGGCTCATCCGCCAAAAAGCTCACGTGCGGCCGATCGCGCTCCTGATCGCACTTCGGATAAGGATTCGCCGCGATCACCGCGAAAAGCTCTTCCGCCGTCCGCAGCACCACAGGCGCCTCAAATCCAAACCGCTTCGCGATCCGCGCCTCGATCGCCGCCGCGTCGATCCCGCTTGCGGGCGCCGTGAACGCGACGTTCCCGCTCTGGATGAACGTCGTGACGTCCGTGCACCCGCACGCCTCAAACACCGCCACGAGGTCCTTCATCGACATCCGCTTGTGCGCCGCGAGGTTGATTCCACGCAGCAACGCAACCGAGCGGCCGCGCACAGCACGCGAAGGCGACTTCGCGACGGGAAACAGCTTGCTCTTACCCACCGCGCTCTTTTTTGCGCGAGCTACGCCCTTCTTCTTCGAACTTGCGGCCCGTGCGGTTTTCTTCTTCATAGCCATAGCGTCACTTGATCCCCAGCCACGAATTGTAAATCGCCTTCTGCTGCGGCGTGGGATTCTCCATCGGCTTCAGCGAGTACGTGGGGTTCGGATTCGCCGCGAACGTAAGCGTCAGTTCTCGGAACTCGCCTAGCCTCACCACCGTCACCTTCACCGTGTCTCCCGGCTTGTGCGCGCCAAGTTCCTTCGTCACCGCGTCGCCATCGAGCACGCGCCCGTCGATGCCGAAAATCTCATCGTTCACGTCGAGTCCCGACGTTTCCGCCGGGCCACCGGGAATAATGTTCTGAATTTTCAGGTGGCCGTTGTCACCGGCCGTAGTCGTGAGCCCGGCCCAGCCCTTGGTGGTGTCGAATTTCTTCTCCACCGTCACGCCCGCATACGCAAAGTACTGCTCGTAGGGAATCGGCTCCTTGCCCGAAATGTATTTCGTGAAGAGCGGGCTCAAATCTGTTCCGGCTATTTCCGACGCGGCCCTAACGGGGTCTTCCGGCTGAAAGCCCGGTTTCGGCAGCGCGTAACGCGAGTAGAGCAGGCGCATCCAGTCGTCCAGCGACTTCTGATTGTTCGTCGCATTCCGGATCGCGAAATCCAGAATGTGGCCCATCACCTGGCCGCCGTCGTAATACGAATAGTTCGTATTGCGCAGATTGTTTTCCTGCGAGACCACGCTGCGCGAATACCACGTGTCCCAGCTCGTGTCTTCGATGCTGCGCTCTTTGCGCCCCGGCATCGCGTCGAAATTCGTCATCAGCCGCGCGATGCCGTCGAGATATTTCTGCGGCTCCAGCACTCCCGCGCGCACCAGCATCAACGCGCCGTAGTAGCTCGTTAGCCCCTCGGAAATCCACAGCGACGGCGTGTGCACCATCTGCGTGTAATCAAATGGGCCCAGCGGCAACGGCCGCAACCGTTTTACGTTCCACGCGTGGAAAAATTCATGCGACGTCACAAACAATTTCAGCATGGCCTGATCGCCGTAGCCCGGCACAGGATCGGTGGAATCCCAGTCCTTGCCAAAATCGATCTGCGTCGAATTCAAGTGCTCGAGCCCGCCGCCCGTATTCGGCCAGATATGAAAGATGAAGTAATACTCCTTGAACGGCGCCGCCTGGCCCACGCTGCCCGCCACGGGCTGCCACATCGCCACAGACTGCGCGACGGTCTTCTGCAGGTCGTCCGCGAATTTCGAAAAATCCGCCTTGCCCACCACGTCGTGAACGATCACGTGATACGTGGTGCCGCTGATCTGAAAAGTCTTCTCCTGAATGTCGCCGCTGATCTCTAGCGGTGCGTCGGCGAACCAATTGTAATCTGCGGCGCGGAACGTGTGCTCGCCGGTGTGCTCCATGCCCGTCGCGACCTTCCAACCCGTCGGCACATCGATCGAAAGTTCCGCCGGCCGCTCCTTGCCGCCCACCAGATACATCCACACCGACGGACCGCCGATGAAAACGTGCCGGTCGTTGTACTGCGCGATGTTGTTCTGCAGCGTGTTCGCAAAAATCTGGTAGCTCACGGTGATCGACGTCGCGCCCGCCAGATCGATCTGCCAGGTCTGGCTGTCGGTCTTGCGCCATTTCAATTCCGCGCCGCCGCTCTCGGGCCGCACCTTGAATCCCTGCACGTTCGCCGAGTAGTTTTCGATGTAGTAGGAGCCGGGCGCCCAGTCGGGAATCGCCACGTCGGCCGTCGCGCCGCTCAGCCCGTCGATGTGCATCGTCACGTCGAGCAGATGCGTATTCGGCTTTTCAAATTTCAATTCGTAGCGGATTGGGCTCAGAGGCGTCGGCGCAGCGACCGCTGACGCAGCGGCAGAACCGGCAGCAGTGGAACCAAAAGCGGGAAGGCCAAACACCAGCGAAGCGCACAGCAGGGAAGCGGATAGCATTCTTGAGGGCATGAGTGTCCTTTCAGGTTGAAACGATGGGTTATTTGACGTGCGTTGTCTCCAACGGGGTACCGGAAATGTGCGGAAGCCCGCGTTTTTGACGGTGATTGCTCCAAACCATTACGAGGCCAGCCGCGACCTGCGCCACAATCCCGCCAAACGCGTCGATCATCACATCCGTCACCAGCGCCGTCCGCCCCGGCACAAACGATTGGTGAAACTCATCGAGCGCCGCATAGCCGACCACCAGCAGAATGCTAACCAGCGCCCAGCGCAGATGCGTGCCCGCGTGGCCCGCGCGAATGCCACGCAGTACGAGCAGGCTGAAAATAAAATATTCGGTGAAGTGCCCGGTTTTGCGGATGTAGTGGTGATACAGCTCAAGCGTTGCTGGCGTTGCGTGCGGCATCAGCCATCGGAGGAATGGCAGGATGAAGTGCCCGGTGTGTTCGGAGGAAAATCCGGCCGTCGAAAAGCCGGACATAACTGCGCCCCACGCGAGCGCCGGCCACCAACGCTTCAGCCAAGCCTTCATGCCGCGCAATCTGCCCACTCGTGCGCGCAATTCGAGCGGCTGTGTGCCTTCGATTCAAGCAGCGCCATTATTCCAGCCGGTAGTTCGGCGCCTCGCGCGTGATAATCACGTCGTGCACGTGGCTCTCGCGGAGCCCCGCCGACGAGATCCGGATGAACTTGCCGCGCTCCTGCAGCTCTTTCAAATTCTCAGTGCCACAGTAGCCCATGCCGCTCTTCAAGCCGCCCACGAGTTGTTCGACGAGCGCCGAAAGCGGCCCCTTGTATGGCACCTGCCCTTCGATTCCTTCCGGCACAGACTTGCCGCGCGCTTGGCCTTCCTGCGCGTATCGGTCCGCCGATCCCGCTTCCATCGCGCCGAGTGATCCCATGCCGCGGTACGACTTGAACGTCCGGCCTTGATAGAGAATCGTCTCGCCCGGCGATTCTTCCGTGCCCGCGAAAAGGCTACCGATCATCACCGCGTTTGCGCCCGCTGCGATCGCTTTCGTGATGTCGCCCGAAAATTTGATCCCGCCGTCCGCAATCACAGGTACGCCAGTACCTTTCGCGGCCTTCGTTGCTTCGATGATTGCCGTGATCTGCGGCACGCCCGCGCCCGTCACCACGCGTGTGGTACAGATCGATCCCGGCCCGATCCCCACCTTCAGTCCATCTACGCCCATCGCGATCAGGTCGTGCGCGCCTTCCATCGTGGCCACATTACCCGCCACAAGTTCAATATCCGGCAGCGCGTGCTTCACGGCTTTGATCGCTTCCATCACGCGCGTGCTATGCCCGTGCGACGTGTCGATCGCCAGTACATCCGCCTTCTCTCTCGCCATTTCCTGCGCGCGCTCGAGGAAGTCGCCCGTCGCGCCGATCGCCGCGCCTACACGCAGCCGGCCGTGGTCGTCCTTCGTCGCGTTCGGAAACTCCATTTTCTTCTGAATGTCTTTTACGGTGATCAGGCCCTTCAAATTGAAATCGCCATCGACCACCAGCAACTTCTCGATGCGGTGCTTCTGCAAAATTTTCTCGGCTTCATCGAGCGTTGTGCCTACCGGAACTGTCACCAGGCCGTCTTTCGTCATCACTGCGCTTACCGGCTGATCGAGGTTGCGTTCAAACCGCAGGTCGCGGTTCGTCATGATGCCTACGAGGCGCGTGCCGCGCGTCACCGGCAAGCCCGACACTTTGTACTTATTCATGATGTCGAGCGCCTGCCGCACCGAAATTTCCGGCGCGATCGTGATCGGGTCCACGATCATGCCGCTCTCCGATCGTTTCACGCGGTCCACTTCCTCCGCCTGCCGGTCGATCGTCATGTTGCGGTGAACGAAGCCGAGGCCGCCCTGTCGCGCCATCGCGATTGCCAGGCGCGCATCCGTCACCGTATCCATCGCAGCCGCCACGATCGGAATGTTGATCGCGATCTTTCTCGTCAGGCACGTGCGCGTATCGGTTTGCGTGGGCAGCACGGAACTTTTTCCCGGCAAAAGCAACACGTCGTCAAACGTGAGCCCTTCGGGGATGGGACCATCGATCATTGCTTCTCCTGTGGTGGTGCGAAGCCGCCGCGGCGCGCTTCCGTGCAGGTTGGATTTTCAGTGGGGAAAATAGAATTGTTGCGCAGGCCCTTCATGAGTGAACCCTAATTTTATAAGGTCCGCGCACACCATGCAAGCCGTCGGACAGCCTCGCAGGCTGCCCTCCTGCGAAGAATCAGCACACTTCAGGCAGCTCCACGCTCGCACCTCAATCGCCATAAGGGAGAAAGCAGATGCACAGGCTGGAGTTCGCCTGCGTGCCTTTGAATTTGTTCTAGTAGAAATTACCCAAATCAGAAGACATCCCTACCGCGCCTGGGCCTCCGCCACCTTCGCGCGCCTAGCCACCACCACCAAATACCACGCCGGCCAAACCACCGCCCAGGCCGACATCCACCCCGGCTGCGTCGTAAGCTTCGGCAGCAAAAACGAAGTCACAATCACCGCCAGCGTCATCGCAATCGGGAAGGGAATTCGCCGAATCCGCAGCCCCATCAGGACGCCGGCGAGCGCGGGAATCAGAAACACCATCAGGCACGGCCGCGACAACGTCTGGCTCCGGAACTCGGCGAGACAGACCGTGCACGGCGACAAACAGAGCGCCGCGCTGACCCACAGCGTTCGCCGCGAAATCGAACCCACCACGAATCCGCCGGTCCATGACCACGCTACCAGCAGCACTGCTTCGCAAATTAGCTGCGCGCTTGCCGCCGGCGTCAACGCGCCGCCGTAAATCCACGCCGCTGCGCCCGCACTCACCGAAATCGACGCGCCCATCAGAAAGAAACTTCCCGGCATCGCCACGCCAAACGCCGCAAGCCACGGCCGCCACTCGCGCCACGCCGTCACTTGGCGCCACGCGATCAGCCCCAGCACGCCGAGCACAGCACGGAGTCCTTTTTCGCCGGCCTCTGCCAGGTCGCCGAGCACCACTTCGCGCTCCTCCGGCTCCAGCAACAGCGCTGCGGCTTCCACCAGTGACCAGTGTGTGCTGCTCACGACGTGCTCCCGCGATGCGTCACCCAGCTTGCGCCGCGGCTCACCTTCGCCACGGCATCGTAGAAATCCTTGGCCGCGCGAACGCCCTTCGGCGTCACGCGAATCATGCGTTTCGCGCGGCCGCCACGCTGCGCCGTCGCTTCGCCCATCCAGGTCTTCAGCAGGCCTTTGGTTTCGAGCCGCTCGATCGTGGTGTAGAGCGCGCCGATCGAGCACGTCCGTCCCGTGCTCGTTTCGATTTCTTCGCGGATCGCCGCGCCATAGGCGCCGTCGCCGAGGCCAGCGGCGGCAGTGATCAGCAGGTATTCAAATTCGCCCAGCATAATTAGAACTGCATTGTGATACTAATGGGGAAGCGCGTCAAGCGCGTTTTAACTGGGCGCGAGTCACTAACTCTCGATGGGCCGCGTGCGGTCGCCGGGAATTACGTCCACCAGCTGGATCGATTCGAGCGTGTGCTTCCAGTGCAGAATCAAAAACGGCGCGGTCTGCGCGTCGATGAAAAGATCCTGCCGCATCAGGGCCCACGGGCTCACAAACGGAAGAGGCGGCATCGGCCCGCTCAGCCGGTCCGGCGTGTAGCCAAACGCCTGGATGTCGCTCGCGACGGCTTGCTCCACCGCCACAAATTCGTCGATCGGCGGCTTCGGGTCGATGCGCCGGTCGTGATCGATTGTCACCACGCGTTCACGCAGCTTCACCGGCACGCTGGCAGGGGATTGCGAGGAAAAATGGTAGATGGCCACAGCGAGCGCTCCGCGAAAATTCGAAACGCAGCCTTGATCCGGCGCGCTCGGCTCGCCCACGCACATCCGCTGGTTCGTCGTGCGATCGATGAATCCCAGGTCGTTCGTCGAGATCTTGCCGTAAGACTTCACCGTCATTTCCACTTCGCACTCCGGCAGCGCGAACCGGTACGTCGGGTCGCTCGAGGTTTTGTGCTTCACCATCGCATCTGTCGCAGTGACCGGCATCAACGCTGCCAGTGTTCCCAGAAACGATCGTCGGCTGGTGGTCTGCACGGCGCTATCCTCCCGCCCCATTAGAACTACATTGTGATACTAATCGTTGAGCCTTGTCAATCGGCCACACTTCCAGCGTTCTAAGCCTTCACTCGATCGATTCGCCCGCTACGCCCGCCGTGTGAGTGCCTCACCACGACAGCCGCAACTAGCTGTAGCGGCGCGTTGCCCGGTTCTGGCAAGGCGGCGCTTTTGTAGGACCTTCCGCTAACTACCCCTCTGCAAGATCGTCGCCAATCTCTCTCCTGTTGGTTGTATAGAGGAGGGCGTCTCTCTCCTGTTGGATATATAGAGGAAAGCCTTCAGTTTTGAATACGGACTGCGCGGGAAGAACGTTCCGTGCGAGTTGTAAATCGTTTTAGCGTCCGACAGCCGTCCCGCAACTGGGACGTTTCCGCTCGAAATCGAACAAAAACCGCGCCGCGAGCGCGTCTTGGTTGCGCGAAATGTCACGGCCCTTTAACATTTTCAGGTGAAGCAATTCCACCCGCTCCGCCCGCTGCGCAATCCGCACGCGATGACCATCGCCTCGAATTTCTGGCCGCGCCCAACACGTCGCCTTGGCCCGAGCGTCGCCCGCGATTTTGAGACCGAGCCCGGCTCGCGCGTCCGCGGCGATTGCCACTGGCAGAAAAATCCCACGCAGCATCCGACGCTCGTCGTCGTTCACGGCCTCGAAGGCTCCAGCGCATCGGGCTACGCGCGCGGCACCGCTGAGAAAGCCTGGCTCGCGGGATTCAATGTGGTGCGCCTCAACCAGCGAAACTGCGGCGGCACCGAAAAACTCAGCCCCACGCTGTATCACTCCGGCTTGAGCGTCGATATTCTCGGCGTGGTCGGCGAGCTGATCGAACGCGACGGCCTGCCCGAAATTTTCACCGCAGGCTATTCGATGGGAGGTAATCTCGTCCTGAAGATGGCCGGGGAACTGGGCGACGCGGCGCCGGATCAGTTCCTCGGCGTCGTTGCGATCGCGCCGGCGCTCGATCTCGCTTCGTGCGCCGATGCGCTCGAACGCCGCGAAAACTTCATTTACCAGAATCACTTCGTAAAACGGCTCAAGCGCCACATGCGCTACAAAGCCAGCCTCTATCCCGAAATTTATCCGATTGAGAAATTAGAGGAGTTCGCGAAAGCAAAAACGGTCCGCGATTTTGACGACGCGATCACCGCGCGCTTCTGCGGCTTTCGCAGCGCCGACGATTACTACGAAACCTGCAGCGCGCTTCGCGTCATCTCCGGTATTCGCCGCCCCACGCTGATTATCACGTCGAAAAACGATCCGTTCGTGCCGTACGAGCCGTTCGAAGATCCCGCGATCGTCGGCAATCCCTTCATCACCACAATCGCCACGGACCACGGCGGCCACTGCGCCTTCATCTCCAGCTCCAGCGGCGATGAACGCTTCTGGGCCGAGGCTCGCCTAGTGGAATTCTGCAAAAGCAAGTCGCTGCTCGCCGCCAACCCCGAATTCTAAGTCCGACAGCCTACCAGGCGGTCCTCCCACGATTTCCCGCACACCCAAGGCCCCATCACGAAACCGGCTTCTCCAGCGATTCTTGAAATCCGTACGTCAGCAATTTCGCCGGTCCTGAATCCGAAACCACCATGTCGTCCTCGCACCGCATCCCAAACTCACCGGGCACATAAATCCCCGGCTCATTCGAAAACGTCATGCCCGGCTGCAATACAATCGTGCCGCCTTTCACCAGGTACGGCGACTCGTGTCCATCCATGCCGATTCCATGCCCGAGCCGATGCTCGAAGAATTTGTACCCCGGCCCGTAGCCCGCATCGACCACCACTTTGCGCGCCTCATCGTCCACCGAGCCGCAAGCATGGCCCGCCGCGGCAGCCGCGAGCGCCGCATCTTGCGCTGCACGCACAATTTCAAACGCGCGCTGAAATTTTTCAGACGGCTTGCCGAGGACGCCCATCCGCGTCACGTCCGACTGGTAGCCTTCCACGACGCAGCCGTCGTCGATCATCACGCCCGTGCCTTCGCGCAACACCTGCTCCGCGCTCGAACCGTGGGGCAGGGCAGACGATGCCCCGAATTCCACCGACGCGCCGCCACGCAACTGCATCTTGGCGTAGCCGCGTTGCACCAGCTTCTCTACGTCGCCCTGGGTCATGCCCTCGCGCAGCGACGCAAAAGTCGCCTTGTACACCGCGCAGGTTGCCTCGCACGCGAGCCGCATCAATTCCAATTCGTGCTCGCTCTTCACCGCGCGGCAGCCGACCGTGATCGGATCGCCGCTGGTGTACGTGAGCGATGACACCGTCTTGCGCAGTCCGTCTGAAAACATATACGCCGTGGTCTGCTCAATGCCCACCGTGCCCGTGCGAATCCCGCGCTCGCGGAACCATTTCGCCGCCACCGCGTAGGGATTTTCGTCCTCTTCCCACGTGCGCACCGGAACTTCCCAGCGCAACTGCTCGCGCATCCGCGCTTCTTCGAACGCCGGAACGATCACCAGCGGATCGCCCTCGCGCGGAATCAGCAGCGCCAGGATGCGTTCGCTCGGCCACCAGCGGAATCCGAGGAAATACGTGAGCGTCGTACCTGGCGCGATGAACACCGCATCGATGTTCGGAGCCGCGCCCCCGCCCACGTTCGTCATCGCGCCGGCGGACGGATCACTCATCAGCTTCTGCGCCTTCGCGATTCGCGCCTTATATTCGTCCGTCGTGATGGGCTTCACGCGGTCGCCCAGCGGCTTCAGCCCGTCAAACGCCGCCGGCAACGCACCGCCTGCGCCGGGCGCCTGCTGCAAAGCCTCCGCCGCACTTGCCACACGCGCCCCGCGACCCGCGGCTACGGCAACTCCCGCCGCCACCGCGCCCGCGCGCAATGCATCCCGCCGCGAAATTTTCACTCGCGTCTCCTGAGAATCTGAAATTGTGAGCACGATCGAAATCAGTGGAAGTGAGAAATCAAAACCGCATCCGTCACGGTGCGTCCGCGCGCCAGCGCCATCTGCTTCCCATCCGGCGAAACCGCAAACGAGAAAATCTTCAAGTCAGTGAAGTTCGTCACCTGTTTCGGCCCCGCAGACGGAGCGCCCGGAACGGTCGCCACCGGCTGTGCCCACAGATTCGCCACGCCCCCGCGCGTCACCGGATAGAGAATCGCGCGTCCATCCCTCGTCCAACTCATCAACGACACAGCATCTTGATTGAACGACACGCCATCCGGTGCATCGTACATGTGTTCGATCGCGCCCGTCGCGAGATTCATCACGGCCACCTTCGCCGGTTTCGAGACGTCGGGCGTGTACGTCACCGCCACGCTCTTCCCATCCGGCGAAATCGCCGGAGTGGCGACGATGTCGCCCGTCTTCGAAAGCTGCGTAGGCGCTCCGCCGTCGATGCTCACTTTCTCCAGCGCCACCGCCTGCCCACTCGATTGCACGTACACTACAAACGTCCCGTCCGGCGAGCACGACGGCAGAACGTTGATCGGCCCCGCGGTAATCGCCTTCGCGTTAGAGCCATCCACTTCCGCGCGATAAATTTTCAGAGAGCCGTCGTCACCTAGCGACGTGAACACGAAGCGCTTCCCATCGCCGCACCCCGAAGGCCCCAGTACCGACATATTTCCCAACGCTAAATCGCGCGAGTCGCTGCCGTCCGGCGTCACCGACGCGAACTTGATCGCGCCGCCCGCATAAATCGAGTAGAGAATCGCTCCAGGCGTCGGCCAAATGATTCCAGTCCGTCCGTCCGCGCGGTCGATTCCAGACGTAATCTGCTTCGGCCCCGAAAATGCCGATCCCGCCGCGCTGCTGGTCCACAAGCTCGACGTGATCGACCACGCTACCGTCGCCAGCGTCTGGCCGTCGCCGGTTACGCTCGCGCCCGAGTAATAATTCAAATCGTTGGTGATGCGCCGCGCTTCGCCGTCAGGATACGTGAGCTCCCAAATCTGCGAGTTGAACGTCATCGTGTTCAGCGGCGCCGTGAAGACAATCCCGGAGCCGTCCGGCAGCCAACTCAGTTTGTTTAGATTCGCGAATCCTCGCGATCCGAGCGGCTTCACTTCTCTGGTGTCGAGGTCCATCACCTGAATCATGTTGCCGTTCGGACTTTTCGCATCGACGCGCGCCACCGCCAGCTTCTTGCCGTCGTCTGACCAGCTCGGCCCCACGCCGTTGTACATGTCGGGGAAGTGCAGCGTAGAAATCGCCTGCTCGTTTCCGCCATTGGCATCGGACAAATAAATGGACGACGAATTGGTCTTTGACGAAATGCGAATCCACGCGATCCGTTTCGCGTCCGGTGAAAATGCCACCGCGCTATCCACGTCGGTAATCAAATGCTCAGGCGTCCCGCCCAGCGACGGCACCTTCCACAAATTCCCCAGGCCCGATCCTTCGGCTTGGCTGCGGTAGTAGAGGTAATTTCCATCCGGAGAAAAAACAATGTCTTCGAGTTCCGCGTCCTCGGTGCCGGGCACCACCTTCGCCGTGCTGCCCGTCCCAAGCTGCCGCACCCAGATCGCGTGGCCTTGTTTTGAGTCTTGTGTGTAAGCCAGAAATTTTCCATCGCGTGAAATTGTCACCGAGTGTACGTCGCCGCTCGTCGTCACTGGCGAAATCTGCATCTGCATGAACGCGTCTTCGCTGGTGTGTTTCGGCGTGGGTTTCTCGTCGGATTTATAAACCTTGAAGTAGTAGAAACCGCCTGCTATTAGCAGGAAAATCGCGATTCGCACAAGCGGCGGCAGCGAACGAAATGCCGATTTGATGCCCCACCCCTCGTTGCGCCGGTCATCGTCATCGTCGTCGCGATTTCGGCGGCCTCGGCGCCCGCTGGGATCGTCGGGATTGGCGGACGGAATCGGCGGCACGGTCGCCGCGGGCATTGCCGCGCCTGGCGTTTGCGAAGCCGGTGAAATTTGCGTGGCGGACGTCTGCCATGTGGAACTATCGCGCCGCGCGCCCGGAACTGCGGCCGGCACTTGCGCCGTCCATGTAGTTGCAGAGCTTCCGGCGCGGCCGGAATCCACGTCGCGCTTCAGCCGCTTCAGATCGCCGCGCAGCTCAGCCGCTGTCTGGTAGCGCAGGTCGCGCTCTTTTTCGAGCGACTTGCCGATGATTTCCTCGAGCTTCGGCGGCATCGCCGGATTCAACGAAGTCGGCTGCGCCGGCGTGCGATTCAAAATCGCATCGAAAATCACAGCGGAGGTGCCGCCGCTAAACGCGGGCTGCCCCGTGGACATCTCGTACAGCACTGCGCCGAGGCTGAAAAGATCCGTCCGCGCATCCAGCTCTTCACCGCGCGCCTGCTCGGGGGACATGTATGCAATCGTGCCAATCGCCGAGCCGGGGCTCGTTACGAACACATTGTCCGTAGTAGCGGCCGTCACGGAATTTCCGCCGCCCACAGCTTCCGCCACGCGCCGTGAAGCGCCTTGCTTCGCCAAGCCAAAATCGAGCACTTTGGCCTGCCCGCGCGTGGTTATGAAAATGTTCGCCGGCTTGATGTCGCGATGAATGATCCCGCGCGTGTGCGCCGCGTCGAGCGCGTCCGCAATCTGCGCGCCGTAGTCCAGCAGGGAATCGGTGGCCAGCGGCCGCCCCCCGATCCGTTCGCGGAGCGTCTGCCCCTCCATCACTTCCATCACCAGGTAGGGTCGGCCGTTGTACTCGCCCGTATCGTGAATCGTGCAGATGTTCGGGTGATTGAAGGAGGAAGCGGCGCGAACTTCGCGCTGGAAGCGTTCGAGTGAGATGGGATCGCGCGCCAGCTCTTCAGAGAGGAATTTCAGCGCGACTTGGCGGCCCAGTCGCGTATCTTCGGCGCGAAACACCTGCCCCATCCCGCCCGCGCCGAGGGGTTCAATGATTCGGTAATGTGAAATTATTTCGCCTATCATGCCCAGAATGAAGGTTCATCGTAGCCAAGTCATCACACACACGCAACGGCGATTCCGCGGACTGTTCGCAACGCATCACAAAGCCTACGTTCGGCGATTTGAACCGAGCGAAATCCGGCACGAGGAAACTTGCCGCACGACCCATGCGTAGAACACAGTGTGCGGCGCGCTTTGCACCAAAACCAGCAAGCGGCTACAATAGAGATTGTTGGAATTCTGCGTCGTGTGCGCAGCCACCTGCCATACAGCACTGTTCCACCACATTCGTTCTGGGGGATCCCTTTCGCCGCACCGGCCCGCCTGTGGGCCAGTACGCGCCTAAAGCAACGTTATGGACGTTGAAAAGCTCATAAACAGTGTCGTCGCGCGCTTCATCGGTACCAAGCACGAACGCGACATCAAGGCCATGCAGCCGATCGTTGCCGCTATCGCCGAGCTCGAGCCGGAGATGAAGCAACTCAGCGACGCGCAGATCACCGCGAAGACCGCCGAGCTGAAGCAGCAGGTGCAGGAACGCGTCGCGACGCTCGATCCCACCGATCCCAATTACAAAGTTCTCTTGAAGGAAGCCGTCGAGCCGGCACTGATTCCCGCCTTTGCGCTGGTGCGCGAAGCGGGCCGCCGCACTCTCGGTATGCGCCACTTTGACGTGCAAATGATCGGCGGTATCACCCTTCACCAGGGCAAGATCGCCGAAATGAAGACGGGTGAAGGCAAGACGCTCGTCGCCACGCTGCCCGCGTATTTGAACTCGCTCACCGGCTTGGGCGTTCACATCGTCACCGTCAACGACTACCTCGCCCGCCGCGACGCTGAATGGATGGGCCCGATCTACAAGATGCTCGGCCTTTCGGTCGGCGTGATCGTTCACGACCTGGACGACGCACAACGCCGCGCCGCCTATGCTGCGGATATCACCTTCGGCACCAACAACGAATTCGGCTTCGACTATCTGCGCGACAACATGAAGTACGAGCTGGCCCAGTGCGTCCAGCGCGGCCACCACTTCGCCATCGTGGACGAAGTGGACTCGATACTGATCGACGAAGCGCGCACCCCGTTGATCATTTCCGGGCCGGCCGAGGAATCCACCGACAAGTACGTCCGCATCGACAAAGTGATGCCCAAGCTGATCCAGGACATCGACTACACGCTCGATGAAAAGCACAAAACCTCGACGCTCACTGAAGAAGGAATCTCCAAGACCGAAAAGCTGCTCGGCATCAACAATTTGTTTGATCCGGGCAACATGGACATCTTCCACCATGTCCACCAGGCGCTGCGCGCGCATGCGCTTTTCCAGAAGGACGTCGATTACGTCGTGAAAGACGGGGAAGTGGTGATCGTCGATGAATTCACCGGCCGACAGATGCCGGGCCGCCGCTGGTCGGACGGCTTGCATCAGGCCGTGGAAGCCAAAGAAGGCGTGAAGATCGAGCGCGAGAACCAGACGCTCGCGACCATCACTTTCCAAAATTATTTCCGCATGTACAAGAAGCTCTCCGGCATGACCGGTACGGCGGAAACCGAAGCGCCCGAATTCGACAAGATCTACAAACTCGAAGTCGTCGCGATTCCCACGAACCGCACGCTGATTCGCATCGAGAATCCCGACGTTGTGTACCGCACCGAAGCGGAGAAATACGAAGCCGCAGTAAACGGCATCCTGCAGGAAGACGGCACGACGCGCGTCGGCGGCGTTCGTCAATACTGGGAACAGGGCCAGCCCGTGCTCGTCGGCAGTATCTCCATCGAAAAATCGGAGAAGATCGCGGCGCACCTCAAGAAGGCGGGCATTCCGCACCAGGTGCTCAATGCTAAGCAGCACGAGCGTGAAGCGATCATCATTTCGCAAGCGGGCCGCAAGGGCGCCGTCACCGTTTCCACCAACATGGCCGGCCGCGGAACTGACATTCTGCTCGGCGGCAACCCTGAAGCGATGACGCGCGACCATTTCCTGCGCAACAAGCTCGCGCTTCCGTACGCTCCGGCGAGTTCGGTGATCAACGCGCCGCAGGGAACGGAAACCGCCGCGCAAGCCGATGCAGCCGCTGTTGCAGCGCTGGCGGGTAATTCCGCCGCCGCACCGGGTGGAAATGGACAGCCCGCGTCAGGCAACGGCAATTCCAGCGGCAACATGGTCCTCTTCCAGATCGAAGGCAAAATTTTTCAGGTGCCGCTCGAGCAGTGGAAGCCCGTGTTCGACGCATTCGCTGCGCAATGCAAGACTGAGCACGACGAAGTGGTCGCAATGGGCGGCTTGCACATCCTCGGCACCGAACGCCACGAAGCGCGGCGCATCGATAATCAGCTTCGCGGTCGCGCGGGACGCCAGGGCGATCCCGGCTCGTCGCGATTCTTCCTCTCGCTCGAAGACGACCTGCTCCGCATTTTCGGCGGCGAGCGCGTGAAGAACCTGATGTTCCGCCTCGGCATGACCGAAGGCGTCCCCATCGAATCGAAAATCATCAGCAACCGCATTGAGAACGCGCAGAAAGCAGTCGAGGCGCAGAACTTCGAAGCCCGCAAACACCTGCTCGAATACGACGACGTAATGAACAAGCAGCGCGAGACGATCTACAATCTCCGCCGCTCGTTCCTCGAAGGCCGCGATCAGAAGGAATTCGTCCTCGAGCGCGCCGACGCGATCGCCAACGAACTCGTCGATAACTACTGCCCGCGCGAGCAGCATCCCGATCAGTGGAACACCACGCAATTCTCAAATGAAGTCCTCAACCAGTTCGGCTTCGACCCCAAGGCCGTGGGCTTCGACTTCGCAAAGCTGAATCACGATCAGCTCGTCGACGAGCTGCACGACAAAGTGATTGCGCGCTACGAAGAAAAGGAAGCTCTGTTCAGCGGGCCCACGCTTCGTTGGCTCGAGCGCCACATCCTGCTCGATGTGGTCGATGGCCAGTGGAAAGATCACCTGCTCACCCTCGACCACCTGAAAGAGGGAATTGGCCTGCGCGGCTACGGCCAGAAAGATCCGCTCGTCGAATTTAAGAAGGAAGCGTTCACGCTGTTCGACGATTTGATGAACCGCATCGACACCGAAGCGGTCCGCTTCCTGTTCCTCGTGCGTCCGGCCGATCCGGCCAGCGCGCCGCCACAGCAGCGCCCCGTGCCGCCCGCGCCGTCAGCTCCCGGCGCAACGGCTACTCCTTCGAGCGCATCCTCCGCGGCCAGCGCCACAGCTTCAGCTGCTCCAGCGCAGCCGCCCTCGAACGCTACATCCACCGGCGGTCCGCGTCCTCCTGCTCTCGGCGGACTTTCGCAGTTTTCACCGGAAGAACTCGAACGTCGCCAGCGCCGCCAGCAGCAACAAATGCAATTCCAAGCCGGTGGCGGTACGCCCACCGAAGCGCCTAAGCCCGCGCGCGGCGCGGCGAAAGTCGGCCGCAACGACCTCTGCCCCTGCGGCTCTGGCAAGAAATACAAGAAGTGCCACGGCACAGACAGCTAGATTTCGACCAACGTGTATCGAGCGTGCGATTCCGGACGGTCCTTATCAGCCCGGGACGCACGCTTTTTCTTTTGAACATTTCCCGCGCCCGCTGCGTATCCTCGTGTGACACGCACCATTCCGTCTGGAGGACTTCGCCATGAAATTGCAATCCGCGCTTCTGCCCACCGTCGCAGCGCTGTCGCTCGGCGTCGCGATCGCCGCGCCACCTGTAATGCAAGCGCACGGCTGGAACGTAACCGCGCCTGAGATGAATAAGGTCACTTCCTACGTCCCCGCGCCTACGGCTCCCACTACGGTGCCCCACGCGTCATCCGTATTAGCGATTCCACACACACGCACGCCATTCAGCGAAGACGGCCACTTCGATCGCACTCTCACGGTCAGCGGCCCCGTCGATCTCGACGTGCAGACCGGCTCCGGCAATATCGTCGTGAAAACCGGCGACGCCTCGAAAGTGGAAATCCACGCGAAGATTCACGCGAACCGCGGCAGCTCCGGCGACGTCCAGAAGTACATCAGCGAGATCGAAGCCAATCCGCCCGTCGAGCAAAACGGCAACTCGATTCGCGTCGGCCACATCGACAACAACGATTGGAAGCACAACATTTCGATCAGCTACGAAATCACCACGCCGGCGCAAACCAAACTCGTCTCGCAGTCCGGCTCGGGCGATGAAACGATCGAAGGCGTCGCCGGCCCGCTCGAAGCCAATAGCGGTTCCGGTTCGCTGAAGATTTCGAACATCGGCAGCGAAGTGCACGCGCGCACAGGTTCGGGCGAGATCGACCTCTCCGGCGTGAAGGGCGGCGCGAAACTTTCCGCGGGCAGCGGCTCGATTTCCGCGAAGGGAATTGCCGGCGGGCTTGATGCGTCGAGCGGCAGCGGCAGCATCAGTCTTGAGCAGACCGCGCCTGGTAACGTTGAAATCCAAACCGGCTCGGGCAGCGTGGAAGTGACCGGAGCAAACGGCGCCGTGAAAGCGCAGACCGGCAGCGGCGGAATTTCGGTTGCAGGAAATCCTACCGGCGAGTGGACGCTACACTCCGGCTCCGGCGACGTGGAAGTCAAACTTCCGCCGCAAGCATCGTTCAATCTCGTGGCGCACACCGGCTCCGGCTCGATCGATTCCAATCGCGAGATCGCCGTGCAGGGCAAAATCAGCCCGCGCGAACTCAATGGCAAAGTCGGCGGTGGCGGACCCACCGTCGAGCTCAGCACCAGCTCTGGCTCGATCCAGATTCGCTAAACACAACGCATCATCAAAATCCTCGCCGCGTCCGGATCCGCGCAACGAAATGCGCTGCGCGAAAATCCCGGGCGCGGCGAGATTTATTTTGTCTAGTGTTGTTTTCGCACCGTTGACATTCGCTCCCGGAAAAATGTGCTACTCTCCCCCCTCTCGGGACAGGCTTAGACCGGAGTAAGACGATGAGCACCACCGCAAGACAATGCCACCGGCCCGGATGTTCCAGCGCGATCCCTCCCGCGCTCGTTTGCACGCAGCTGTGCGTGAATCATTTTCTCGATGAAGCTTCCGTGCGCGCCGAGCAAGCCTTCGCCTACTGCCAGCGCGGCGAACCGCTCCGCTCCGCCGATTTGGAGTGGCTCCTTTCCGACGCTCTCGCCACCGTCCAGCATCTCGAAGCCGGCGCCGACGAGCCGGACGCCGATCAACGCGACCGCATGCTCGAACTCGTGCTGAGCCTCGCGAATCTTCACGAATACGCCGCACACCACTCGATTCCCATCAAGCGCCCCGCGTAGCGCGTGCATTGCTCGAAACGCGCCCGACCGCCTCGTGCTTACCGCGAAACAGCAGGCCGCTCCAGCCTTGTAAACATCCGCGATTCGTTCCAAGCTGGAACTTCCTTAATCTATGGCCGACGAACCCAAGAAGCCCGACTCTTTTCGCCCACAGGACCCGCACATCCCTGGCGTTACGGACAATCCCAAGCGCGAACAGGAAGCGGAAAAGCTCCGAAAGCTCGCCGAGAAAGCGCAGCGCGGTGCATCGTCGTCTTCACCCGCCATCTCGCCCGCGCTCATCGGCATCATCGTTGGAATTATCGCGGTGGTCGGCCTCGCGTATGTTGGCGTGAAATGGTGGGAGACGCAGCGCGCGCTGAAGCAGGCGGAAAATCCGCCGGTCGCCGCCGGCACAACGGATTTGCCGCCGACAAACACCACTGTGGCCGACTTGCCGTTTGGACCCGGCCCCGTCGCCACCACCGCTGAACTCTCGAAGGAGTGGTCGTCGAAGCGCTTCATCTTTCGCGCGCCGCAGACCGCCGATAACATCCCTGCCGTCGTGATCAAGCTTCCGAATAATGTTTATTGGGGCGTTTCGCTGCGCGAGCCGTTTGGCACCTGCGAAATGGAATACGTCACCGACACCGAAAAAATCAGCGCCGTGTACCGCTTCCAGGCCGAACATCCGATGATCGGAGATCCGTGCACCAAAGCCGTTTTCGATTTGTTGAAGTACGGACCCGCTCCCGGCGGAGTCGTCCGCGGCGAAACCGTCAGCGGCCAGGCCGTCCGCCCTCCAATCGCGATTCAAATGGTCGTGAAAGGCAAAGACGTGGTCGCCGTGAAAATCGAAGAGTAGAAAGTTTTCCAGCGTGTCACGTCAACTCGCAACCGGTTTCGCTAAAGCCTCACTCGCGCAGCGCTTCACCTCGTCACCCATTCTCCCCGATAGCACCATCGCCACCATCTTCTGATCCGCCGCAAAACTCCAGAGCGGATGCCCAAATGTCGCCGGCGTATTGTGCTCCACGAAAAAATGCGAGAACCACGCCAGCGCGTACGGCACCGCGAGCGCCGCAAGAATGAACCATGGCCGCCGGAACACGATCGCCAGCACGAGGATCATCCACCCCGTTAGCGTGCCGATCGTGTGAATCGCGCGCGTCATCGGATCGCGATGCGCCAGCACGTAGAAGCTCCAGAATTCGCGGAACGTCTTAGGCGTCTCCATGCCGCGGAGTGTAGCGCCGCCCCTGCGCTCCCTTCAAACACAAAAAAGCGGGCCCGCATCGCTGGGATGCAAGCCCGCCGTTTTGTTTGTTTGGCCGTTGTCTCGAGTTATAAATCGTATGAAAAATTAATTCGAAGAAGCGGTGAGCCCCTCCACCGACCGCGCCACCATCACCGGCGATCCCGTCGCAGGATCTTCCAAAATGAATCCCACCACGCGAATCGAAATCGGTGACGCGCCGCTGAGCGCCGAAAGCCCGCTCAGGTTAATGAAGTTCGTATCGTTGGTCGTCAGCACAGGAAGCGGTTGCGGCAACAGCACGCCCGCGGTCCAATCGTCGGTCAGCGAGAACGAACCCGCGTTGCCATTCTGAATCACCGTGCTGCCGGGAACCCACGTGCCGGCCTGCCCTTGCCGCTGAAGCACGACGCGCTTCACCGCCAGCTGACTTTCGCCGTTCGTCGTGGTCAGCGATCCGGAAATTCCGACGCGCTGTCCCGCCGCGAGCGCCGAGTTGTTGAAGAGCAGGGTGGTGAGCGGCAGGTTGATATGTTCGATGTGATAGTTCTCGCTGCCGTTCAGGCTGAGCGTTTCGATCTGCCCGTCGCTGATGCCATTGATCGCGGGCAATTCGTCTCGCACGTAAAGGTCGGCCGCCGTGGCGCCGCCCGACGGTGGGCGAACGCTCGTCAGCAAGCCATCCAGGTAAAACTTGTTCATCGACACCACGTCGATCTCCGACGCGTCGATGTTGTGCGTCACCGGATCGATCGTGCCCGAGACTGCAACGATCGTGTCCGTCGTGAATGTGTTCATCGCGATCGTCGGATCGTCGAGCACCGTGCTGTCGCTCGTCGTCACCGTCCACTGCCGCCCGTGCGGCCCCTGAATGTTGAACGTGTTCGCGCCCGTTACGCCGATCACGCCGCCCATGAATTCGTCGATGGGGATTTCGTCGGTGAGCGCGTTTTTGAGCGCCACTTCAAACACCGGATTCACCGCGCCTGTGATCTGCCCGTTCGCATCCGTTGCAAGCGATTGCCGCAGATCGAATTCCATGCGCAGGCCGAATAGATCGGAACTCGTGACGCTCACCGGCTGATTGAAATTCACCGTTACGCTGTTTGTCGAAAGCGTGCCGTCGATCGTGCTCACCGCCGGCGGATTCACCGTCGTGTCGATGTAACCGATCACGGGCGCGGAGATCGTGATTGTCGCGGAGGAATAGGTGCCCGTCGGAACCGACGTCAGATCGAGAAGCTGGTGCAAACCGCTCAGTTTTGCAAAATCCACTACGGCCGGCTGCGTCAGCACGCTCACGTTCGTCGTGCCGTTGTTGAGCGTGATGCCGGTCACTGTAACTTCGCACGAAACCACGCTGGGAAGCGGCGCGTCCGTGCCGATGCTGTACACCGAAGCTTGCTCCTGCGTTGGCGGCGTGGACGATCCGCCTCCACCGCCGCTGCAACTGGATAGTCCTACTGCTGATAAGATTGCGATGAACACACCCGTAGCTTTCGAGTAACGCATTGCGTTTCTCCTTATGATGACGGACCGGTATGAAATGCCGGACTTCTAGGCCCCGAAATACCTGCGTGTGGAACCCACCGCGTGTGGAATAGTTTCGATAAATTTCGCGGAATCTGAATCGCTACCCGGCCGCTCGGTATCACGCGCGTGCAACAATTTGTTCGCTTTTGCATCGCCTTCGCGCCGAATTGGCTCTTGGCCCGCACGAGCCCTCCTTGCTGCGCTTCCACCGGCGGTTTATCATTGTGGATTCAATCTTTCATCGCTGACGCGACTGAAGAGCTTCGCACTCAAAAGGGAACTGATGCCTCCGGGACACGCACACGGAACACCGAACGCGCCAACGCTGGAAAAAAAGCCGCCCATCGCAGGCGTGAAAAATCTCGTCGCTGTCGCCAGCGGAAAGGGCGGCGTGGGTAAGACCACCGTCGCCGTGAACGTCGCGCTCGCCTTGAAATCGATGGGCTACTCCGTCGGCCTGATGGATGCGGACGTGTACGGCCCCAACGTGCCTGTGATGCTCGGCACAAACGAGCAGCCGCAAGCCGTGAACGACAAGACCATCATCCCCATCACCACGCACGGCCTGAAAATGATCTCGATGGGCCTGCTCAACCCCGGCGACCGGCCGCTCGTGTGGCGCGGCCCGATGCTGCACAGCGTGATTCAGCAATTTCTGCGCAGCGTGCAGTGGGGCGAGCTGGATTATCTGCTCGTCGATTTGCCGCCGGGCACGGGTGACGTGCAGCTTTCGCTGATTCAGAGCGTCGCGGTCACCGGCGCCGTCGTCGTCACCACGCCGTCGATCGTCGCGCTTGCCGACGTCCGCAAAGCCGTCGAAATGTTCCGCCAGGTCAACGTCGAAATTCTCGGCGTCGTCGAAAACATGAGCTACTTCGCGTGCCCGCACTGCAATGGCCGCATCGACGTCTTCGGCCACGGCGAAGGCCAGCACATGGCCGAATCGTTTCGCGTCCCATTTCTTGGGGAGATTGAGATCGACCCGCAGATTCGCATCGGCGGAGACACGGGGAAGCCCGTTGCGTCGCTGGGCGAAGACGCGCCGGGTGGCAAGAGCATTTTCAACGTTGCGCGCCGGCTCGTTGAACGGCTCGATCAGGTGAACGCGGCAGCCGCTGGACCTGTGGTTCAGATCCTTTAGTTCGAGAACGAGGGAAATTTGATTCGACCCTACCGCGGACGCATGCCCCAGATCGCCGCCACCGCCTACGTGGATCCGGCGGCCGTGATCATCGGTGACGTGGTGCTCGGCGAGCACTCGAGCGTGTGGCCCTGCGCCGTGATTCGCGGCGACGTGCATTACATCCGCATCGGCGCGCGCTCCAATGTGCAGGATAATTCCGTGCTGCACGTGATGCGCGATACGAACCCGCTCGTGCTCGGCGACAACGTCACCGTCGGCCACAGCGTCACGCTGCACGGCTGCACCATCGAATCGCGCTGCCTGATCGGAATGGGTAGCATCATTTTGAATGGTGTTGTGATCGGCACCGGCTCGATCGTCGCCGCGGGCACATTGATTCCGGAGCGCACCGTGATCCCTCCGGGCAGCCTCGTGATGGGCTCGCCCGGCAAGGTCCGCCGCCCACTCACCGACGAGGACCAAGCCTCCATCGACCGCTACGCGCAAAATTATTTCGAGTACAAAGAAATCTACAGGGCCGAGCCGACTGCGTAATGAACGAGAAGAAACAATTTCGAGCCATTAAAGGGACGCGTGACATCACGCCGCCAGATTCAGCGCTTTGGAACTGGTTTGAGCGCACCGCGCGCGACACTTTTGAAAGCTTCAATTTCCGCGAAATTCGTCTGCCAATCTTCGAGGAGACGTCGCTCTTCGCTCGCTCCGTCGGCGGCGAGACCGACATCGTCTCGAAGGAGATGTACACCTTCGCCGATCGGTCGAGTTCGGCCACGCCTGAGGGCGCGCCCGCCGATCCCGGCGATTTGATTTCGCTCCGTCCCGAAGCCACAGCCAGCACGATGCGCGCCTACATCGAGCACGGCATGCACGCGCTGCCCGGCAACGTGAAGCTCTACTACATCGGCCCGATGTTCCGCCGCGAACGCCCGCAGAAGGGCCGCTACCGCCAGTTCTACCAGATCGGCGCCGAAGTCCTCGGCTCGTCCGACGCGCCCGCCATCGACGCCGAAGTGATCGAGATGCTGATGCTGTTTTTCCAGCGCGTCGGCCTTACGCGCACCACGCTGTACATCAATTCGATTGGCGACAAGAATTGCCGCCCCGCCTACGTCGAACTGCTGCGCGCGGAACTCCAAAAAGTAAAAGAACAGCTGGGAGCAGACAGCCAGCGCCGCATCGATACGAATCCGCTTCGCGTACTCGATTCCAAAGTTCCGCACGAACAGGAAATCATCGCGAAACTCCCGCGCATCGCCGACCACCTGTGCGACGCGTGCAAAGAAAACTACGCCGGCCTCAAGAGGGAACTCGCACTCCGCGGAATCACCTACGAAGAAAACTGGCGCCTCGTCCGCGGTCTCGACTACTACACGCGCACCACGTTCGAAGTGATCGCCGAAGGCCTCGGCTCGCAGAATGCCGTCTGCGGTGGCGGCCGCTACGACGGCCTTGTGGAATTGCTCGGCGGCCAGCCCACAAAAGGCATCGGCTTTGCCATCGGCAGCGACCGCTCGATTCTTTCCATCCAGGAATCGGGAAACTTGCCGCAGCTGCCCGGCCTCGACGTCTTCGTCGCGTGGATGGGCATGGACACGTACCCGACGGCCGTGAAAATCGCCCGCAGCCTCCGCGATGCAGGCTTCGACGTTGAGCTGCCCGCCGAAGAAATGAAATTCAAGAAGTTGCTCAACCTGGCGGACCGCCTCGGCGCCCGCTACGCCCTGATCATCGGCAGTGACGAAGTAGCGTCAGGGACGTTTACATTGAAACGGCTCTCGGATGCGGACCAAAAGAAGCTGAACGAAGCGAATTTGCTGGAAACTTTGCGAAGTGAAAGACGAGGAACACGTGCTTGATACTTTGGGTGAACTAAAACGCACAAATTATTGCGGAGCTTTGCGCGCATCCGACGCGGATAAAGAAGTAGTTCTCATGGGCTGGGTCCATCGCCGCCGCGACCTCGGCCAGCTGATCTTCATCGACCTGCGCGACCGCGCGGGCATCGCGCAAATCGTGTTCAATAAAGAACTCGACGGGGAAGCGCATAAGAAAGCCGAAGAGCTGCGCTCCGAATTCGTCGTCGCTGTGAAGGGGAAAGTCACGAAGCGCCAGAAGGCCAATCCCGACCTGCCCACCGGCGAAGTGGAAGTGATGGCCTCGTCGCTCTCGATCCTCAACACGTCGAAAACGCCGCCCTTCCAGATCGAAGACGAAGTCACCGCCAGCGAAGAAACGCGCCTGCGCTACCGCTATCTCGACCTGCGCCGCCCGAAGCTCCACAGCAATATCGAGCTGCGCCACCACATCGTCCTCACGATGCGCAAGACGCTCAGCGACCTCGGCTTCTTCGAGATCGAAACGCCGCTGCTCACGCGCTCCACGCCCGAAGGCGCGCGCGACTGCCTCGTCCCCAGCCGCATCCATCACGGCCAGTTCTACGCGCTGCCGCAGTCGCCACAAATTTTCAAACAGATCCTGATGATCTCCGGCATGGACCGCTACTTCCAAATCTGCAAATGCATCCGCGACGAAGATTTCAGAGCCGACCGCCAGCTCGAATTCACGCAGCTCGACCTTGAAATGTCGTTCCCGCGTCAGGAAGATATTTTCCACATAATCGAGCAGGTCATGGTCGCAACGCTTGGCGTGATCGGCGTGAAAGCCACCGCGCCCTTCCGCCATCTTGATTACAAAGTCGCGCTCGCAAAGTACGGCTCCGACAAACCCGACCTGCGCTTCGGCATGGAACTGCACAACGTCACGCCGCACTTCGAGCCCGCGCGCGAGACCTTCAAATTTGAAGGTAACATCCAGGCCGTCGTCGCGCCCGGTGCTGCCGCGTGGTCGCGCAAGCAGATCGACGAACTCGTCGAAGCAGGGAAGGCCGCCGGAGCGAAGGGCGTTTACACCGTGAAAGTCACCGCCGAAGGCATCACCTCGGCGCTCGAAAAAAATCTCGGCGCAGACGGGCTCAAAAAACTCGTCGAAGCGCTCGGCGCGAAACCTGGCGATCTGATCGTCGCCGCATCATCGAAGGACCAGATTCCTCACACTGATACCTCGCTCAACGTCGGCGGCGCGCTTCGCCTTTACCTCGGCGACAAACTCAACCTCATCGACCGCTCCAAGTGGGAGTTCGCGTGGATCACCGGCTTCGCGCTGTTTGAATGGAGCGAGCGCGATAAACGCTGGGTCAGCGCGCAGCACCCGTTCACCGGAATCTACGAGGAAGACATCGAGAAACTCGAAACCGCGCCGTGGGAGTGCCGCTCGAAGGGCTACGACCTCGTGCTCAACGGCAACGAACTCGGCTCCGGCTCGATTCGAATTCACCGGCAAGACGTGCAGGCGCGCATGTTCAAAGCGCTCGGTCTCTCGGACGAAACGGCTCGCCACCGCTTCGGCTTTTTCCTGGACGCGCTTACCTACGGTACGCCTCCGCACGGCGGCATCGCGCTCGGCATCGACCGCATCGCCATGCTGCTCGCCGGCGAAAAATCGCTGCGCGACGTGATCGCGTTCCCGAAAACCACCAAGGCCCAGGACCTGATGTCCGAAGCACCCTCGAGCGTCGATCCCGACCAGCTCGACGAACTCGGCATTCAGATCAAGCCGGAAGTGAAGTAACCTGTCGCGCGTGTTTCGATGTGAAACGCGGCCGCGAGCGCCGAAAGTGTTTCAGAACGAGATGGCGCGCGACTTGCACTTGTTTTTACGGGCCTAACGATGAGCCGCATACGCATTCTTCCGGAAAACGTCGCCAATAAAATCGCCGCCGGCGAAGTTGTCGAACGCCCCGCGTCGGTCGTAAAGGAGCTCCTCGAAAACGCGCTCGACGCCGGCGCGAAATCGATCCGCATCGAAGTTGAATCCGGCGGCAAGCGCCTGATCCGCATCACCGACGACGGCTGTGGCATGAACCCGGACGATTCGCTGCTCGCCTTCGAGCGCCACGCCACCTCGAAAATCCGCGGCGCGGAAGACCTGCTCTCGATCGCCACGCTCGGCTTCCGCGGTGAAGCGCTTCCGACGATCGCCGCCGTCTCGCGTCTCGTGCTTGAAACGCGCGCCACCGAAGAAGACGCCGGGACGCGCGTCGAATTCGCCGGAGGCAAGCTCGTCAGCGTGAAGCCCGCCGGCGCGCCTTCCGGCACCTCCATCACCGTCAGCGATATTTTTTACGCCGTCCCCGCGCGCCGCAAATTCCTGAAGTCCGAAACCACCGAACTCGGCCACATCGCCTCGCTCGTCACGCACTACGCGCTCGCGCATCCCGAAGTTCACTTCGTCTTGAAAACTCCCACACAAGACATTCTCGACTGCGCTCCCGTCGAACGTCTCGCCGATCGCGTTTATCAAATCTTCGGCCGCCAGGCGCTCGAAGAACTCACCGAAATTCCGTTCACCGAAGCGCCCGTCCGTAGCGCGATCACCGAGCCGCCGCTGGAAGCAACCGAACAAGCCGCGACCATAAAAGTGAGCGGCTTCACCGCGCGTCCCGAAGTGCAGCGCTCGAATCGCAACGGCATCTACATTTTCGTCAATCGCCGCCTCGTGCGCGATCGTCTCCTCCTCCATGCCATCGGTGAGGCGTATCGCAATATCGTGCCGCCGGGGGTTTTTCCGGTCACGCTGCTGTTTCTCGAGATGCCGTATGAAGAAGTCGATGTGAACGTGCATCCCGCGAAAATCGAAGTCCGCTTCCGCCACCCGCAGTTCATTCACGATTTCACGCGCGATGCGATTCGCCACGCGCTGTCGCTTGCGCGTTCCGTCCCGGGCTTTCAGCCCGCGCCGGGAGTCACAGCCGCCGCAGCTGCAGCCGGACACGCCGCGTACAACGGCGGCTACGGTTCCACCTTCGCTTCGGCCGAAGCGCGCGCCGTGATTCCGGATTCGAACGCCTCCGCCGCGGGCGCAGCCACCGCCGGCCCGCCGCGCGCCGTGATTCCCACTTCACTCGGCTACACGCCCGGCGCCGCCGAAGCTTTCGAGCTTTCCGGCACGCCCGACCGCCCGATTCCGCAGCGCCTCCAATTTGAAAGCGAAAGCGCGATCGCGCTCGATAATCCCGCGACGGCGCAATCGACGCACATCGTCCCGCCGATCGTGGATGCCACCGCAACCGCAGCCGCGAATTCCCCCGGCGCGCTACCCACCATCGAACAGATCGCCGACTTGAAGCCCCTCGGCCAGGTCAGCGCCAGCTTCATCGTCGCCGTCAATGGCGAAGGCCTCTGGATCATCGACCAGCACGTCGCGCACGAGCGCATCCTTTTCGAGCAGCATCTCCGCGCGCGCCGCGAAGGAGAACTCGGCGGCCAGCGCCTGCTTGCGCCGATCGTCGTCGAGCTGAGCCCACGGCAAATCGTCATCTTCGAGCAGATCGCGGAAGAACTCGGCGCGAACGGCTTTGAAGCCGAGCTGATGGGCGCGCGCAGCGTCGCCATTCACGCCGCGCCCGCCGGCGTCACCAGCGGCGATGCAGAACGCCTGCTCTTTGAAATTCTCGACGGCATCGCGCGCGAAAATCAGGCCATCTCGATCGATTCGCTCCAGGCGAAAATCGCCGCCTCCACCTCGTGCCACGCCGCCATCAAAGTGAATACGCCGCTCGACTCCACAAAAATGGAGTGGCTCCTCGGCGAACTCGCGAAAACCGAATACCCGATGAGCTGCCCGCACGGCCGCCCCGTCGTGCTGCGCTATTCCGTCCGAGAAATCGAGCGCGCCTTCAAACGGATTTGACCAGCATGAAGCAGTGGATCATCGCAATCGACGGTCCCGTCGGCTCGGGGAAGAGCACGCTCGCCCGCCGCGTCGCCGAATTGATGGGCTACATCTACATCGACACTGGCGCGATGTACCGCGCGCTAGCGCTCAAAGCGCTCAACCGCGGCCTCTCGCTCGATGCCGACGCCGAACTCGAATCGCTCGCGCAGGCGACGCGGATCGACCTCCAAGCCAACTCCGATGCCGGTGCCGGCACGCAGCGCATCCTACTGGACGGCGAAGACGTCACAACCGCCATCCGCACGCCCGAAGTTTCGCAAGCCGCCTCGAAAGTCGCGGTCAACGCCGGGGTCCGCCACGTTCTCGTTGCCGAGCAGCGCCGCGCCGGCATCGCGGGCGGAGTCGTGATGGAGGGCCGAGACATCGGCAGCGTCGTCTTTCCCGAAGCCGAGCTGAAAATCTTCCTTACCGCCTCTCCCGAAATTCGCGCCCAGCGCCGCTGGCGCGAGCACCAGCAAAAAGGCGATCAGATCGATCTTCAGCGCACGCTCGAAGAAATCCGCGAACGCGACAAGCGCGACGTCGGCCGCGCCACCTCGCCCCTCGTCCGCGCCGCCGACGCCGTCTTCGTCGATTCCACTGCCATGGAACCCGAAGAAGTTGCGAAGCTCGTCGTCATGCTCGCCAACGACGGCCTCGCCCGCCGCGCCACGAAATAGCCCGCTCGCCGGTCAATTTCGCGTAGACTGTCTTCGTGTCAAGCGCGCGGCGGCGCTTTCGAGGTCAAGCTATGCTGCGTCGCGCGTTTCTACGCTCGCTTCTCCTTTGCGCTGCTTTGTGGCACTTCCTGCCGGGTACGTTTTACTCTCAAGAAACCGCGGAAATCTCCCGGAGCTACCCGCTCCCGTGCCAGCCCGATTCCATCGCCGCGTCAGCCGACGGCAGCACAGTCTGGATCGCGTGTGAAGAAAAAGGGAACGGTTCGCTCAAATCAGACTGGGTGTACAGAAACTGAGTGTACGCCCTCGATGTCACATCGGGCCGCATTCAGAAAATCTCCACGGGCCACGGTTTCGTCAACTTTCTGCCGTCTCCGCACGGAGTGGACGCCGTGATGACGCGGCTGGGAGAAATGCACTCCAAGCACGCGTTGCTTCTCAGCGGTGCGAAGATCGTGAAGGAGCTTCCGATCGATTGGCCTATCGCGTGGAACTCCGAGGGAACGAAACTCTATTTCGAAGCCGGCTCCACGTCGCAAGGGGAAGCTTGGGATATTTTGGGAATTCTGCATCTGAACGGCATGTCGATCGAGAAAGTCCAGCTTACGTCAGCCGCGGAAGGCATCGAAGTGTGTGCCGCGACCGGTGAAATCTATCAGGGCGACCCCGAACTGGATCGAGAAGGGAATTTGAGTTTCGAGGTCCGGGTATACGACTCGAACGGGAAATTCCTTCGCAAGCCGGCCGGCATTCCGTCAGGCCGTTTTTCGGCGAACTGCCGTTACATGGCCACAGACGATTCCTTTCACGGCCCAGTCCCGTGGGAAATCTTCGACGTCGCCGCAGGAAAACGGCTCGAGCTATTCCCGGATCCCGATCATTCCGGCAGCTCGTGGCAACGCTTCGTCGCATGGAACCCGCGCACCGAAAATCTCTGCTTGCGGATTCTGGAGACGCCGGTGAAAGACAGCGCCACGGAGACGAATACCGTACTGCAAATCGCAGACGCGGCGACGGGGAAGCTCGTCGCTTCTCGCGCGGACTTCGGCGACGTGGTTACCTGGTCGAGCGATGGTGAGAGCGTCCTCGTCGCGAAAGACTCCAAATTGACGATCGTGCCGCTGAGCGCCCTTCGCTGAGCGTGCCAACCAAAACAAAAGCGCGCATAGCCCGCGAAGGCCGTGCGCGTTTTTTTGAATTGCAGGTTCTGTAGCGTACCGGTTTACGACGGGCTGGACATCGACGCCAGGAATTCAGCGTTGCTCTTGTTCTTGGTGAGGCGGCCAAGCAGCAGTTCCATCGCTTCCACGGTCGAAAGCGGGCTCAGCACCTTGCGCAGCACCCAGATGCGGTTCAGCTCGTCGGGCGGCAGCAGCAGTTCATCTTTACGCGTACCCGAGCGGTTGATATCGATCGTCGGGAACACGCGCTTGTCTACCAGCCTGCGGTCCAGGTTGATTTCCATGTTGCCGGTGCCCTTGAACTCTTCGAAAATCACGTCGTCCATGCGGCTGCCGGTGTCGATCAAGGCGGTGGCCATGATGGTGAGCGACCCGCCTTCTTCGACGTTACGTGCCGCGGCAAAGAACCGGCGCGGACGCTGTAGCGCATTCGCATCGATACCGCCTGACAGCACTTTACCCGAAGGCGGCGTCACCGCGTTATAGGCGCGGCCAAGGCGCGTCAGCGAGTCGAGCAGGATCACCACGTCGCGCTTGTGCTCCACCAGGCGCTTGGCCTTTTCGAGAACCATTTCCGCCACTTGAATGTGGCGCTGGGGCGGCTCGTCAAACGTCGAGCTGATCACTTCGCCTTTCACCGTGCGCTGCATGTCGGTGACTTCTTCCGGCCGCTCGTCGATCAGCAGCACGATCAGCGCGACTTCCGGATGGTTCGTCGTGATCGAGTTCGCGATCGACTGCAGCATCATCGTCTTACCGGTGCGAGGCGGCGCGACGATCAGTCCGCGTTGTCCCTTGCCGATCGGGCAGAGCATGTCCAGCACGCGGCCCGTGAGATTTTCTTTCGTGGTTTCGAGGCGAATGCGGTCCTGCGGATACAGTGGCGTCAGGTTGTCAAAGAATATCTTCGACCGCGCGACCTCCGGATCCTCGAAATTCACCGCTTCCACTTTGATCAGTGCGAAGTAGCGCTCGCCGTCCTTCGGCGGGCGCACTTGTCCGGAGACGGTGTCGCCGGTGCGCAGATCGAACTTGCGGATTTGTGACGGCGAGACGTAGATATCGTCCGGGCCGGGAAGGTAGTTGTACTCGGGCGCGCGGAGGAATCCGAATCCGTCCGGCAGGCATTCGAGGACGCCTTCGGAAAAGATCAGCCCGCTCTTCTCGGTCTGCGCGCGGAGGATCTGGAAGATCAACTCCTGCTTGCGCATGCCGGAAGCGCCGGGAATGTTCAATTCCTTGGCGATCTTGGCGAGATCGGTGATGTTTTTGTCTTTCAGTTCCGCGAGGGAAATACTGACGGTGCTCATTGCTTCTTGTTCCTCTTCTTTTTTCTTCATTGTGCTTTCTGTGGTTTCCGATTGGACTACGGGCGGGTGGAAGGCAGGTACCAGCCAATCTGTCCAGACTTTAGAGACTTACAAACGGGATATGTTCAGACTTTCTGAAACCTCTGGCGGACCTGGCCCGCTGTGCGCAGATTTGGAAGGACCAGAGGGTTTCAATTCGTTAATTCGTTATCCTGCGCCACGTCCGAGCCGAACTTCGTTTCCACGCCGCCCACCGGGGGAATAACGGGGGAGGGCAGAGGATGCTCGAGCGCGAGCTGCAGAACTTCGTCCATCGACTCGACGAAATGGATGGACATCTGCGACCGAATTTCCATTGGGATATCGGCGAGATCTTTTTCATTATCTTTCGGCAGGATCACGGTGTGCAATCCCAGGCGGTGTGCTGCCAAAAGCTTTTCCTTCACGCCGCCGATCGGCAGCACTTTGCCGCGGAGCGTGATTTCACCGGTCATTGCGATGTCGCAGCGAACGGGAATCTGTGTGAGCGCGCTCACGATCGAGGTGCAGATCGTGATGCCGGCCGAAGGTCCGTCCTTGGGGATCGCGCCTTCGGGCACGTGCATGTGAATGTCGAGATGGCGGTAGAAATCCTTGGGCAGGCCCAGCGACTGGCTGCGCGAGCGGATGTAGCTCATCGCGGCCTGTGCGGACTCCTGCATCACGTCGCCGAGCTTTCCGGTGAGCGTCAGGCGGCCTTTGCCTTCCATCAGCATCGCTTCGGTCGAAAGCACTTCGCCACCGACTTCGGTCCAAGCGAGGCCCGTGGTGAGGCCGATTTCGTTCTTCTTCTCGGCCGAAAAGTCGCGGTACTTCAGGATGCCCAGGAACTCGTTCAAGTTCGCAGGGGTCACTTCGACTTTTACGTCTTTGCCTTCGGTGACGACTTTGCGCGCGACCTTGCGCGAGATGTTCGCGAGTTCGCGGTTCAGGCTGCGAACGCCCGCTTCGCGCGTGTAGTGGCGGATCGTGCTGCTCACCGCTTCCGGCGTGAAGATGATCTGGTCTTTGGTCAGGCCCGTCGCTTCGATTTGCTTCGGGATCAGGTATTTCGTCGCGATTTGGTGCTTCTCGTGTTCGGTGTAGCCCGCGATGCGCAGCACTTCCATGCGGTCCTGCAGCGGCTGCGGGATCGTGTGCAGCACGTTCGCGGTGCAGATGAACATCACCTTCGAAAGATCGTATTCGACGTCGAGATAGTGATCCGTGAAGGCGTGGTTCAATTCCGGATCGAGCACTTCCATCAGCGCCGCAGATGGGTCTCCCCGGAAATCCATCGACATCTTGTCCACTTCGTCCAGCACGAACACCGGGTTCGTGGTGCCGGCCTTCCGCATCATCTGGATGATCTGGCCGGGCAGGGCACCGATGTAAGTGCGCCGGTGGCCGCGAATTTCAGCTTCGTCGCGCACGCCGCCGAGTGACACGCGCACGAACTTGCGTCCCGTGGCGCGCCCGATCGACATCGCCAGCGACGTCTTACCCACGCCTGGAGGCCCAAGGAAGCAGAGGATCGAGCCTTTCGGGTTTTTTACCAGCTGCCGCACAGACAAGTATTCGAGGATGCGGTCCTTGACCTTCTCAAGACCGTAGTGATCTTCGGAAAGAATCGTCTCGGCGCGCTTGATGTCCCGAATTTCCTTCGATTTTTTCTTCCAGGGTACAGCCAGCAGCCAGTCGAGGTAGTTGCGCGATACCGTCGATTCGGCGGACATCGGCGGCATCATCTCGAGCCGCTTCAGCTCCTGCATGGCCTTTTCCTGCGGACCTTCGGGCATGCCGGAGATTTCGATCTTCTTTTTCAGCTGCTCGATCTCGTTCGCTTCGCCGCGGCCCAGTTCCTTCTGAATCGCCTTCAGCTTTTCGTTGAGGTAGTACTCTTTCTGCGCGCGTTCCATCTGGCGCTTCACGCGCGTGTTGATCGAGCGATCGACGTTCAACTTTTCGATTTCGACTTCGAGAATGTCCGCGATGCGGTTCAAGCGCTCGAGCGGTTCGAAGAGCTCCAGCAGCTCCTGCTTTTCCTCGACGGGAATCTGCAGGTTCGCCGAAATCGCATCCGAAAGCTTGCCCGGATCCTCGACGCGCACGGCCGCAATCATCGTGTCGTAGTTCAGGCTCTGCGAAAGCTTCACGTACTGCTCGAAAAGCCCGGTCACGCGCTCCGAGGCCTGCTGCAGCTGCGGCGACGGTTCCGACTTCGAAGTCACCACGCGGATCGACGCGCGAAAGAAGCCTTCGTCGTTCGTGATCTGGACGATTTTCGCGCGTTCCGAGCCTTCCACCAGGACCTTGATGTTGCCGTCCGGCAGCTTCACGCTCTGCACGATATTCGCCAGCGTTCCGACCTGATAAATCTCTTCCGGCTTCGGATCGTCCACCGAAGCGTCATGCTGCGTCACAAGAAAAATCTTCTTGTCGCCGGCCAGAGCGTCTTCCAGCGCGCGCACCGATGCTTCTCTTCCCACGATGAACGGGTGCATCATCTCCGGAAAGATGACCATGTCCCGCACCGGCATCATCGGCACATGTTTTACGTCGGATTTTTCCCGATTGAACATTTAAAGTATTCGGTCTCCCAGGGATCCCAGCTACAACTACGCCTGCAAAATTCGATTCGACTAGCCCGCTTTTTCCAGCAGGCTCCAATTAATCTCGCGTCCCTTCACCATGTCCGCCGTCACCACAAAGTCGCGAAGTTTCCGCTGCGCGGGCAGGTGATACATCATCTCCAGCATCAGGTCTTCCAGAATCATGCGAAGGCCGCGCGCGCCCACTTTCCGCTGCAGCGCGAGTTCGGCCACCGTCTCGAGAGCGTCGTCGGTAAACCGCAGCCGCACATTCTCGAATTCAAAGAGCCTCTGATACTGACGGATCAAAGCGTTCTTCGGTTCTGTCAAAATTCGCACCAGAGCCGATTTATCGAGATCGCCCAGCACTCCCAGCACTGGCAAGCGCCCCACAAACTCCGGAATCAAGCCGTAGCGGATCAAATCGGTCGGCTGCGCCTGTTCCAGCATTTCGATGTTGCGGCGATTCACCGGCGTCGGCATCGCATCGGCATTGAAGCCCAGCGACTTCGTGCCCACGCGGCGCTCCACAATCTTCTCGAGCCCTACGAACGCTCCTCCACAGATAAAGAGGATGTTCGTCGTATCCACAGGCGTGAATTCCTGGTGCGGGTGCTTGCGGCCGCCCTGCGGAGGCACATTCGCCACCGTGCCTTCCAGAATCTTTAGCAGCGCCTGCTGCACGCCTTCGCCCGAAACGTCGCGCGTGATCGAAGGGTTCTCGTCTTTCTTCGAAATCTTGTCGATCTCGTCTATATATATGATGCCTTGCTGCGCCTTTTGGACGTCTCCGTCCGCCGCCTGCAAGAGCTTCAAAATGATGTTTTCCACGTCTTCGCCGACGTAGCCTGCTTCGGTCAGCGTCGTTGCGTCCACGATCGCAAACGGCACGTCCAGCATGCGCGACAGCGTCTGCGCCATCAGCGTCTTGCCGGTGCCCGTTGGACCGACCAACAAAATATTGCTCTTCGCCAGCTCCACATCGCCCGGCTGTTTATTCAGGAAGATCCGCTTGTAGTGGTTGTACACCGCCACAGCGAGCTTCTTCTTCGTCTTGTCCTGGCCGATGACGTAGCTATCCAAAAACGCCTTGATCTCGGGCGGGCGGGGAAGCCGGCGATTCGTCGGGCTCGACTGTTCGCGCTTCTCGTCTTCCAGAATTTGCTGGCAGACGCCCACACACTCGTTGCAGATGTACGAACGCGGGTATTCCGATGGAGAGCTAATCAGCTTCTCCACTTGCTCTTGCGTTTTATGGCAGAAGGAACAGCGCAATGGCTCTTCTGGAGTGAAACGCTTCACAGAAAACGCCCCCTTGAAATACGTACAACCACCACACCCGCGACACGGATATTAATCATTGTAGGCTGAAACGGAAGGGGAGGGCTGCAAATCATCTGTAATTGATACTAACCCTTTGGAACGCGATTACCTGTGCTTCGAGATGATCTCGTCCACAATGCCGTACGCCTTGGCCTGTTCGGCCGTCATGATGAAGTCGCGCTCCACGTCGCGCTCGATTTTTTCGAGCGACTGTCCCGTGTGTCCCGCCAGCATTTTGTTCAGCGCTTCACGCGTGCGGATAATTTCCTTCGCGTGAATGTCAATGTCTGTCGCCTGGCCGGAAAGTCCGCTCATCCACGGCTGGTGAATCAGCACGCGCGAGTTCGGCAGCGCGTAGCGTTTCTTTGGAGCGCCTGCCGCGAGCAATACCGCCGCGATCGAAGCCGACTGCCCGATGCAATACGTCACCACGTCGGGACGTACGAACTGCATCGTGTCGTAAATTGCCATGCCTGCCGAAATCGAACCGCCCGGCGAATTGATGTACATCGAAATATCTTTTTCCGGATCCTCAGACGCCAGGAAAAGCAGCTGCGCCGTCACCAGGTTCGCGACGTGATCGTCGATCGCCGTTCCCAAAAAGATGATGTGATCCTTCAGCAGCCGCGAGTAAATGTCGTAGGCGCGCTCGCCGCGGTTGGTTTGCTCCACCACCATCGGAACCAGAGTCGTCGCGCGTAGAGTCGTATCGTTCATGTGTCTCACTAGGATTCGAATTTCGTGGTGAGGAGATTCAAACGAGAGTTACGCTTCACTTTTGATCGTTTCGATGCGGGCGTTGCTGTAGAGCCAGTCGATTGTTTTGTTATTTCTGATCTGCGATTTCATGTTATCCAGCGCTCCTTGCTTTGTCAAGCGAGCCCGCAGCGCCTGTGCCGATTCGCCACCGTGATGTTCCGCGAGATGAGCGATTTCCTTATCCAATTCCTCATCGCTGACTTCGATTTTCTCCGCCGTTCCAATCCGGTCGATCAAAAGTTCTGCTTTCACGTCGTCCACCGCGCGATCGTGCTGCCGCATCCGCATCGAAGCCCAATCCACATTCACTTGCCGCGGATCGATGCCTTGCGCCGTCAGTTGCCGCACCGTGCGCTCAAGCCGCACGTCCATCTGATGCTGCACCAGCGCCTCAGGAACGGGGAAATCGTGCGACTTCACCAGCGTCTCCAGAATCCGCTCACGCGCCTGTGATTTCTGCTGATCTTCTTTCGCCGCCTCGAGATTTTCACGCACCTTCTTCTTCATGTCGTCTAGCGTCGTCACGCCCGCCGCTTCGCCGGCCACTTCCTTCGCGAACTCGTCGTTCAATTCCGGCAGCTTCTTTTCCTTGATGCCCTGCACGTCAATCTTGAAATCGAAAGTCTTTCCCGCCAGCTTCGGGTCCGGATAATCGTCGGGGTACTTCGATTCGAACTCGCGCACATCGCCCGGATTCGTCCCGCGCAGGTTCTCCGTAAAACTCTCGAGCGTCTCTTCCGCACCGATGTGGCACATGATGTTGTCCGCTTCGATCGGCTCGCCCGCGTTCTCGCCCTTCGGCGTACCCTTCAGCTTGATCAACAGGAAATCGCCATCTTTCGCCGCGCGCCCTTCCACCGGTACAAACGTCGCCGCACGGTCGCGCATCTCTTCGATCGCTTTGTCCACCTGCGCTTCGCCCGCGTCCACCGCGTCGATCTTCACTTCAAGATTCTTGTAGTTGCCCAGCTCGAATTCCGGCAACACTTCAAACACCGCCTTGAACTTCAGCGGCTCGCCATCCTTAAATTCCACCTTTTCCACTTCCGGCCGCGTGATCGGCGTCAGCTTCTTCTCGTCCAGCGCCTTGGTCAAATACTCCGGCACGAGCGACTGCAGCACTTCGCCCTGAATGTCGTCAGCGAAACGCGCGCGGATCAGAGGAATCGGCGCTTTGCCCGGGCGGAACCCAGGGATGCGCGCCATCTTCGCGAAATCGCGCGCCACTTTGTCCGTCGCCTTCTTGGCGACGTCGGCCGGAATCTCCATCTCAATTTCACGCTTGCACGTTGCTGTTGCGGCGGCTTCAGTCATGGGAAAAGTTTGAATTCCTCGAGGGGCAGGGAATCGCCCGGAAAGTATTCTGCCTTGTGCCTGTCAGGATTTCTCAAGAAGGAGGGCAGGGAACGCAGCCGCGCAACGCGCACACTACATTCAGTTTTCTAGTATAGATTCGCTAGCACTCCGAGTCAACTTTGCCGCCCCACGTCCGACAGGGCCCAAGCCCTGTCGCCGTCTCACATGCGCCAGCGTCTTGCCGCCTCAAGTGGGTGCAGCGAAATGTAGCTTAGACTGTTGAGTCTGAGCGCGACCAACTCTCAATTGGTCGCGGGTTGAGCCATTTCAACTCCCGCATCGGATCATCAGGACCCACATATCTCTCACGACACGTACTCCGACAATTATCAAACCCGCTGCCCGATCCGTCGCACAATCAACCCGTCATTTTCCTAGCGAGGTCTCACCGTGGATCAGGTCCGCACCTTAGTTTGTCTCCCTTTCCTTCTCGTCTCACTCTTACTTCTCCAATCTTGCAGCGGCGGCGGCTCAGGCTCATCCACTCCCCCTAACGGCCCATACGCCGTCAATGTCGCCGTCACCGGCCTCTGGTCCACAGGCGGCGGTCTGATCCTCACAAACAACACGAGCGATGTCCTGCCCGTCAACGCCAACGGCATCTTCCAATTTCCCACCGAAGTGTCGAGCGGCGGCACCTACTCTGTAGCCGTCCAAACTCAACCCGCATCCCCATCACAGAACTGCACCGTCACTGCCGGCACCGGAACCGTGGCGAAGCAAGCCGTCAGCGTGACCGTCGATTGCGGTCACGCCGACTGGGCTTGGATGGGCGGATCCTCTGAGTACGACCAGCCCGGCATGTACGGCACCGTAAACACTCCCTCCGCCAACAACATTCCCGGCGCAAGAATGTCCACCGTCACCTGGGTCGATAAACAGGGCACCCTGTGGATGTTTGGCGGTGTCGGAATTGATTCCGCCCCAAACGGCCTCGGCCAGTTGAGCGATCTGTGGACCTTCAGCAACGGCCAGTGGACTTGGGTCGGCGGCTCAACCACTGTCGATCAAGCCGGCGTCTACGGCCAATTGGGTTCAGCCGCCACAGGCAATTGGCCCGGCGCGCGCGGAGACGCCGTCGGCTGGATCGATTCGCAGGGAGCTCTGTGGCTCTTCGGTGGTTTCGGATTCGATTCCACTGGGACTCGCGGTTTTCTCAACGATCTTTGGAAATATTCCGGCGGCCAGTGGACTTGGGTCGGCGGCTCACAAACCTGCAATCACGCGGGCGCGTACGGCAGCAAAGGCTCACCCAGCGCGAACAATATACCCGGCGGCCGGATGGATAGCTCCGTCTGGACCGGCACAGACGGTAGCTTTTGGCTTTACGGCGGCGCCGGCTTCGATTCCACAGACCAGAACGGTTGGATGACTGACCTCTGGAAGTACAGCAATGGCGAGTGGACCTGGGTCCAAGGTGCAGACGTCTGGGGAAAAGATGCGGTGTACGGCGCCAAGGGCACAGCTGACGGAGCCAACACTCCCGGGGCTCGCAGCGGAGAAGCGACATGGACGGACTCGTCCGGAAATCTTTGGCTTTTCGGCGGCATCAATTCCGTCAGCGGAGCGTTCCTCAGCGACGTCTGGGAATTCAGCAATGGCGAGTGGACTTGGCAAAACGGCACTTCTGCCGAACTGGCCGGCGTGTACGGTACTCAAGGTGTGTTCAACGCCACGAACTCGCCCGGTGGGCGCCTTTGGCCGGTCGCGTGGCAAGACGTTTCCGGAAACGTTTGGATTTTCGGCGGCTTCGGGCTCGATTCCACCGACCAGACCTACAACTTTCTCAGCGATGTTTGGGAATACAGCGGTGGCCAGTGGGCGTGGCAGGCCGGCCCGATGATTTCCGCGCAACCCGCCGTCTTTGGAACCCAAGGCCAGCCGGCCCCAGGTAATGTCCCAGGCCCGCGCTATGAATTCGCCGCCTGGGTGGACTCCAATCAAAACTTCTGGATCCTGGGCGGCTACTACAGCCCCGATCCATACAGCACGTATTACTACAACGATGTCTGGAAGCTCCTTCCCTAAAGAGAAGCGCGAGCGCCGGCTCCAGGCATGTACTTCACCACCCAGCAACCTCGCAGCACGGAACAACTCCCGTGGCATAGGCTGGACTTCGCCTGTGTGTTTCTTCTTTCGGAATCTAAGGGGCCGAGTTTTTCGCCGGGAGAAAGCGCCATACGTGGGGGCGCTCCAGTCTAGCCCACAGAGGAGCAGGCTTTAAACAGGAATGGATGGTGCGGCCGAAGGGACTCGAACCCCTACGAGCTTTCGCTCACCAGCTCCTAAGGCTGGCGCGTCTGCCAATTCCGCCACGACCGCACAGTCGCGTCCCGCAATTTTAGCAGCCATCCCTTTCCGATGCCCGCCCCAAATTTCTCCCGCATAGTGTTCGTCGCGCAGACGCCCGTCTGCGGCGCGCAGCGCCTTAGACAGCGGTCCGTCGCGTCAGCGACGCACCGCCTTGCCACTTGCCGCATCACCACCACTCAATCACGCGCCTAGCGAGCACCACGCGCACCCCACTCCCAATTCTGTCGCCCTGTGCACGTTACCCCTCAATTGGCACCCCGCAAATCTCCTTGCCGCTCCATTTTTCGTCTGCTACCCTCCGCCCCAATAGGAGTACCCAGCCCACCACTCCAGGAGATCACTCAATGGCGTTTTGCACGAAGTGTGGTGCGACCGTAGCCGACGGACAAGGTTTCTGTCCCAGCTGCGGCGCGCCTGTTGGGGGCTCGGCAGCGGCAAGCACGTCCGCCGCACCGGTGACGACGGGGACGTCCGGAATGCAAGAAAACGTGGCAGCAGGTTTGAGCTATGTGTTCTGGTGGATCACAGGTTTGATTTTCTATCTCACCGATAAACGCAAATTCGTCCGCTTCCACGCCGCGCAGTCCATCGTGCTTTTCGGCGCCATCTCCATACTTTCGATCGTCCTCGGCTTCTTCGTGGGTGCCAGCATGGTCGCGATGCACGGTGGAGGACTGGTCGGCGCCGGTTTAATCGGCATGCTGCTGTGGCTGCTTCACATCGCCGCGATTATAATGTGGATCGTCTGCATGGTCATGGCGTTTCAGGGCAAGACCTTCCGCATTCCCGTTGTCGCCGATCTCGCCGATTCCATCTTCAAGCCTTAACGCCGGCCAACACTCTGTCCCAAAATCTCGCGGTGGCGGGCGCTCCAGCGTCCGTCGCCGCTTTCCTTTCCACCTCGCCCCGCCCGCGCCCGACTTGACTTCTACCCTCCGCCCGTCCATCCTTACCAACTTCGCTGCGCACCCTCCCACGGTCAGCGAGCAGAGGCCAGACCTTGAAAGTTCGCGTTTGCTTCCACGATCGATGCTTCGACGGCGCCGCCTCCGCCGCCGTCTTCACGCGCTTCCTGCGCGAACGCGTCCATCCCGATGCCGATTTCCATTACACCGGCATGACCCACAAAGCGTCTGCGCCTTTCGAAGACGATGTCTTCGACGGAGACGAAAACGCCATCGTCGATTTCAAATATTCCGATTCGCCGAAGCTTACCTGGTGGTTTGACCACCATCAGAGCGCGTTCCTCACGCCCGCCGACGCCGCTCACTTCCGCGCTGACACTTCCGGTCGCCAGTTCTACGATCCGACCTACAAGTCCTGCACGAAATTCATCGCGAATATCGCCACTAAAAAATTCGGCTTCGACGCAACGCCCATCGCTGACCTGATCCACTGGGGCGACATCATCGACGGCGCCCAGTTCAAAGACGCCGCCGAAGCCGTCTCCTATTCCGCTCCGGCCACGCAACTCGCGCTCGTCATCGAAGCCGCGCCCGAAGCGAACCTCGTCCCCAAGCTCATCCCGGACATGGCCTACAAATCGCTTCCGGAAATGATTCAGCTCCCGATCGTTCAGAAATATCTGGGCCCGCTTCTCGAACGCCATCGCAAATCGCTCGATACGTTCCGCGAACGCGCCGAATCCCGCGACGGCGTCATCTATTTCGACGTCAGCGACCTCGACCTCGAGGGCTACAACAAATTTGTCCCGTATTATTTGTTTCCGGATGCCACGTACTCGGTTGGGCTGAGCGCCTCGCACGTGCGCTCGAAAGTTTCGATCGGCACCAGCCCCTGGAAAGACGTCCCGCCCGAGGTCAACCTCGCCTCGATCGCCGAAAAACACGGCGGCGGCGGCCACCCGAGAGTCTCCGCCATAAGCTTCGGCCCCGGCGACATCAACCGCGCCCGCCAAGTCGCCCGCGAAATCGCCACCCAATTGCGCGCCGCCCCCAAATAACCCGTCCGACGGCCGACCCGGCGGTCGGCGTCTCACAGGCGCCCGCGCCTCAGTAGGACAGGCTCTCAGCCTGTCTGCACCCCGCTCTCAGCGGGGTGTGCATTCGCCTTTGCCTCAGCTTTGAGCGAGCGCAGCGAGCTGTAGCTTAGACTTTCGAGTCTGAGCGCGACCAACTCTCAGTTGGTCGCGGGTTGAGCCGTCCTCAATTCTGGCAACTACCATCCATCAGCGCGATCACAATAGGTAAGAAGCGCACGTGGCACAGGCCGCTGTTGCCTGTGTGCTCCAACATTCTACCCAACAAATTAAATTCCCACGACCCACGAACCCCGTTTGCCCCACCGCCCCCTCATGCTACAATTTTTGTTCGCGTGGGCCGGTAGCTCAATGGTAGAGCAGCTGCCTCTTAAGCAGCGGGTTGTAGGTTCGAGTCCTACCCGGCTCACCACTCAGTCCCTTCCGCAGTCACCCCGCTAATACCAGTAAGGCGTCTGCTTCGTCCACTCGCTCTTCGGATATCGCGCATGCAGCAACTCGAACGCGAGCTTCGAGTAATTCACCTTCGTCTTCCCGTAGCACCCGAACCGGGTGAGCCGCACCACGTAGTGCAGCGCCTCCGGCACGCGCGCATCATCGGGATGGACCTTCGCAAACGCTAACACCGCCTCGCCCAGCGCCTTCGCTGCCGTGCCCGTTGCCGCAAGCGCCGCGAATTCGTTCGCCGCCGCCTCGCGCTCCGTCGCGCTTAAAAATTCCGGCGATCCCACCGCACCGCCCGGATACAAGGCCGCGAGCGGCCCCTCGATCTTCGCTTCGCTCCCGTAATCGTTCCCGTCGTACTCGTCGTCCTTCACGCCCGGCGGACGCACCCAAGCGCACCACCAATTCTGCCGGTAGCTGCTGAGCTTCGTGTCGCCATCCACGTCACGCCCGGGTCCGCTATCGACGAGCGGCGCCCATCCAGGCGTCTTCAAAATCGCAAACACGCCCGCGAAGTTCCGCTCCTCATCCGTCTTCGCCGTCGCGTAAGCGTCGATGTCCGCCGCGCGATCGGGGAAGTAAATTTTCATCCTAGAGGAAAGCTCGAGTCCGACCGTGCTGTCGTGAACGATCACCGCGCGCGTCCACGCCGCCTGCGTCACCGCTTTTTGCAGCGACGGCGGTATCGCCTCTGAACTCGACGCCTTCGCCAGCATCGCCAGCGAAAACTTCGTCGTCATCGCCACCGCCGCATCCGCATCGAACAGCGGCACGCTATCGGCCGGCTTGTCGAAACTTCCCGTATCGCTAAACTCGCTCTTCGCGTTCGCCCCAAATGCCGACGCAGGTGCCCACGCCTCTGGCGCATCCGTCGTGATTGTCACCACCGGCGTTCGCACCGCATACTTCAGCCAATCATCGAGATTCGTCGCGAGCTGCATCCGCATCGCTAAACACAAATTTCGCGACGAGACACTGAGCGGCACCGTAGCATTCCCCAACGTCGCTTCCACTCCGGCGCGCGCCTCGTCGCGCTTTCCGGCTGACGCCAGCAGCCGGTTACGATGAAACGCCACCGTCACGTACGCCGGATTCGCCGGCTCGATTTTCGCGGCAGCTTCAATCAACGCCGCGGCACTCGGCGAATTGTCCGGCGCCTGCGCAAGCGCCGCCACGAGCCACGGCACCGAATGCGTCTCGCTCCAGCGCGCGATCGCATGATTCGTTTTGTCCGGTGCCGCAGCCGGCAGCGCGAACGTGTTCACCCAATCCATCAAATCTTCGCCGGAGCCCGCCGACGGCTTCGCCTCGGGCGCGACGTCGGTGTATTTCGCCTCGAACGATGTAAAGTCTCCCACCGCGCCGCCGTAATCCGCCACCGGCGCTGCTCCCGCCAACTCCGCCGCCAATTGTTTCGCCCGCGCCGGAGGATCGAGCCGAAACGCCACAAATCCTTCCAAACCTCTCGCGGACACTCGAACGTCTTCATCGGCCGGATCGTTCGCGATTTTTTCCAGTGCCGTTCGCGCCGCACGCAAATCCACGCCTGCCTGCGCGATATCCGAAGAGCGAGTGGACGAAGC
>Ga0206966_1009_pt1 | contig 79434 bp, 61 predicted proteins | sample Alteio_BWOrgHeat_23_FD_152970 | JGI IMG/M metagenome (GOLD analysis project Ga0206966, IMG submission 152970) | Enriched cells from forest soil in Barre Woods Harvard Forest LTER site, Petersham, Massachusetts, United States -... | ecosystem: Environmental > Terrestrial > Soil > Temperate forest >...
ACTCGCGCTGAGCGCGTGCTCGCGGAACAGCGGCGGAAAACTTTGGTGCGGCACATGCCACGACCCTCACAACAAGCCGGCTGAACCGGTTTCGTACTATCGCGCGAAATGTTTGGCATGCCACGCGACGAGTTTTCCGGCGGCTCCGCATCCCGCCGCGCAAACGAGCGACTGCTTGAGCTGCCACATGCCGCGGCGCGATGCGAAAGATGGTGGACACACGGCGTTCACCGACCACCGCATTCAGCGGAAGCCGCAAGAAATGCCGAGCGCGCCTTCGGATTCTGGGATCGTGGCGTGGCGTGAGCCGGCGGCGGAGTTTCAAACGCGAAATTTGGGCATCGCTTCGATTGACGCCGGAATGCAACGCCACTCGGGCGCGCTGATTTTGCAGGGCTACCGGATGCTCACAGCGGTACAGGAACAATTTTCCGGCGATAGCGATTTTTTCAAGTGGATCGGGCAGGCGCTCTTGATCGGCAAGCAAGACGCGGAAGCGCAAGTCGCGCTCGAGCGTGCCGCGCAACTCGATCCAAATTCGGCGGTTACACAGGGCGACGCTGCGTCTCCGTATTTGCAGGACGGCGATGACGCCGGAGCCATCGGGCATCTTGAGCGCGCGCTGAAAATCGATCCGCTCGATCTGCCGGCGGCGAGCAAGCTGGCTGCGCTCTACAAGAAAGATGGGCACGATGCCGAGGCGGACGAGCTTTCCGAACGCGTGCGCGCTGCGATGAATGCGGCGGGAAAACCAACTGCGTTAGGAGCGGGCGCATCGAGTGCATCCAACGCGGGGCCGCTTGCCGAGAGCGTCTATAAAAATATTCAGGTGTTGAAGGGCGTGCGCGCCGATCAGGTGGTGCCGTCGATGGAATTTACTTCGTCGTCGCTCGGTGTGCAGTGCAGCTACTGCCACGTGGAAGGGCATTTCGAGAAAGACGACAAGAAGCCGAAGCAAACGGCGCGCGCGATGATGCGGATGGTCTTCGGGCTGAACGAGAAGAGCTTCAACGGAACGCGCGGTGTGACGTGCTATTCGTGCCACCGCGGAAGTGTCGATCCAGCGGGAACGCTCGATCTGAGCGCGAGTGGCCGCGCGGCGAGTGGCAAGGGCAGTGCGAACGTATCGACGATCCTGCCTTCCGCACGACAGATTCTGGACGCAGCGGTCGCTGCGAGCGGCGGGCAGGACGCGCTCGACCGCGTTACGACTCGCATTGCGCGCGGACATGAAATGTCGAACGGGCAAACGTTGCCGATCGAGATCTACACCGACGCGAGCGGAAAAATTGCTGTGGTACGACAGGTCGCTGGCGGCGCCACGGCGACGACGGTGTTTGACGGGAGCGAAGATTGGACGACTGCGCCGGGACGTCCCGCGCGGATCATGCATGAAGCAGATGCGGCGACAGCGCGGCTCGACGCCGATCTAAGGTTTCCGGCCGACCTGCTGGATGAATTTCCGGAGGCGACCGCCGAATATTTTGAAGAGCTGGATGGGCGGCCGGTGTATGTAGTGAGCGCGAAGGGCAGCGCACCGCTCGAATTGAAGCTCTACTTCGATCGAGACACGCACACTTTGGTGCGCGAACTCCGGTACGCAGAGTCTCCGCTTGGGCGCAACCCGACGCAAATCGATTACGCGGATTATCGGAACGTGAGTGGCGTCGAAGTTCCGTTTCGCGTCACGGTCACGAAGCCTGGTGGGACGTCAGTGATCGAATTCGACGATGTGCAGGCCAATGTGCCGATCGATCCATCGGTGTTCGCGCGCCCAGCTTCCCTTGGCGCGGCCGCTGCGACGGCGCCGAAACCGTGACGCCGCGCACATCGCTCGAAATCTTCGCCTTTTAGCACGCTTGACAATGTGATTTCCAGGCGCGTATATACGGTGGGTAAACGATTACTCAGTTTTGGGCATCGAGATGCCCGTGGAGCGGGTTCAGTTCCAGCCTACGCCGCCGACCTCAGCGACTTCCGGAGACCAGCCAATGAAGAAAACCTCGAGACGTGAATTCATGACGCACGCGGCGGTAGGCGCTGGAGCGGTATGGGCGGCGAATTCGATGCCCGCATGGGGACGAGCGGCACAGGGCCAGGTGCAGGTGGCGATCACGCCGCAACTTTCCACGTTTGGCTATGCGCAGGTGCAGCTGCTCGACAGTCCCTTCCGCCGCCAATTCGACCAGAACCATGACCTCTATCTCCATTTGAACGAAGACGCGATGCTCAAACCCTTCCGCAAGCGCGAAGGCTTGCCCGCCGACGGCCCGGACATGGGCGGCTGGTACGACGACGCGGACGATTTTAGCGCGATGGACAATTTTCACGCGTTCATCCCCGGCCACAGTTTTGGACAGTATCTTTCGGGCCTCGCGCGCGCCTACGCGATCACGGGCGACAAGGCGACGCAGGAGAAAATCGACCGGCTGGTGCGCGGCTACGGCGCGACGGTGGATCCGGCGGGGAAGTTTTACGTGGACTACCGGCTGCCGGCTTACACGTTCGATAAAACGTGCTGCGGCTTGATCGACGCGCACGAGTTCGCGGGGAATAAGGATGCACTCGATGTGCTGAAGCGCAGCACGGACGCTGTGTTGCCGCACCTGCCCGAAAAAGCGCTGAGCCGCCCGGAACAACGCGCGCGGCCGCACAAAGACATCGCATACACATTCGACGAGACGTACACGCTGCCTGAGAATTTTTTCCTCGCGTACCGGCGAAGCGGCGACCCGCGCTACAAGGACCTCGCGGTGCGGTTCATCGAGAAGGAGTACTTCGATCCGCTGGCGGAAAATCAGAATGTGCTGCCGGGCGAACACGCTTACAGCCACGTGAACGCGCTCAGCTCGGCGATGCAGTCGTATCTGGTGCTCGGCGACGAGAAATATCTGCGTGCCGCGACCAACGGATTCCGCATGATCCAGGAGCAGAGTTTTGTGACGGGCGGCTGGGGACCGAACGAAGCGTTCGTGGTGCCCGGCAGCGACGAGCTGAACCAAAGCCTAGGGTTGACGCACGCGAGTTTCGAAACGCCGTGCGGCGCGTACGGCCATTTCAAAATCACGCGCTACTTGCTGCGCCAGACGGCCGATTCGCGCTACGGCGACAGCATGGAACGCGTCCTCTATAACACGATCGGTGGTGCGTGGCCGATTCTGCCGGACGGCACGTCGTTCTACTACTCGGACTACAACAACGCCGGCGTGAAAGTTCACTACAAGGATAAATGGCCGTGCTGCTCAGGCACGTTCCCACAGCTTGCGGCGGATTACGGCATCAGCTCGTATTTGCAGGGCAAAGACGGCGTGTACGTGAATTTGTTTTTGCCTTCGGTGCTGAGCTGGACGCAGAACGGAACGCCGGCGAAATTGACGCAAACGACGCAATATCCGCGCGCGAACACCACGCAGATGGTGCTGCAGCTCGCGAAGCCGGAGACGTTCACGACCTACGTCCGCATTCCGGGCTGGACGACGCCGAAGACCGTGGTGAGCGTGAACGGCTCGAAAATTTCGCAGGATGTGGTGCCCGGTAAATTCCTGGCGGTTCAGCGGACTTGGAAAGACGGCGACCGGATCGAGGTCGAATTTGACATGCCGATGGCGCTCGAGCCGATCGATACGAAAACTCCCGGCACCGTGGCGTTGCTCACCGGACCCACGGTGCTTTTCGCGGTGAATAATCCGCCGGACTCGATCACGCGCAAGCAGCTGCTCGCTGCGGCACCGCTCTCGCAAACTTCGTCGGATTGGATCGTGAAGACGGACACGCGGCCGGTAACGATGCGGCCGTTCTCCGCGATCATGAACGAGGAATACCGGCTATACCTGCAGGTGAACGGATAACTTCGCGTAGCGTTCCGCATTTCTAGATTTCGAGCCACGACGCTCGGAGGGACCATGGATGTCAAGAAGAGGATCTCGCGCAGGAATTTTGTGTCTTCGGCGATCGCGGCTGGCGCTGCGGCCGCCGTGCTCCCCGTGGGGACGCTGATCGCAGAAGTGGCGAATCCGTTCCGGTCGGGCTACCTGTTGCAGGACGCGCCCGGCCTCTTGCCGACGCCGTCTTGGAAAGACCAGGGCGTTGAGAATCTCACGCGGTCGCCGCACGCGAAGCTGAAGAACATTCCGGTGCGCGCGGTGACGATTCATGAAGGCTTCTGGTACAAGCGGCGCGAGATCAACATCAACAAGAGCATTCCCAGCATGCACGACCTGCTCGAATCGAACGGCCGCATGGAGAATTTCCGCCGGCTGATCGGCAAGAGCACGGCGGCGCAGAGTGGGCCCGTTTATTCCGACTCCGACATTTATAAGTGGACCGAAGCGGTCGGGTTCACGCTGCAATCCGGTCCGTACCCGGAGCTTCGTGCGTCGGCGAACAAATTTATCGACGACGTGGTGGCCACGCAGCTGCCGAACGGATACTTGAACACGTATTACGTGGGCGACAAAGCGTCGCAGATCATGCTGCCCGCGACGCAGACCACGGGGCACGAGCTTTACAACATGGGGCACTACCTGCAGGGCGCGATTGCGTACTACCGCGGCACGGGCGATCCGAAAATGCTCGAAGCCGGAATGAAGTTCGTGAACGACTTCCTGCTGCCGAACTACGGACCGGCGCCGCTGAAGCCGATCGTTTCCGGGCACCCTGAAATCGAGATGGGATTGATCGAGCTGTACCGCATGACGGGCGACAAACGGCAACTCGACCTCGCTGGTTACATTCTGCGCGGGGATACACGCATCGAATTGCCGGCGCACCGCACAATTTATATGTTTAGCGGAACGCCGTTCACGGAACGCACGAAGCTGGAAGGACACGCGGTTCGCGCGATGTACGCGTGCTGCGGCGCCACCGACTACTACATGGAGACGGGCGACGAGACGTACCTGAAGACGCTCAACACTTTGTGGAACGATTTGACGGCGTCGAAGATGTACATCACCGGCGGAGTTGGCGCGCGGCAGGCGGGCGAAGCGTTTGGCGATGCGTACGAATTGCCCAACGCTCTTGCGTATGGCGAAAGCTGCGCGGCGATCGGCAACATGATGTGGAACTGGCGCATGCTCGCGGTCACCGGCGACGCGAAGTTCACCGACGTGATCGAGCGCGCGCTTTACAACGGCATCAATTCCGGCATGTCGCTCGATGGCACGCTGTATTGCTATCGCAATCCGCTGGCTTTCGATCCTGCCACGGGCGATACGATTCGCAACACTTGGTATGACACGACATGTTGTCCACCCAATCTCGAGCGCACGTTCGCTTCGCTGCCTGGATATTTCTACAGCACGAGCGCGGACGGAATTTACGTGCACCTCTACGACAATTCGGATCTCGACTGGAAGCTCGAGAACGGGACGGGGCTTAAGATTTCGCAGAAGACGAATTATCCGTGGGACGGAGGCGTGAACCTGACGGTGACGCCGGCGCAGACTTCGGAGTTCACCATCTATCTGCGCATCCCGGGCTGGAGCGAAAGCGCACAAATAATGGTTAACGGAAAGAGTGTGAGCGGCGCGAAAGGCGGCGAATATCTGGCAGTGAAGCGTTCGTGGGCGGCGGGCGACACAATTCAGGTGAAGTTTGAAATGACGCCGCAAGTGCTCGAAGCGAATCCGCATGTGGTGGAAGACGAGGGACGCGTCGCACTGCAGCGCGGGCCGCTCGTATATTGCCTGGAACAACTCGACCAGCCAAACGGCACGACAATTGAAGACGTGTCGGTGAATATCGGGCACAAGGCTTCGGACGGATTCAAATCCGAGTTCAAGCCGGATTTGCTGGGCGGCGTGATGGTGTTGCAGCACGAGGGCGAGCTGATCCAATATCCGGACTCGCGCAACTCGCTCTACATGCAATACCAGCAGGATCGGCCGAAGAATAAGCCCGTCGAGCTGACTTTCATTCCTTACTACGCGTGGGCGAACCGGGACAAGTCGCCGATGCAGGTTTGGACGCAGCTGACGAAGGTTTGATCGGCGTCGCGGCGGCAACACCCTGAAACTCGGGTAGAATCGTCTAAGGAAGTTTAGATAATCCGTTTCGATCGCGATCGGACCACTGCGTGAAGATTTCACGGCGTCTATTTCTCGCATCTCTCTCTGTAGGAATTCCAACTCTCGTAGCGAACGGCCAAGGCACGGCTTCGCGCAATGTGAAGGCGCAGCCGCGGATGAAGTCGTCCGGCAAGCCGTGGGACGCGACGTTTGTGGACGTGGCGCGCCAGGCGGGACTGACCGCGTCGGTAATTTGCGGCGATCCGGGGCAGGCGGACTACATCCTGGAAGTGATCGGCTGCGGCTGCGCGTTTTTCGACTACGACAACGACGGCTGGCTCGACATTCTCGTGCTGAGCGGCTCGCGGCTGCACGGCGACACGCGAGACGCGACGAACCGGCTCTACAAAAATAATCGCGACGGCACATTCACCGACGTGACGGAGCGCGCAGGATTGAAGCGCAGCGGCTGGGCTTCGTCGGTAAGCGTCGGCGACTACAACAACGACGGCTTCGAAGACCTCTTCATCACCTACTTCGGCGAGAACGTCCTTTACAGGAACAATGGTGACGGCACGTTCAGCGACGTGACGCAGGCCGCGGGCCTGAAGGGCGACCCGAAGCGATGGGGCGCCGGCTCCTCGTTCATCGATTACAACCGCGACGGCCATCTCGATCTTTTCGTTTCGAATTACGTTCAATTCGATTTCGAGCACATTCCCAAGCCGGGCTTTAATGTGAATTGCAATTGGAAGGGCCTGCCGGTGAATTGTGGACCGCGCGGACTCCCTCCGGGATATCACTCGCTCTACCGTAACAATGGCGACGGGACTTTCACAGACGTAAGCCAGCAGGCTGGAATTTCTGGATCGCGCGGAAGCTACGGGATGACGGTAGTGTCTGCCGATTTCGATGAAGACGGCTGGCCAGACATTTATGTCGCGTGCGATTCGACGCCCAGTCTGCTTTTCATGAACAACCATGACGGCACGTTTCGCGAAGAAGGTGTGGCGCGAGGCGTCGCGTTGAATGAAGACGGCATGGAACAGGCCGGGATGGGCATCGGCATCGGCGATTACAACTTCGATGGGCATCTCGACATTTTCAAAACCCATTTCGCGGACGACACGAACGTACTGTACCGGAATGACGGCAAAGCGAATTTCGACGACGTGACGAACGCTGCGCATCTCGGAACCGAGACGCATTACATCTGCTGGGGCACGGGGATCGTCGATCTCGACAATGACGGGAATCCGGACATTTTTGTGGTGGCAGGCAGTACGTACCCGGGAATCGAGCGGAAGCTGCCGCAGTATCCGGATAAATGTCCGCGAATGCTTTTCCGGAATTTGGGCAACGGAACATTTGAGGAATTGACGACCGAAGCGGGACCGGAACTTGCGGCATTACATTCGAGCCGCGGCTGCGCATTTGGAGATTTCGACAACGACGGCGATCTAGACATTTTGATCGTGAATCTCAACGAGCCGCCGACGCTGCTGCGGAATGATCTGGCTGGAGCGCACCACTGGATCAAGGTGAAGCTTGTGGGCACGACGTCGAACCGGAGCGCGATTGGCGCGCGGGTGCTGGTGCGCTACGGGAAGAAGTTGCAAGCGCAGGCGGTGATGAGCCAGGCGAGTTTTTACTCGTCGAACGATCCGCGGCTGCATTTTGGATTGGGCGACGAGCGCGTGGTGGATATCGATGTGGTGTGGCCCAGCGGCAAATCGGAAAAATTTGCGCGCGTATCGGCCGATCAGCTGGTTGTGATTAAAGAAGGCAGCGGGATCGTGCCGGGCGCGCATCTCGCGAAGAAGTAACGCGCGAAATTTTTAGAACCTCGTTCGAGCGCCATTGACCAAATATAGCCGCCGTGTGATTGTTGGCGCGACTTTCCGAGAATTTCCCTGTGCAGATCGCTGAACTCATCCTTCCCGTGTTTGCCGTGATTGTGTCTGGCTGGATCGCCGGCTACTCCGGCTACCTTTCTCGCTCGACCGCCGACGCGCTGATCCACTTCGCCTACAACATCGCGATGCCCGCGCTCTTGATCGTAACGATCGCCCAGGAGCCGGGTCGTTCACTCATTAACTGGCGTTTTCTGGCGGCGTTTGGCGGCGGGTCGCTGCTGTGTTTCTTCGCCGTGTTTGGAGTGATGAGTATCGGCGCTTCACGAAGCGTCGCGAGCCGGACGATGTACGGCATGGCTGCATCGATGACCAACACGGGCTTCGTCGCTTTGCCGATCCTGCAAGCAATTTACGGCGAGCGCGCCGTGCTTCCGGCAGCGATCGCGACGGTGTTTGTGGCGGTTGTGATGTTTCCGTTGGCGGTGATCCTGCTCGAGGTTCGGCCGAGAGACGGGCAAGGCTCACGCGCCGTTCCGATGCTGACGGTGAAGCACGTGGTGTTGAATCCGCTCGTGATTTCCACGGTGGTCGGAATGCTGCTCTCTGTCCTCGGACTCCGGATGCCTGCTCCGTTTACCGCATACTTCGGGATTTTGGCGGGCGCGCTCACGCCGTGCGCGCTATTCGCGATCGGACTCGGGCTCTCGCTCGAGGGATTGCGCGCCAACGTGAAGCAGGCGTCGCTGCTTTCTGTAGTGAAGCTCGTCGTGATGCCGCTAATCGTTTGCGGACTGTGTGCGTTGCTGCGGCTCGAGCCGCTGTACACGATCGCGGCGGTGATTTGCGCGGCGGTGCCTACTGCAAAGACTGTTTACATTCTGGCTGGCGAATATCAGTGCGAGGAAATGATGGTCGCGTCCACGATCTCGATGACGACGGTCGGTTCCCTTGCGTCGCTCGTGATCTGGATCTACGCGCTCGCGAAGCTGGCGGCGCGAATCGCTGTGTGACGAGGGATACGAAGACCTACGAAACCAGAAAGGTGGCTCCCCGGGCTAGATTCGAACTAGCAACCCTTCGGTTAACAGCCGAATGCTCCACCATTGAGCTACCGGGGACCAGCAGGCGAGACACCTAATTTACAACAAACTGAGCGGGGATGCTACTGGCGCTGGTCGAACTTCGTGACGAATTGACGGCGTTCGGCGACCCTCTGCGACGCTTAGTGATGCTCGATTGCGCGGCCGGCGAGCACGCCGAGCCAGACGCAGATGAATCCGGCGACGACACTGCCGACTACGTTGAGCAGCGCGATCAGGTGGTCGCCGCTTTCGAAGCTGCGGAACGTGTCGTACTCAAATGCAGAAAACGTGGTGTAGCCGCCGATGAATCCAATGGGGATCAGGTAGCGCCAGTTGGGGCTCAGGTCGGTGCGCGCAACCAGAATCGTAACGATCATGCCGATGAGGAACGAGCCGGTGGTGTTCACGGCGAAGGTGCCCCACGGAACGCGCGTGCCGAATTTGCTGGTGAGCAGCGTGCCGACCCAGAAGCGCATCACCGAACCGACAAACCCGCCCACGCCGACGATCAAATATTTCAGCATCCACGCTCCAGCTTTAATGCCGATGCACGGAAGATGATACGTCGCGGCAAGTCGAAGTCAATCGTTGAAGCGGATGTGCAGCGAGCGAGCGGTAAGCGCGAAGCGGAATCGAGCGCGCTAAAACTATTGGAGCTTTTGCGTGGATGCGTCGTGGCAAATGAGATTTTCGAAGATCGCAAGTACGTGTTGGCGGTAGCGAACGACGCGCTCGAGCACGGGCCGCAGCTCGGGCTGGCGGATCGTCTCTTTATCCCACTTTGCGAGGACGCCGGCCGGAACCTGAATGTCTCTCCGGAGTTCTTCGGCGGAGTGCCCGCGAAGGAAGAGGCCGTAGAAAAAAGCGGCTTCGCGCTGCGGGAAATCAAACTCCTGCAGGAGTTCCTCGCCGGGCTGTGCAATCGGGTTGGCGGTGGTTGCCATGTCAGAAATCGCAGTTTACAGATTTTCGCGTTCGCGTCAAGACTGAGTGGAGCGAAAAAGGAAATTCTCTGATCGTTTGCAGAACGAGCATTCGATGTTGGAAGTGGCACGAAAGTTGCTAAACAGGCCGTAAAACGGGCCTGAAAGCGCCGCTCGGATTTTCCGCTAACTCGTCTGCTTTCAACTTCTCAGCGGCAGCGAAGAATACACGCCTCGTCGGCGGGAAAAATTCCGGACGAACCTGGGCAATGGTAGCAACGGTTCGCCGAGGATGGCTGATCGGTATTCGCGCAGAAATCTTTAATACATCTGGGGACGAAAAAGCGGGGACGCTTATGGAAAACGCCCCCGCCTTTGATGCGCTCCGCTTGCTCGCGGCTACTTTTTTGCGTCGGCGAAATTCTCGGCGACCTGCGCCCAGTTGATCGTGTTCCACCAGGCCTCGAGATATTCCGGACGGCGATTCTGATACTTCAGGTAGTACGCGTGCTCCCACACATCGATGCCGAAAAACGCTTTGCCGCCGTCGATGATCGGGTTGTCCTGATTCGCGGTGGATTCGATCACCAATTTCCCGTCGCGGAAGAGCAGCCAGGCCCAGCCGGAGCCGAAGCGCTTGGTGCCGGCGTCAATCAACTTGGCTTTGAAATCCGCGAAGCTGCCGAACGCACCGTTGATCGCCGTGGCGAGATCGCCGCTGGGTTCGCCGCCGCCGCCCTTCTTCATGATCTTCCAGAAGAGCGAGTGATTCAGGTGACCGCCCGCGTTGTTGCGCACAGCGGTGCGAATCGCTTCGGGGATGCTGTTCAGTCCGGTGAGAAGCTGCTCGACGGTTTTATTCTGCAGGTCGGCGTGGCCCTCGAGCGCTTTATTCAGATTGGTTACGTAAGCGGCGTGATGCTTGTCGTGATGGATTTCCATGGTTTTCGCGTCGATGTAGGGTTCGAGCGCGTCAAAGGCGTACGGCAATGGCGGAACTGTGAAAGGCATTTGAGGAAAGCTCCTTATTTAAATGTCGAGTAACGAATACTCGATTCAGTTCATTCCCTCTTTCCGGCTCCCTGATTATACTCATCCCGCGCGAAGATAAAGGGAAAGACGGCTTTCTTCGCCGCCGCCCGTTAGATGATTTGAAGGAGTGAAAGATGCCAGCCACGGAACACGTGGAGAAGCATTTCACATCGACCGCGTTCGTTCGCGACATCGTGATCGGAATGGCCGATGGGTTGACGGTGCCATTCGCGCTGGCTGCTGGACTGACGGGCGCTGTGGCTGCGTCTGTGAAAGGGACGAGCATCATCATCACGGCGGGATTCGCGGAGATCGCGGCGGGATCGATTGCGATGGGGCTCGGCGGATATCTCGCGGCGAAGACCGACACGGAACATTACGCGAGCGAGCTGGATCGCGAATATCGCGAAACTGTGGAGCTTCCGGAAGTTGAAAAAGAAGAGGTGGCGAAAGTATTTCGCGATTACGGATTGAGCGAGCAGCAGATGGCGCCGATCGTTTCCGTAATCACGGCCGACCAGAAAAAGTGGGTCGATTTCATGATGCGATTCGAGCTGGGCCTCGAAACGCCGGATCCTTCGCGCGCGTCACGGAGCGCGGGAACGATTGCGGCGTCGTACATCGTCGGCGGCTTGGTGCCGCTCGCGCCTTACATTCTTTTTCGGCACGACGTGAACACGGCGCTGATGCTCTCGATTTGCGTGACACTGGTGGCGCTCTTCATTTTCGGCAGTATTAAAGGTCACTACACGGGAGTAAAGCCGCTTCGAGGAGGGCTTCAGACGGTCTTGGTGGGAGGGCTGGCGGCAGCGGCGGCGTTCTTTCTGGCGCGCCTGATTAGTTAGGCCCCGACCTGGCGAGATAGTGTAAATCCATTAGGGTCAGCGACTTCTGGGGAATCGAAAGCGAAGGAAAATCGGCGCACCATCCGCGGACCCTTTTACGATTTTTTTCAAGCTTACCCTCACGAATTCCTCAACCGCATTGTTTGCCGCAAGATACGCGCCGATTTTTCAGCCCGACGCGTGCTAACCCTCGCTAACACCCTTTTCCCCCGCCTACGTCAAATAATTTACGAGAAACGAAGCGCGCCCCCGTAGCGCGCCGGACTCGAAAAGAGTAAATTTGGGTTCCGAGAGAAAACAGGAGAGACAGCCATGCAGAGCAGTACAGTGAAGATTCGCCGCTGGGTCGCCGGAGTCGCGGTGACGGCAGCATTCGCGGGAGGCGCCCTCCTCTCGCAGGGATTCAGAGATTGGGCCGGCCACACAGTTTTGGGTTCGCCGCGCACGCCGGTTACGATCGCGCAGAACGCGCTACCGGTGAGCCTCGGCAATTTCGCAAATGGATTTTCCGCAGTTATCAAGCCCGCGCTTCCGGCCGTGGTCAACATCCGCACTTCGAAAATCGTGAAGCCGCAAGCGGGACAAATGTCGCCGATGTTCAACGACCCGATGTTCCGCCAGTTTTTTGGCGATCAGGGCAACGGCATGCAGCCGAAGGCGGAGCGTGAACAGGCGCTCGGCTCTGGCGTAATCATCACGGCAGACGGCACGATTCTGACGAACAATCACGTGATCGACGGCGCGACCGACATCAAGGTGTACCTCAACGACAAGCGCGAGTACGCGGCGAAGTTGGTTGGCGCGGACTCGAAGACGGACATCGCTGTGCTGAAGATCGAAGCGAAGGATCTTCCGACGCTGCCACTCGGCGATTCCGGCCAGTTGCAGGTGGGCGACCTGATTTTTGCGATCGGCGATCCATTCGGCATCGGTGAAACAGCGACGATGGGCATCGTCAGCGCCACAGGCCGGGCGGATCTCGGCATCGAGCGCTACGAAAACTTCATTCAGACCGATGCTGCCATCAATCCGGGCAATAGCGGCGGGGCGATGATCGACATCCACGGCAACCTGGTGGGCATCAACACCGCGATTCTTTCGCACGGCTCCGGCGGCAACGAAGGCGTGGGCTTTGCGATTCCGATGAGCATGGTGAAGCCGGTGATGGACCAGATCCTCTCGCACGGCAAAGTGATCCGCGGCTACCTGGGCATTCTGCCGCAGGACGTGACGCCGGAACTTGCGAAGGCGTTCAACTACAACCAACCCGGTGGCGTGCTGATCGGCAACGTCGCAAACGATACGCCGGCTCAGAAGGCCGGTTTGCACCAGGGCGACGTGATCACGGCTCTGAATGGGCAGCCGACAACGGACAAGAACACGTTCCGCAACGCGGTGGCTGCGATGGCGCCGGGTACGAACGTGAAGTTGGATGTGTGGCGCGATGGCAAGACGTCGACCTACAACATCACGTTGGCAGAGCTCCAACCGGACAAGGGTGAGCAGGAAGGACCGGCGGATAATTCGACGAGCGGTGGTCTGGAAGGCGTGAACGTCCAGAACATCACGAGCGACATCGCGGGTCAGCTGAATCTGCCGGCGAGCACGAAGGGTGTGGTGATCACGTCGATCGATGACGCCAGCCCCGCGGCAGCCGCCGGCCTGAATCGCGGCGACGTGATTCAGGAAGTGAATCACAAGCCCGTGACGAGCGTGGCCGAATACCAGAAGGCGGTCGCAGCGTCGCCGGCCAACCAGCCGCTATTGCTCTTGATCAACGAGGGCGGCATCACCCGGTACGTAGTTGTGGAAGCGCACTAAGCTGGTAGTCGGTAGAAACCGTAACTAACCATCGTAGAGATACGGGGTTCGAGTGCCCAAACTCGAACCCCCTTCTCTTTCGTCACACGTAACGGTAATTCCACAACCGAGCCCACCCAGACGGGTTAGAGTAGTTAGGGGCTTCTTCCGCAGTTCACGTTGAATCGGTCGATTCGGTGCAGCGGAGCTTACTTTGTTGTCACCCGCTGACGCGCAAGTTATCGCTTTCAGCACGATGGACGATAGAATGGTACTTACGTCCTATTAACCCCGGCCCCTGGTTCTAGTACTTAGATAGCATCGGCAGTATTCGTGTCTGAACGCATCTAAGAAATCTAAGTAGGGGGAATCGGAGAGAGTATGTCGCGGACCACAAATCGAGGTGTCTTCAACGCCTCGCTGCTCCCAGAGGCGCAGCCTCGTTGGGATCTATTCAGCGCTGGTTTTGGGCTGCAGATCGTCGCGGTGACTGCATTGGTCGTGATACCTCTGCTGATGCCCCAGAAGTTCGAAGCGGCTCAACATTACTGGACTACTCCGGTCGAAACGCCGCCGATTGTGGCTTGGAAGCCACAGCCGCCTCCTCCCCAGCCGAAACCGACGCCGATCAAGGCTGCTGTGAAGCCTGAAGTGAAGCCCGAACCCGTCATCGCGCCTCCCGTGGAGGTGCCGAAGCCGAAGGTTTACAACCCGGTGGTCGCGGCTCCCGTGGCCAAAAAGATTGAAACGAAGAAGGTTACGCCGGATGTGGATGTTGCTAAGGCGTTTCCGGACCCTGCCCCGATTTCGATGGGCAGTTCGGCCCTGCCTACGCTCAAGAAGCCCCGTGAAGCGGTGCAGACCGGCGGCTTTGGCGATCCGAACGGCGTGAAGGCTAACAACGTCACCACTAAGAATCCGAATATCAACGTCGCAGGCGGCTTCGACATGCCTGCCGGCGCAGGACAAGGTAACGGCACGGGCGGCGCGAATGGCGCCAAGGGCGTGATCGGCAGCTCGGGCTTCGGCAATGGAGTGGCAGCCGGCGGCTCCGGTGGCGGTTCGCACGGATCGGTGAAGACCGGCGGCTTCGATGAGAAGGCCGCGGACGCTCCGACGGCAAAGCCGAAGACCGTCGCGCCAAATACGAAGGGCGTGCAGATACTTTCCAATCCTAAGCCGATTTACTCCGAAGAGGGCCGGGCGAAGAAGATCGAAGGGGATGTACGCATCCAGGTCGTCTTCACCGCGTCCGGGGAAATCCAAGTGCTCCGCGTCGTTCAGGGTCTAGGTTACGGGTTGGATGAAGCGGCCGAAGCGGCTGCCAAACAGATCAAGTTCAAACCGGCCACACAAGATGGCCAGCCCGTGGATCAGACCGCCGTAGTTCACATCGTTTTCGCACTCGCGAATTGAAAAGGGGAATGGAAATGCGCATCTGGAAGAATGTCCTAACGTTGACGCTGCTCGGCGTTGCCGCGGGCTCTGCTGCCGCGCAATCCCAACCGGCGAATCAAACGCAACCGCAGTCCACTCCCGCCGCCGCGGGACCTGTGGTGACTGTGGATCAGGCGATCGATCGCATCACTGCCCGCGAACGCGAGCAGATTGCGACGTTCCGTCGCTTCAGCCCGATCATCGAGACGTACATCCAGGAAATGAAGTCCGATAAGGACATGGGTGCCGTCCCGGTGAAGGACCACTATTTCCTGGGCCAGGCCGATCTTTCCAAGGGCATCGTGGACCACTCGATGCTGGGCGCCCGAAAGGGGAAGTTCGACGCGGTGAATCCGCTGGTACACATGAGCGGAATGTTCACCTCCTCGTATGTTCCCGAGGGCTTCCTGCAGATGATTTATATCGACACGACGGGATTCGACCGGCAGCACTACCAGTTTGACTACGTGCGCCGCGAATTCCTCGGCGAAGTCCGCTGTGTGGTGTTTGACGTGACGCCGCTGCCGAAGTCTGGCCGCGGTCGCTTCAAGGGCCGCGTCTGGGCGGAAGATCAAAATTTCACGATCGTGCGCTTCAACGGCGTGTACACGCCGATTGCCGGCATCAACAGCTTCAACCTGCACTTCGATAGCTGGCGCACGAACGTTCAACCGGGCCTTTGGCTGCCGTCGTACGTGTACAGCCAGGAATCGGACCTGAAGGAATTTCTGGGCGGCAACATCCGCTTCAAATCGCAGACCCGCCTGTGGGGCTACGACCTGAAGAACGTCGGGCACCAATCTGAATTCACTGAACTCACCGTGGAATCGCCGACGATCAATGACGAAGCCGTGCAACAGTCGCAGGATCGTTCGCCGATCGAAGCCGAGCGCGAGTGGCAACACCAGGCGGAAATCAACGTGCTGGACCGCTTGCAGCGCACCGGTTTGCTCGCGCCTCCGGGAGAAGTGGACAAGGTGATGGAAACCGTCATCAACAACCTTGAGGTCACCAACAATCTCGACATTCAACCGGAAGTGAAGTGCCGCGTGCTGCTCACCGGCACCATCGAAATGTTCACCATCGGCCACACCATCGTGCTGAGCCGCGGCTTGCTCGACGCGCTACCGGACGAAGCCAGCCTGGCCTCGATGCTCGCGCAGGAATTGGCGGACATCATCGTCACCAAGCCCTCCACCGACCAATGGGGCTTCAACGACACGACAAACGTGAGCACCACCGAAGCGCTCTCGCACTTCTCGTTCAAGGACACGCCCGCGGAAGTGCAGCTCGCCAACGCGAAAGCCCTCGAACTGCTGAAGAATTCCCCGTACAAAGACAAGCTCTCCAGCGCGGGTCTCTTCATGAAGCAGCTTGATGCGGAATCGAAGAGCCTGCCGGCGCTGATCAATCCTCGTCTCGGAAACCGCGTGCAGTTTGGCGATCAGCTCGCAAGCACGGCGCCGAATCTGGACGTGAACAAGCTCGACCAGATCTCGGCTCTTCCGATCGGCGCGCGCATCAAGGTGGATCCGTGGAGCGATCACGTGGAACTCGTGAAAGCAAAGCCGGTACCGCTGCTGTCCGCGCGTGAAAAGATGCCGTTTGAAGTGACGCCGTTCATGCCGTTCCTGACGCGCTACCAGAAGCCGGGCGAAGGCCCTGCGGCCGATGCGCAGAAGGCGGACGTCGCGAAGAAAGATTCACAGCAACAGTCGCAGCAGCAGTAAGAGCGGCGGCTTCGATTTATCGGAAGGGCGGGTGGCTTCGGCCATCCGCCCTTTTTGTTTTTGGGGAACGCAGCGTTTGCGGCTTGGTCGAGCTCAGGTGCAGTGTTATGGATTCACGGGCAGCCGCAGGTGCGCTTCGGAGCCGTGCGTGCCTTCGCGATTTTCGAGTGTGAGTGTGCCGCCGTGCGCCTCTGCGATTTGGCGGCAGAGCACGAGGCCGATGCCGGAGCCGCCGGGTTTCGTGGTGAAAAAGGGCACAAAGAGGTTGGCAGGGTTCGGAATCCCAGGGCCGTCGTCTTGCACCACCACTTCCACGGCGCCGCGATCGAGCCGCCACGAAATGCGAACGCCACCGCTGGTCTCGATCGCCGCGTCGATCGCGTTGTGAAGAAGATTAATCATCAGCTGCTCGATCTGATCGGGATCGGCTTCGATCATGATGTCTTCGCCCGGCAACACTTGAACGGCGAGGCGGCGTTCGAGTTCCGCCACGCGGCGCAGGAGCCCGCCGATTTCGAGAGGACGCATCGACGGCGGCGGCAATTTTGCGAGGCGCGCGTAGGCGCTCATGAAACGCGCGAGACCGTCGGAGCGCGTGGCGATGATGTTGAGGCCGCTGCGCATGTCGTCTTGCCAGTCGTCGGCGCGATCTTTTCTACCCAAGATAAATACGAGGTTCTCCGCGACGGATTTGATCGGCGCGAGGGAATTATTGAGTTCGTGGCCGAGCACGCGGATCAGGCGCTGCCACGCTTGCCGCTCTTCATCGCGAAGCGCGCGGCTGATATCTGAAATCACCACGAGCTGGTGCGACACTCCACCTTCGCGAAAAATGCTGCGGTGAATTTCCCAGCGGCCCACTTTCCCGGGGAATTCGATCTGCGCGATGCGTGGCGTGGCGCCTTCGAGGCATTCGTGAAGGTTCAGCGCCTCCGCTGTGCGGCCGAGCAACAACTCGGCGTCTTGATTCAGAATGCGTTCGCCGGCACGATTGACGAGCCTGAGGTGATCGGTGCCATCGAACGCGAAGACGGCGACGTCGATTTCTTCCATCACCTTGCGCAGAAGCGCCGTGGCTTCCAACGCGCCGAGCCGTTCGCGGCGGAGCGTTTCGCCCAGCGCGTTCACTTCCCAGAGAACTTCGCCGAGCACGTCGTCGCGATTGGCGCCGCGCGCGCGAATCGAGAAGTCACCTTCGCGCAGAGCGGCGAGCAGGTTGGAAACGGTGCGGAGTGGAAACGTGACGCGGCTTTGCGCCGAGAATGCGAAGCTCAGCCAGGCGACCACCATCACAATCGTCAGCGTCCACTGCAGCTTCGGCGAGAATGCGCCGAGCCACAGCAGAATCAGCGCGACGACCGTGCCCCCCAGCCCGGCGGCCAGAGCGAGCAACAAAATCCGGCGCTCGTACAGAAGTGGACTCAAAGGCTGTATTTTTGCAGGCGGCGGTAAAGCGCGCTGCGGCTAAGGCCGAGTGCCTTGCTCGCATGGCTTACGTTGCCGCCGAAGCGTGCGAGCGCTTTTTGGATCAACACACGCTCCACGTCTTCAATTCCCATTTCGTCGAGGCGCAGCGCGGATTCGCGCGTGGGGCGCAGGCCCAGATCGCTTGCGCGAACCTGCGGCCCCTCGGCCATCAGCACAGCGCGCTCAACGGAGTGATCGAGTTCGCGAATATTGCCGGGCCACGGATGATCCATCAGCAATTGCAGCGCAACGGGCTCGAAACCCTCGAGCTGTTTGCGGTAGCGCTGCGCAGACTGCCGCAGAAAATGATGCGCGAGCAACGAAATGTCTTCCTTGCGTTCGCGCAGCGGCGGCAGGTGAATTTCTATCGTGTTGAGGCGGAAGAGCAAGTCCTCGCGGAATTTTCCAGCGGCGACTTCAGCTTGAATGTCAGCGTTGGTGGCGGAAATGATGCGGACATCGACGCGGCGCGTGGTGGACGAGCCGACGCGTTCGAGTTCGCCGGTTTCAAGCGCTCGCAAGAGCTTCGCCTGCAAGTTCATCGGAACGTTCGCAATTTCGTCGAGGAAGAGCGAGCCGCCGTCGGCAAGCTCAAAGCGCCCCACGCGATCGGACTTTGCATCGGTGAACGCACCCTTCACGTGGCCAAAAAGCTCGCTCTCGAAAATTCCTTCCGGCAAGCCGCCGGCATTCACCGTCACAAGCGGGCGGCTCGATCGGGACGATAGCGCGTACAGCGTTCGCGCGACTACATCCTTACCCGTGCCGTGTTCACCGGTAATCAGCACGTTCGCGTCGGAAGGCCCAACGCGCGCGATCAAATCCATCACCGGGCGCATCGCGGCGGATTCGGCGATCATCACCGGCCGGCCATCGGCGCGCAGCAGGCGATTCTCCGCTTCGAGGCGTTGACCGCGACGCAGCGCTTGCGAAAGTTCGATCTGCGTTTTCAGAATCGCAAGCAGGCGCGCATTTTCCCACGGCTTCTGCACGAAATCTTTCGCGCCGCGGCGCATCGCTTCCACCGCAAGTTCCAGGCTGCCCCACGCCGTCATCACGATGATCGGAAGCGTGCTGTCTTTCGAGCGGATATTGGAAAGCAGGTCGAGGCCTTCCTGGCCGGACGTGGTGTCGCGAGCGTAGTTCAAATCCATCAGCAGGCCGTCGAACTCGCGGACCTCGAGCGCCGAAAGCACCGCCGCTGGCGACGCGACCGTCTCAGTCTCGAAGCCTTCCGCCTTCAGCAAGAGGCGCAGGGCTTCGCGAATGTCTTGCTGGTCGTCCGCGACGAGAATTCGTGTGCGGTTTGCGTTCGAAGTCATGTTGCGCGGCCTTTCTCCCTGATGAATCCGTCCGTTTTCCGGCGTCACTGTGTCCCGCTCTTGCATCATTGGTTAGCCCTCACTCGTATCGCAGCGCGCTCAACGGATCCACTTTCGTCGCGCGCCGCGCCGGAATATAACAAGCCGCGAGCGCCACGAGCCCCAGCGCCACTGCCACGCCGGCGAACGTGATCGGATCGCGTGCCTTGATTCCGTACAACTGACTTTCCAGATATTTCATGGCGATCAGCGAGCCGATCAGGCCCATGGCCAGACCGAGCAGCGCGAGCTTCATTCCGTCGCGAATGATCATGCGCACCACATCGTCTGGCCGCGCGCCCAGCGCCATGCGGATTCCGATCTCGTGAGATCGCTGCTCCACCGCGTATCCCATCACTCCGTAAATTCCGATGGCTGCCAGCACGCCCGCCACTGTGGCGAAAAATGCCAACAACGACATATTCAGCCTCCGCTGCGCCACCGCGATCTCGAGATATCCGTCCATCGATCGCACGTCGGTAACCGGTTGATTCGGATCGGACGCTTCCACGGCGTGGCGGATCCCGGCCGTCAACTGATTCGGATCGCCCTTCGAACGCACGGTGAGATGCACCATGCGCGAAGGATCCTGAGCGAGCGGCAAATACATCTGCCCGGCTTTCGCTTCGCCCCACGCCCAGTCGCGCGCGTCTGCCACGATGCCGACGACGGTGAGCCAACCGGCGCGAGGCTCGGCGTCCCACGGCTGGCGCGTCGCGGGAAAGATTAATTTGACCTGCTGGCCCACGGGATCCTGTCCCGGCCAGTAGCGGCGCGCGAGCGTCTCATTGATGATCGCGACGCCCTGCGTGTTTGGACCATCGGCGGCTGTGAATCCGCGGCCCTCTTTCACGGCGATGCCCATCGTTTCGAAGTACCGCCAATCCGCGACGCGATATTGCGTCGTCGGTTGCTCGTCGGTTTCCGTGATCGGATGTCCTTCAACTTCAAAATTGCAAAACACGTTCCAGCCCGTGAGCGGCAGGAAATTCACCGCGCTTGCCGACTGCACGCCGGGCAGCGCCTCGACCTTTCCGAGCACGTCGCCATAGAAGTTCGAGACGCTCTGCGTCGTCGGGTAATTCGCCGGAGATAAAAATATCTGCATCGTCAGCAAGTTCGACGGATTGAAGCCCAGGTCTTCGGACATCATCCGGCTGAAACTCCGCACCAGCAGGCATGCGCCCACCAGCAGCACTACCGAAAATCCGACCTCGCTCACGATCAGCGAAGAACGGATGAACTGGCTTCGCCGTCCGCTCGTCGTGCCGCGGCTGCCGCCTTCCTTCAGCGACTCGTAAATCCTGGCGCGCGCAATCTGCACCGAAGGCGCGAGCCCGAAAATCACGCTCGTCACGAAGGCGATGGCGATCGTGAAAGCCAGCACCGTCGCGTCAATCTGAATCCACTCAGGATGCGGAATCTGCCCGCGTCCCGTCGGCGGCGGCAAAAATACTCGAAGCAAATGCAGCCCGCCGACCGCGAAAATAATTCCAATCACCGCGCCGAGCATCGCCAGCAGAAAACTTTCGGTCAGCAGCTGGCGCAAAATCCGGTTGCGCCCCGCGCCCAGCGACGAACGCACCGCGATTTCCCGCTCCCGCGTCGCCGCTCGCGCCAGCATCAAGTTCGCTACGTTGGCGCTCGCGATCAGCAGCAAGAAACCAACCGCCGCGAGAAGCAGCAGAAGCCCGGGCCGAAGCGAGCTGACCAGCTCATCGTGAAAGCCAGTCACGCGCAGACCGTTTTTCTGGTCGATGCCCGGGTACTTCCTTTTCAATTCCTCCTGAATCCCGCGCATTTCCGTTTGCGCGCGGGCGATCGTCGCTCCCGGCGCAAGCCGACCAAAAACCACCAGCTCGTGGTCCTCGCGATCCAGCTTCGCCCGGTCAAACGCAAACGGCCGCCATATATCGAACGATGGCGACGTGCCGTAGAGCGAAAAGCTTTTCGGCAGCACACCGACGACGGTCGCCGGCTTTCCGTCCAGCTCGATCGTTTTCCCAACTACGCCCGGGTCGGCCGCGAAATGGCGCCGCCACAGGCCGTCCGTCAAAATCACCACAGGCTCGTGGCCCGGTTGCTCGTCGTCCTTCTCAAAATCGCGGCCCAGCGCCGGCGTGACCTTCAGCATCCGGAAGAAATTCCCGGAAACTTCCGAACCCCACACGCGCTCCGGATCGCCGCTTCCCGTGATCGTGAAGTACAAGCCGCGCCATCCCGACAGGCTCTGGAAGGAGTGATTCATCTCCTGCCAGTCGAGAAATTCCGCCGGCGACGCCGTACCTCTCACGATGTTTCGTTCGCTATCGGTTTCCCAGATTGTTACCAGCTGCCTGGATTCTGGGAAGGGCAGCGGCCTCAACAGCACGCCGTTAATCACGCTAAAAATCGTTACGTTGGCGCCAATTCCGATTGCGAGTGTGACGATCGCCACGACTGCGAATCCAGGATTTCTCCGCAGCGTTCGCCAGCCGTAGCGGAGGTCCTGCCAGAAAGTTTCCATAAGGGGCCCGTCCCAAGCTTCAAGTAACGCACCATATTACCGCCGCGTTACGTGATGTCCAATTCGAGCCCGTCGCTGTGTTGCACGTCGCTTCGGATTCTATTCGCCGCAGGCCGCGGCGCAGCAGCTCCGGCGCAGCTGTGATTCGCTAGCGATTTGCTACGGCCACCTCCCCTACGTGAGTGTTGCCATCGACGATCCATCCATCCGCGAGTTGAATGATCCGGTTTCCGTACGCGGCCCACGCGTCGTTGTGGGTTACCTGAATAATCGTCGTGCCTTCGTCGTTCAACTTCTTCAGCAGGTCCATGATCATTTTTCCCTGGCTCGTGTGCAGGCTTCCTGTCGGCTCGTCCGCCAGAATCACTTTCGGTTTGCCGATCACCGCGCGCGCCACGGCCACGATCTGCTGCTGCCCGCCGGAAAGCTGGCTCGGGAAAAGCGCTTTTTTTCCGACGATCTGGAATCGGTCGAGAATGTCGGCCACCGTGCCTTCGCGTTCATTCTTTTTCATGTCGCGGTAAGAAAGTGGCAGGTCGAGATTTTCAGCGACAGTGAGATTGTCGAGCAGGTGATACTGCTGGAAGACGAACCCGATGTATTTTTTGTGCAGCTCGGCGCGGCGGCGGTTGTCGAGCTTGTGAACAGGATTGTCGAGCAGGTAGTACTCGCCCTTCCATGCGCCGTCCAGCATGCCGATGATGCCCATCAGCGTGGATTTGCCCGCGCCCGACGGGCCCATCACGGTGACGAAATCGCCTTCTTTAATTTCCAGGTTGATCCGGCGCAATACCCACGTCTTTCCCGCGCCTGATTCGTAAGCCTTTTCTACGTCGACCAGCTTAATCATCGCTCCGGCTCCTCGGAATCTCTCGCGCCGCTTACTAATTCACGGCGACAACAATTAATGTGGCGTCATCCTGCCACGCGCCATCGCAAAACTCGTGCACCGCTTTCATGATATTCTTCTGCATCTGTTCGGCGTCATGCGACCGATTTTCAAGCACGATATCGACCATACGCTTGTCGCCAAATTCTTCCGCCGCTGAGTCCGCGGCTTCGGTGACGCCGTCCGTAAAGAAAACGACGCGGTCGCCTGCCGCCAAATCTTCCACGCCGCTCGCGTAGCGCTCGTTCGGAAAAATTCCCAGAACGCCGCCGCCGATTTCCAGGCGCTTGTGCGAGCCGTCGCGCCGCACCACGATCGGCGCGTTGTGCCCCGCATTCACGTACCTGAGTTTGCGCGCTTCGCCATCAAGCTGCGCGTAAAAAAGCGTGATGAACCGGTCGGCGCCCAGGTTGTCGCAAACCAGCGCATTGAGCCGGTCACACACAACTTCTGGCTCCGATTCGCTCGCCGCAAGGCCGCGGAACGCCGCCTGCAAGTTGCCCATCACCAGCGCCGCCGGCATGCCTTTGCCTGCAACGTCCGCGATGCAAATGCCGAGCGTTTCGCGCTTCAGCGCGAGAATGTCGTAGTAATCGCCGCCCACCACGCGCGCCGGCTGCCACATCGACGAAATGCCGAAGCCGGGTATCGCGGGAATTTCGTGCGGTAGAAAACGCTGCTGAATCTCCCGCGCTTCTTCGACTTCCGATTCGCGCAGCTTCAGTTGCGAGGCGATCTTGGTCTGCGTCCGCGCATCTTCGAGCGACTGTTTCTGCCGGTCGCGATTCTCGCGGCCTTTCTGAATTTGCGTGTTCAGAATTTCGAGTAGCTTGGCATTCACCCACGGCTTTTCGACGAAATCGCCCACGCCGCGCTGCATCGCCTGCACCGCGAGCCCAACCGTCGCCCATCCCGTCATCACCACGATCGGTGGTGTATTCTCGCGCGTCTTCAGGCGCGAAAGCAGATCGAGCCCTTCCGCGCCCGACGTCGTATCGCGCGCGTAGTTGAGGTCCATCAGCACCACATCGAATTCGCTCTGCGAAAGCGCGCCCAGCAACGCAGCCGGCGACGTCACCGCCTCCGTCGCGTAACCGTTGCTCTTCAAAAGCAGCCGCAGCGCCTCAAGCAGATCGGGCTGATCGTCGGCGATCAGCACCCGCGGTTGCACCGAAATGTTGTTCTCTCGAATTTCCATTGCGCTAACCATGGGGCTGGGAATCCCTGTCTGCTACTACGTTTGAATCGAGTCCGAGTTTCAGTCGTATCGCAGCGCAACCATCGGATCCACGGTCGCAGCCTTGCGTGCCGGCAACAAACCCGCCATCGTCGCAACCACCGCCAGCAGCACCGCCGAAGCTACGAACACGAACGGATCGCTCGCCTTCACGCCATACAGCTGCGTTTCCACCACACGCCCCAGCAGATACGCAACCACAAGCCCAATCGCGAGGCCCGCCGCACACATCACCACAATCTCGCGCAGAATCATCCACGCCACATTGCCCGTGGACGCGCCGAGCGTCATCCGAATTCCAATCTCGCGAGTGCGGCGCGCCACTACATACGCCATCACGCCATACAGCCCCAGCGCCGCAAGCAACGAAGCAAGCAGCCCGATGCTCAACGCGAAGACCGTGATCAATCGATCCGTGAACGCGAGTTCGTTCACTTCGGCGACAAGTGTCTTCAGCTCAGACACCGGCAAGTTCGCGTCGAATCTCCGTACCGTCTCGCGCAACGTGGTGCCGAATGCGGCCGGGTCCGAATCGGTGCGCACATAAAAGCTCGCCGTGCCCGGCAAGTCCTTTTGCGAATACGGCGTCAACACGAAGGGCCGGATCGCGCCGCGCAAATCGACGCTCTTCGCGTCGCCCATGATCCCGACAATTTCGATGTCGATCTTCGTGCCGTCGCCGGCGCCCCATCCGAAATGCATGCCGATGGGATCGCGGCCGGCGTAGTAGCGCTTGGCCATCGTTTCGTTGATGATCGCTACTTTCTGCGACGCAGCGGTGTCTGAATCGTTGAACTCGCGCCCGCGCTTCAGCGGAATGCCGAGCGTGGCGAGGTAATTCGGACCGGTGAAGTTGTCATCCACGTCGGTGGTTTCGTCTTCGCCGCGCTTGTAGCCTTCGGGTGTGATGTTCCGGGACGCGTTGCTATTCGTAAGAATAGGAATTTCCGCGACGCTCACCGATTTCACGCCCGGTAGCGCCTGAATCGCTTGCGTCAATTGCTGCACGAGATTTTCTTCGTGCTGGATGTTGTAGGCGCTCAACTGAGGCGAGACGGAAAACTGGATTACGTGCTCCGTCTTGAGGCCGAGATCCTGCGTCTGCAAATTGCGAAGGCTGTGCGCGAAGAACCCCGCGCCTGCGAGCAGCACGGCCGTAAGCGCCACCTGCGCCACCATCAAGCCCTTTCGCATGCGAACGTTGCTCGCGCTGCCCGTGGTACCGGACGCGTTTTCTTTGAGCGTAATAGCGATGGAATTCGCGCTCGCGCGGATCGCCGGAAGAAAGCCAAACAACACGCCCGTAACGAGCGTCAGCCCCAGCGCGAACAACATTACGCGCATATCGAGCTGCGGCCTCAATCCCGATGCGCCGATCGACTGAGGAATCGAATTCACTACAGTCGCGAGCGTCCATGCCGCCACAAGCAATCCGGCCGCGCCGCCCGCGATGGCGAGCAGCAAACTTTCCGTCATCAACTGGCGCACCAACCGCCAACGACCCGCACCCAGCACCTGGCGAAGCGCAATCTCGCGCTGCCGCGCTTCCGAACGCGCAACAAGCAGACTTGCGAGATTCGCGCACGCAATCAACAGCACCAAGCCGACCATGCCCATCAGGATCACCAGCGGCCGCTTCGCATCGGCCTGCAGGATCTGGCGGCCGCGCGCGCCCTGCGCGAGCACCATTTTGCGCGCCAGAAATTCTTTCTTCGCGCGCTCGGAAAAATTCATCGTCGCCAGGTCGTCCACCAAATACGCGTGGTATGACGGCTGAATGCCGGCTTCGGCCTTCGCGATGGACATACCTGGCTTGAGCCGCGCCAGCATCGCGATCCAGAAATTCCGGCGATCCATCAAGTCGTCGTTCGCGGGCATCAGCGCCGGCTTTTCGGTGATCGGAATGAAAATGTCGGGAATTGTGCCCACTTGCGTGCCGGTAAATCCGGGCTGAGCTACGCCGACCACGGTGAGCGAGACGCTGTTCACCAGAATTTGTTTGTTAAGGATTTGCGAATCGGAGCCGAAGTGCCGCGCCCAGTATCCGTGGCTCAGAACGGCCACCGGATTTGCGCTCTTGGCGGTTTCGTCGTCACTCGTGAAAACGCGTCCCAGCAACGGCTTCACGCCGAGCACCTGAAAATAATTGCCCGTGACGAGTTCGCCGCTCGCCATTTCGGATTCGCCATGGCCCGCGACGTTAAGGTCCACCGGGTAGCGGCCAATCACGCCGCTGAACACATCGTTGTTGTCGCGGATGTGCTTGTATTCGAGGTAGGAAAACGATCCGTCCGAATCGCCATCGCTCCAGACATGCCCGTTGCGCAAACCCGGCGAAGTGAGGATCACCAGTTCCGCGGGATTCTGCACGGGCAGCTGCCGGAGCAGCACCTGATCGGTGAGCGAGAACATCGCCGTATTCACGCCGATGCCGAGCGCCAGCGTGAGAACCGCGATCAATGCGAACGCCGGATTCTTCGCAAGATTGCGAAGGGCGTGCCGGACGTCCTGCATCAGATTCTGCATCACCGCTCCTCCGCTAAGCCATCAGAACACACCCGTGCGCCCGCTTACGACAACCACATTGGGCTGCTGGGTGAGGCGAGCCGGGCGAAAAGCTTATGCCGTCGCCGGTTTCTGACCGAGCGTTTCTTCCACGATTCGTCCGTCAAACAGGTGAATCGTGCGATCCGCGATGCTCGCGTAGCGCGGGTCGTGCGTCACCATGCAGATCGTCGCGCCTTCGCGGTGCAGCTGGCGCAGCAAATCGACAACGGCTTCGCTGTTCTTCGAGTCCAAGTTTCCGGTCGGTTCGTCCGCCAGCAGGATCGACGGCTGGCCTACCAATGCACGGGCCACCGCGACGCGCTGTTGCTGACCGCCTGAGAGCTGCGAAGGATAGTGCTTCATGCGGTGCGCCATGCCCACGCGCTCCAGCACTTCCTGCACGCGCTTCTTACGCTCCGCCGAGGCCATGCTGCGGTAGGTGAGCGGCAGCTCGACGTTCTCGTACACCGTGAGATCGCCGATCAAATTGAACGCCTGGAAGATGAACCCGATCTCGCGGTTGCGGATGCGGGTGCGGTCCGATAGCGAAAGGTTCGCCACGGCCTGCTGGTTGATCTGGTAGTTGCCCTCGGTGGGCGAATCGAGCAACCCGAGGATCGAGAGCAGCGTGGATTTGCCGCAACCCGAAGGGCCGGCGATCGAAAGGAATTCGCCGTTCTGTATTTCCAAATGGACGCCGCTCAACGCGTGCGTCTCGACTTCATCCGTGTAGAAAACCTTGGTTACGCCGTTTAGTGAAATCAGCGCCTGACTGGTGGTATTCATCCTCTGCTCCTAGAGAATCACTGTTTGTTACGAGTGGCGCGCGGCCAAAAGTTCCCTAAATTATTTCAATTGAACGCGATCGTAGTTGTCCCAGGCCGACATGTCGGACAGGATCACCTTATCGCCCACGTCCAAACCCTTCAGGATTTCCACCTGATTGACGGAAACGCGGCCCAGCTGCACCTGCACACGCTCGGCTTCCTTGCCGTCGTCCACGATCTTGAATAGGCCCACCGTGCTATTGGCCTCGCCATGCACCGGCCGCCCCACAAACAGCACATTCGTAAGGCGTTCGATCTCGACCGTGCCTTCCACGCTCAGGTCCGGCCGCGCGCCCGGAGGCAGCGGCCCATCGAGCGCCACGTCCACCGTGACCGTGCCGTTCGTGACGGCGGGGTCCACGCGCGAAACGTGCCCGGCAATCGTGCCGTTGTGCGTATCGACCACAGCCTTCTGGCCCGGCGTCACGTCTTTCGCCTGGGTTTCAGCAATCTTCAGCTGCGCCTTCAGGTGCGTCGGCTGCGCCACGCGCGCCAGCACCGTGCCCATCGTCACCTTCTGGCCAACTTCCACGTCCAGCTCTTCCAGCATGCCGTCGATGCCCGGCTTGATGTGCAGCTGATCCATCTGTGACTTTTTGAGTTCCCACAACGCGCGATTCTGGTTCACTTTCGATTCCTGCACAGCAAGCTGCGCGTTGATCGAGTTCTCGAATATCGTGACTTCCTTCTGTGCCAGGTCGTTTTCCTTGGCCAGCTCTTCCGCCTGCACCTGCGCCGTCTTCACGTCGAGCATCGGAGCGAGGCCGTTCTTGCCCAGCTCCTCTTTCGTCTGCCGCTGCATTTCCGCGGTGCGGTACTGCGACGAGATACTCGCAGCCTGCGTGCGCTTGTCCATCAGCTGGTTCTCAAGCGTCGCCTTGGTCTGCTCGAGCATCGCTTGTGCGCCTTTGTACTGGTACTCGGCGTCCAGCGTCTCCTGCTGCAATTGCGGGTTGCTCAAATCGAAAATTACGGTATCGGCTTTGACGGGCGTGCCGGGCAGAAGATAGCGCTGCTGCACCTGTCCATCAGTCGCGGCGGGAATCAGGCGGATGGTTTCCGGCACCAGCGTGCCGAGTCCGCGAACGTCGCGCAGCATCGGGCCGCGCTGCACGGTGCCCGGCCAAATCGTGCCGGCATCCACCGACGGCGCCGCCGGCTTCAACTTCGAAAGCGCGAACGTAACCAGGGGTACGAGTATGATCGCCGCCACCACGTAAATCGTGCGGCGAATCTTTTTCTGTCGCTTCGCTTCAGGGCGTGCAATGTCCACGGGAAACTGACCTCGGCACACTGTATCGCAAATAGGATTCCGCGACGGAGTGTACACTAAGTTGTTTTATTTGTGCTAGATGAACGCAATCGCGCCCGCCGAAAACGCACGTTTTGGGCGTTCGTGGGAATCCGCCGTCCCGCAATCGGACATTATTTCGTTGCACTAGCGCGACGAGGGGCTTGCCGGCGAAGTCGCGCTGAGCGCCCTTTCGCCGGCAGATTCGGGCTACTGAGCTGCTTCTGTGCTGGCCTTGATTTCCTGCCAGCGCTTGGGGCGCTTGCCGGCGTCTAGAACTTTTTTGCGCAGGCGGATCGACTTCGGCGTCACCTCGACGAACTCGTCGTCCGCGATGAACTCGATCGCCTTTTCAAGCGTCATATCGCGCGGCGGCACCAGGCGAATCGCTTCGTCAGCCGAAGACGACCGCATGTTGGTGAGCTTCTTTTCCTTGGTGATGTTCACGTTCATGTCGTCTTCGCGCGCGTTCTCGCCGACGATCATTCCCTCGTACACTTCGATCGTGGGTCCGACGAACATTTCGCCGCGCTCTTGAATTCCCCAGATCGCGTAAGCCGTCGTCACGCCCGCGCGGTCGCACACCAGCGCACCCGTAAGACGCATCGCCATGTCGCCCGCGTATTCCGTCCAGCCTTCGAGGATCGAGTGCACCAGCGCCGTGCCGCGCGTATCCGTCATCAACTGCCCGCGCAAGCCGATCAGTCCGCGCGACGGGATGCGGAACTCCATACGCACGCGTCCCGAGTTGTGGTTCACCATTTTGGCCATTTCACCGCGGCGCGTGCCCATCAACTCCATCACGATGCCGATGAAATTTTCCGGGCAATCGATCACCAGCAGCTCGAGCGGCTCCATGCGCTTGCCGTTTTCTGTGCGTACCACGATTTCCGGCTTGCCCACCATCAACTCGTAGCCTTCGCGGCGCATCGTTTCGATCAGGATCGCGAGCTGCAGTTCACCGCGGCCCAGCACGCGAAACGCATCCGTGGTATCCGTCGCTTCCACGCGCAACGAAACGTTGGTCAGCAATTCCTTCTCGAGGCGCGAACGAATGTCGCGCGACGTTACAAATTTCCCTTCGCGGCCCGCAAATGGCGACGTATTGATCGTGAACACCATCGTCAACGTCGGCTCGTCGATCGTCAGCGGCTCCAGCGGAGCCGGATTCTCGAGATCGGTAATCGTTTCGCCGATCTGAATTCCTTCCACGCCCGCGATTGCGACGATGTCGCCGGCCTTTACCACTTCCGCTTCCACGCGCTCTAGGCCATGAAACGTGAACAGTTTTGTGATCTTCGTCGGCTGAATTTTTCCATCGAGCTTCGAGATCGCCACTTCCGTGCCGCGCGTCAACGTGCCTTCGAAAACACGCGCAATCGCGACGCGGCCAAGGAAATCGCTATAATCGAGGTTCGTCACCTGAATTTGCAGAGTCTTGTTCGGATCGCCCGTCGGCGCCGGAATCGATTTCACAATTTGTTCGAAGAGTGGCTCAAGCGTGGTGGACGAATCGCCCACCGCATTGTGCGCGACGCCGAGCTTCGCATTCGTGTACATCACCGGAAAGTCGAGCTGGTCTTCCGTCGCGTCGAGGTCGATAAAGAGGTCGTAAATTTCGTCGAGCACAGCGGCAGGGCGCGCGTCTGGACGATCAATCTTATTCAGCACAATGATCGGAGGCAGCTTCGCCGCCAGCGCCTTCTGCAGTACGTAGCGCGTCTGCGGCAGCGGGCCTTCGCTCGCATCGACGAGCACGATCACGCCGTCCACCATGCGCAGCGCGCGTTCCACTTCGCCGCCGAAGTCGCTGTGACCCGGCGTATCCACGATATTGATCTTCGTGCCCTTGTACTCGATCTCGGTGTTCTTCGCGAGAATGGTGATACCGCGCTCACGCTCGAGGTCGTTCGAGTCCATCACGCGCTCGACGATTTCCTGGTTCACGCGCCACGTGCCGCTCTGCTTCAGCATCGCGTCCACAAGAGTGGTTTTGCCGTGGTCAACGTGCGCAATGATAGCTATGTTTCGGATGTTCGTATTCATGTGTATGCACTACCAGCGATTGAATTTAAAAGGTTTAGCGCGGTCTTGCAGCCCTGACCGAGCCCTACACTACGGTGCTAAGGAGGCGTACAGGAGCAAACAACGCACCTCTATCTTAGCATGCGGCAGGGCCTCCCGCCACGCATTCTGGCCGCGCGCGATAGAGGCGCGCAGGGGCTCGGGTTGTGTCATGATCTGCGCCGGAGGTGTCGCGTGAAAAAATTGCTCTCGTTCGCATTCGTTGCTTTGATCTCTATCCCCGTCGCCGCACAAGCTCAGGACGCGGCTAAGCCTGCCGCGCCGGCAAACCCGATCACCATGAGCGAAAAAGGTATCTACAACTCCGCCGTTGGCGACGTGGTCGCTGCGGCGCAAAAAATGTCGGAGGAAAACTATTCATTCAAGCCCACTCCCGAGGTTCGCAGCTTCGGACAGCTGGTGGGCCATGTCGCCGATGCGAACTTCATGTTCTGTGCTCTGGTGAGCGGCGAAACGATGCCGCAGAAGGACATCGAGAAAACCAAGACATCGAAAGCCGACCTGGTCGCGGCACTGAAAGAAAGCGTCGCGTATTGCAACAAAGTGTATGACGGCATGACCGACGCGAAAGGCGCCGAACTGACCAAGTTCATGGATTTCAAACTCGCGCGGCTCAGCGTGCTTACCGTGAACACGGCGCACACCGACGAGCACTACGGCAACATGGTCACGTATATGCGCTTGAAGGGTCTCGTGCCTCCGACGAGCGAGAACCAACAAGCTCCGCCGGCAAAATAGCTCTCAATTCTCACGCCATGGAACACGGCTCGAGACGTTCGTCTCTTTGAACGTCGTCTTTCGTGATATATGTTTGCCCGATGTCCACGGCGATACTAATCGAAAATCTAACTAAACGCTTTCGCGACGTATCTGCCGTCGATGGCTTGAACCTGTCCGTGCCGGAGAACTCCATCTTTGGCCTCGTTGGCCCAAACGGCGCCGGCAAAACCACCGCAATCAAAATCATCATGAACATCCTGCGCGCGACGAGCGGCCGCGCGCAGGTCCTTACTTGGGACAGCACTCAACTCTCGGGCGCAGCGTTCGAATCGATCGGGTACGTGTCGGAAAACCAGAAGCTCCCCGAATGGATGCGTGTTTCGGAGTTTCTCGCCTACGCCAGGAATTTCTATCCCACCTGGGATCGCGACCTCGAAAAAGACTTGGTGCAGCGCTTCGACCTGCCTCCCAAAAGACAGCTCAAAAAACTCTCACGTGGTATGCGCATGAAGGTCGCCCTCGCGAGTTCGCTCGCCTACCGCCCGCGCCTGATCGTGATGGACGAGCCATTCAGCGGCCTTGACCCCGTGGTGCGTGACGAGCTGATCGAATCCATCTCAGAACGCGCTCAAGGCTCGACCGTGCTGATCTCTTCTCACGACCTCGCCGAAATCGAATCGCTCGCGAATCACATCGGTTATCTCGAAGCGGGCCGCCTGCGTTTTTCTGAATCGTTGAGCAGTCTTGCCTCACGCTTTCGTCAGGTCGATCTCACTTTCGCAGCCCCGCCCACGATTCCTGCTCAACTTCCCGTTAGCTGGATGAGGCTTGAGGCCACGGGCACCGCCGTTCGATTCATCGAAAGCACTTTCGATGAATCCAAGACCCGTTCCGAAATCACCCAAGTCTTCGGAGAAGGCTCGAGCGCCGCATTCACGCAGATGTCGTTGCGCTCCATCTTCCTCGCCGTCGCAAGAGACGCCCGCAAACATCGGGGGACGAGCGCATGAACCAAGTCCTCTACATCCTCCGCAAAGACATCCGCCGCCAGCGTCTCGAAATCGCGGCATCCCTGTTATTGCTTCTGGCCTTCGCATGGAAAAGTCCGATGGTGTGGAACAACGGCACCGACGAGACTTCGTCTGTCCGGCTTCTGTTCGGTGTCGTCGGCGTGGCACTCATCTTGTCGTGGTGGTTTCTGATCATTCGCGTGGTGCAGGGTGAATCCCTCGTCGGCGATCGGCAATTTTGGCTCACTCGCCCTTACCGCCGGCACAGCCTCTTGCTCTCCAAAGTCCTCTTCATCTTCCTATTCGTGAACCTGCCGGTCTTCATCTTCGATATCGCCGCTCTACATCACGCCGGATTCGCTCCGTGGCAGCACGGAGCGGGTCTTCTGCAAGGTCAGCTTTTACTCACCGCATTCCTAATCGTTCCGATCGCTACGATCAGCGCATTCACCGAAACCATCGCGCAAGTTCTGCTGGTGTTCTTGGGGCTAATCGTCTTCTTCGTGGGATTGAATTGGATCACCGACAAAATTCCTAGTTCGTCCTTCGGCAGCAACGTTCCGGGCGGCGTGGTGATTATTATCTTGGCCTGCGTGTGTGTGGCCGTGTTGGCTTTGCAATACTTCAGGCGAGACACACGGCTTTCCCGGTTCATTGTCCTCGGCAGTTTGTGCGTGATTGCGTTGATCTTGATCGCAGCGCCCTACAATCGCCTGATCGAACATGCGTACCCGAAAACGCCCGACGGCCCTTTCACTGCGATCCGCGCGGCGGTCCAGAAGTCGAACCCAAAAAGACGCGAAGAGCCCTCCTTTTATAACAACAAGGTGAGCCTCACTACGGCCATGAAAGTCGATGGCCTTGCCGACGGTTCACTCGTCGTTATCGATGCCGCCCGGCTTTCCATTTTTGCGTCCAATGGTCGCGCGTGGAATACGGGCTGGGTGGGCTCGTCGCGAACGATCTGGTCTAACTCAAGTGAATTCCGGGAAATGTTTGCCGTGGATAAGAATTTCTACTCGTCCGTGGCTTCGGACGACGTCCGTCTGCGCGTCGAGTTGGCGGTGTCTCAATACCACGAGCATTTCCTCGGGCCGGTAACCGTCGCGGCTACCGATTTCCGCGTGACTAACGATGGAATTTGTTCGGGTGCCGACGTTCGCGTCTTCCGCGCTCTTCGCTGTAGAGCCGCCCTCAATGAACCTGCCTTCACGGCGCAATTCAGTCCGCTCGACACCACCTGCACCCTGCCCGATGCTTCATGGCCTTCCTTGCAAGTCCGTCGGTACGACGCCGCGGTCTCGGCGGAATTCGGCGGCGGCGCCGGCGTCGTCCCCATTCATCCGTTCGATATAAATTTTGGCGAAGCCACCGATCCCTCGGGTAAGAAAAGCGTTTTCATTATTTGTCCCGGAACAAAATTCGATCTCGCCAAGCCCGTGCACGTTGGACAGTACAGAGTCGAATCTGAAGTTCAAGCGGTGCGCCTACCCGATTATCTTTCGACCAACGACTTCGACGAATGACGGCTGTCCCGCGTCACTTCCGCACACCAAAGCGCTTTTCCACCCGACTTCTTGATGCTAGTAACGCTCTGGCCTCACTCGCTCCACCACGTTGATGCGCCCTACACATCACGTGGTATTTTTTCTGCGAACGCACCTTTGCAAAACGCCATAGGAGTCTCCGCTTATGAACAACGTCTCCGTGAACTTCAATATGGTCACCACGGCCCTTGAACTGCCGGGATACAAGATCGTGAAATCGTTCGGCCTGGTGCGCGGCATCACCGTCCGCTCGCGCAGCATCTTCGGCACAATCGGCGCCTCGCTCGAGACGCTCGTCGGCGGCAACATCACGCTCTTCGAAGAAATGTGCGAGAAGACTCGCGAAGAAGCTCTCGAGCTGATGATGCAGCACGCCACCCAGCACGGAGCCAACGCGGTGATCGCGATGCGCTATGACGCGAACGAGCTGATGCAGGGCGTCACCGAAGTTCTCGCCTACGGCACGGCCGTGCAGGTCGTCCCAGTTACCGCGTGAACTCCGCGCAATCAATTCGCATCCGAACCTCAGGCGACTCGCGAGGCGCCGCGCATCTGCACTGGCGTCCCGCGCTGCCGCGAGCATACAATTCTGATAGTTCACGTTTGGAGGCTTCAGGAATGAAGGCTGCGCCGCACGCGCTCGTGCTCACACTCGCTCTCACACTCTGCTCGATCTCGCTCGCCGCGCAATCGGCGCCCGCCGCTTCCGCAGCAAAAGCCGAGGCCGCCAAGGTCGTAACGGTCTCGACCAAGTCGCAGGACGTGACCTACCCGAGCGGTAAAGACACTCTCACCGGATATCTCGTCGAGCCCGAGAAACCGGGCACCTACGGCGCCGTGATTGTCGTTCACGAATGGTGGGGCATGAACGACTGGGTGAAGGAGCAGACGCAAAAGCTCGCGTCGCTCGGCTATGTGGCGCTCGCCGTCGATCTTTACAACGGCAAGTCCGCCACCGATCCCACCGAAGCACACGAACTTTCACGCGGCTTGGCGCAGGACCGCGCGATTCGCGAAATTCAGGCAGGCTACGACTACCTCGACACGCTGAAGAGCGTGAATAAGGATCGCATCGCGATCGTCGGCTGGTGCATGGGCGGCGGCTATGCGGCAGATTTTGCGGTGAAGCAGCCGCGACTGGCGGGCCTGGTGATCAACTACGGCGCGCTGCCCAGCGATCCCAATGATCTGCAGCAAATCGCCCCGCCCGTGCTCGGCAATTTCGGCGCTGACGACAAGGGCATCACGCCTGCCGACGTAAAACAATTCCAGGATTACCTGAAGAAGCTGGGGCATTACGTGGATATCAAGATTTACCCGGGCGCGGGCCACGCGTTTGAAAATCCCAACAACACGAACGGTTACCGCCCCGAAGCTGCGGCGGATGCGTGGGCGCGCACCGTCACGTTCTTGCACCGTTGCCTCGGCTAATCGGCGAGCGCAACGGCGCGGCTGGTGCGGCGGCCTAGGGCCTCGCGGGCAACCTCTTCGCGAGCAGCAAATCGATCGCGTACTTGCCCGGCCCGAAAAAAAGCACGATCAGTCCCACAAACAAAAATAGAAACGGCGCGGCCGCGACGAATTTGTCCGGATCCGAAACGAACGACTTGAACGCCTCGTGATCCGCGGTGAGAAACGCCACCAGCATATCGATCACGATCCCGAGCGCCGTGATGCGCGACAGCAGACCCAGCGCCAACAGAATTCCGCCGACCAGCTCGAACCCTGAAACGAAAACCGCGGTGAAATGCGGCGCAGGTATCCCCAGATTTGTGAAGAACCCCACTACGCGCGAAGTATCCTGCAATTTTCCCCATCCCGCCTCTGCGAACTGCCAGCCAAAATAAACACGGATGAGCAGCAGGAATGCGGACTGCAAAGCGTTCATCACCCGCACAAACGTCGCGTGCCAGCTGAAAATGGGATTCGTTGCGATGCTCATGGAAAAAACTTCTCCTCGCGCCGCTGTGAAAACTCGCGTTACCGCGGGCGCTTCTACTTCTTTGAATTTTTATCGATGTGGCAAAACCAGCCGAGCGAAGACCACGTTTGAAACCATTGCTGCACGTGCGCCCGCTGGTCAGCGGGGGAAATTTTCGTGCCCGTCCACGCCGTGTCGAGCGCTTTCGCGAGAGTCTTGCCGGCCGCGATCGCCGCAAGAATCGCATACTCCTCGCGCTCCAGCCGCCGGAAATATACCTCTTCATCGACGCGGTGAACGCAGAGAAAAATCTCGGCCGGCTTCAGCGCCGCCACCTGCCGCACGCGCTTCTTTTTCTGCCGCTCGCTGAACGCGTTACTGGCCACGTTCAGTTCGTCCATATCTTTGCGCACCTCGATCAGCAGGTCATCTACGGGATAGCGCAAATCGAGCAGGTGAATGTACGGCTGCACCTTCAATCGCAGTTTCGATGGATCAGCCTTCGCAAGGTCCGCTTGCTTCAAGCCCGGCTCGGCCAGCCCATCGAATGCGTCGATATCAGCCCATTCGAGCCGCGCCATATCCACGGCCAGCGCCGCCCGATCGCCCAGCATCGCCGTGTGTTTGCGGAGCCAGCCTTCGAGTCGCGCGCCCAAATTTCGCAGCGTAAACGATTCGGAAGGGCAGTCGATCAGGTACGCCTTCGACACCGCATCGAACTTCCGTTCGCCGAGCACAGCGCGCAGCCCTGGAAAATCCTCCGCGAACCCGCTCAACACGCGAAACCAATACTGCCTGTTGTAAATCTCAAGCCGCTCGAAGGAAGTGAGCCGGTCGTTCGGCTTGATGAATTTCGCGGCCTCGGCGCGCATCGAGCCTCCGCCCGGCGCATTCGGCCGCATCCGCTCGTCGCGCGTCAACGGAGTCATCACCGCACGCGCCATGCGCCGCTGAATCGCAGCGAGCTTCATCCAGCCTTCTTCAGCACGGCGCTTGCGAGAAATTTGTTCGCCTTCAGCGCTTCGTCATGCACTTCGTCAAACGACGGAATGCTGTCGTCCCACTCCAGCAGCGTCGCCGTATGGCCCACACGCTCGATCGCTCGCGCATAAATCTTCCACACCGGATCGATCACCGGATGGTCGTGCGTATCCAGAATGTATTTGCGGTATTTCGAATGTCCGGCAATGTGAATCTGCGCCACGCGCTCGGCCGGCACGCTGTTCACGTAATCAAACGGATTGAACGAGTGATTCTGCGACGAAACGTAAATGTTATTCACGTCGAGCAGGATGCCGCAGTCCGCGCGCTCCACCACTTCGTTCAGGAATTCCCACTCCGTCATCTCTGAGACATGAAATTCCGCGTAACTGCTCACATTCTCGACCACCACCGGCACTTCCACAAAATCCTGCACTTCACGAATCTTTTGCGCCGTCACGCGAGCCGCCTCAAACGTGTACGGCATCGGCAGCAGATCGTGCGTGTACCGCCCATCGACGCTGCCCCAGCAGAGATGATCCGAAAGCCACGGCGTCTTCGTCCGCTTCACCAGCGCCTTCAGGCGCCGCAGGTGCTCGCGATTCAATTTCTCCGCCGAACCGAAATACATCGACACGCCGTGCTGCACCACTTTGTATTGATCGAGAATTTGATCCAGGATTCGCAGCGGCCGCCCGCCGTCGATCATGTAGTTCTCGGAAATAATTTCGAACCAATCCACCACGGGCTTGCGCGTCAGGATGTGGTGGTAGTGCGGCGCGCGCAGACCAATCCCGATCCCGTAGTTTGTGAAATTGTTGAACCGGTTCGCCGGCATTCACAGCTCCAAAAAAAGAATCGGTGTCAGAGACTCGGCAACACGCACCACGCCAGGCCCCTGACACCGATGATAGACGTTACGCCTTGGGCGCGTCGCTGCTCGGCATCTTCGAACCATCCGTCGCGCAACCACCCTTGCCCTTGCACGAGTTCTGGCCCTTGCAGCCGTTGTCGCTCGACTTACATCCGCCCTTGCCCTTGCAGGAGTTCTGACCCTTGCAAGCGTGCTTTTCCTTCACCTTCGTGTCTTTCGTGGACTGATCCTGCGTGTGAGTTGCCGCGGCGCGCGCGCCGGCCACAACGTTCGACGCCTGAACTGCCGAGCCCGTCCCCGCCAGCAATCCGGCGAGAGCTGCGCCCGCGATCATTGCCTTCTTCGACTTTGTCATGTGCTGTTTCCTCCAGTTGAGTGTGATTCCTTACTTCTTTCGAGCAAGGCCCGTTGAATCGGCTGGGAGTTTCCGCGTTCGTTCGATCGAGCGTCTGGCGCCCCTGCCTGAAACTGTGCTGCAACCGCCCCGCAACCCGTGCCGCAATTTCGCGATTCCAACAGGTAACGCGCGCTACGTCCTTCCGGACGTCCCACTCGTGCCCCTTAGACTGCGTGAGTTCGGTTTGGTTACAGGCTATCTTTTGCAGCGCTCCATCGATGCTGACCGCGGCCAATGCGGCCCCGCGGCGTCCACCGCCGCTGAGCCTGCCATCGGAACTGGGCGAGGCTGACCTCACCTTGTACTCCTTTCCGAGGGCTTGGTCCAGATACTTCCCTTACGCTTTATCACGCGCCATTGGATTTATGTGCGCAAATCGTTCCGTGGTGACAAAAATGTGACAACTCGACAGGTATCGGCGACGAGCGCAGCTTTCCCGGCCGTTGCAGCGCCTGCCTTTGCGGTTGTGGCCTGACTACTGAACGGGCAGCGCGTGGCCGTCAGTGTGCGCTATTGAGACACCTGCCAACTTCGCGAGCGTTGGCGCGATATCCGCCGGTGACGCGCCCGTAGGATCGGACTTTGCGCGAACGCCCGCGCCCATCACCAGCAGCGGCACGTGCTGGTCGTAATCGTACGGCGATCCGTGCGTTGTGCCAGAGGGCTTGCTCGACGATTTCGCGTAGAAAAACCAATACGGCTTCGGGATCACGATCACGTCGCCGCTCCGGCTTGCGTAGTAGCTATAGTTTGCAGCTTGCGCGAGCGGCTTGGTGGACGAAAGTTTGGCGAGCGAGTCTCCCGCGAACGCGTCCGCGATTCCCGGCACCGTCTTGATCGCCGCTAGCACCGCCTGCACCGCCGCTGGATTCGACTTCAGCTTCTCCGCCACGTCCGCCTTGAAGTAGAGGTTCTGATCCTGGAAGCTCGCGACTGGATCGGCACCCAAATTGTACGGCGCGAGCGCCTGTTCCACCTGCGCCTTCACCGCCAGAATGTCCGCGCGCCCCGCGTCCATGCTTTTCTGCGCGCGCAATTCCGGAATGGGTGCGACTCCGTGATCCGCCGACAGCGCCACAACCCAATTTCCACGCCCTACCGTTTTGTCGAGATGGTCGAATAGTTTTCCGATTGTGCCGTCCAGCTGCAGCAGCGTGTCCTGAATTTCCGCGCTGTCGGGACCATATTGATGTCCCACCAGATCCAGCGCCGAGAAGCTGATCCCCAGCACATCCACCGAGCCGCGCTGACCGAGCTTCATGCTATCCACAAGCGATTCGCCCATCGCTTCAAGGTAAGTGTCGGAATACGGGCTACCTTGCCACGCATCATAAAACCCCCGATCCGCCAACCCGCTCGCGCTGAGCGCATGAGGAAACTCCGAGCTGAGCGGCGCGCCCGACGAATCCATCGCACCGCCACCAGCAGGCGCCGCCCACGTCTTCGACACGTCCGCTTCGATCGGGTGCGCCGTCACAAATGCCTGCACCTCCGGCACGCGCGCCGATTCGTACGCCGTCGAAGTGACCCAGCGCGATCCCTCGAGCCAAGTCACCGCGTCCGCGTTGTGCCCCGCAAGCGTCGCAGCGGAGCGCGCCTTCAACGACATCGTCACCGTGCGCGAACCTTTCGACTCTTTGCGAATCTGTTCCGCCAGCGACGGCGCGTGCATCCGCCACGCGCTCTCGCCCTTGCCATCCGCAGCCGGCGCGCCATCGCCCGCGCCGTAGCTGATGAGCGTCACCTTCGGATCGCTTACGCACGTCACACGCGTGTTCTTATCGCGCTGATACCAATCATTCGCGATCATGCCGTGCGTGGAAGGGAAGTCGCCCGTCGAAATCGTCGAGTGCCCCGCGCATGTCACCGTATTCGCGTACGGGTAATAAGCGTTCGTGAATTGCGCACCCTCCGTCACCAGCCTGTGCAATCCGCCGTGCCACGACGCGCTGAAGCGGTCCACATAATCCGCGCGCATCTGATCGACCACCAAAATCACCACCAGCTTCGGCCGCTGCGGTTTCGCTGAAACGCTCGCGATCCCGAGCGCCAAAACCGCCACTGCGAACAACGCTCCAACGCGCAAAATTCTCCCAGAGCCTTTTATCATAGCGATCCCCACTCAATTAATTTGCCGCGTGAGCAGCGGCCAGATTCCCTCGCAGCACCGTGATCGATGCCGCTGGCAGCTCGTATACGCCGGAAGGCGATGCTTGCACCGTCGATCGCGCCGCCGGACCATCCGGATCAGCGTAGCCTTCCTTCCTCGCCGGATGCCACGTGTACTGTTCCTTCCCAAACGTGATGCGCGCCACATCGCCCGTGAACGACCGGTCCGCACCACTCGCCTCGTCACGAAACGCGATCTTCACCGAGTGCGCGTGACCGTAATCCTTATTCACCAGCAGCACAGCCCACTGCCCATCCGGCCGCTTCAGCGGATACGCCGTCACCAGCGTGTGCCCGTCGCCATCCTTTATATCCGCCGCCGCGCGAAACAAAGTGTGAGGCTGATCCACAGGCTGCGCCCACTCCTTTGTGAGCACCTCCGCCGCGAAATATTGCGACACCTTTTGCCGGATCTTGAAGTCCTTATCCAGCATGAACATGTGGTACGTGCCCCAGCTGTTCTTGCAGTTCGGGTGCGCGGGCGAGTACGGCAGGTCATGGTAGTAATACGTCCCCTGCCCACCGGCCGTCAGAAATCCGCCAAAGGAATCCGCGAGCCACAACGCGCCAAACACTTCCACCGACGCCTCGCCGCCGTGCGCGTTCGTCTCCGTATCAAAAAGCGGCGTCCCCGGCGGCAAACCATCCGCGCGCCACACATCCATGATGTGCATGATCAGCTGCGGCTCTTGATAAATGTTCGCCCACGGCGTTTCGCATCCGTCGTACGGATAGTGTTCAAACGACATGAACGTGAAATCGCTCATCCGCCCGTGCGCCTTCAAATAATTCAGGAATCGCCCGAACCACGAATCGTTGCCGCTCGCATCGCGCCACGTCTTGATGTCTTCCGTCACGCCCTGAAACGCCGGCCCTCCAAGTTGTAGCTTCGGATCCACGCGATGCAGCGCCGTCGCCCACTGAATATAAAGCGACGCGTAATCCTCCGGCACCATGTACTGGCCGTCCGCCTCTTCACCCATCTCGACGCGCGCGATCGGATATCCGCGCTTCTCGATGTACGCGATCTGATTCGCCGAATCTTCCGGCACTCCGTACACCAGCGCGATGGGAATGATCGCCGGCATCCCGCGCGTGATTCCGCTCGTGTAAAAAAGGTCAAAGCCCGGTTGATCGCCGGACCACATTTGATTCGGCGCAGTCAGCAAGTCGGACGCTTGATGCCATGGATCCACCGACGAGCACAGCGTGTAGGTCTGGTCCTGTCCCTTCGTGTGCCGCACGTAGTCCGTGAACTTGCCGCTCGCGTCCGTCGCGCCGAGGTACACCTCGTTGATCGCGTAGCCGACGCAATTCCGCTTATCCGCCGAGCCGTGCGTGTCGCAAGTGTTCGACGATTCCGTCATCAACACGCGCACATAGCGAAGCTTAACCGGCGTATCGGCGAGCCTTAGCGTCACGTCGCCGCCTTTCGCAGCGCGAAACTCGGCGCCCGGAAAAGTCTTCCAATCGCCCGATGCCTGTTCGTCCATCGCGTCGCCGGTGCCGACCCAATACTGCACCTGGTAAACACGCGCGTACGGCTCGGCCCAATCGATCTTGATCGTGTTCACCGTTTTCTTCGCTTCGAGATCGATCACGATCCATTGCGGATGCAGCGTGTCCGCCTCGCCCGTGTACGCGCTCGTCAGATAAGGATTGCTCTTCCAGTACGATTTCGTGTCGCCGTCATTCAGCCGCGAGTAGCCGTCATCTTCCGTCCCGCCGTTGCGCGTGAATCCCCGATGCGGCAGCGCGTAGCCATACGAATGCCGGATCGGTTCGCTGGTCGGCATCGCATCGCCAACGAAATATCCTCGGCCACGGTCCGTCGGATCGCTCCACATCCCCTTCGGGTTCCAGTGCCAGTCCTGAATGAAAAGTTCCGTGTTCTGCCGGTAGCTGATCTGGCCCCATCCCGCGGACTGAATCTGCGCCAGTTGGTCAGGCGCAAAAAATATGTCGGTCATATTGCTCGGCACTCGGTCCACCGTCGAACCCAGTGCGTAGAGCGGGCTGAACGTGTTCACCGCATGCGCGGGCGTCGCGTCAATTGTGACTTTGCCGGTCGCTGCAGTCTGCGCCGTAGCCACCGTAGGCGCGGCGCTAAGCGCCAGCATTGCAATCGCCGCACACACGCCGTCGCGCATCGTGAATTTTCGCAACCTCATCGTTGTTCGAGCCTCCGCATTCGCGCCATAATCGGGCCGCCTGATGGTAAATGCAATCCGCTCGCGAGGCTCTGATGATTTTCAGAATTTACGATGAAAAATCCGCGCTGGGTAAATCCGCGGCCACTCATGCCGGGAACCTTATCCGCCAAGCCATCGCAGACCGCGGCAGCGCACGCATCGTAGCCGCCAGCGCCGCCTCGCAATTTGAATTTCTCAAAGCTCTCATCACAGAGCCCGGCATCGACTGGAAAAAAGTCGAACTCTTCCATCTCGACGAATACATCGGCCTTCCGGCGAATCATCCCGCCAGCTTCTGCAAATTTCTCGAGGAGCGCCTGATTGCAAAAACCGGCATCACGAATACGCACCTACTCAATGGCGAAAAGGATCCCGCCGCGGTGATCGCCGAAGTGAACGAAGCCATCTCCGCCGCGCCCATCGACGTAGCTTTCGTCGGCATTGGTGAAAACGGCCATCTCGCCTTCAACGATCCTCCCGCCGATTTCGAAACCGAAGTGCCGTACATCGTCGTGAAGCTCGACGAACCGTGCCGCCAGCAGCAGGTAGGCGAAGGCTGGTTCCCGGATCTCGCGCACGTCCCCACGCACGCGATTTCGATGTCGATCCGCCAGGCGCTGAAAGCCAAAGAAATTCTCGCCATCGTTCCGGACACACGCAAAGCCGCCGCCATCGCCGCCTGCTTCAACGGTCCGATCACGCCGCTCGCGCCTTCTTCGATTCTTCGCACGCACGCGCACGCGACGATCTACCTCGATCGCAATTCCGCCGCGCAGCTCACACCGGAAGCTCTCGCCCAATTTTCCGAACGCAGCGAAGCGAAAGCCTGACCGTCGCCGCAAAACCCATGCCGCAAGCCTCCACCGGCCGCCGAACCATCCCTTCGCTGCGCTGGTGGATCGTCGCTGTGCTCTTCGCCTCCACAGTAATCAACTACGTTGATCGCCAGACGCTCTCGCTTCTCGCTCCGTTCCTCAAGCGCGAGCACAACTGGTCGAACACCGACTACGCCAACATCGTTGTCGCCTTCCGCGTCGCGTACGCCATCGGCCAGACGGTTTGCGGCCGTCTGACGGATCGCGTCGGCACCAAACGCGGTCTCACCATCACCGTGCTGTGGTATTCGATCGCATCAATCTTTACGCCGCTCGCGCGCGGCTTTCGCAGTTTTCTCGGTTTTCGTTTTCTTCTGGGCGCCGGCGAATCGGGGAACTGGCCCGGCGCGGCGAAAGCTGTCTCCGAATGGTTTCCCAAGCAGGAGCGCGCACTCGCCACCGCGATTTATGACAGCGGCTCCTCCATCGGCGGAGCCATCGCGCCTTTCATCATTCTTCCTTTATATCTGCGCTGGGGCTTGAAGCCGGCCTTTGCAATTCCCGGCATCCTCGGGTTTCTGTGGCTCATCGTGTGGCGCAATTTTTATTACTCGCCGGCAGATCATCCGCGCATCAGCAGCGCCGAACGGGAGATGCTCATCAACGACGCCGCGGCTGATGTTGCGACACCCGCAGCGCCTGCGAAACGCCCTCCGATCGCTGAACTGCTCAAGCTCTCGCAAACCTGGGGCGCCATCATCGCCCGCGCGTTCACCGACCCCGTATTCTTCTTCATTGCCGATTGGTTTCCGATCTACCTCGTCGCAAAGGGCATCACACTGCAATCGGGACTCGTTGCGATTTGGATCCCATTCGTCGCCGCGGATCTCGGCAATCTCTTCGCCGGCGCTGCATCCGGTTACTTGATTCGCCGAGGCTGGCCCGTCGGCCGGGCGCGAAAAGCGCTCGTGATCTTCGGCGGCCTCGGCTGCACGCTACTGATTCCGACTGTGCTCACAGTGAATCTACTCGCACTCACAGTCCTCTTCGCAGTCGCCACGTTCTGCTACGCCGCGTTCACCACCATGGCCAACGTGCTGCCCACAGACCTCTTCCATACAAACTCCGTCGGCACCGTCAGCGGTCTCGGCGGCACGGGCGCAGCCATCGGCACCATCATCGTCTTCGAATTGGCAGGCCACATCTCCGACGCGCGCATTGCCACAGGCACGCACCTTTTCGATCCGCTGATGATCCTCAGCGGCCTCATCCCGCTCACCGGTATGCTTCTCGTGCTGCTGCTCGTTCGAAACACACGCGCCACCAACGATGGACTCGTGAGAAAAATTTGAAGAACTCGCATGATAAAGTCTTGGGCGCCGGAGGCTCCATGCGCATCCACCACGCCGCGATTTTTGTAGCCGTCCTTTTCATCAGCGCCGTCGCAGTCGTTTCCACTCCGCCCGCGCGCTCCCAACAATCCGAGCCGCAACGCGAAATCTGCATCACCATCGACGATCTTCCCGCCGCTTCCGCGCAAGCCATGAACGGCGCGGAAATCTTCGACATGACCACGAAGCTAATCGCCACTCTCACCGCGCAAAAAGTTCCAGCCGTCGGGTTCGTCAATGAAAACAAGCTCTACTACGACCTCAACGACGTGCAGCCGCGCATTGCAGCCCTCCGCCTGTGGACCGACGGCGGCTTCGAACTCGGCAATCACACCTTCAGCCACATGTCGCTCAACAACAATCCGCTCAGCGCGTGGGAAGAAGACGTCGTGCGCGGCGAGAGCGTCACGCGCCTTCTCGACGCGCAGCACAAAATCAAGCTGCGCTACTTCCGTCACCCCTTCCTCGACACCGGCCTCGACCTTGAAACGCGCCGCCAGGCCGAAATGTTTCTCGCACAGCGCGGCTATCGCATCGCTCCCGTCACGATGGACGCGTGGGACTGGATGTTTTCCGGCCCGTATGCCTACGCGCGCAAAAATAACGACGCCGCTCTTCAGCAGCGCATCGTCACCGAGTACCTCGCCTACACCACAACCGTCTTCGACTATTACGAAAAACTTTCACGCGACCTCATCGGCTACGAGCCGCGCCAGATTCTTCTGCTTCACGGAAACTGGCTCGAGGCCGATCACATCGGGGAGCTTTTCGATTTGCTTCGCAAGCGCGGCTACAAATTCGTCACGCTTGAGCGCGCACTCGACGATCAGGCCTACGCGCTGCCAAACACCTACGTCGGCCCCGAAGGCATGGGCTGGATCGACCAGTGGGCCATCACGCAGGGCAAGCCGCCGCTGCACACGCCCGTGTTTCCGCAGTGGGTAATCGACAAGGCGCACGAAATCTCCGCGCCTCGCGAACCGGTCACTCCGGCGAAGCCGTAATCCAAATCAACGCCCGAGCCATAGTCTTCAAACGTGCTTCGGTGTTAGGCTCGTGTGCTCACGCCTTGATTTTCCGGTCCTGGGGGAGTGGTATGCCGCATTCGCGTTGGAAAATTGCCGCAGGTCTAGCCGCGCTTTTCGCTAGCGCTGGAATTTTTGCAGGCGCAGCCCGCGCGCAGGTCAGCGACGCCGACAAGGAACTCGCGCACAGCATTTACAAGCAGCTCATCGAAATCAATACGACGGACTCCGTTGGCAGCACCACCGTCGCCGCCGAAGCCATGGCCAAACGCCTCCGCGACGCCGGCTTTCCCGCCTCCGATGTGCAAGTCCTCGGCCCCAACGATCGCAAAGGCAACATGGTCGCGCGCATTCACGGCACCGGCGCGAAAAAACCCATCCTCTTCATCTGCCACCTCGACGTAGTCGAAGCCAAGCGCGAAGACTGGTCGATCGATCCCTTCACCTTCACCGAAAAGGACGGCTACTTCTACGGCCGCGGCACCGGCGACATCAAAGACGGCGACGCAATCCTGATGGCCACGTTCATCCGCCTCAAAAAAGAAAACTACAAACCCGATCGCGATCTGATCCTCGCGCTCACCGCCGACGAAGAGGGCGGCTCGTTCAACGGCGTCGAGTGGCTTCTGAAAAACCACCGCGATCTGATCGACGCGGAATTCATTCTCAATCCCGATGCGGGGGGATTCGAACTCGATAAGGGCAAGCACACCGTCGTCGGCATCCAGGCCGCCGAGAAGATGTATCAGGATTACGAGCTGAAGGTCACCAATCCCGGCGGCCACAGCTCGCTTCCCACCTCTTCCAACGCCATTTACGAACTTGCGAACGCACTCGTGAAATTGCAGCGCTTCCAATTTCCTCTCGAACTCACCGACGTCACGCGCACTTACTTCGCGCGCGAATCGCCCATCGTCGGCGGCCAGGTCGGCGACGACATGAAAGCGATCCTCTCGGTTCCGCCCGATCACTTCGCCGTCGATCGCCTCTCTGCGATTCCTTATTACAACGCGCGCCTCCGCACCACCTGCGTCGCCACGCGCCTCGACGGCGGCCACGCCAATAACGCCCTGCCCGGCATGGCGAAAGCCAACGTGAATTGCCGCGTGATCCCCGGCCACTCGCCTGACGAGATTCAAGCCACGCTCACGCAAGTGATCGAAGATCCCAACGTGACGCTCACGCAAGTGCAATCCGGCGCGATTCGCGCTCGCACCGCGCCGCCGTCGCCGCTTCGTCCAGACGTGATGGGCGCGCTCGAATCCGTCTCCAAACAAATGTGGCCCGAAGCGATCGTGATCCCCGTGATGGACGCGGGCGCAAGCGACGGTGCGATTTCGCGCGGCTTCGGCGTTCCCACTTACGGCGTGCCCGGCGTCTTCATGGACATCGATGACGATCGCTCGCACGGCCGCGACGAACGCATCCGCATTAGCGCATTTTATGAAGGTCTGGATTTTTATTACCGCTTTACGAAGGCCCTGAGTTCCGCGCAATGAGCTTCGGCCGCACCGCAATCCTAAAAGCCGCGCAAAGCCCGTGGCTGCGCGAACGCGCTCCGCGTCTCGGCTTCGTTCGCCGCACCGTGAGCCGCTTCATGCCCGGCGAAGAAGCGGACGACGCGCTCGCCGCATGCCGCACGCTCGCCGGCCATGGTATCGCGAGCGTGCTGACCCATCTCGGTGAAAATATTACCGATCGCGCAGAAGCCGAAGCCGTGAAGCAGCACTATCTCGATCTCAATCAGCGCATCATCACCGCGCAGCTTCCCACCGAAATTTCCGTGAAGCTCACGCAGCTCGGCCTCGATCTCGATCCCGAATTTTGTTACGCCAACGTCGCCACGCTGATCGAAGCCACGCCTCCCGAAAAAGTCTTGTGGATCGACATGGAGCAAAGCCCCTACGTGGACGCGACGCTTGCGATTTTCAAACGCGCCCGCGCCGCCTACGCCAACGTCGGCATCTGCGTGCAGGCCTACCTCTACCGCACCGGCCAGGATCTCGACACTCTAATTCCGATGCGCGCCGCGATCCGCCTGGTGAAAGGCGCCTACAACGAACCCGCTGAACTCGCGTATCCCGTGAAGAAAGACGTGGACGAAAATTATTTCCATCTCGCGCAGCGCCTGCTGAGCCCTGAAAGCCGCAAACTCGGCGTGCGCGCCGCAATCGCCACACACGATAAGCCGCTCATCGCTCGTCTCAATGAGTGGGCTGCGAGCCAAGGCGTCCCGAAGCAGGGCATCGAATACCAAATGCTCTTCGGCATCCAGCGCGCCGAGCAGCAGCGCCTCGCTGACGCAGGCTATCGCTCCACAGTCCTCGTCGCCTACGGTACCTTTTGGTTCCCGTGGTTTATGCGCCGTCTCGCAGAGCGCCCCGCAAACGTGCTTTTCCTCGCGCGCAACTTCTTCTCAAATTAATTTAGGATTTTCGTATCAGGAAGGATCGTCGCAAGCGCAACTGCGCGCACACAACCAATGAACTCTATGCGCGACGCGTAGCTTCGTCTTTTTCCACTTTGCCGTCGCGCACGCGAATCACGCGATGGGCGTTCGCCGCGATGTCCGGCTCGTGCGTCACCAGAATGATCGTATTGCCCTGCGAATGCAGCGACGCAAACAGCGCCATGATTTCTTCGCCCGTCTGCGAGTCCAGGTTTCCCGTCGGCTCGTCCGCCAGCAAAATAGACGGCTTGTTCACCAAAGCTCGCGCGATCGCCACGCGCTGCCGCTGGCCGCCGGAAAGTTCGTTGGGCTTGTGCCCCATTCGCTCGCCGAGGTCCACCTGCTTCAGCGCCTGTTGCGCGCGCTCGATGCGCTCTTCCGCCGGAGTGCCATTGTAAATCATCGGCAGCTCCACGTTGTGCAGCGCCGTCGCTCGCGGCAACAAATTGAAAGTCTGAAAAACGAATCCGATTTCTTTGTTGCGGATGTACGCCAGTTCGTCGTCGTCCAGCTGGCTCACCAGGCGCCCAGCAAGCCAGTAGCTGCCCTTGGTCGGAGTGTCGAGGCAGCCGATCAAATTCATCAGCGTCGATTTTCCCGAACCGGAAGGGCCCATGATCGCCACATACTCGCCCTTATTGATCTTGATGCTCACGCCGCGCAGCGCGTGCAGCTTCTCCGTGCCCATTTCATACGTCTTCCAAAGTTCATCGGTCTGGATGACGATGCCGGAATCGATTAGGTCCTGTCGATAGTTCTGCCCGACGGACACCGCGGATGCTGCCATGTTCAAAAAATCTCCTGGAACGGGAACTCGATCTGGACCTCGACCGCGTAACCCGCGTTAGCTTGCAGAGTCAGGTCCGCCGCCGGTCGGCGCGTTGTTGTTCACCTTGATCGTCGCTCCCGGCTTCAAGGTGCGCAGCGCCTTGTAGCTGCCCGTCACGATCTCGTCGCCGGATTTGACGCCGCTCGTTATTTCGATGTCGGTCACGCCCGTGATTCCGGTTTGCACCGGGATGAACTCCGCCTTCTTGCCGCGGATCACGAATACTCCCTGCACTTCAGACTTCTGCACCGCGTCGCCAGCCGCCGCCGGTTTCGGAGCCGCCAGCGTCACGTTGCCGTTCGCGCCCTTCGCCGCTTCGTCCAAATCGCGCTGCGTGCGCACGGCCAGCGCCTGAATCGGAATCGTCAGTACGCCATCCTTCTTAGCCGTCTGAATCTTGGCGCTAGCGGAAAGCCCGGGGCGCATCGTGTCCGGCGGGTTATCCACCACCACTACTACCTTGAAGTCCCTTGCTTCCTGCGTGTTAGCCGTCGTCTGCGTCGTCGCCGCCTGCCCTGAAGAGCGCAAAATGGCCAACTCACCGACCTGACTCACATGGCCCTTAAAGGTCTTCCCCGGAATCGCGTCGATCGTCACATCCGCCGGATCGCCGGACTTCACGTTCGTGATGTCCGTCTCGTCCACCTTCACTTCCGCCGTCACCACGCTCATGTCCGAGATGGTCATCAGGAAGCTGCCCTCGGCGTTCTGAATGCCGGGCACCACGTTCTCGCCCACGCGCACCGCGATGTAGCTCACAATCCCATCAATCGGCGCCACATAAGTCGTTTTCCGCAGCACGTCCTTCGTGTGCGTCAGCACCGCGCTCGATTGGTTCAGGTTGAATCGCGCCTGCTCCCGCGCCGCCTTCACCTGCGCCACCTGCGCCTGGGCCGCGGTCAACGCCGCCGACGCGCTGTCAAAGGTCGCCTTTCCCGCGTCGTAATCCGACTTCGCGATCAGCTGCTGGTCGTACAGTTTCTGCGTCCGGTCGAAGTCAAACTTGGCCTTGGTCAGGTCCGACTGCCGCTGCGCCAGCGTCGCCACAGCCGAATCGTAATTGGCCTGCGACATCCGCATACCGGCCTCATTCGAATCGATCTGCGCCTGCTGGGCCTGCACGTCTGCACCCGGCTGTATGTTCTCTAGTTTCAGCAGGATATCGCCCTTCTTGACGTGGTCGCCCTCTTTCACCACGATCTCGGTGATCTTGCCGATGCCTTCGCCCAGCACGTTCGTGTAGTTCTTCGGGCGCACCTCGCCCGAGGCCGTCACGATGGACGTCAGGTCGGCCTTCACCACCTTGCCGGTCTGGACTTCCACCACGCCCTTATTGGCCTGATACACGCTGTACCAGACAATCCCGCCCAGCACCGCCACGGCGCCGATTCCTAGCGATACCTTCTGCCACGTTTTCATTTCTTCTTACCCTTGAATGTCTCTGATTGCGCCGCAAAAACGCCCTGCACATACACTACGCGCGGGCACACCGGAATGTTTCCCTTTAGACGCAGGCACGGCCGGAAAGACAGGCGCGACAATCGTTTTCGGGGCTACCGGGGAGTCGGGCTCCACTCTGCCCGACCGACTCGAGAGACGCAATTTGGAGTGTAAACCGAATTCTCCAAGAAGTGAATCGGCATGCGATATCGCGCCGAATTTTCACCGCCCGTTGATACTCCGGTCGGTTCCATTTTGGAACCACCCCGCTACCTGTACCTACCTGTGCAAAGCTGTGGAAATCCTCGGGCAACCCCTTGCCACACAGAGGATTCCAACCCACCAAGCGCTGGGGTGAGGGCTTTCTCACGTTGACCTGTACTGGTGGACAGGTTAGACTTCTCAGCCGTATTGGGCGCAAAGGTGTAACCATGAACCGTAAGGCTTCTTTTCTCGTTTTGGCATCTTTTGTAGTGGCGTTCGTGTGTGCCCCGCGTGTTTCCGCCCAGGGCGAATCCCAAAAACCGGCGCAAGGTTCATCCTCGCCGCAAGATCAGACTCCCGCCGACAAAAAAGCCGCGCAGCAAGCCAAGAAAGCCAAACAAAAGCGCGACAAAGATCTCTTCAACGAACTCGATTCGCAGTACAAGAAGTGGCTCAACGAAGACGTGATCTACATCATTTCGCCCGAAGAACGCAGCTCATTCCTGCACCTCACGACGAACGAAGAGCGCGAACAATTCATCGAGGCCTTCTGGCAGCGCCGCAATCCCGATCCCGATTCGGCTGACAATTCCTTCAAAGAAGAGCACTACCGCCGCATCGCCTACACCAACGAACACTACTCTTCGGGTATTCCAGGCTGGAAGACCGACCGTGGCCGCATTTACATCATGTGGGGCCCTCCGGACGAAGTTCAGACCCACCCGACCGGTGGCACCTACGATCGCCCCGCTTCAGAAGGTGGCGGCGAAACTTCCACCTACCCGTTTGAAGATTGGCGCTATCGCTACCTCGAAGGTATCGGCGAAAACGTCGAAATCGAATTCGTCGATCCTACGATGAGCGGCGAATACAAGCTCACGATGGACCCCAGCGAAAAGGACGCGTTGATCAACGTTCCCGGCGCCGGCTTGACCGAAATGGAATCCATGGGCCTCGCCAGCAAGACGGCGCGTTTCAATAACACCGACGGCACGCACGACGCGCAGCCCATCGGCTTGCTGCCCGAAACGATGCAGGAATTTTCGCGCCTCGATTTGTACGCCAAGATTCAGCAGGCGCCTCCGGTGAAATATCCTGACCTGGAGGCCGTCGTCACCTCGCGCTTGGTTCGCGATCAGGTGAAATTCCAGTACCGCACGGATTTCCTCCGCATCACGTCAGACACCGTGCTTGTACCGATCACCATTCAAATTCCTACGCGCCAGTTGAGCTTCAAGGAAAAAGACGGCGTGGACTCCGCCTCCGTGAATCTTTTCGGACGCGTCACCAGCATTAGCGGACGCATCGTTCAGACCTTCGAAGACAACGTGCGCCGCGACTATCCCGCCGCGCAGCTTCAGAAGTCGCTCGATACGGCGTCGATCTACCAGAAAGCTGTGCCGCTCACGCCTGGCCTGTATCGACTGGACATCGTTCTCAAAGATACCAACAACGGCAACGTCGGCGTCGTTAACGCCCGTCTCGCCGTTCCGCGCTTCGAAGACGACAACTTGTCTTCCAGCACTCTGATTCTCGCCGACCAGATCTCCCGCGTATCCGCGCACGACATCGGCCTCGGCCAGTTCGTTCTCGGCGATTTGAAAGTTCGCCCCAAGCTCGACAGCTCGTTCAGTTCTTCAGACAGCATGGGCGTCTTCCTGCAGGTCTATAACCTCAAGACCGACGAAAAGACGCACAAAGCCGATGCCAGTGTGCAATTCCGCGTTACGCGCGAGAAGGAATCCACTCCCGTGCTTTCCTTCGACGTGCCGCAGAACAACCTTCCCGAACACGGCGAAGAGCTCACGCTCGAAAATCGAATCACGCTCGGTTCGCTCTCGCCGGGCAAATACAAGCTCGAAGTTGCAATCACAGACAACATTGCCAAACAAACCATCACTCCCACTGCCGATTTCACGGTGAAGGGTAGCGGCGCAGCAGCGCCCGCTCCGGCTCCAGTGGCGCAACAGGCAAAACCGCAAGGAAGGTAGATGGGGTTTTATTCTCGCCTCGGTCGAGTTCTCTTTCTCGGCGCACTCGTATGCGCGCTGGCGATCTCTGCCAAGGCTGCGCCGGATGGTGGGAAACTCTCGGGCGTTGTTGTGGACGCCGGCGGCATCCCGCAGATGGGCGCCACCGTCATCGTCACTTCCGAAGCCGTCTTCTCGAATCTGTCATTTGAAATTCTCACCAACGACCGCGGCAAGTTTGCGGTGGGAAATCTTCCCGCCGGCTCTTACTCCATCAAGGTGACTCTCGCCGGCTTCCTGCCGTCGATCGAGCAGAACGTTCTCGTCAACGATCAGCACGTTACCCTGTTGCAGATCGTCCTCGGCTCCGTCTTTTCTTCTTTCGATAAATTGCGTCGCGCGCCTGATCAGCAGGTCTCCACCGACGAATGGTCTTGGGTTCTCCGCAGCTCGGCCGCCACGCGTCCTGTGCTTCGCTGGCAGGATTCCAATGTCGCGATGACGAACCAAGGTCTTCCGGTCGATTTTTCGCAGCAGGGCCCTCGCGCCCGCGTTGAGTTGACGTCCGGCTCCGATCATCCCGGTTCGATCAGCGGGCTCTCCGATGCGCCCGGTACGATCGTCGGTTACGACTACGAATCCGGCGGCCTCGGCGCCGTAATCATCGCCGGGCAGTACAGCTCGGATGGCAATTTCTCTTCGAGCGGCATCGTCACGCAGTGGCTTCCCGCCGGCCAGAATGGGCCAGTCACCACGCTGCTTGTCCGTGAGACCGGTCTCGGCGATGGCGGCGCTTCGTTCCGCGGACTGCGCATGTCTCACGATGGTTCGCTCGCCGTCGGTGATCGCGTCAACATTCGCTACGGCGCGGACCTGATCATGGCGGGCTTTTCCGGCACCACCACTTCGGTTCGCCCGCGCGCGCAAGTCGCCGTGAAAATCAATCCCACATGGCGCGCATCACTTCTGGTCGCCGAAGCGAATTGGCAAGATACGCCCACTGCCGAAGGCACGCTCCAAGGCGCCATGCAGCAGCTCGATATGTTTCCGACGCTGCTGATGCACAATGGCCACTCCGTTCTCGACGGCGGCTTGCACGAAGAGCTGGCTCTCGAACACGACCTTGGAAAGAAGTCCACGATCACCGCTGCGGTGTTCAACGATCAGTCGTCCAACACCGCGATCTTCGGTAAGGGTCAGGTCTCCGGTCCCGATTACCTCCCGGATTTCTTCTCGAACGTCTTCGCATATGACGGCGGCGAGATGCATTCCGGCGGCGCTCGCGTCGCGTACACCCGCAAGTTCTCCGAAGACGTCGATATGACCGTCGTATATGCCTACGCCGGCGCGCTCGCGCCAAATGGCGACGCCTCAGAAGCCGCGCTGCGCAACTTGCTCTCAACCCAGTTCCGGCAAAGCGCTGCTGCCCGAGTCTCCGCGAAGATTCCGAAGTCCGGCACCAAAATCGTCACCAGCTACAAATGGCTCAGCGGACCCACCGTCTCGCAGCAGGATGAGTACGGCGAGTCGATGTATCGCATCGATCCCTACTTGAGCGTCCAGATTCACCAGCGGCTGCCGAACTTCATCCCCGGCCACGCCGAGATCGTCGCCGACTGCGGCAACCTCCTCGCCCAAGGCTACGTCACACTCAATACCAGTGATGGCGGCGTGGTTCTGATCCCCACCTATCGTTACTTCCGGGGCGGCTTAAGCTTCCAGTTCTAACCTCGCAGCTTCTACTGGATTCGGGAACCGAGATTCCACAATTGGTATGAGTTCTTCGAACGTGCATTTATTTTCCCGTAATCTGCTGACAATAGGCCGCTTACATATTCCGGAATCTCTGCATTGCTGGAATTCAACGTGCTACCATTCCGCCTGGAGCTGTGCGGGTGTGCGCGAATGAATGACAGTCTGCGAATGCGACTCGGTGCGGTGCTTCTGGCACTGCTGACCCTCGCCGCCGTCATTTTCGCCTTCCTGAATTTCCAGCAGCGCAGCCGCTACGTTCAGGCAGATGACGGCGTCACCTGGATGGACTCCACTTCCGGCGTCACCGCCTGGCACGTGGTCGCCGATTCGCCCGCCTCCAAAGCCGGCATCAAGGAAGGCGACGTCGTCGAGACCGTTCGCGGCGTTCCTGTCCACCGCAGCACAGACGTCACGAAAGTTCTGTTCCGCGTCACGCCCTGGACCGAGATCCGCTACCAGCTTCGCCGCGACAATCGCACGTTCGAAACTCCCGTCGTCACCGCACCTCAAGACACCGGCAATTCCATCGACGACTATCTGCGCATCACCGCGCTCCTTTACCTCTTCATCGGCCTTTTCATTTTCGTCCGCCGGTGGAACGCGCCGCGCGCCGTCCATTTCTACGTCTTCTGCCTCGTCTCGTTCATCCTTTACAGTTTCCACTACACCGGCAAGCTGAACGCCTTCGACTGGAAAATTTATTGGGGCAACGTGATCGCGCTGCTCCTGCAGCCCGCGCTGCTCGTTCACTTCGCACTCGTTTTCCCGGAGCGCCGCGGCACCCTCTGGCCCAAGCTCCTCGCGGTTTACACGCCGCCCGCCGCGCTGCTCACGCTGCATATCTTCATCGCCACCGGCACGCTCGACTTTTTGCCCTCGATCACCACGCAGCGCTGGCTCGATCAAATGGAGCTTGCCTATCTCGGCGCGTACTTCCTGCTCGCGGCCGGAATTTTCCTCGCGAGTTATTTCCGCGCTCCCAGCGGCGTCCTGCGCCAGCAGCTCAAGTGGGTCACCGGCGGCACGTTCGCCGGCATCACGCCGTTCCTGCTTTTCTACATCGTTCCGTTTTTCTTCGGCTTCGTCCCCTCATCCTGGATGAAGGTCTGCGTCTTCTCGCTCGCGCTCATCCCGCTCTGCTTCGGCTACGCCATCATTCGCTACCGCTTGATGGACGTGGACATCATCTTCAAGCGCGGCCTCTCGTACACATTCGCGACGGCCACCGTAGTCGGCATCTACTTCGCCATCATCGCGATCATCGGCGAAATGGCGCATCGCCCGGGTCTTTCCACTGGCCCCGCCGGCGCTGTGATCGCCATCGTTGTCGCCGCGTTCTTGATTGAGCCACTCCGCGTCGGCGTGCAAGCGCGCCTCGATCGCTTCTTTTATCGCGATCGCCTTGACTACCGCCGCACCCTGATCGAATTCGGCCGTACGCTCACCAACGAAGTCCGCCTCGAGCCGCTCGTCGCCTCCGTGCTCGACCGCGTCTCGCAAACGCTGCTCGTCGATCGCCTCGCGATCTTCCTAGAAGACGAATCGAATCCCGGCCACTTCGTGCTCTCGCGCTCCATGGGAGTTCGCCCCGAAGGCCCGCTCGATTTGAATTTCCTCGATCCGGCGAATCCCGCGCTCCAGAGCGGCTGCCTGTTTTTCGAATCTACGCGCGCGGCCGCCGACCTGCAGCCTTCCGTCCGCCGCACGCTCGAAGAACTCGACCTCAATTACTTCATCGCCTGTCGTTTCCGCGAACGCGTCGTCGCCGTCCTCGGCCTCGGCAAGACGGTCGATGGCGACTACCTCTCGAGCGACGACCTTGAACTCCTCAGCACCATCGCCGGCTACGTCGCCATCGCTATCGAGAATGCCCGCCTCTACTCGTCGCTCGAGCAAAAAGCCGTGCAGATCGAGCGCCTCAAAGATTTCAGCGAAAATATCGTCGAGTCGCTCAATATCGGCGTTCTCACGATCGACCTCGAAGACCGCATCGAGTCCTGGAATCCGCAGATCGAAGATTTGCTCGCCGTGCCGCGCGCCGAAGCCATTGGCCGCAAGCTCGAAGACATTCTTCCCTCGGATCTCGTCGCCGAAATCAACGCGCACGCCTCAAGCGATCGCGTCGCCGGTATTTACAAATACCGCCTCAACGCGCGCTCGAATCGTCATCTCGTCGTCAATGCGTCCATCGCGCCGCTCGTCGGAAAATCCGGCGCGCGCCTCGGCCGCCTAATCCTTCTCGACGACATCACGCAGCGCGTTCGCATGGAAGATCAGCTCGTGCAAACCGAGAAGCTCACCTCGCTGGGCCTTCTCGCCGCGGGCGTCGCGCACGAAGTGAACACTCCGCTCGCCGTGATCTCGAATTACATCCAGATGCTCGCGAAACAAATTCCTGCCGACGATCCGCGCCAGAAAACAATCGAACGCATCGTCAAGCAGACTTTCCGCGCCAGCGAAATCGTCAACAACCTTCTGAATTTCTCGCGCACCGGCGCCGCCGAATTCGTCGAAGTCGATATCAACTCCGTCCTCGAAGAAACTTTGACGCTCGTCCAGCATCCATTCAAGACGGCCCAAGTGAACGTGATCAAGAATTACAACGAAACGCTGCCCCCGGTTCTCGGCTCGATGACGCGCCTACAGCAGGTCTTCCTCAATCTTTTCATGAACGCGCGCGACTCCATGCCACAGGGCGGCATGCTTGAAGTCCGCACCGGCGCGCACAATGGCTCGGTCGAAATCGAAGTCACAGACACCGGATCGGGAATCCCGCCCGAACATTTGCAGAGAATTTTTGATCCGTTCTTCACCACGAAGTCCGTCGGCAAGGGCACCGGCCTCGGCCTCTCGGTGAGCTACGGAATTATCAAAGAACACGCGGGCAAAGTTGACGTCCGCTCCACGCCGGGCAAGGGCACATCCTTCCGGCTCGAATTTCCCGTAGCCAGGAAACCGGTCCATGCCTAAGGGCACAATCCTCGTCGTTGACGACGAGATCGAAATCCGCGAAGGCCTCGAAGCCCTCCTGACTTCGGAAAGCTTCGACGTTACGCTCGCCGAAAATGGCGAAGCAGGCCTTCAGAAACTCGAGGATCGCCCGTTCGATCTTTTGCTTCTTGACGTAAGCTTGCCCGGCCGCAACGGCATCGAACTGCTGCGCGAAATTCGCGCGCGCGATCCGCAACTCGCCGTCATCTTGATCACCGCCTTCGGCTCCATCGATATGGCTCGCGCCGCATTCAAAGGTGGCGCGCAGGATTTCATCACCAAGCCGTGGTCCAACGACGAACTCATCGCCACGGTCTCGCTCGCGATCGAAGGCCGCCGCCTCCGCGACGAAAACGTTCAGCTCAAGCGCGCCCTGAAGCAGCGCTACAACTTTCCAAACATCGTCGGCAAGAGCGACAAGATGCAGGCCGTGCTCGACCTCGTCACACAGGTCGCGCCGTCGCGCTCCACCGTTCTGCTCAGCGGCGAAAGCGGCACCGGTAAAGAAGTCATCGCCAAAGCGATTCACTCCGCTTCCACGCGCACAGACAAAGCCTTCATCCCCATCAACACCGGCTCGATTCCCGTCGATCTTCTCGAATCGCAGCTCTTCGGCCACGTGAAGGGCGCCTTCACCAGCGCCGTCGCCTCGAAAAAAGGTCTTTTCGAAGTCGCCGACCAGGGCACAATTTTCTTCGACGAAATTTCCACCGTCAGCACCGAAACGCAGGCCAAGCTTCTGCGCGTCATTCAAGAGCGCGAGTTTATGCGCCTCGGCGGCACCGAAACGATAAAAGTCGACGTCCGCATTCTCGCCGCGTCCAACGAAGACCTCCGCAAGCTCGTCCGCGAAGGCCGCTTCCGCGAAGATTTGTTTCACCGGCTCAACGTGATCTCCATTCACTTGCCGCCGCTTCGCGAACGCAAGGAAGACATCCCGCTACTCGTCGATCGCTTCCTGAAGCAATATTGCCAGGACAACGGCAAGCCAGTTCGCACGTTCACCAACGGCGCGATGAAGCTGCTCGTCGATTACGATTTTCCGGGCAATGTGCGCGAGCTCGAAAATGCCGTCGAACGCGCCGTTGTTCTTTCCACGCAGGAACACATGGACGCGGACCTGCTCCCCGAAGCGATCCGCACGCGCGAAATCGTTCGCGGCGTCCGCCTGCAGCTCAATGAATTTCTGCCGTCGCTCCCGGGCGAAGCCGGCGGCCGCGAAACTTCTCCCTCTCTATTCGCCATTCTCGAGGAAGTCGAGCGCCGCATCATCGTGGACATGCTCGAGCGCACCAACTGGAACCAGACCGAAGCCTCCGAACGCTTCCAGGTCCCGCTGAGCACGCTAAATCAAAAAATTAAACGCCTAGGCATCGAAACGCGCCGCCGCAACCCCTCCGCGCGCCCCTTCGACGACGACCCTCCCACCACCAACTTCGCCGCCAACTGCTAGTGGAATAGCCTGCCGCGCAGGCTGTCCTCCAACGACCACACCTCGACGTGAGATCACAATCGCGCGCGGACAAATCCCACAACGACACATTGCCTTCGTCTCACGAGCTTCTCCTACAACCCCGTCATCCAGCTTGTCCTGAGCGGAGCGAAGGGAGCGCCATTCACGGCCCGAAGGATCTTTCTTCTCTTTTGTAATTGCACAACAAGGCAGGCCAACCACTTCACTGCAACCTACTTCGCAGACGTCTCCAACGCCAACGTCACCCGCTTCAATTCCCGCACATCTCGAATACTCCACCCACTCCCCAACTCCCCCGTGAGCCGCGCATTCACCTCATCCACGCTCAGTCCATTCACCGATGCGACAAACGCGCCCCACTCCTCCACTACTCGATTTCTCTCTTCCGCATTCGCATCCTCGCAAAACGCCCGCGCCGCCGCCGCCGGCGTTCCGTACTCATCCTCATAATCCTGATTCAAATACGCGCGAACGAATGCCCGCAACGCCGCAAACTGCTGCGCCTTTCCACTCGTCTCTTCCGTCATCGCGGACACTCCGGATACGCCGTCAACACGTAGAAATCATTCCCGCCATACGCCTTCAACACGATCAACGCGTCGTATGCCTGCACCGCCGTCGTCGATCCGCGCGCGATGCAGCGCCCCACTGGATGCTGCGGCGATCCGTGATAATCGATCACCAGATTCGGCTTTCGCCCGCTGCGATCGAGCCATCGCTCCAATTTCGCGTTGTGCTCCAGCGCTTCGCCCACCGCTTCTTCTGCAGACGCGCGATCCGTCCAAGTGGACGACGCCGAAATATTTTCGTCCTGCAGCCGCTCGAGCAATTCTTGATCGCTGCGCCCCACATGCTTTCGCAGCGTGTGCCCGCCGTGCTGCTCGTCGATCTCCAGATTTCGCCGCGCGCCATGCGTCGACGAACCGCGCGCCTCACTCTGCGCCGGCGTTGCAGCCGCACCAGAATTCGACGGCGTCCCAGTCGAACCGCCGCCACACGCCGCAAAGCTCGCGCAAGCAAACAGCACTACCGCCGAGAAAAAAGGAAGTGTAACGCCGCGAAGGGAAGTCGTGCGTTTCAAGCGCGTCGCCTCAAAAGTCTAAGCAGTCAGCGGCCGTCCCGCGATGTTTTCCAAAATGCGGTACGGTGCCACGTCCGGTGTCACCAGCGCGGCTGGTGGAATCAAAAAAGTCTGCTCGATCGCGTACTGGCCACTCATCACCGCGTGCGCCACACAGTCCGTGAACACAATCCAAGTCGCCAGCGGAGGAAAATCGATCTGCGTCTTCGGCGTATTCTTCTGAAAATCTGCATTCTCTTTCAGGTAGTCGTGAAAACGCAGCATGAACATGTCGTACGGCGAACGCACCGCCGACGTGAGCCCCAGCTTTGCGCCTAGATTCTGAACAGCGCGGCTGATCGCTGAATCGTCGTCCGCGATTTTCTCAAGCCCCGCCGTCTTAGCGAACTTACCTGCGATCGCGCCGAAGTTTTCTGTCGTGTTCCACACACGCGGCCGCGATGGATTCAAATTCGTAAAAATCCGTAGGATGCGTCCGCCCCGCGTAGGCCGGCTCGGAAACGCATCCACGTGTAACAGGTCGTTACGTTTATGCAGCGGTAAATCCCGGCCTTCCTCTTCCAGCGGGCGGAAGCTCGCGAAATCCAAAATCCATTTATCTTTGTACGGGGAAAGAAACTTGCCGGCGAAATCGATCACTTGCGCGCTGTAGCTTCGGAAAATCTTCTGCAGCCGCTCCACCGTAGCGCTATCTCCGCTCACGCCGCGCAGCACATCCTCCGTCGGCCGGTAGGAAACGTTCTTGTGCATCCGCAGCTCGCTCCACTGCTGCTCGCGCAAGAATCGTTGATCGTCCGTTGAAAGCTGAAAGGGAAGTTCGCGAAAAAAAAGAATTTCTCCGCGCTCGAGCATCTCGCAGTACGCGCGCGAACGCGCTTCGCGCTGCTCGCCAGACGTCCATCCGCCCGGCGCCTTGTAATCTTCCACCTGAATCCAGGGAGCGTTGGCCATCGGAATTTCGCAGCTGCTTGGATACTACCGCACCACGCACAACAACTCGGTGGCCGCGATTACGCCGGCCGCTTGTATCCCGGCGGCATCAATGTCGTGCTTAGGTCGAGTCCCGAAAGATCCACGCCTTCGAGATTCGTCTCGCGCAGAATTGTCGTCCGCATCGTCGCGCCTGCAAACGTCGCGCCCTGAATTTTCGCATCACGGAAATTCGCAGCGCCCAAATCCGCGTTGCGGAAATTCGCGCCCGTGAAATCCGTGCGGAATAGTTCTGCGCCGCCCACTTTCGCGTCGCCCAAATCTGCTCCGCTCGCGTGCGCTTCGGTCAGGTCCGCTTTACGCAGGTCCGCGTTCTTCAGATTCGCCTTCGTCAAATCCGCCGACGAAAGCCGCGCATTATAAAATTTCGCGCCTTCCAGATTCGCGCCGATGAAGTTTACGAGGTCCAGGTTCATGTTCGTAAAGTCCACGCCGGAAAGTTGCGCGCCGGAAAGATCCGCGCGCGCGCCAGTCTCGTCGCCGCTGATAAATCGTCGGTGCTTCTCAATAATATCGGAAATGCGCTCGCCCTTATGTCGAACGCTGTTCGGGGTTCTCACCGGTTCTTCACTCCATTTTCTGAAAGGTTGCGTCCACGGCGCGTCTCACCACGCCTGCGCTAGCCCTAAATTTTACTAGATTCTGCCCGAATCCAGCCATGCTTCGCTGTCGCTCCGCCACGAATTGTTTTGTGGTAACGTCGGCGTATGCGCGCGCCCGTTCTCGCTCTCGCCCTGCTTGTTTCGCTCGTCGCGCCCGCCGCGCTTCACGCCCAGCAGACCGAGCAGCCGCCCGCCGAAGAATTCGTCGCGAATCTTGCCGCCGGTCGCGTCGTCATCGCCGTCGTTAAAGACGCCATTGTCATCGCCACAATCGAAAATCCCATCGAAGTTCAGACGCATGTCCCCGCGCCCGTCCCGGTTTCGTCGCTACGCGCTGAGATTCTTCTGGGCGCCATTGATTGGCAGTCGCCATCTTCTCAACAGCAAATCGCCCGGCTTGACCAGGAACTCCCTCGTCTGCGCGGCTCGGTCGCCGCAGGTTCCCTCGCGAAATCGGCCCCTTCTCTCGGTGGCGGCGGAGCCGTTGCGAACGCCGAAGCCGTTGACCTCGAAGGTGTCGGCCAAGCCCTCTTCGAGCGGTTCAACGAAGTCACCCGAGGCATCCACGGCAAGATCGCTCTGCCGGTTGGCGAACCTCTCGCTCAGCTCATCGTCGCTGGATACGCTCGAAACTACGGCCCGGAGGTCTGGCTTCTCACTTTTGATGTGAAACAGGACATCCAGCGCGAGGATTACTACAACACCCACGTCACGCGCCCCACCTTCTCTCAATACTGGCCCACCGAGAAAGGTGAACGCCGGACGCTGATCGAGTTTCAGTATCCGCCCGAGAATCCCGCGCCCACGATCCTCGACCTGCTGAAGAACAAAGACCCGCGCATCGACAAAATCATCTCCAGCGACGCGAAAATGTCGCAAGTCGCTGGCTTGTTCGCGTCAGGAGATAGCAAACTCATTCTCGGCGTCGATGCTGTCCAGTTTCTTCGTGCGGTGATCGGCGCGATCTCCACCGAAAAGACGCGCATCACGGTCTCCACCATCACCGAAGATAACGGCTTGCAGTGGGTGCTTAAGCCGCCTGCCGAACCAAAGTTGCCTCCGCCGCCCGGCCAGAAGCAACCAGTTCCCGACCGGCCGTCGCTCCTCCACAACTAGCCCTAGGCTTTTCCTTCCGCCAGCTTCGCCTTCAGCTTGGCGTTTTTTTCGTCAACCGCCTTCGCCAATTCCTCTTTATGTTCCACGAGCTTCTTCGCGATCGCTGGGTCAGACAGCCCCAGAATCTCCGCCGCGAAAATCGCCGCGTTCGTCGCCCCCGCCTTGTCGATCGCCATGGTCGCCACGGGGATTCCGCCGGGCATCTGCACCGTAGAAAGTAACGCGTCCAGCCCGTTCAGCGAGCTTGTCCCCATCGGCACGCCGATCACTGGGATGGTCGTGTTCGCCGCCATCACGCCCGCTAGGTGCGCCGCAGCTCCCGCCGCCGCGATCATTACTTTCAGCCCGCGGCCAAGCGCCGTCGTCGCATACTCGTGCGCGCGTGCCGGCGTCCGATGCGCAGACATGATCTCGAGCTCATACGGTATTCCAAACTTCTCCAGTGCCTTGGTCGCCTCCGCCATCATCGGCAAGTCGCTGTCCGAACCCATAATGATCCCCACCAAAGCTTTCTTGTCTTGCGCGCTCACTCGTTGCTCTCCTTATATATACAGTTAGGCCGTCGCCAGCGCTTCCGCCGGTTCAGCCGCCACCTTTTGAATCAAATCAATCCTGTCGCCCTTCCGAATTCTGCCCGAGGTCACCACCCGGCAAAGCCATCCGCGCTGCCCTCGAAGCGCTTCCTCGAGGCCTTCGCGAATTTCCTCCATCCGGGGACATGGTTCGCAGCGAAGCGAGAGTTCGAACGTCGCCTCTCCAACCCGCAACTGCTGCCCAACCTCGAGCTTTAAGAAATCCAGCCCACGAACCACAAGATTCTCTTTCGTAGCGCCGGGCGCCAGCTCAAATTTCTCAAGCATCTTCACATCGACCAGCAGCACCTGCCGCTTGCTGCCCACCCGGCCGTGTATGCAGCCGCGAAGCCCCTTATTCTCAACGGCTTCAGCCGCTTCCACTTCTTTCATAGGGAACCGGTGCACCAGGCACAAGAAGATGTTCAGAATCTCAGCCATTCTGGGTTCCCAACGCCGCCTTCGTTCCCGCAGTTTCATCCGCCGCCGGCGCAGCGACTCCGATGTCCTTCCGGTAGTGCGCACCATCAATCTGAATTTTGTCCACTGCCCCGTAAGCCGCCAGCCGGGCCTCTCCAAGTGTCCCGCCGGTCGCCGCGACGCCCAAAATTCGTCCACCGTGCGTGTAAAAGCCGTCGTCCTCGTGCCGCGTCCCCGCGTGAAACACCGCAACTCCGCTCAACTGCTCCGCCTCCGGCAACCCTTTGATCTTTTTCCCCACCACAGGGTCTCCCGGATATCCTTCCGACGCCATCACCACGCAGATGCTCGCTTCCGGCTTCCATTTCGCCACCGACGCGTCCAATTTTCCCGTCGCCGCGTCGTAGCACGCCTTCGCGATGTCAAAATCGGCTCGCATCAATATCGACTGCGTTTCCGGGTCTCCCAGCCTGCAGTTGTACTCCAGCACCTTCGGTCCATCCGGCGTCAGCATCAACCCGAAAAAAATAAACCCGCTATACGCGATCTGCTCTTTCGCAAGCGCGTCAAGCGTCGGCTTCACCACTTCATTCAGGATTGTCGCTTTGAGATCCGCCGGCAGAATATCGTTCGTCGAATACGTCCCCATTCCCCCCGTATTCGGGCCTTGATCCCCATCGAACGCGCGCTTGTGATCCCGCGTCGGCGCCAGTGAAATAAACGTCTTGCCGTCCGTGAGAATAATGTAGGAGAGTTCGCGCCCGGCGAGCGCCTTTTCGAAGAGCACCTGCTTCCCAGCATCTCCAAATTCTTTTTTCTCCATCGCGCGCGTAATAAATTCAGACGCTTCATCCGCGGACGACGTCACCAGCACGCCCTTTCCCGCCGCGAGCCCATCCGCCTTGATTACCAGCGGATATTCCACTGCGGCGAGCGCCTTCCGCGCCTCATCGGCCGAGTCAAACACGCCGATTGTCGCCGCCGTCGGGATTCCATTCCGCTCCATGAATCGCTTCGCGAAAACTTTGCTTCCCTCGAGCTGCGCCGCCGTTTTCGACGGTCCCAGCAACAGTAAATTCTGCGCCGCGAATCGATCAGCGATGCCGTTCACCAACGGCAACTCCGGCCCGACGATTGTCAAGTCCGCCGCCAATCGTTCGGCCAAGGTCGCTGCCGTTCCCACGTCCGCGACGTTCAACGGAATGCACTCGAATTCACGCGACATTCCGCCATTCCCCGGCGCGCACCAAATTTTCTCCACGTCTTTAGATTGGGCCAGCTTCCAGGCGATCGCGTGTTCGCGTCCGCCGCTTCCGATGAGTAGGATTTTCACGGTGTGTTTTTGGAGATGGAAAGATACGGCGTGCCTCTCCGAGTGTCAACTATCGGAACGCTTCTTCATTGTTCTCGCGTCCGCTCAGCACTTGTGCGCCGTCGCGAAAAATGATTCTATTCTCCGCGTCCGCCCGCGCGACGCGCTCACTCATGGCCGAACTCTCAAACTCAAAAATCAAGCTCCTCCTCGAACCGTACGGTGTTGCCGCTTCCGACCATCTCTGCGAACAAGTGTGCATTTACACCGCGCTCCTTCTCGAGTGGAACAAACGAATCTCGCTCACCACCGTGACCGATCCCGCTCAGATAGTCCGCTTCCACTTCGGCGAGAGCATGTTCGCAGCGTCAGCGGTTCCCATACGGAATGGTCGGCTCGCCGACGTTGGTGCAGGCCCTGGATTCCCATCCATACCCATAAGTATGGTAAATAAGTCCATTTTCGCCGTACCAATTGAGTCCAACTCGAAAAAATCCACCTTCATGTCCGAGGTTGCTCGCAAGCTCTCTCTACCTAACGTCCATCCCTTTCGTGGCCGTATGGAAGATTACGCGCCTGCGGGCACAGACTTTGATTGGGTCATCGCTCGTGCGCTTGGAATGCATCGCGAACTGGTCGAGTGGGCCTACAAATCGCTAAATCCCGGCGGATCGCTCGTTCTCTGGCTCGGTGACGCGGATGCTTCTGAAATCTCGAAACTGCCTAACTGGACTTGGCACTCTCCGATCAAAATCCCCGGTTCCGATCGCCGCTTCCTATTGGTCGGCGAACGACAGCACTAGCTCTGTTCTGTTCCACGTGAAACGTATTGGCGCTCCGCTTGAGACTGTTTCACATGGAACATCTGCTGACTGCGCGCACGAACCCTGAGCTGTTCCTGTTTCACGTGAAACACCCGCGCAGATCGCATCAAAATAGTGCGGCAAAGCTGTTCCACGTGAAACAAAACCCGCATCCGTTCGCAAATCTCTTAGAATCTACCTTCCACTTAAAACAACTTCAGAAATCCACAACTTTTTGCCCCGTTCCACGTGAAACATCTTGATTCCATCGTTTTCCCTCTGTTACATTCCGCCACGCGAAGGAAAATCGAATTTGGCCCGCGTAATCGCTATCACCAATCAAAAAGGTGGCGTCGGTAAGACCACCACCGCCGTCAACCTCGGTGCCTCTCTCGCTGCATCCGAGCAGCGCACCCTGATCATCGACTGCGATCCCCAGGGCAACACCACCAGCGCCCTCGGCTTTCCCAAAGACCCAGCTCGCCGCACTCTCTACCAATCGCTCATCCTAGGCGAGCCCATCGAGCGCATCATCCTCGACGCCCAGGTCGAAGGCCTCGATCTCATCCCCTCAGACAAAAACCTCGTTGGCGCCCAGATCGAGTTGATGAACGTCGAGAACCGCGAGTACAGGCTCAAGAGCACCATCTCCGGCATCCTCGCCAAGTACAACTACGTCCTCATCGACTGCGCGCCGTCGCTCGACCTTCTCGCTGTCAACGCCCTGGCCGCCGCCGACTCCGTCCTCGTTCCGATCCAGTGCGAGTTCCTGGCACTCGAAGGCGTCGCCGAACTCCTCGACACCCTGATGCGCCTCCGACGCTCCATCAATCCGTCCCTCGCGATCGAAGGCATCCTTCTCACGATGTACGACGACCGCACCACGCTTTCCAAGCAAGTTTCCGCCGATCTCCGCAGCTTTTTCGGCGCGCAAGTCTTTGAAACCGTCATTCCGCGCAATGTCCGCCTGGCAGAAGCGCCCAGCCACGGCATGCCCGTCATGTTCTACGACATACATAGTAAAGGCGCCGAAAGCTATATCCAACTAGCCAAGGAGGTTATCGAGAATGCCCAGAAACGCATTGGGCAGGGGATTGAGCGCCCTGATCCGCGAGCCAGAGACGGAGCAACCGCTCCACCAGCCGTCGCAGCCGCAGCAGCTGCCGGCGCAGGAGTCGTATCCAGCTCCGCACCAGTCGCAGCCCCAGCCACCGTCGCAAGCAGCGACCAACCCGACCTCATACCAGTCGAGCCATCTCAGCCACACGCCGCCGAGCCCGTTCAACAATCCGTTCAGCAGCACGAACACAACGGGAGCAGCAACGGCGACGGCGGTAGCTCTGGCACCCAGTGAAGGCTTCCACTACGCCGACATTGACCTGATCGATCCGAGCCCGTATCAGCCGCGCACCCGCTTCCGCGAAGACGCGCTCGATGAACTCGCTCAGTCCATCCGTTCCAGCGGCATCGTGCAACCTCTCGTCGTCCGCAAGCAAGGCCAGCGTTATCAGCTGATTGCAGGCGAGCGCCGCTGGCGTGCCGCGCAACGCGCTGAGATGCATGCTGTGCCCGTCGTCGTCCGCGACGTACCCGAGGGTATGGCGATGGAGATGACGCTCGTTGAGAACCTTCAGCGCGAGGATCTCAATCCCATCGAGCAGGCGCACGCCTTCCAGCGCCTCACCGACGAATTTCACCTCACGCAAGAGCAAGTCGCCGAGCGCACCGGCAAAGACCGCACCACCATCGCCAATGCCGTCCGCCTCTTAAAACTCGAACCGCCAATCCAGGAACTCGTCGAGGAAGGGAAGGTCACTGCCGGCCACGCGCGCGCTCTTCTCGCCGTTACGGACACTGCCACTCGCCTCGAGCTCGCAAAGAAGATCGCCCGCGGCGGCATGACCGTCCGCCAAGTCGAGCGCCTCGCCACTCGTGTTCCACGCCCGCGCGAACATTCGGCAGCGTATTCGCCCGACCCGAACACGAAAGCCGCGCTCGAAGACCTACAACGCGAGTACGGCACCCGCACCATCATTCATCCGAAGCCCGGCGCCAAGGGCGGCGAGTTGGCGTTTGAGTACTACGACGATTCCGACCTCGCGCGCCTTTACGACCATCTCATGCGAAAATAATCCCCGCGCGATCGCGGCCGTCGCACCGACCGGCAACACGCGACAGTCCGCACGCGCCGGTACCGGGATAGGATATCGAATGGTTCTTAGTTGGTTCAAAGGTGACGCCAAGGATTCCGGCGAGTGGACCGGCTTCCTCGAGCGCGGCGTGAAACTCGAAGGCCGCCTCGAGACCACCGGCACGTTCCGCGTCGATTCTCAAATTAAGGGCACGCTCGTTTCAGGCGAGACCTTGATCCTCGGCGAGAACGCTCAAATGGAAGGCGACATCGATGGCCAGTTCGTCGTCGTCGCCGGCCAGTTTGAAGGCACGATCCGCGCAGCCTCCAAAGTCGAGATCCAGCCCAAAGCCGTCGTCAGCGGCGATATCTATACACCTTGTCTAATAATTGAACCGGGCGCTCTGTTCGAAGGCCGCTGCCACATGCTTTCGTCCAGCACTCACGATTCATCCCGCGCTCCCATCGCCATTGCCATCCGCTCCGTCGTCGCTCGCGCTGCCACGCAGCAGTCCTAATCTCGCCGCGCTATAATCCGAATCGCACGCGCCACCACGCCTACGTTTCACAAAAGGGAATTCGTCTTGCCCAACGACTCAAACGACGCAACCGCCGTCAACGCCTCCACTCCCGTCCGCCTCACCGCCACCGCCAAAGCCGCTGGCTGCGCCGCCAAGCTCAGCCCCAGCGTTCTCGAGGCCGCGCTCAAAGCGCTTCCCGCGCAGCACGATCCCAATCGCATCGTCGGATTCGAAACCAGCGACGACGCCGCCGTCTATCGTCTCGGTCCCGACCTCGCCATCGTGCAGACGGTAGATTTTTTCACGCCCATCGTTGACGATCCTTTCGAGTTCGGCCAGGTCGCCGCCACCAACGCGCTCAGCGACGTTTACGCCATGGGCGGCCGCCCCGTCTCATCACTCACAATTCTCGCGTTTCCCGCAAACGGCGATCCCGCCGTCCTCGAACAAATTCTCCGCGGCGGCCTCTCCAAAATGTCCGAAGCGAATTGCACCGTCGTCGGCGGCCACTCGATTCGCGATGAAGAATTGAAATTCGGTTATGCCGTCACCGGCACCATCCACCCGGACAAGATTTGGAAAAATGTCGGCGCACAGCCCGGCGACGCTCTCATCCTCACCAAAGCCCTCGGCACCGGTGTGATCTCCACCGCCATTAAGCAGCAGAAAGCCGAGCCCGCATGGATCGCCGCAGCCACTAAATCAATGACCACGCTGAATCGCGACGCCGCCGACGGACTTCACGATTTCGAAGCCGCGCATCCCCACGCGATCCACGCCGTCACAGACGTCACCGGCTTCGGCCTCCTCGGCCATGCTCGCGAAATGGCCATCGGCAGCGGCGTAGCGATTGAGATCGACCACGCAAAAATCGCTTATCTCGAAGGCGCCATCGATGCCGCCCGCGCCGGCTTTTTCTCCCTCGGTATGAAGAATAATCGCGAATTCGTCGAAGGCTGCGCCGACTTTGCGCCGACGGTTCTCGACGAATTTCGCGCCCTAGTCGTGGACCCTCAAACCTCCGGCGGCCTCCTCGTCGCCGTCTCCCAGCCACACGCAAACGAAGCCATCGCAGCCCTTAAAAATCGGTACGTGGACGCCCGCATCGTCGGCGCAGTGAAACCTAAGACCGCGCATCTCCTCTTCGTCGCCTAGCGTAACGTCTCGTCGCATCCACTGCCGCCGCGAGGCACGCGCAATCTCCGCGCCCATCGTGTAGAATTTTTTCTGCGCAGCGTCGCCGCATCGCGCACCCGAATTCAATCGCCCCATGGACACAATCACCCACGGCATCGCCGGCGCCCTAATCGGAAAAGCCCTCTTCTCCAAAGAAAAACGCGTCGTCCCCGTGGCCACCTTCGCAGCCGCCGTCGGCGCCATGTTCCCGGATATCGACATCGTCCGTTACGGCTTCTCCTCCGATCCACTCGCCATCGTCAAATATCACCGCGCCATCACGCATTCCTTCATCGCCCTTCCGTTCTGGGCCATCGCACTCGCGCTGCTCACCCGCGCGCTCTTGCCCTTCGTGAAACGTCAATTTCCAAAACTCGCCGATCTCGAATCTCCCTCACTCCCGCTTTTAACCTTCATCTACGCCATCGGCATCGCCAGCCACGTCCTCCTAGACGGCATGACCTCCTTCGGCACCCGCATGTGGACGCCGCTCTCCCAAACCCGCGTCGCCTGGGACATTCTTTTCATCATCGACTTCATCTTCACCGCGCTCGTCCTCGTCCCTCAGATCGTCGCCTGGATTTATTCCGACCGCGAAAAATCAAAGTCTCGACGCGCCGCGATGTGGTTCGTCTTCACTCTTGCATCCATCGCCGCGTGGTTTATCGCACGAAGTGTCGGCTTCCCGTTCCATTTCTGGATTGTCTACGTCGCCGTCGTCATCTTCGCAATCCTGTTTTTCGCGCCCGCCCGCCGCGGTTGGGGCTTCACCGTCGGCACTCCCGCGTGGTGCCAAGTCGGAACGATTCTCACGCTCCTCTATCTTTTCGCCGCCACCTACGCACACCACGTCGCCATTCATCGCGTCGCCGCATTCAGTTCCTCGCAAGGCGTCACCGCCAATCGTCAGGCCGCGATCCCTCTCCCTCCGTCTCTGCTCGATTGGGGCGGTGAAGTTCGCTCGCCCGACGGCATCTACCAATCGCGATTCGATCTGCGCAATCCCGATCCGCCGTCGTTCCGCTTCGTGCCGGATTCGCCGCCCAACGATTACGTCCTGCGCGCCATGCAGCTTCCCGAAGTCCAGCTTTACTGGCAGTTCGCGCGCTTCCCGGTCATTCGCACCACATCGGAATCTGGAAGACATGTTGTCGATTTCAACGAAAACCGTTTCATCGCGCGCCAGAATCCCGATAAAGGCCCAACTCCATTTTCTTATCGCGTCGTCTTTGACGATGCCGGCAACGTCCTCGAAGAAGGTTGGCAAGCCGACGGCCTCAACGTCCGCCGCATGTCTCGCATCCTGCCTCCGCATGGAAAGGAGCTGAAATGAAGGTCCTGATCTTCAGCGACATTCACGGCAATACGCGCCAGCTCGAAAAACTCGTCGCCACGCCCGCCGACATTTACATCGCCGCCGGCGACCTCTCCAATTTCGGCAAAGTTCTCGATCGTTGCGGCGAAATCATGAAGCCACTCGGCGATCGCGCCTGGATACTTCCCGGCAATCACGAAACGCACAAACAGACCGCCGCGCTTTGCGAGAAATTTGGCTTCACGGATTTTCACAGGAAAAAATTAAAGGTAGGAAACAGCAACTGGGCCGGTCTCGGCTACAGCAACGTCACCCCATTCCACACGCCCGGCGAATACACTGAAGATGAAATTGCAAAAGCTCTCGCCGAATTTGACGCCACGCCCCAGCTCAATCTAGTCGTCCATTTTCCGCCGCTCGATACCAAGCTCGACGAATTCGCGCCCGGCAAACACGCCGGCAGCGCCACCCTCCGCACCTGGGTCGAAAAAGAAAAACCGCAAACGCTCTTCTGCGGCCACATCCACGAAACCGCCGCCCTGACCGACACCCTAGGTGCCACAAAACTCCGCAACGTAGGCCCCGAAGGCCACCTCTTCGAAACGTAGCGTAGACTTCAGTCTGCGCAGTGTAGGCCTCAGGCGAGCACAGCGAGCTGTAACATAGACTGTCAGTCTGTGCCGCTCTAAGTCGCGCACAGCGCGATGTAGCTTAGACTTTCGAGTCTGAGCGGGACCAACTCTCAGTTGGTCCCGGGTTCAGCCATCTCCACTCCAGGGACCACGCCCTCCGGCCGCCTCCGCTCTCGCCTTTGACGTCATCCAGAGGCCGATTCATCGGCCGAAGGATCTCTCCCCGCTTCTGGTGCCGCACAACGCACACCTCCCCCGACCCACCACAGCCGTGCGCACTCAGATTGCCACTAGCTAATCCGCAGACAGAACGCCCGCAGCCAAACCGTCAGAACTTCTTACCCGCCGGATAAATCACAAGCCGCCTCTGATCCCCCACACCCTCACTCATAGTCCGCACTCCCGCGGCCCCCGCAAGCTCCAGGTGTATCAGCCGTCTCTCCCGCGGCGACATCGGATTGAACCTGTGCTCGAGCCCCGTCTCACGCACGCGCTGCGCGGCCACACGCGCCGAAAGTTTCAGCTCATCCAGCCGGTTCGCGCGCCACTCCGCAGCGTCAAACCGCACCCGGTCGTGCAGCCGCGGATCGAGCCGCAGCCACCGGTGCCCCACATGCTCGAGCGAGAGCAGCAAATCCGCCTGCTCCTCCAGCAAAAACTCCTGATCCGCACCCGTGAACGTCACCAAAATATCCCGATCGTTGGCGTTGCCGCCCACCGATGCCGGTTCGCTGATCTCGTACGCGATCTCGAGTCCCATCTCGCGCACCGCCAAATCCAGGTAGCGCTTAAGCTCGCTCAACACGCGCGCGTTATCCAGCTTCGGTTCCGGCTGCCCCGAATGTTCCCGCCGCGGCCCGCGCGATCCTCCGCCATGCGATCCACCACCGTGCGAACCCGACCCACCGCCACGCGACCCGCCGCCGTACGATCCACCAGAACGGGAGCCGCCGCCGCGCGAGCCGCCGCCATACGATCCGCCGTTTACCGGTCCGTCGATTCGATTTCCGTCTCGTGCTCTGAATTCGCGCATCACTTGTCGTCCGTCGGTTTGTTCTTGAATTTACTTCGCGATGGCAGCGGCTCAGTCTTGTTCAAATAATATTGCTGCGCAATCGCCACGATGCTGCTCGTGGACATATACAGATTCAATCCACTCGACAACCTGTAAAAGAAGAAAAGCATCATCAGCGGCATAAACGACATCATCCGCTGCTGCGCCGGATCCACCGTCGTCTGCGGCGTCATCCGGTTCGTCACAAACATCAGCGCCGCCATCGCGATCGGCAAAATATAATACGGATCCATCGCCGAAAGGTCGTGGATCCAGCCCAGCCACGGCGCATGCCGCAATTCGATCGCGCCGTTCAGCACGCGCCACAACGCCCACCAGATCGGCAGCTGCGCCAGCATCGGCAAGCAGCTTCCCAGCGGATTGATTCCTTCGCGCGAATAAATGGCCATCACTTCTTCGTTCATCTTGGCCTTGCGCGGATCGTTCATCTTGAACTTCTTGTACTTCTCTTGAATCTGTTTGATCTCGGGCCCGACGCGCTGCATCTTCTGCATCGACCGCCAGCCCCGCATCTTCAACGGGAAAAGCGCGATGTTGATCACCAGCGTCATCAGAATGATGCACCAGCCCCAGTTCGGCACTTTCGTGTGAACCGTCTGCAGCACCCACAGCAGCGGCTTCGCCACCGGCTCCATCCACCCGAAATTCACCAGGCCCGTCAACGACGGCGTCATCTTCTCGAGGATTCCCAAATCCTTCGGCCCGATGTACGCGCGCATCGCGATCGGTCCCGGATTCGTCGAGCCCGCTGCCATCTGCGATTCCGGATCGCTCTTATCCGCCGTCCCTTTGTAGTCCTGCTTCCAATGCCACAGCGAAATGTTTCCCGTCGCTTCTGGAATAAACGTCGCGGTAAAAAATTGATCCTCGATCCCCGCAAACGCGAGCGGCCCATACTGAATCGCCGGCTGCCCCTGATTTCCAGACGTGCCAACTTTCTTCACCGGCAAAAGATTCAGCTTCCCGTCCGTGTTGTAGAAAACATTCAGATTCTGCGCGCCGTTGTACGCTTCCTTGTCGCCGAATCCACCGCGCCACGCCAGCGCCGAAGCCTGTGGCGCGCCGTCTTGCGTCACCGTCACCGTCACGTGCAGCTCGTAGTTATCGCCGAACGCGATTTTCTTCCGCACGTCGGTGTGCCCGTCGCTCCAGTGAAATTCAATGTCCGCCGGAGCCTGCACCGTTTGCGCCGCGCCCGTAACCGGAGTCGGTGTTCCGCCCGTCAACCCCGCGTGGCTCGTCGTCGTAATTTCGTACAGCGCCGAGTTCGCCGTCGCTTCCTGCTTCGCGTCGCCCAGCACCAGCGAGAAAGGCCATCCGAGCTGCTGCGCCACCGCGTCGTTCACCAAATCCAGCGGTTGCGGCGTCTTCTGATCGTCGAAATATTTATTCAGCTTCCACGAACGCACCACCGCACCGCGATTCGAAAACTCCACGGTGTACAGAGGACTGTTCACGGTCACGGCCTGCTCGGCGCCAGCCTGCGTTGCCGTCGCATTTACCGGCGCGCCAGACGCACCCGCACCGCTCGCCACTTTCGCGCCGGCCGCCGTCGCCCCAGCTGAACTCGTTGTTTGGGAATTAGCTGTTGCACCCGGAGCAGCCGCCCCAGGATTTTGCTGCGATGAATTCTGCGCACTCTGCGGCGGCACGATCGGCGCCGCAGGCTTATAGAAGTGCTGCCATACAAAAAGGATGATCAGCGCGCAAATGACGAAAACGATCCCGCGCTTCTGGTCCGACAATTCATCCACTGCGATGACTCCTCACTTCGGGGAAAAAATTATGAAGAACTCTCAGCGCCGCCGCACTCAGCGACAAACGCACGCCAATCGTAGCCGCCTACAATTCCTCCGGCTCCGGCACAGGATCGAATCCGCCTTTCACAAAAGGCCTGCATCGACCCAGCCGCTTCAGCGCCAGCCACGCCCCGCGTCGCGCGCCGTGCTTCTGCACCGCCTCTTGCGCGTATCGCGAACACGTCGGGTGGTACTTGCACATCCCGCCCAAAAACGGCGACAGAAAAATTTGGTACACGCGAATCAGAAACAGCAGCACCCACGCGCCCGCCGAACGCGCTTTCGCTCCAGCGCCGGACCGCACGCCTGACGAAGTACCCGCGCCCGTCCCCACACTAGATGCTACGTTCGCAGCGCCGTTCATGTTTCCTCGCGCCCGCTGCTCGTCCCGCCCGCGTCACGCGCCGGCCGCACCGCGCCAGCACCGCCGCTCGCAGCCACCGCCGGCGCCTTCTCTCGTGGAACCACCTTCACCAACTCCTCCACGAGCATCGCAAAATCCGCCTTCGCCACGCTCGACCGCGGATGGATCACCACATCCCATCCCGCGCCCATCTCCTGCCGGTGCATGCGTACAATTTCACGCAAGCGCCGGCGGATTCGATTGCGCACCACCGCATTGCCCAGCGCCTTCTTGATGCTCCATCCAAACCGGCTGATCGGGAGTCCATTCGGACGTACAAACAGCATGAACTGGCGGCTCGATCGTCTCCGCGCTTCCCGGTACACCAGGTCGTATTCCGACCGGCGCACAATCCGGCACTCTCGCGGAAAATCCAGCCGCGGCGGGTCAGACGCGCGTAAGTGCGTGGCGCCCCTTCTTGCGGCGTGAGGCAAGAACTTTCTTTCCACCTGTCGACTTCATCCGTTTGCGGAACCCATGCTTCTTATGACGGCGGCGCACATGGGGTTGAAAAGTACGTTTCGGCAACGCAAATCTCCTCTAATTTTTTCGTCCGCTCTCACGATCCCATCAAGGACGCGTCACTTCACGCGGACATCCCTCGCGCTTCACAGCGCGCCATCGACACCCCGGCGCCCACTCGCACGAACCATCAAGTCTAGACGACGCCTCCCGCCCGGTCAACAATTCGCGCGTCGGACAGCCTCCCAGGCGGTCCTCCTACGATCCCTCAATTCACTCCAGGCATCCATCGCCTCCGTCGCTCCCAACAAATCAGCGACAAAAGTTTGTGGCACAGGCTGGAATTCGCCTGTGTGCCTTCCTCGCCCCGTCACTTCTGCAGCTTCTCGTACTCCGCCTTCGCCTGAACGTAAACCGGCACATCGGGGTCCGCGTTCTTCCACAACCCCAGAAAATCCTGATACGCCGTCCGCGCCTTCGCCCTCAGCGCCTCCACATCCGCACCCGTCGCAGCCGCCGCCTGCGTCGCATACGCGCGCCCCAGCCCCAAATGCGCCAGCGCTCCCGTCACGCTGTTCGCCACAATCGGCTTGATATCGATCACCTTTTGAAAATCCGCAGCCGCCGCGTCGCCCTTATCCGCCTCCAAATTCGCCAGTCCGCTCAGATACGGACCAGCGCCGGTGATATCGACTTGAAAACCGCCAAGTTGGAAGGGCTTGTTCGGTTCGAGCGCGGTCAGTGCCTTGCTTGCATCGCCGGCGTGCAGCGCGATACCCGCCTCGATCATCGGTACGTACACCGACTTAGCGAGCGTGTCTTCTGGGAATTTCTTTTTTAGGTCATCGGCGATCTTCTGCGCGCCCGTCGCGTCGCCCGCCAAGCCCAGAGCGATTCCCCGGGCGGCGTCGATATCGCGGTTCGTTGCGATTCGCGATCCATCGTTCGCCCATTTCTTGGCGTCAGCCGCGTTGCCCACCAGCGCCTGCGTCACCGCGAAATTCACCGAATAAACCGCCGCCACTTCTTTCTCGTCCGCATGCTCCGCCGAGGCCACCGCATGCTCCACCAGCCCCTGGGCTTTCTTCAACTGCCCGCCGTAAGCCGCGGTATCCGCCTCCAGATACATCAAAACGTCTTCGAGCCCGGGCTTGCCGTTGGCCCACGCCACAGCCTCGGCCATCCCCGCCGAATCGCCTCTCACGAAATCAAGCGCGTACTGATTGGCGTACAGCGCCGCCGAGTCGAGGTTTTTGCGCTTCGCCTCCTCGACTGTGAGTCGCGCTTCGTCCAGCCGTCCGGCGACCAAAAATCCCGAAGCCAAATTTGAGTAGTTCAGCCCGCTTTGTGGGTCAAGATCCAGTTCCTCTTTATATATTGCAAGGGCTTTTTCCGGATCGCCCATCACCGTGTAAACGAATCCAAGGTTCGTTCGTGGCCCTTCGTCTCGCGGATAAGTTTGGATCCACTCGCGAAATGTTGCGGCGGCCTTGTCCAGGTCGCCGGTTACCATCATGTTATAGTGCGAGTCGATGTAGAGCCGCTCGCGCTCACTGGCGCGGTCCCGCAGCGCATAGGCCTTGCTTATATTTTCGTTGGATGAGCCCACTTCTCCCAGATTGCTGTACGCGGTCCCAAGCCGCGCATAGGCCATCGCGAAGTTAGGGTCAAGCTCCACAGCTCGCTTGAAGTGCGCCACCGCCTCCGGCGCGTCGTTACCCACGATCGCCCGATGACCCAGCGTGTATGCCTGCAGCGCTTCCAGCGAAGGAGTCGTCGCCTGCTCCAGCGGTGTGTCGTATTTCGCCAGGGTGTCGCGCGATTCGCCAAGTTTTTCGCGCAAACTCGACGACGCTTTCGCCAGCGCATCCAGCACGTGCGCTTTGTCCTGCGCCGTCGCTTGTTCCGTCGCCAGCGTCTCGCCCGACTTGCAGTTCACAGCTTCGAGTCCCACCGCGTACGAACCGCCCAGGCTCGCGATCGACCCTTCGATCACCGCAGCCGATGAAGTTCTCTCGCATACCTGCCGCGCCACATCGCGCGTCAATCGCGCGTCCGCCGCGAGGCCCATCATCTTCAGCGTCCCATCCACCTTGTCTTCGGAAACGATGTTCAGATACGGCGACTGTTCCAGTTGCGCCGCAAGCCCCTGCCGCAGTGTCCCGTCAAACACCGGATCGCCCGTCGTATTCGCAAAGTCCGCCAGCACAATCGCGTCTTTCGTGGTCAGTTTCGGCTTATTGAAAAAGAAAAAGTACCCCGCGCCCGCCGCCACCAACGCCGCCACGACTCCCCCAATCGCGAATTTCAGCCACGGCGCCTCCGACAGGCCCCCAGGCCGGTCGGAGTCTGCAGCCGCTTCAGCCGCCGCACTCGCACCCGCAGCAACCCGCGCCGATTTCTTCTTCGACGAATCGCTCCTCGCCGCCGCGCTCCCACTCGCCACGGGCGCCGCTTCCGTCACATCCACGTCCGTAGCGCTCGCTGCCGTCACCGGAGCGCTGAACCCGCTCGAGACGCGGCGCGAATCCGTATCGCGCTTCAGCCGCTGCAAATCCGTCCGCATTTCGCTCGCGTGCTGGTACCGCAGCGCCCGGTCCTTATCGAGCGCCTTATTCAGAATCGGTTCCAATTCCGCCGGCATTTTGGGATTCAGCCGCACCGGAGACACCGGCGCCTTATGCAAAATCGAATCGAAAATCGCCGCCGACGTCGTCCCCGAAAACGCCTGCTGTCCCGTCGCCATCTCGTACAGCACCACGCCAAAACTAAAAATATCTGTCCGCGCGTCCAGCGGCTCGCCCAGCGCCTGCTCCGGAGACATGTACGCCACCGTACCCAGCGCCACGCCCGGGCTCGTCAGGTTCGGCCCGTCGCTCAAATCGCCTTCGCCCGCTGTCGTTGTTCCCGTCTGCGAATTCCCATTCGCGCCTTGCACCTGTTTCGCGAGCCCGAAATCCAGCACCTTCGCCTGTCCGCGCTCGGTGACAAAAAGATTCGCCGGCTTGATATCTCGATGGATGATTCCGCGCGAGTGCGCCGCATCCAGCGCATCCGCAATCTGCGCTCCCAGGTCCAGCAGCGCGCCCAATTCCAACGGGCCCGCTGCGATCCGGTGCTTCAGCGTCTGCCCCTGCATCAGCTCCATCGCGATGTATTCGGTGCCGTTGTGCTCGCCGATTTCGTAGATCGTGCAGATGTTCGGATGGTTCAGCGCCGCCGCCGCGCGCGCTTCGCGCAGGAATCGTTCCAGCGCCACCTTGTCCGTGAGTAAATCCGTAGGAAGGAACTTCAGTGCCACTTGCCGCTCGAGCTTCGTATCCTCCGCTCGATAAACCACTCCCATCCCACCGCCGCCTAACCGCTCCACCACACGGTAATGTGCGACAGTTTGGCCAATCAACGACACACTTTCAGGCATGGGCGGCTGCATCTTATTTCGCCCCCCATCCTCTGTCAATCAACGCGTTAACCCACCTCTCCGCACCTGCTCGAGTGCGACAGGCTCTCAGCCTGTCTGCACCCCGCTCTCAGCGGGGTGTGCCTCAGGCGAGCACAGCGAGCTGTAACATAGACTGTCAGTCTGTGCCGGTTCCAGTCCCGCTCCGCGGGATGTAGCTTAGACTTTCGAGTCTGAGCGGGACCAACTCTCAGTTGGTCCCGGGTTCAGCCATCTGCACAAATCCACACCCTCTCAAATCGTGCACCACCATCCGTTACTGTGCTTTGTGTGGCATAGAAATATTTTCTGTGTGCCCTTCGTACCGCACCATCGCCGCCGCTCCCCACAGCTCACTCACCTCATCCGATACTTCCCGTTTCCACAGAACTCCAACAATTCCAAATTTCGCAACTCCTGCAACTGCTGCCGAATCTTCGGCCTCACGTTCCGGTTGTTGGGACGCAGTCTCGCCAAATCGCCCTCATGCTCATAAACATCCGCCAAA
>Ga0206966_1011_pt1 | contig 66097 bp, 58 predicted proteins | sample Alteio_BWOrgHeat_23_FD_152970 | JGI IMG/M metagenome (GOLD analysis project Ga0206966, IMG submission 152970) | Enriched cells from forest soil in Barre Woods Harvard Forest LTER site, Petersham, Massachusetts, United States -... | ecosystem: Environmental > Terrestrial > Soil > Temperate forest >...
CTGCTCCAGGCGCGCGTCACCACGCAACAGGATCGGCAGCGGTTGCGGCTGCGGGGCGCTCATGCGGGCATTCTACCTCTCTCCGCTGCGTACGCGGGCGGCTCTGATATAAAGGTCGGAGCAGGTGCAACGTTGCAGTTTGAAGAAGCGCTCGCTACGTTTCGAGATTTTCTGATCGCGCAGAGGTATCCGCCCGACGTGACGTGGATAACGCCGTGCGACATTGTGCTCGCGGCGCCCACGAGGGCTTACGTGAAGCTGCCTGTGCCCGACGCGAATGAAAAGGCTGTGAGCGCGCTCTTCGGCGCGGCGAGTGTCGGCTTGGACGACGCCGTCCGCGAACTTGGGCTCGTGTTTCAGGCCGTCGGCGCGAGTGACGATCGCACTTTTGCCTACGCGTGGCGTCCGGCAGACCTGGAGCAGGCGCGGCGCAATCTGGTGCGGCGCGGGCTGAAACTTTCTATCGCGGCGCGCGAGAGCCGGTTGTGCGTCATTGAAGTGCGCGGAGCGCTGCGTTGGCGCGCGCTCCGCTATTGGTATCGCCGCAACGACAGTTCCCAACTGATTGAAAATCGTTAACGCAACGCATCGGGACACAGACATTTGTGTCTGTGGCACAGGCGCGAACGCCTGTGCCACTGGCAGGAATGCCCGTGCTACGCCGACGGCCTGGGAGGCTATCGGACGCACGCCGCGCTGACGTGCGCGAGGAAACTTGGGAGCGCGCGGGAGTTGCGTCCATAGCGTGGCGCGTTATGATGCAGCGCATGTCGCCGGCCAGTAAACGCGTGAGCGCGTCATTTCACACGGTGACGGACGCGAAGGAATTTCTCGTGGGCCGCATCCTCGATCAAGCGGACCGCGAGGGCGCACCGCTCACCGAGGTGGAGCGCAAGATGCTCTACTTCACCGAGCGTCACGCTCAAATTGACGGTATGTCTGCTATTTCCGACGAATTCGACCGCGACTACGATCAGAACGCATACGAAAAAAAGATGGCTGCGCTCGCGCATCGCGCCTACAAGCACGACAAGCGCCATGATTCCGAGGCCGCGCGACGCTGGCTCTCTGCCGCAAGCCACATGAAATCCGAGGATCACTACCTCACGGTGATCCTACACAAAGCCGGCGTCCCGAAGCGTGACAAGAGCAAGATGCAACTGTTGCTCTTCGCCGCGGTTCTCGCGCTGGGCTTCGGCTATTTGGCAGCGGCGAACTATGTTGACAGGCGGCTCGGACTCGCTCAGCGATCGTCTTACGGCCACAGCTCGACGAGGTCGAGCGGTTTTCTCTCCATCGTATTGGCGGGAGTGGCGGCGCTCATTTACTTTTACATGTATTTTTTCATGCGCGGCCGGCCGGGTGTTTGGCCGCTGGGGCGAACGGCGGCCACGCGGCCGTCGCCGTCCACGGAGCTCGATCACGCGATGGACGCGGTGTATCTCGCGGAAGTCGCGCGCGAGTCGCATCATCGCCGCGTTGGGCTGATCGTGCTGCTGGCGTGGTGCGCGATGATTGGATGGATGTGCTGGCGCACGGCGTTGCTCGCGTGGCCGGGCGTGCAGCAAATCGGATTCGTCGCATGGACGCTCGTCGCCGCCGCCGCGATCGCCCAAACCATCTCGCCTGATTGATTTTTCACGCGTCGGACAGCCACCCTGGCGGTCCTCTTACGATTTCCGACGCAAATCCTGGCAAGACTCATGCTCGGCCCACAAAGCAAAATTGCTGCGGCTTTGAGTGGCACAGGCTGGAGTTGGCCTGTGTGCCTTTGATTTAGTGTGACTACAAACTGCACACAGGCAACAGCAGCCTGTGCCACATGCGTGTCTCCTTAACTGTGTTTCGTAGGCCGGCATAGATTATTGCCAGGATCGGGCGTGCGAGATCGTAGGACGACCGCCAGGTTGGCTGTCGGACGCGTGCGGACGCGCGCGCGACAACACCTCCGGCGCGTGGGGCTGGGCCGCGCGCCGGAGGTTTGCCGCTCACCGCTACTTCACGTGCAACGCAACGCGGTGTGGCGCGCTGCGCTTACAACTTCGCCTGCATTGTTAGACGCCGCGTCTAGTACAACTCCCGCTTCGCTTCGTCCGCCTCTACGGCCATCTGCTGCAGCAGCTTCAGGAATTTCGGCTGCTGCCCGGTGAATAGTCCGCTGGCAATGAATCCGGCGATCGCCGCTCGAGCTCCCGCCAGCTCGTCTGTGACCGGACGAATCACCGCGCAGTGCGGCAGATTCGGGCTGATGAACTCGCACGGCACCGGGAAAATCAGGCTCGGCTGAAACTCCGGACCCTTGGTGAAGAAATCCGGGAACGTGAGTCCGCCCGACGACACCGGCGCCACCGGCCCTTGCACACCATTGCCGGCGAAATCCACCCACTCGAGAAAGTGAGCGACTTCGTCGCCGCCAATGGCCTGCGTGATGCGAAGCGTTTCGAGGCTGCTCGCTTTGTGGCCCATCGCCTGGTACAAACTCGATCCGCCCTGCTCGATGGCTCCGAAATGGAATGCAGCGGTGTTGGCGATGATCTGAATGTGATTCGGATCGTTGAAGTCGGCATTGGTGATGGGAATCGCGGTGCGATTCGTGATGGTGATCGCTTGTGGGAACGTCGCACCGAAATCCGGATTCGTGGCGCTGCGGTAGCGCAGAAACCAGCTGGTATCGACGTTCAGATGCATGAGGTTCGTGAGGCGGCCGATATTTTGCGCGCCCGATGCGGTGCTTCCCTGCAGCGTGCGGAATTGGTCGAAGTCCACCGGCTCGGCGCCCTTCCACTCCAAATATTTATTTAGAAAGTTGGCGTGGCTGATTTCATCGAGCGTATTGCTCGTTATGTATTGCGGTCCGTCGCCATCGAGCTGCGAAAGCGCGTTCTGGTAGGCGTTGAGCGTTTGGCCCGGATCGGTTTCGATGGGCATGCCGCTGGTGAGGCCGCCAAGTTCTGCGTACTGCTGCCACAGGTCGCTTTCGATGAGTTCCGCTGCGGCCACAAATCGCAGAATCGCCGTGTCGCCCCGGTTCAGGCCTTCGTTCGATTCGGAATCGGACCGCATCGTGCTGCCAAATACCGCTTTCGCGCCGCCCGCGAATACGGTTCCCAGCGTGGCCGCGCCTGCCGCGAGCGCTCCATTGCGCAAGACGGCACGGCGATTCATCACCGTTTTTTTCGTATTCATAAAGCTCCTCGTTGTGTGTCGGATGTGGGGTGGTGCTGCTCGAACACTGAGGTCGAGGGACGAACTACTTGTCACGCGTGCGTCTCGAAGATGTTTCTTCGTCGCATATTTTTGTGTGCGCGGCGTCGGTGACGAAATGATGACGCGAGTGTGAACGCGTCGCGCGTCGGACAGCGGACCTGGCGGTCCTCTTACGATCGGTCCGCGCGGCGCGGAAGAGAATCGGGCATGAGTACCCGGGCTACGCCTACCGCACGGTTGGCTGTCGGGCGCGAACTCCAGCCTCTGCCACTCAAGTGAACTCGCGCGTGCCGGATTTTGAAGTTGCCGGTAAGAACCGCGCACGCGCTGGACCACGCACTGACGAGCCATCTCCTACCGCTCGCCAACGCAAGCGTCTATCGGAGTGCGGCGGGTCCGGACGCCGCTTTTCCGCACACCACTTCTCTACATACTTACACACGGCCGAAGGCCCGGCACACACTCCACGCAGTCGCCGCGGCCGCACTCACACCAGCGAGAACACCCAAGGAACTCGTTACGCCATGGCGCGCTCGGCGCGTGATCGATGTGCGCGCGTGTTGGATTGAGTGAAAGCGGCGTTAGGACCCGCCGCACTCCATAGCAGTTCCGGTACGCAACGATTTGAGGTGGCGGGTCGAGTGCGGCACCGGTGCGTCGTGCCCATACCGGCGAGGCGGCTGAGTAGCTCGCATGTGCCCTGTTGTTGTGGTATATAGTGGCGCAACGATTGAGCCACCTTCGCCGTCCTTCCAACGGCGCGCAAGCCCCCGAAGCCCCAAAGGAGTTTCTATGTGTGCTCGGCCGACGAATCGGGCGAAGGTGATTTCAATTGGTGCGGGCGTGGCAGAAGCGGCGGAACACGCGGCGGCGCCATCACTCACGGACGAAGGTCTCGCGATCGACACGCTGATCGTGTCGCACATCGATCCGGTGGAGGAGCCGATGGAGCGCGGCGACAAAGCCGCGCGAGCGGCGCGCAAGCACAGTGCGCGTGGGACAGGGCCCAAGCCCTGTCCTCCGACGCCTCGTCGCGCCGCCAACGCGGACGACGACTTCGCCGATGAAGACGCGCAGCCGCTCGTCCGCCGACGCCCCGCACCGCGCTACGAACGCTCCCACATCCGCGAAGCGAAACTTCCCTACTACATTCCGAAACCGCGCGTGTACACGAAGAAGAATGTGCGGCACGCGCTCACCGGCTACTACATCTCGCGCGACACGATCTACGGGCCGGAGCGTTCCGGCGAATTCTACGTGCGCGACGCGTGCATTTATCTTTCGCGGCGTTCGCTCGGCACGCGCGCGGATATTCCCGGCGCGGCGGCGCGCGAACTCGGCCGCACGCTCGGCGATCTCGCCGGAGTGCCGCGCGCGAGCGGCACGGTGGCCAATCGCGTCGCCGGCCGCAATGCGCCGCCGATCCCGACCGGCTATTTCACGATCAATGGGCGGATTTACGGCGGCGTGGGCCTGGCGTCGGACGCGATTGCCGGCACACAGAAATGCTCGGCGCAACTCGCGAAGGGAGAATTTCGCATCATCGGCAATTTGATCTACGGCCCGCCGGGCCGCCGCGTGCCGTGGCTTACAGCCACGGCGGCGACGACGGCGAAGCCGGCCGCAACTCCGGCCGCACGCGTGCGCCGCACAAAAGCCCAGCGCCGCCAAGACCGCACCAAAGCAGCGTAGCTTGTCAGCCGCCGCGCACGATGCTGGCAACCAGTGCGGCGCACCTCGCACACAATAGCTGAGTCAGCTTGTGGCACCTGTTTCTCTCCGCAAGTGTGTTGAGTAGGCCGGCATGGATTATTGCCAGGATCGTCGCGCGGGACTGTCGGACGCGCCTTCGGTGCACCCGTGCAGGCGCGCGGTGCGTCTTACTGTGCGAAGGAGCGCGCGCCGTGAGAAGGTTCGCGCGCATGGAGGAACTATGTACCTGATCGCCCCAGCCCGCAGCGTCGAATCGAATCAACCGCCCAACTCGCACTCGCGTTCGCGCGCGAAACGCGGCGTCGCATTTATCGCGCTTTTCGTAGCGGTTGCTCTCGCACCGCTCGCGCTCACCACACGGCATGCCGACGCAGCTGCTGCGTCCGCTTCCAGCGCGTCCACTGCGACGGCACCGAAACCGGCGCAAGGCACGCCAGCGCCGGCCGCAAAAACCAACGCCGATTACCCGGTCACCTTCCACGTCGTCAACTCCTTCCTGCAGCCGGCCACCGCGATCAGCACGATCGAGGTGACCATCGACTCCGACCCGACGAGATACGAATACTGGGGCGACACGCGCGGCGGCATCTTGACGCCCGGCGATTATCCTGCGCGCGATTTTTCGAAGAGCGGCACCTCGCCCGGTTGGACGAAGCACGTCTACCGGATCCTTTTTCCCGACGGCAAGACGGGCGACTTCACGCTGTGCGGACAGTGGTCGGACCAGAATTAGGAACGCGCGCCGCGTGTTGAATGGTTCAACGTGGGCTGGATTATTCAACGCATGCGAAAGCGCGCCAGTGTGCGAGGCTGTGACGCGCGCGTTGCGACCGACAGCGGCCGCAGTGCAAACGCGCCAGTTAGCGCGGGGCGAACGCCATTCGCGGTTTGGGCCTCGCGTTGCATGCACACAGCCAGCAGCTCACGCACGATGGAGGACGAGATGGCGACGAAAACGAACAAAGCGTCCAGCGGCAAGAAGTTGAAGAAAGTCTCCCTGAAACCGGTGAAGAACCTGACCACCACGCAGTCGTTGCTGAAGATCGACGGGATTAAAGGCGAATCGACGGACTCGAGTCACAAGGATTGGATTGAGTAACGAATGGCGGCGAATGGCAGCACGGTGATGTAGTAGCAGTTGGTATGGCAGATGATCGCAGCAGCTCAAGCTCACAAGGAGACTACGATGCCAAAAGCAAAGAAGGCCACCAAGCACTCACGTAAGCTCGCCGCCGGAAAGAAATCCGAATCGGTGAAGCCGCTCAAAACGAATATGAGCGACCTGCATGTCACCAAGCCGGTGGATGCGCCATCGGCGAATCTTTTTAAATAGCCCGCCACTGCGCGCGTGGAAGCGACGGCGATTGCGCCGTCAGCCCACAGGCGAGCGGCTCGGATCGAAATCCGAGCTGCTCGCTTTTTTTTGTGCTATTGCCCCATTGCCGCGCCGTTCACGTAACCACCTAAAAGCACGCCGCGCGTTCCACTTGACGCGCAGCCGCCGCCCAGCTTATCTTTTCCTCAACGTGGCATAGTTCGCGCCGGGCCTCTCGAAGCATCACAGCCGGACGCGCGCTATGGAAGGCACGAGCGGCGCACTCCCCGCCGTCTCGAACAACGACCGTAGCACCACCAGCAACGAGCAATTCGCGGCGTCCCTACCCCAGGCGCCCAACGGATCCGTGTGCCTAACACAAAGGCCCAATCATGATTCGCGTTTTCATCGCCGACGACTCCAAAGCCGTGCGCATTGCGATCCGCCGTCTGCTGGAAAGCCATTCCGATATTGAAGTGGTGGGAGAAGCCAACGATTACGACGAGACGCTGAGCCGCCTGAAATCGGCCAAGCCCAACGTGCTGGTTTGCGATTTGCGCATGCCGGCCAGCGCGAAATTCGAGCCGGTGCAAATTGCGGAGCTGGCCCGCGCCTGCCAGTGCGTGGTGATCGCGGTCACCTTCGCCGAGCTGGACGACCGGCTGCGCGAAGTCGCACGCCAAATTGGCGCCGCCGAAATTCTCACCAAGACCGACCTGTACGACACCCTGGTCCCCGAGATCCGCGAAGCCTTCAACGACGAGCCCCTCGACCTGCACGCCCGCGAAGGCGGCACACTCACGTAGCCAGCAGCATAGGCGATCCCGCCTGTGTGCTTTTCGCCTTTGACGTAATCCAGAGACCCGTTCACGGGTCGAAGGATCTCTCTTCGCCGTTGACGTTGCCGCGTGGCCCGACGCAGTGCTCCTGAATCTGCGCCAAAAGCCGGGGAGAGATCCTTCGGCCGATGAATCGGCCTCTGGATGACGTCAAAAGCAGGAAAAAACGCCGCGCCTAGCGCGCTTTCTTCTTTACCTTTGGTTTTGTCTTCGTCGCCGCCTGGCGCCCACCCATCTGCACCTTCTCGAGCGCGTTCAGCTTCATCTGCTCGGCTTCGAGCCGCGTCCGGTAACTCGCCACCATCTCCGGCTGGCTCAGGGTGAGCTGTGCGACCAGTTCATCGACGACCAGTCGCTGCTCGCGGATCGCGCGTGTCTTGGCTGACATTTTGGAAACGCTAGGTTTTTTGGGCATAGGGGCTGGGGTTTGTTTAGACAGCGTATCACGATAAGCTGTGCATCTGTTTTCGGGATCGCGAGCGCGGGGCCAATCCGGTCGCGCGCGCATCATAGGCCAAGGAGAATTGAAACCACCACGATGACGAAACGCCCGAGCCCCAACGAAGTGCCTCAGAACGCCTCGCCCAACCAAACTCAGCAGGAAGAAGATGTCTTCACCGCGCACGCCGAGCCCGTCTCGGACACGCTGATGGTCGATCTCGCCGGCACCTGGCGCATTTTCGAGTATCGCCGCGAAGGTGACGCCATCGTCAAAGGCAAAGTCGTCCGCCGCCGCGATTCCCAAGCCACCCTGCAGACCCGCGGCAAGCCTGCCCGCTTCGACACCAAACAGGACGCCATCGCCTACGCGAAACGATTCCTCACCGATAAGTGACGCACCACCGCGACGCGGCACGGCCTTCACTCACAAAAACGCGCAGTTGACTTCCACCTCGCCCCGGCGGTAACGTCGCCGCACCTGAACTGGCTGTGTGGTAGGGCCCCCTGTCCCCCGAACGCACTTCATACCCACAATTTCTCTGGAGGATTCTATGAGCACGCCCGCCGCTGCACTAAATATGGACAAACTGAACGCATTCGTCGGCCGCTTCGTCGCCGATCTGGGAGCGACCGTCCACGCCGGCATGGTCGTCATCGGCGATAAACTCGGCCTCTACAAAGCGCTGGCCACCGGCGCGATGACGCCCGCCGAACTCGCCGCCGCCACGAAAACCGACGAACGCTACATCCGCGAATGGCTCTCGTCGCAGGCCGCCGGCGGCTACGTGAATTACGACGCCGCCTCCGGCAAATTCAGTCTCGACGCCGAGCAGGCCTTCACCCTCGCCAACGAAGACAGTCCCGCCTTTCTGCCCGGCGGTTTTGAAACCGCGATCGGCTCTCTCGCCGCCGTCCCGCGCATCACCGAAGCTTTCAAATCCGGCGCGGGCATGGGTTGGAACGAGCATTCCGAATATGTCTTCCACGGCTGCGAGAAATTTTTCAAGTCCGGCTACATTGCGAATCTGGTCTCGAACTGGATCCCCTCGCTTTCCGGCGTGAAGGAAAAACTCGAAGCCGGTGCGAAGGTGGCCGATGTGGGCTGCGGCAAAGGCGCTTCCACGATCCTGATGGCCAAGGCCTTCCCGAATTCGCACTTCACCGGCTTCGACTATCACACCGGCTCGATCGAAGGCGCGCGCGCCACAGCGAAACGCGAAGGCGTCGCCGCTCGCGCAAATTTTGAAGTCGCCGCCGCCAAGCAGTTCCCCGGCACCGGCTACGATTTCATTGCCGTCTTCGATTGCCTGCACGACATGGGCGATCCGGTCGGCGCCGCGAAACACGTTCGCCAGGCGCTCGCGCCCGATGGCTCGTGGATGATCGTCGAGCCGTTTGCCAACGACGAGTTGAAGGACAATCTGAATCCGGTGGGCCGCGTGTACTACGGATTTTCGACGCTGCTGTGCACGCCGTGCTCGCGTTCGCAGGAAGTGGCCGCGTGCCTGGGCGCGCAGGCCGGCGAAAAGCGCATCCGCGACGTGGTGACGGCCGCCGGCTTCACGCGATTCCGCCGCGCCGCCGAAACGCCGTTCAATATTGTGTACGAAGCCCGGCCGTGAATTTGCGGCATGAGGTGGGGTAGCAGGTGCGTTTGGAGTGCCGGCATTTGTGTCGATTAGAACGGGAAGTTTTGTTGGAGGGATGGGAGTTCGGTGCGTTTCTAATCGGCAGGCACTCCGATTAGAAATTATCAACTGGGTTGCAACTGGGAGACGCGGGGCACGTTCGTCGGCGACGAACTGTGCCCCCTTTTTTTGAATTCGCGTGGGCGCGAATTCAGCTGGAAAGCCTTTGAGTGTGCTGCTCCGGGTGCGCGTGTGAGGGGCGGCCGGATTTTGTGCCATTTAGTGCCGATTAGAACGGGGCGCTGTCGTTTGTTTTCTGCAAGTTACATCAAATTCGAATCGCATCGAGTACACATTAGAGTTCGAACCGAAGGTGATTTTTGCGGTGGATACGGATGAATTGAGGGATGGAGTTGCGGGGATTGCGAATGCGCGTTGCGGGAAGTACGGATTGAGTGCGGGGGCAGAGCTTCGGGAGTTACGGGTGAGGGTTCCCTGTTCGCCTCCGGTCACCATGTCGCTCCGATGGTAGCTTTTAAATCTTCGACGGGTGTATTATAGCATGTAGTAACTCGAAAGGCAAGACGGTAAAGCTTCGAGTTGGAGCGACGGAGGCAAGCCGCGCGCCCTAAATGCCCGGCATGTAAGCACGCCCTGGTGGCTGGCCGGCAGCTGCCCGGCCTGACCTGCCCGTATTGCGGGACTGAGCTTGTGACGGCTCGGTCGACGCAATATGCCGTGGCCCTTTGCACGGCCCTTCTTTTGGGGCTGGGGATCGGATTAGGCAACTGGACGAATCCGCGATCACTGGTAATCGGATACTTGATCTGGTATCTCCCCTGCGCGGTCGCGGCAAACGTTCTTGCCCGGTATTTGCTGCCTCCCCGCTATGCGATTAAACCCCGATGGATTTCCAGGCTTTTGGGGTGAGGCCTGCAACTGGCCGCGCGCGGAATGCGACATGCCGATGATACCCACCAATTAATTTGACGCCTCAGCCGCAAGACCGGCGCGGTAACCGCCGGCCGAGCCGCACGCCGGTTCTCACGGGTCGCGGTCCCTCCACCTCTTGTTGTATCCCCGCAACCACCGCCACGCCGGCACCGCAAATATCAGGAAGAAAACTCCCACCCTGACGTACCACGGAGCGTACCCGAGGTAAACGAACGGTATGGCGGGCAACGCCATAATTCCTCCCTACGTCAACGGCAACCGCAGCGCCCAGGCCGGCGAAAATCGCATTCGCGACGTGGTGACCGCCGCCGGCTTCACGCGATTCCGCCGCGCCGCCGAAACGCCATTCTATATTGTGTACGAAGCGCGGCCGTGAATTTGCGCACAGCGCGAACTCACACGTTCCCCTCCCCGCCTTTGACGTCATCCAGCTTGCCCTGAGCACAGCGTAGGGAGACCCGTTCACGGGTCGAAGGATCTCTCTTCGCCTCTGCCGTGGAATAGGCACGTTGTGCCAATGGAGTCAGGCTTCGCGGCCCGACGCAGCGTTCCCGACCTTAAACCGCGCCCGAACGGGATGATGATCAACCCGCTCGACAAACTTCTCAGCCGCGCGGCCGACGCAATGAACGCCGAGCATTCCGCGCCCCACCAAAATGTTTATGTGGGACGCGTCTCGCGATTGGCGGTCGTCCGACGGACTGTTTGGAAGCAGCAGCCTGCCACCGCCTTCACTCCGCTTCACTCTATCGCGGGCATCACTAACTTCATTGGTTAGGTCCACTTTATGGTAAGCTACCGCAATGTATACGTACAAATTTGTAGGACTGCAGCGAAAAGATAGTCCGACACGCTTCTTCTACGGGAGCCTTCCGGCGAAGCCGGAAATTGGCCACACACTAAGCTTCAAGTCGGGCAATCGATATCGCGTAATTGCCGTCGAGGGCAGAGGACTTGTCGGCAAGAACACCGACGACGATCTCGACAACCAGAAAGAGTTAGCGTGGGCAGAAATTAATAGAAACGAGGCTGTTCCCACGGTTCAACTCCGCTCGGTCGGACGCGTACTGCCCCGCCCGCGACGTGCACCTCAGGGGCAGCGCCACCCTGCAACCCTAGCTAAGGGCGCGGCGGATGCGTCCTTTAGTTTCAAAAAAGACCGCGAATCAGCGATGGTTCTTCGGGACCCAGCTTCGCTGGCTGACATTCCCGCAACTGGCAGATCTTTTGAATACGAGGAATTGAAAGAACAGAGCCAGAAAAATAAGAAGGCCAAATACGGCCGGCGGGCAAAAGCGAAAAAACCCTGACGCTGCTACACTCGTGCATTAATATGGCAGAGGTTGTGAAAAATACCGAATGATGCGGCCATCCGGTTTCGCGTGAGGGACGTGATGATCACGACTTTCGTACGTCCTTGACGTACACTTTTCCAAATGCCACCAACTGTAAACGAGATTGTTCTTTTAAGCCTCGCGCTTTATGTGCTGGTAATTGTCGTCGAGGCGGTTCGCAGCCGCGACTTTGGTTCCCGCTTGTGGCGCCAGGTGGCTGGCATTTTGATAGCGGCTTCAGCGCTTCATTGGGTTACTGGATTCCCTTTCGCACGGCAGGCGTTCGGTGCCGACGTCGCCTTATGGCAGATTCTCCTCACCGCAATATGTGTCATCTTGGGCATCGCCGCCAACGGGGCGTATTATCACAGCGGCACAGCGTGGGCGCCGATCCTAAAGCCACTACTTCTGTCTCCGATCGTGGTTGGTCCACTGATTATGATCATCAACCCCGAAGCAAGCAAACGGGACGCCGCCGTTTTCTACTGCGTGGCATTCCAGAACGGTTTTTTCTGGCGGTCGGTCTTTAAGAATGCCAAACCCAAGCCTCTCAACAATTAGTCGCTGGATCGTCGCGGCCATAATATTTGTGGCAGCACCTTTCGTCGCAGTCGGACAGGACCAACCGCCCGTACAGCAGCAATATAGAAAATTCTTTGTCCACTACGTCGACAGACGGTCGTTGTCCGAGAAAGGCCTGAACCTGATCGGGCTTACGGCGAACGACGTGGGCCGTAGTTTTGCCATCGTTGCTGGCGTTTCTCATTACCCTCGACTCCCTTCCGGACAGCGGGATCTCCGTCCTGCTGAGGTCGATAAAAGGGAGTTAGTCGCATATCTCACAAATGAAGAGCTGTTTGATGAAATTGTTGTTCTGTGGGATGAAGAAATGACGCAGTCGAATCTCGACTATTTCTTGAAAAGCTACTTTCCCGAGCGGCTAGAGAAGTTCCCGAAATCGCGATTCCTATTTGCTTACAGTGGACATGGCTTTCTGGATGGTGACAGGGGCTACGTTCTCACGAATGGTGCAACGAGTTTTACAGACAAAAGGAATGCGGTCGACCTTGCAACTATTAGGACAGACCTTAACAGCGATATTGAGGCCGGATATCAGGTACTGGCGCTCATAAATTCGTGCAACGGCGGAGCATTCCTAACGAGGACTTCGTTCGGAAACGCCTACATACCGAAACACCCGGGCGCACACGCGATTACAGCTGGAGCGAGCAGCGAAAGGGCCTGGTCGGATAAAGCAGTCGGCTCCGGAAGCGTCTTTTTTGAGAAGTTGCTCTCCGGACTAGGCGGCGCCGCAGATAGAATACCAGACGGCGGAGATGGAATAATTACCGTTAGTGAACTTTATGCATATCTTCGCCAGGAAGTGGAATTATCCACCGGTCAGGACCAAAACCCTCAACTCGGCGACCTCTCCGCAAATCAAAGCGAAGGCGAGTTCTTCTTTCTTAATCGGAATCGCCAAATCGCTGCGAATCTGGTGCCGGCGTGGAATCCAGTAGAGCGAACGAGCATGGGTACGGACGAGCGGCAAAGCAGCTCAAGCGACAGCCAGATACCGCCAGGGGACGCGCTGAGAACATTCGGCGCGGATTGGAAATCGACGGCAAATGGGTCGGGAATGTACTACAACGGAACATTCGGCGATTCTTCATATATTCAGCAAGCCTTCGACGGCGTTCTCCACGTCGAGCTATCATTGTCCCAATCGAACGCGCGATATGAGCGAATGCAATTTCGGTCATCGCCGATCAATAAGAGCTATGGTGCGGACTTATCGCCCGGATTCGGGCGCCCAAACGTTCACGTTGATCTGAACCTGGTTTACACGATTAGCGTATTCCTTACCAAACCCACTGCTTTGCTTCCGATTCAGCCTGTGGCTGGTGGGGCGTTTAAGGTGTCGCCTTTCAGCTCATCGATGTGCCAGTGGCAGTGTTTTGAAATCGAGATTACGGGGACGTGGATCGCGAAAGCCGGTGGTCACGAGTACTATGGAGACATCCAGCCAATAACGGAAGGTGGCGCTGGCGCGTCCGTCGTCGCGACGCTGTGGGTAGATCCGCACCATTTCCCGACCGAAATCGCTGTCACGAGCATCGATTGGAGCGGCAATTCGAACAATGTTACCAACATGACGTTAATTGACACCACTATCGAGGATGTACCAGTGAAGGTTTTTCTCACCAGCGTGAGTTTTCCCAATCTCAAAGGTCCACAATCGTTGATGAACTCGGATAAATGAGCGAGCACTTCGCTCGCGAATATGGTTTCGGTTGACAAAGGCAAAAATAGTATGTTATAATAACCTCACATACAAGTTATAGCAGTTGCCCCAAAGCGAAATTGAGGACCGGCGACAAAATCGAGCGCAGTGCCCAGCCGGTCCTGCCCCTTGCCCCCTTCCAGCATCCGTACTTCCTGCAAGCCGCATGCGTAACACCCGCAGTTCATGCCCTCAAAGCATCGGTAATCCCCGCAAACATCGCCTTCGGTTTGAACTCTAATGTGTACTCGGTGGGATTAGAAATCGATGTAACTTCCAGAAAACAAACGGCAGCGCCCCGTTCTAATCGGCACTAGATGGCACAAAATCTGGCCGCCTCTCAAACACCCCTTCGCAGGGCCGCGCGACTGTGTCTCGGTCCCTTCACACGAATCCTGTATAATCGAGGGCTATGCTATCGATCAACAATGTGACCATGCGGTACGGGCCGCGCATTCTGTTCGAAGAGGTGAGCACCACCTTCTTTGCGGGCAGGCGGTACGGCATTACGGGGCCGAACGGGGCGGGCAAGTCCACTTTGATGAAGATTTTGACCGGGGAGATCGACCCGACCAAGGGCGACGTGACCCGTCCGAAAAAGATGGGCGTGCTGAAGCAGGACCAGTTTGAATTCGATGAGTTTCGCGTGATCGACACGGTGATCATGGGCAACGCGCCGCTGTGGAAGGCGATGCAGGAGCGCGAAGCGCTGTACGAGAAGCCGCACGAGGAACTGACCGACGACGACGGCATGCGCCTGGGCGAGCTGGAAGGCATCGTGGGCGAGGAAGGCGGCTACACGGCGGAATCGGACGCGGCCGTGCTGCTCGACGGCCTGGACATCGAAGAAAGTTTGCACGAGCGGAAGATGAGCGAGCTGCAGGGCGGACAAAAAGTCCGCGTGCTGCTGGCGCAGGCGCTGTTTGGCCAGCCGCAAGTGCTGCTGCTGGACGAGCCGACGAACAACCTGGACCTGGACAGCGTGCACTGGCTGCAGGACTACTTGAACGAGTACGAAGGCGTGCTGATTGTGATCTCGCACGACCGGCACTTTTTGAACAGCGTGTGCACGCACATCGCCGACATCGATTACCAAACGGTGATCATGTACAACGGCGGGTACGACGACATGGTGATCGCGAAGATGGCGGTGCGGAGCCGCGTGGAAAATGAAAACGCGCAACGCGAAAAGAAAATCGCGCAGCTGCAGGATTTTATCGCGCGGTTCAGCGCCGGCACGCGATCCGCTCAAGCCACATCGCGCAAAAAGGAAGTGGAGCGGCTGCAGACGACGGAGCTGGCGCGGTCGAACATTGCGCGGCCTTACATTCGGTTTAATGTGGAGCAGGCCAGCGGGCGGCATCCGGTGGAGATTCGCAGCGTTGCGAAATCGTATGACGGCGTGCCGGTGTGGAAGCCGTTCAGCGCGAATGTGGATCGCGGCGAGCGGATCGCGGTGATGGGGCGCAACGGAGCGGGAAAGACCACGCTGCTGAAATCGCTGGTGCGCAACGCGCCGGGATTTGTGGACGACAGCGATCACGCGTTTCCGATCGACGGCGGGCAGGTGAACTGGGGCCACAACGTGGCGCTGGGATATTTCGCGCAGGACCACAGCGAATCGATCAAGCACGGAATGAATGCGGTGGAGTGGCTGCACCAGTGGAAGCCGCAGGCGACGCAGGAAGAGCTGCGCGGCGTGCTGGGGCAGATGCTGTTTATTTCGGAAGAGGCGATGAAGCCGACCAGTGCGCTGAGCGGAGGCGAATCGGCGCGGCTGATTTTCTGCAAGTTGATGCTGCAGAAGCCGAATGTGCTGGTGCTGGATGAGCCGACGAACCACCTCGATCTGGAGTCGATTAACGCGCTGAATATTGCGCTGCAGAAGTACGACGGGACGTGCATTTTTGTGACGCACGACCACGACGTGATCGACGAAGTGGCGACGCGGATCTGGCACGTGCACGATCACAAGGTCGAGGACTTCAAGGGGCCGTACGAGGAGTTTGTGGCGGCGCAGGCTGCGGCTGCGGCTGCCGCGGGCGGCGGCGCCGTCAAGGCCGGCGGCGGGAAAAAGAAGTAAGTTTTATGCCACGGACATTTCTGTCCGTGGCGCAGGCATTCAAGCCTGTGCCACTGGGCTACTTGGTGTCGGGCTGCGCGGAAGCCAGGGCGGCGCGAACTTGCGTCATCCAGTTCAAGATGACCGTCGGCAGCGTCGAGCCGGAGTTGCGCGTGCCGGTGGGCTGGAACATGACGAAGTGCTCGCCGTCGGGCGAGACGTCGAACGACGGATACGGAACGCGCAACTCGAACTTGTTGTTGCCGAACAGAACTTCAGCCTTGCCGGCGGAAAAGGCGCCGTTCTCGATGGTGTAGGGGACGCGCATCATCTCCTGCCCGGTCACGTAGAAAATCTCCTTCCCGTTTTTTCCCCAATGCGCTTCCCATCCGAAGTCGGACGACACCAGCCACTTGCCGGCGGGATTCGGGTAGGACGTGACGAAAATCTGCAGCGTGCCGGTCTGCGCCGAAGTGTAGGCGAGCCACTTTCCGTCGGGCGAAAACGACGCGTAATCGACGAGCTTTGGCCCGTGCGTGTCGGCGCCGGGCGTGTTGGCCAGAAACGGCTTGGGATCGGAAGTCTTACCGTCGGCATCGACCGTGAAAGTCCAGATTTCGCAGCAGCCGCCCTGCGTGGGCGCGAGGCGGCGGATCGCGAGCGTTTTTCCGTCGGGCTGCCACGACGCGGGATAGGCGTTCAGCACGCTGTCGGGACTGAGTTGCTGTTCGCCGCCGCTGCCATCGGCGCGCCGCCAGAAAATCGTCTGGCTCGAAGTTTGCGCGGAAACGTGCGGGCGGGCGTAAACGATGTGCCGGCCGTCGAGCGTCCAGGTGGGATACGTCGCGACGTAATCATCGACGGTGAGGGGTGTGGTGTTGCCGCGGGCGATGTCGTAAATCCAAATGCCGCCGCTGCCTTTCTGAAAAGCGATTTTCTTGCCGTCGGGTGAGAAGCGCGGCGAGGCTGCGTCGCCCTGGTTGGCGAGCAGGAGCTTGGAGTTCCCTTTGCGGTCGAGCAGCACCATGTTGAGGTTGTCGTCCTCGGACCGGCCGGAGGTGAAAATCACGGAACCGGTGCGAGCGACGCTGAATTGCGCGCCGCCGTTGGAAAGGTCGGACGCGATGTGCTGCAGGATGGGGATGGCGGTGCCGGTGAGCTTCAGCGCGTTCACATCGAACGGCGCGACAAAGAGCGTGCCTTGCGAAACGTAGGCGAGATATCCGCCGGGAAGGTAGCGACCGTAGTAGCTGTTCTCGACCAGAACGCGGGACTTACCGTCTTTGACGGAGGCGGCTTCGACGTTGGCATGCGAGAAAAAATTATTGTCGCTCGATGCCGTGAAGATCAGAGCCTGGCCGCCCGGAAGAAATTGGGGCCAGCGGTGAGTGATTTCCCGGCGCGCGGGATCGAGCGTGGTGATCGGTGCAGGTTCCCCGCCGGCGGCGGGGATGCGATACAGGCCGCTGGTAAATTCGCGCGGATAGACGATGGTGCCGTCTTCGGACCAATCGCCGCCGCGATAGCCCGTGGATCCGGCCAGAGCGATGGGAGTGCCGCCGCGCACGGAGATTTTTTTCAGTTTGCTGTCGCCGAAGTAGCCGATCCACTGGCCGTCGGGAGAAAAGAACGGAGCGGCAGCGGGGCCGGCGCCTTCGAGCTCGACGGCGTCGGATTTGTCGAGGTCGCGAACGTAGAGGCGGCCTTCGCCTCCTTCGGCGGGCGCGACGACGTAGGCGATGCGGGAACCGTCGGGCGAAAACGCGAAGGCTGCGCCATTGGATTGATCGAGCGCTTGGCCGGGCGGGATGGGCAGCGCAAGCTCGACGGTGCGCGCTTCGGCGGAGTGCGGCGCGTGCCAGAGCGCCGAAAGTGCGGCGACGAGGCCGAGGGCCAGCGCGGCCGCGATGAGCCACGGTAATAGACGAGTTGTCGATTTGGTAGGAGGCTCGTTAGGTGCGTGCGATTGCGTTTGAGCGTTTGCGATGCTGGACCCGGGCGTAGCGACGGAGCCGGATGACGATGAGCCCGATTTTACGTCCTGGATGGCTTCTTCGAGCACGATGCGGGCGTCGCCGATGGCTTGCACGCGTTGCTTCGGATCTTTTTGAAGGCAGCGGCTGAGGAGTTCGCGGATGCGTTGCGGCGTTTGCGCCGGAAGCTTGGTGAAGTCGGGCGCGTCTTTGATCACCGAGGCGAGCGAATCGGAAACGGTTTCGCCGCCGAAGGCTTGCTGGCCGGTGAGCATTTCGTAGAGCACGACACCGAACGACCAGATGTCGGCACGGCGGTCGGCGGACTTCCCTTTCGCTTGCTCGGGCGACATGTACGCGGCGGTGCCGAGAATGACGCCGGCTTTTGTGGAGCCCATGGTGAGTGTGGGCGAGTTGTGGATGTCGGCGGAGCTCGCGTCGTCTTGCAAAGCTTTCGCGAGGCCGAAGTCGAGAACTTTCACGTTGTCGGCGGCGTTGAGCTTGATGTTGGCGGGCTTGAGGTCGCGGTGGACGATTCCCTTTTCGTGCGCGCACTCGAGGGCGTCGGCGATTTGGCGCGCGATCACCAGGGATTCGTCGATGGGAATAGCGCCGGAGTGAATGCGTTCGGCGAGCGTGGGGCCTTCCACGAGTTCCATGACGAGGGCGGCGATGCCGGAAGTGTCTTCAAAGCCGTAGATCGCGGCGATGTGCGGGTGATTCAGCGAGGCGAGGACTTGGGCTTCGCGTTGGAAGCGGCCCATGCGCTCGGTGTCGGTGGCGAATTGGGGGGAGATGACTTTGAGGGCGACGTCGCGGGAGAGCTTGGCGTCGCGCGCGCGATAGACCTCGCCCATTCCTCCGACACCCAGGGGCGAGAGGATTTCGTAGGGGCCTACTTTTGTGCCTGCTGGGAGTGGCATCGGTTGCGGGCATTATAGCCACAAAAACCACCGAGAAAATATTTCTGTGCCACACGAAGCGCCGTAGCGGTTGGCGCAGAAGGATTTTTGGTTTTGTGGGTTTGGGGAGATGGCTCAACCCGGGACCAACTGAGAGTTGGTCCCGCTCAGACTCGAAAGTCTAAGCTACATCCCGCGGGGCGGGACTGAAGCACACCGGCGGGAACGCCCATGCTACTTGCGGCGGACTTATAAGGCGCTTCGCATGGAACCGGCGGTCGCAGGATGAATCTTTTCAACTTCCACAAACACTATCGATCACGGCTGGAGGAACCTGCTTCGCCCGCGTGAAGATTGGGCGGTGTCTGGCGGCCGCTGGGCGACTCCGGAGTGGTTGGCTCGGTTATGACGGCAATTGCCGATGTCGCCCAATTGAGCCGCCCGTCGCTCTCGGCGACTTCCTGTGCGATTTTCGTGAACAGCTGATCCTGCTTGGCGATGCGCTTGGTGTAATCCACGATATAGCTGACCGTGAACTCCAGCGATCCGGAATTGACCACCAGCGCGACGGTCGGCTCCAGCGGCGGATTTACGCTTTGATAATTTTCGCTCATCGCCAGCCAGGAAGACTGCGCCTCGAGCAGATATTCGCCGATCGCCTCTTTGGCGACTCTCAAAAGCGTGGCCCTGGCGAGCTGAGGGTCGCTGGTGCCTGTGAGCACGACCTTAATTTCGTCCCAGATAAACCGGAATCCTTGCGAGTAATTGAAGACGGAGCCTTTCAAGATGGCGCTGTTGGGGATGCGAGCGATTCGCCCGTTGTAGAGATCCTTGCTGACCCAGTTCCCCGTTTCCATCAACGTTGTTCGCAGGAGCCCGATGTCGATCACGTCGCCGCGCGTATCGCCGATCTGGACCCGGTCGCCCACGGTGTACAGTTTTGAAAAACCGATCGAGAAAGCACCGGCGATGCTGGCCAGCACGTCCTGGAGGGCCACTGCGACGCCCGCGCCGGCGACGCCCAAGGCAAAGCTGAGACGGCCCAGGCGATCTTCGAAAAGGATGGCGAGGAAAAGCAGAATCGCAAGGTAGCCGCAATAGACCACGAACTTGCGGACTTTGTAACGCGCATCGGCCCGGCCGAAACGCCTGGGCAGCGATTGTTCGAGCACCCGAAACGTGGCGTGGATGAACAGGATGCCGACAACGGCCGCGATGCACTTGCCGACCAAGGAAAGCGAGATCACTTCTTTTAGGAAATCATTCATCCAGCCGCCGTCGTCCCCAGCCGGTCGCACTCCGTGAAGTGAAGTCTGAGGATAACCACGTTTCGCGGCGAGGCGACTTATCAGGAGTTGGCCCGCACCTATGATATATGACGCGCATTCAAATGGGCACTCGGATGCACACCGGATGTTGAGAGGTTGCGGTAGCGCTGAGCACTGAGCCGACAGCGGTGACCGGGAGACGTAGCACCGGAGCAAAACTATTTATCGCGGCAAGGCGACTTACCAGGGCTCGACGCGCTGCCTTCGCCAGAGGACGATGCTCCAAGCGAGGCATGTGAAAGCAATCGCAAGGACAACCAGGTAAAAGGCCGCGCCAAAATCATCCACCCACTTTCCATTCTGTTCGTATCCCAGCCGCCAACGTTGCTTATTCAACGTGGTGCCGACGGGCATACTTCTTGGAAGCGATGCATCGGTCGGCCCCGCCGTGTAATGAAGTTCCCGGCCATCGGAATCTCGAATCGTGTACTCGGTCGCGTACCGCGGTCCGCGAGTGAGGGAATATCGCGGCTGCTGGTGACCGTGCCGTGAAGTTGAACCCAGAGCCGGTTTCCCAGCGACGCGATGCCGAACGACCAAATCATCCAGAGCGCCCAGATGGCAAGAACGAGGGGTTTTATGTTCGCGCTCGAATTCACTCGCCGATTCTATGGGCTGGCGAAATCGCGCCGGCCAACAATTCGAGAAGCTGACGCCTCCTGATTAACCGCGAAGCCGGAGGTGTGCGGTGCGAGAGGCCGGTTCGCGAGAGGCGGATCGAGGCGCGGATTCGGATCAGGAGCGAGACTACAAAGCACACAGACAACGTCTATGCCACACACGGCACTCTAACGGAGAGCGTGCGCGGGAGGGAGTTTTTTGGCCTCGCGTTGGTCTGCGCTAGACAAATGATTCGGCGCCCAAGCATCACGGATTCCCAGCGGCGGAGAGTGTAACGCGGCCATCGTGCGGACGAAATCGCGGCGTGCGATCGCGCTGCGAGACAGAGGCGATGATTCTTGCTGCTGTCCCACGGTGACGCGCGGTGTGGTAATTTTGGAATTATGACGGAGCGGCCGAAACCGGAATTCCGCGCGCACGAGGGAGTGACGCTTGTGGGCATGATGGCGATTTACGATTCGCAGGACGATGCTACGAAAAGGATTCCGCAGCAGTGGCGCGAATTTCGGCGGGCGCACCCGAAGCTCGGGGACAGCGGGGATTATTACGGCGCGTCGCCGTGCTCGAGCGACGGCAAACTCCATTACCTAACCGGCGTTGCGCAGCGCGGCACGGAGAGCGCTGGGGACGGCGAGCGCCTGACGCTCGAAGCGGGCGAGTACGCCACGGTGATCGTGAGGGATGCAGCGCTGCTTCGCGACACATGGATCCGGCTCCTGCGCGAATGGCTGCCGAACTCCGGACGCCGCGAGAAGAACGCGCCGGAGTTTGAGCGCTTCGCGGGCATCTCGGAGGCGGGCACGCCGGTCGGGCCCGTGGAGATCTGGATTCCGCTGGAGCCGCTGCCGGAATGAGGCGACTGCGCTTCAGTTGATCACATGGGCGAGGCCGCGGTCGTCGATGTGAAAGGAGAAGGCTTTCGGGCGCGGCGGCGTTGAATGATTCAACGGGTGTTGAGCTACTCAACGTGTTCGCGGCGTGGCGAGGCCGGGCGAGGGCCATAGACGTTGGCACGTGGGTTGCAGTATGTTCTGGCGTGGGATGTGGACGATGAAAAGGAGGAAGTCATGGCTAACAAATCGAAGGCAGTGAAGCACACGAAGGGAAGCAAGCATCTTCACAAAGGCAAACAGGAAGAGGCGGTAAAGCCCCTGACGACTCTGCAACTCAGCGCACCGGTCCACATCAACACCCAAATCACCACGGGGGCAGGCACGACGACTGGCTCGTCTGGCACGGTCACCACGGGATGGGACCTGGTACAGAACAAAACCAGCGCGTAAAGATGATCCAGCCGCGGGCGGCGTGAAGATCCGCCGTCCGCGATTGGCCGGTGGGACGAGCGACAGATCTTGCGTTTCGGTATCGCCGGGATTTGCGAGACACACAATGCGCGCCTGGCAACTAGCAATTCCCCGTTGTTTACCTCGAATCGAGTTACGAAGCATGGAATCGCTCTTTAACGCTCAATCGTAGGGCAAATCTATAACAAGGCGGGTGTGCGCTACCCGCCGCCGGGACGGGAGCTGACGACGCGGCGGTAATATCGACGTACGAGGATCCCTTGGATGTATCCCACTGAGCTTCGTGGATATGGTTGTCGGTACCGATGTAATAAACCAAGTCTTCGGTCCCGTAAGAGAAGCTCGTCAAGGGAGAATTTGCTTCTGGCGCCAGACCACCCGAACCAATCGGAAAATAGTTCCAGGCGGGGGGTTCCGATGTTGAATCCGACGAGTAGTTGACGATCGAGTTCGAATAGTCGAAGTACACCTGGTCCGACGGTGGACCAAAAGGATTGGATTGCGCATTCGCGCCTGAGCACAAAAACAAAACCGCCGCCACAACAGCCACCGCACACACCAAGTTCCTATCGAATCGCATACATCCTCCCGAGTATTTATAAATCATCGGAAATAAAACGATTAGGTCTTGCCGCGGATATCGCCCTGCACCTGTTACTTCTAGACGCACTAAACGTTGTAGAACATAGACCATGTATAATATTGAGTGCTAACCGTCAAGATAATTATGTATGACATACTATATTGCCGCGGCATCCTTCGCCGTCGCCGTTCGCATGGATGTAACGCGAGGCAACAGATCGGGCCGACGAGCCATTCGAGGAATGCTTGCGTGTATACTGAGGCCCGTACATTTTCGACAACTCATCTATGACTGAGGAACTTCATTGGGTTTCATAAAGACGTGGATTCAAGCGACGAAACTGCTGCGGGATGGGCAGATCGCGCAGTTGCAGGAACATCGCAGGAATCTGCTGGAATCAGAACGGCACTCTGACGAACGGAGGCTGACGAGGTTTGGCCACCGCGTTTCGTCGCAAGGCGATGAAGACGGAATACTTCGAGAGATATTCCGCCGAATCGGCGAGGGCAATCGAACATTTATCGAAATCGGGGCCGGCGACGGAGAGGAGAATAACTCCTCCTTTCTGCTCAGCCAGGGGTGGCGGGGCGCGTGGATTGAAGGTTCAGAGCGAAAAGCGGCGGCAGCGAAGAAGAATTTCGCGAAAGTAATCGCCGACGGACGGCTGCGCGTCGAGCAACAGTTCGTGACGGCCGGCAATGTGGATAAGATGGCCGCCAGGCTGGCGCCGGAGCGGCAAGTCGATCTTTTGTCGATCGACCTTGATGGCAACGATTACTACATCCTGGATGCGATCCGTTCGATAACGCCACGAGTGATTGTGGCCGAGTACAATCCGAAATTTCCCGCGGATTTCGTGTGGATGATGGAATACAACGAATCGCACCGCTGGGATGGGACGGACTATTTCGGGGCGTCGCTGAAGGCGTTGGATTCCCTGCTGACACCGCGAGGCTACTCCCTGGTAGGTTGCAACATACTTGGCTCAAATGCGTTTTTTGTAAGGACCGACTTGGCGAAGGACCCGCCTTTTTGTTCGCCATTCACCTCCGAGAATCACTATGAACCAGCGCGGTACTATCTCCTCGCGGCTTTCCATTCCAGCCATCCTTCACGACCCGGCCCTTTCCTGACGAAAGCGGCGCTGTAAATTCCAGTCCGAAAATGCTGGTCGGAGCGCGGCCAGATCGAACGTCGTGACGACCGGCTGAGTAACGCGGAGAAGGTACCTCCCTGCGCTCAGGCTGACCGAGCTTCTGAAGGCAAGCCGGGCGGATACAAAGACAAAATTAAAGGCAGACAGGCGAACTCCGGCCTGCGCCACTCTTGGGGCTTGGTGCGTGCTGAACCAGTGCGGATTGCTGGGAGGTGGGATGGCTCAACCCGCGACCCACTGAACTGGGTCGCGCACAGACTCCAGAGTCTATGTTACAGCGCGCGGTGCGCGCCTGAGGCACACAGGCGAAGTCTGGCCTGTGCCCCTCGCTGGCGTGCTTGGCGGTTACTTGAGTGGGGGTAGGGGTGGGGGTGGAGGTTGCGTGGATTGTTTTAGGTAGTGGAGGACGAGCATGCTTGTGCGCATGTCGGAATTTGTGGCGGATTTGTATTTGTCGATGGCGGTGGGAGTGTCGCCGGCGGCCAGGAGCTTGAGGAGTTCGGAGCGAAGCGGATCTTTGATTTGGGAGGCTAGGTCTTTGAAGCGGGCGCGGTCGGCGGCGCCGTCGCGATACTGCTGGATGGCGGCGGGCTTGGAGCAGGGCTGGCCGGCGAACCAGCGGCCGTTTTCGCGGACGAGGTAGAGGATGATCGAGCCGCCGGAGTTCCCAGTTTGGTAATCGATCTGGAGCTGGTGCACGGGCTTGACGGGAAAGTAGGCGAGGTCGGACATGGCTTTCACGTTGTCTTCGTTGACCGGCAGAAGCTCGAGCTTATAGTCGGACGGGATGGTGTCGTCCATTTGCGAGCCGAAGATGGCGTCGTAGTAGTCCTTGTTCTCGGGCGTGACGCAGGCGCGAGTTTCGGGCGCGAGGTAGGACCACAGCTTTGTGGAATCTTTGGCGTTGAGGGCGGCGACGTATTTCGCGCCAAAGGATTTTATTTCGGGAGTGAGCGGGAGGCTGTCTGGAAATTGGGCGTGCGACACTACGGGCAGAAGAGCGACGGCGAGGATGAGGGCCGAAGGGCGGATGCGGGTGAGCATGGGCGAGTTCCCTCCTGAGTTGAGTGTGGCACGGGTGGAGCTGGGGGGAGTTGAGTGGAGCTTAGTGGTTACGGGTGGAATAGGCACGTCGTGCCTGTGGGGTGTGCGGGCACAAAGGCAAAAGCGAAGAGGGGTCCTTCGCTGCGCTCAGGATGACGGGCTCGCGAGCCCGCAGGGACAAAGGCAAAAGCGAAGAGAGATCCTTCGGCCTGTGAACAGGCCTCCGTTCGCGACGCTCAGGGCAAGCTGGATGACGTCAAAGACGACTGCAATGGCAGAAGCAACGGCGCACAGGCGAATTCCGGCCTGTGCCACTCAATCCGCACTGCAAGTGTGTGTGCGCTTGGAGAACGATGGGTGCGTGAATTTTTGTGAGGCGCGGAAAGATTTAGGGAAACATTTCCGAGACGGCGTCGGGCGAGGGGGCGATTGCGGCCAGGTAGGCGGTTTGGCTGACTGTGAATTGGTGGGCATTGTTCAGTGTGATGCGGACGGGGTCGGAGCTTTCTTCCACTTCGAGGGTGGTGCCTACGGGGAGCACGTTGCCTTGATTGGTGACCAGGGCCCAGCAGAGCTTTATTTGTCGTTTGTCGGTCATGACTGGTTTGATGCTGCGGCGACGCGAAATGGCTCGCGGCGCGGGGCGGTGGGCAGGGGCGAGCGTAGGGCGAAAGTGCACAGGCAAGACGTGCCTATTGGACTGAGTGGACAGCCTGTCTAGTTGCGCGGAGGGACGTGGATGCCGTGGCTGGCCAGGATGACTACGATTTCGTCGTCGGATTTGAAGGCGGTGCGATCGATCACGCATTTGTACTGGCGCGGGCGCTGCATGCTGAGGCGCGGGCGGCGAAGGTTGGGAGCGGGCGGAAGGAAGGCTGGACCGAGGTCGTCGATCAGCGGCTTCCAGTATTCCAGCTTGGCGGTCGGCGCGTCGTAAATCGTGATTTGTTTGGCGGTGAGGCTGGCGTGCATGGTGGCTTCGTATCTCCGAGGGTACTCTCTCTTGCGGGAACGTGGGTGTCAAGGTGGGGTGTGGAAAAGGCTGTGGAAAGCGGAGCGTACGGGAGAGTACATGGCAAGCGGAATTTTTTAGTCGGCTGTGACGGGTGGCGACACAAAGGCAAAGGCAGAGCACACAGGCGAACTCCAGCCTGTGCCACTTTTAGATGGACGAGGTGTCTAGTTGGTGTGGGGACGGGTGAAGAGGGGCAACAGGGAGAAGGCAACGGCGAGGGTGAGGCTTAGGATGGCGGCTCCGGTGTCGCCGAACATACTTAGGGCCAGGACTTGGGTGGCTAGCATGAGCAGGATGCCGACCAGGATGCTTTCGACCCAGAGGATGGCGGTGGAGCTGCGGGATTCGTTGAAGACGATGTGAAGGCCGGCGACGGACGGGAGCGCGAAAAGTGTGGAGAAGCCGAGGAAAAAGAAAACGTCGCCGAGGATTTCGTGATGGGTATGGGCGAGGCGCGTGCCGACGATGATCGAGACCAACGCGAAGGCGGCCATGGCGAAGATCCACTTATCTGCGGGCTTGAGCTCGGGGACGTGTGACATTTTATTTGCGCTGGGGCGCTAGGTGCGCGTGCTCGGGCTGGGCGGGAGCGGGAGACGCGTCGAGAGTGGCGCGGGATTCGGGCGAGATTTCGTAGTGGAGCGTGTGGCGCGTGACGATTCCAGCGGACAGATGACGCAATCGATAGACGAACGGACGCGCGTGGGTGTCGGGCGCGTTTGTTTTTGCGTGCGTGTGAGTGTGGGTGTGGGGCAAACCATCGTTGTCCATTATAGCGGTGTGGGCGGCGGCGCCGTGGCGTTCGGAAAAATTATCGATGCGATAAAAAGCGCCGTCGATGAGGACGATGCGGCCGGGCTCCCAATCGGGTTTGGTGTGGCTGGAGCGGATGCGGAGCAGGTCGGCGTCGGTGTCTGCGAGGCGCGTGATGTGATCGGGCACGCGGGCGTGCGTGTGCTCGATGAGGCTGCGGCGGAGAAAATTCGCGAAGGAGTGCGCGGGAGAGTCGTCGAGCGAGGCGTCGGCGATATTTTCGGCGCGGACGCTTGCGCGCCGCATGCGTGCGTTCGCGCCGCGGAGGCCAGGATTTTCTGCGCGGACCGGGCGGAAGAGCGAGATGGCTCCGGCGATGATTGCGAGTGGAAGCGTGGCGAAAACTTCTTCGGTGATTGCGGCGGCGAGGATGCGGACGAGTCCTTCGATGCACCAGGCGAGGATGACCCAGGTGATCGGATTGGTGGCGACGATCATGAGGGCGAGGACGCCGGTTTCGTGCGGCTTCATATTACTGAGCGCGGGCTGCGTCGCGGTGGCGTGGGAGACGACGGTGCTCGCCCAGTTCGCGACGGAATAGGAATACCACCAGACGAGGGCGGCTAGGCCGGTACAGCACTGCGCGAGGCCACATATAAAGGATGCGACGCGCCAGGAGGTGGGGGCTTCGTGCACGGTGCTTACGCGCCAGCGGGCGGGGAGAAGGACGGCGATGGGCGCGGGCACACGCATGGATACAGTTTAGGGCGTGCGGTGGTTGTGGGGATTTTGGGGAGTGCGTGGTGGAGCGAATGAGTGACGAGTGGCGACGGGTGGCGCGCTTATTTAGAGTGCGGGAAGCCGGAGTGCGGCTTCCCGCACTCTAAGGCGAGCGGCTGAAGCGCTCGCGGCGGTTGTGGAGCGCTGGGAAACTTTTGCGATTGGTGGGACGTACTTTCCGGGGAGTGCGCGGAGGATGGCGATGAAAGTTTTTAGGTGGGTGGTGATGGGAGTGGCGATGAGCGTGTGCGGCGTGGCGTGTGGGCAGGATGGCGGCGGGGCGCCGGCGCCGCCGGGGGCTGGGCCGGCGGGACGGAAACCCGCGCGGATGCCGGATGAGTACAGGCGGCCAGCGGTGATTACGCGGCTCGATGGAACGGCGGTGTCCGCGCGGGACGTGGATGCAGCGGTGAAAAGCGCGATGGAAAAGTGGAAAGTGCCGGGCCTGGGGCTGGCGGTGATTTGTAATGGACGGCTTGTCTATCAAAAGGGTTACGGGTATCGCGACGTGGAGCAGAAGCTGCCGTTTGACGTGGTGACGTCCACGTACGCAGCGTCGCTGACCAAGACCGTGTTTGGATACGCGGTGCTGCAGCTGGTGGATCAGGGCGTGATCGCGCTGGACACCCCGATCGCGACTTATCTTGCGAAGCCGCTGCCGGAATACGACAACTACAAGGAACTCGCGGGCGACGAGCGGTGGCGGAAATTCACGCCGCGCATGTTGCTCGCGCACACGAGCGGCTTGCCGAATTACCGCGGCTTCGAGGACGACAAAAAGCTGAAGATTCATTTCGAGCCGGGGACGCGCTACGCGTATTCAGGAGAGGGGCTGAATCTGCTGGCGATGGTGATCGAGGAGGTGACGAAGGAGCCGATCGAGACGATTATTCAGCGCGACGTGTTTGCGCCGTTTGGGATGACGCGGTCGGCGATGACGTACGAGCCGCGGTTCGACATCAATCACGCGATTGGGTACGACGAAAACGGCGCGCCGCTGGGGCCGAACGAGCACATGCACGTTCGCGTGGCGGGGTCGATGCATACGACGGTGGACGACTACGCTCGATTTTTGGCCGCGGTACTGCGGGGCGACAGGCTGTCGACTGCGATGCGCGCGGAGATGGTGAAGCCGCAGATCAGGATTACTTCCAAGCACGAGTTCCCTCCTTTTGAAAATGTGGAGACGCATGACAACGATGCGATCCGGCTGAGCTACGGGCTGACGTGGGGGCTCTACTTCACCGAGAAGTACGGCGAGGCGTACTTTAAAGAGGGGCATGACGACGGGTGGAGGAATTATGCGGTGTGTTTTGAGAAGGCGAAGGATTGTGTGTTGATTATGACGAACAGCAGTAATGGCGAGCACATTTACGATCAGCTGCTGCGCGCGATACAGGGGAATACGTTTACGCCGGTGGAGTGGGAGGGGTTTTAGCAGAAGTGGCGAGTGGCTGGAGAGGTGGGAGTAGCATGGGCGTTCGCGCCGGTGTGTTGGCGTGTGGAAGGCGGGGAGAGATCCTTCGACCCGTGAACGGGTCTCTGGATGACGGGCGTTTTTTTAAATCGCCCGTTGTACAAAGCAAAGTCAAAGGTACACAGGCGAACTCCAGCCTGTGCCACGTGCTATTCGTGGCGGAGGGCGATGGTGGGTTCGACCGTGGTGGCGCGCCTGGCGGGGATGTACGTGGCCAGGAGGGCGATCGCGATTACGGCTAACGCCACGGTGATGAAGGTTGCGGGGTCGAAGGCGGAGACGCCCCAGACTTCGGTGCGCATGGCGCGCGCCACCACAAATGAGCCGGCAAGGCCTAGAACCACGCCGGCACCGATGATGCGCGCGCCATATCCCAGCACCATCCGCAGAATGTGCGCCCGCGAAGCACCGAGCGCCATGCGAATTCCGACTTCGTGTGTGAGCAGTGAAACGGTGTAAGCCATCACGCTGAAAATTCCCACCACGGCGAGCAGCAGGCCCACGCTCGCGCACAACCCGAACGACAACATGCTGAAACGCGGCCCGGCGTAAATGCTGTCGCTGAGATTTTCTTCGAGCGGGCGCGGCGTGACGAGCGCGACGTTGTGATCGATCGCAGAGACGGCGCGGCGAACGTCGTTGACGACGCTCGCGGGCGGAATCGCGGTGCGCACGACGACCGAGCGATCGCCGAAGCCGGTGACGGTGTACGGCACATACATTTGCGGAGGGATGGGCTCTTTCGGGCCGTTGGCGTGCAGGTCGCTGATGACGCCGACGATTTCGAAGTACGCGTCGCGCGGTGAATCGGGCAGCTGGTCAAAGAAATTGAATTTTACACTGTGACCAATTGGATCTTCGCCGGGGAAATATTTATCGGCGAAGGCGCGGCTGACGACGGTGACCAGGCGCGCGCTGTCTTCATCGGCGGGTGTGAGCAGGCGGCCCTTCAGCAGGCGCAAGCCGAGCGCGGCGAAATAATCCGAGCTCACAACGTCTGCGTTTGTGTCCCACTCTTCGGAATGCACTTTGCCGGGGATGGTGATCGCGCCGTCGGGCGAGCCGAGGAGCACGGAGCCGACGAGTTCAGCGGAATGAGTAACGCCGGGGATCGCGTCGATGCGCACGAGCAGGTCGTTGAAGAATTTGCGCTTGGTATCGGAGGTGGCGTATTGGCCGGCGGGAAATTGGACGTCGGCGAGCAGGACGTTGTGAGGATCGATGCCGAGGTCAACGTGGGTGAGCGCGTAGAAGCTGCGCAGCGATAGTCCCGCGGTGATGAGCAGCAAAATCGAGAGTGCGATCTGGCAGGCGACGAGAGCGGAACGGAATCGAGCGCCGGAGCCGGCGCCCGCCGCAGTACCCATGCCGCCGACAGAAACAAGGCGCGTGGCCAAGTCGCCGCGAATCGCGTGGAGCGCCGGCGAAAGGCCGAAGAGCAAGGTGGAGAGCAGCGAAACGCTGACGGCAAAAAGCAGCGCGCTTCGATTCAACGTCACGTCCGCGTCCCACGGGATTCGGCCCGGCGGCATCGCGGCGACCACATACTTCGCGCCGATGGCGGCGATGGCACAGCCGGCAACACAACCTGCAAAAGCGAGCGCGAGCGATTCGGTGAGCAACTGGCGGACCAGGCGCATGCGGCTGGCGCCGAGGGCCGAGCGAACTGCGATTTCCCTGCTGCGAGCGCTGGCTTGCGCGAGCAAGAGTCCAGCGACATTCGAGCACGCGATAAGAAGCAGTAGCACGACGGCGGCGATGAGAAGGATGAGTGTGTCTTTCAAGTCGCCGACGATGGCTTCGTTGAGCAGTTGAGTGCCCATGCGAGCAACTTTTGGATAATCCTTCGGGTAGCGCGCCTGCAACGATTCGGCGATGGCGGTGAGGTCGTCGTTGGCTTGCTTGGCGGTGACACCTTTTTTCAGAATGCCGGTGGCCCAGAAAAAGGTGGGACGGCGGAAATCGGAGTGCGCGGCGGATGCGGGCGTGTCCCACGGAGTGGGGAGATACACGTCAGCGCCGAGATGCTGGAAGCGGCGCGGCATCACGCCGACGATCGTGTACGCCACGCCGTCGAGCGTGATCTGCTTGCCGATGACGGATGGATCGTCGTGAAACGCGCTGTTCCAGAGGCGCCAGTTGAGCATCACGACGGGCGGTGCGTCGGCATTGAAATCACTGGCGATCAGGCCGCGGCCAGCGAGCGGCGGCATGCCGAAGAATTCGATCGTGTTGGAGGTGACGGCGCCACCGTGAAGCTGTTCGTCGATGCCGTCATGAGAATAGAGCACGAACCAGTTGGCGTAGCCGACGATGTCTTCAAAGGTGTGATTTTTTTCGCGAAAGGCGGCGATTTCGTCGAGGTGGAATACGGCGCGCATTTCACCGGTCGGATTGGCAGGGTCAAGAACGTGGAGCGTGGTGAGGCGTTCGGCGGCGCGATAGGCGAAGGGATGGAGGACGCCGTTGTACATGACGGTGAAGATGATGGTGGAGGAGCCGATGCCGAGGGCGAGCGCACAGACGGCGAGGATGGTGGAGCGTTTTGCTTTGGCGAGGACGCGAGTGGCGAATTTTAGATCCTGGAGGAAATGCTCAAGGTGCGTTTCCCAACGCGTGTCGCGGCTGGCTTCCGTGATGGCGACGGTAGAACCGAGTTGGAGAGCGGCGCGGCGGCGGGCTTCGGCGGGATCGAGGCCTTGGGCAATGTAGTCGGCGGTTTGCTGCTCGAGGTGAAATTGCATCTCGGAGTCGAGGTGCTGGTCGTCGGAGGCGCGGCCTTCGCGGCGGCGGCGGAAGAAGTGGCGGATGCGGCTGCTGATGGACATGGTGTCTAGTTCCCTTCTTTGCTGCTTGTGCTGCGTATGCTGCGGCGCGTTACGGGCGCCGCGCTTCGCTCGCGCGCTGGTTAATGCGCGGTGCGCAGGATGAGTGCTACGGCGTCTGACATTTTTTCCCAGTCAGACATTTCGACTTCGAGTTGTTTGCGGCCGGAGCGAGTGAGTTTGTAGAACTTGGCTTCGCGGCCGGTGGGCGTGTCGCGCCACTCGGCGTCGAGAAGGCCGCGCTCTTCGAGGCGGTGGAGAGCCGGGTACAGGGAACCTTGGGTGACTTGGAAGAATTCGCGGGAGATTTGGCGGATGCGTTGGGAGATGGCGTAGCCGTGGATCGGGCCGCCGACGGAGACGACTTTTAGGATGAGCATGTCCAGGGTGCCTTTCAGCAACTCGGACGGCTGGGAGTGTGGTGGCGTCATAGGTTGATGTCCGACATATATCGGAGTTCGACAGGTGGTGTCAAGGGGAGAGAGGTGGTGGCTGGAGAAGGTGGGAGTAGCATGGGCCGGCTCCCTCCTCCGCGCTTTCCGCGGCGAATCTTGCCGGTGTGTGGGCGTAGAAAGCGGAGAGGGATCCTTCGACCCGTGAACGGGTTTCTGGATGACGGGCGTTTTTTTAAACGCCCGTTGTACAAAGGCAGAGGCACACAGGCAACAGCGGCCTGTGCCACTTGCTTTCTTACCCAATGTGATCGTGCTTGGACTGCGTGTGTTGCCAGCACTTGGGGTGGATAAACCCGGGACCAACTGAGAGTTGGTCCCGCTCGGGCACGAAAGCCTAAGCTACATCGTGCTTCGCGCGACTGAGGCGTGGCGTATGATGTGGCAGTTTTGATGGGAGCGTGAGGGATGACGATTCGGAAGTTGGGGCGGCGGGAGTTGATGAAGGCTGGGGCGGCGGTGGCGGGGGCGGCTGCGCTTGGCGCGAAGGAGATCATCGCTGAGCCGGCGCGGGCGTCAGGGGCTACGGTGCAGTTTCCGGCGCCGGTGCCGTTGGAGGACGCGCGGTGGTCGTGCGTTAGCACGACGGAGGCGGCGGCGTGGCAGACGGCGCAGATGTACAAGCCGGCGTTTTCGTTTGAGGCGCTGAATTTGAATGTGGTGGTGCCGGCGGGGCCGACGAAAACGATTGCGCGGGTGGCGGATGGGCGCGGCGGGCTGGCGATCGATACGGTTGCGCGAAACGTTGAAGGATTTGGGGCGTGCTTGAACGAGTTGGGGTGGACTTCCCTTTCGGCGTTGTCGGATGCGGATCGCGATTCGGTGATGAAGGAATTTTTCGATCCGACGGCGGGTGCGCGGTTCAGTTATTGCAGGATGCCGATTGGGGCGAACGATTTTGCGCGCGAGGCTTATAGCTACAACGAGACGGACGGCGACTTTGCGATGAAGAATTTTTCCATCGCGCACGACAAGGACACGCTGGTGCCGTTCATTTACGCGGCGAAGAAATACCAGCCGGCGCTGAAGCTGTGGGCGTCGCCGTGGAGCCCGCCGACGTGGATGAAGCGCAACCATTTTTACGCCGAGGCGAAGGCGTATCCGGGTTTCAAGGACAACGGCATCAAGCCGGAGCAGATTGGAAAAGAAGGCGAGGACATGTTCATCCAGGAGCCGCGGTATTTCGAGGCGTACGCGCTCTACTTCCAGAAATTTATCGAGGCGTATCGCGCGGAAGGAATTCAGGTGGGCATGGTGATGCCGCAGAACGAATTCAATTCGGCGCAGAATTTTCCGAGCTGCACGTGGACGGCGGCGGGCCTCGCGCGGTTTGTGGAATACCTGGGGCCGGCGATGCAGAAGATCGGCGTGGATGTGTTTTTCGGGACGCTCGAGCGCGGAGACGTGAAGTTGCTGGACGCGACGATGAACGACGCGAAGGCGTCGCGATTCGTGAAAGGCGTGGGCGTGCAGTGGGCTGGAAAAAATGCGTTGGCGGACATCGACGCGAAATATCCGCACCTGCCGATTTTTCAATCGGAGCAGGAGTGCGGGTTCGGGACGAACACGTGGGCGTACACGACGTACTGTTGGCAGTTGATGAAGGAATATTCCCGGCGCGGCGCGCGGGCGTATTTCTACTGGAATCTGGCGACGGCGAAAGGCGGGATGAGCACGTGGGGGTGGCCGCAGAATTCGCTGGTGAGTGTCGATACTGCGGCGAAGACGTTTACGTACAACCACGACTACTACTTGATGAAGCATCTCTCACACTTTGTGGATGTGGGCGCGCGAAGGCTTGAGACGAGTGGGACTGCCGACGATGCTCTGGCATTCGTGAATCCGGGTGGCGATGTGGTGGTGTTGGTGCACAACGGGCGTGGGAGTGCGCAGCGTGTGGCGATACAGGTGGGAGACACGGGCGCGATGGCGGAGCTGGCGGCGGATTCGTTTGCGACGGTGACGTTGAAGGCGTGAGGCGGTGGTGAGCGCCCGGGTGTTTTGATTAAGAGATGTGCATTGGGAACGGGGCAAAATTGAGATGACGAGCCGGCGGAAGCCGTTGCTGCAAAGGTTTGGCGAGGGCGTTGCGATTTGGCTGCTGTGCATTGTGGTGGTGCCGATCGCGGTGTTGGAACTGAGCGAGGCGCTTGGGCCCGGCCAGTATTTCGTTGCATCAAACTTCACGAACGAATGGCTTTTACGGCGCTCGCGGGTATGTGCGGATTGGTTGCGATTGCGTGCGCGATTATTGGAGTTCGGAATCGGTTTGAGGGGTAGCGGGCAGGGGGCAAAGGCACATAGGCGGAAACGCCTATGCTACTGGCGGGCGGGCGGCGCGTAGCATGGGCGTTCTCGCCGGTGTTGTGGTGTGCGAAGGCGAAGGCACACAGGCGAAGTCCGGCCTGTGCCACTTGCGGCCTTGCCTCATGTGATTGTGCTCGGATTGCTCGCGTTGCCAGCATTTGAAATGGCTGAACCCGGGACCAACTGAGAGTTGGTCGCGCTCAGACTCGAAAGTCTAAGCTACAGCTCGCTGCGCTCGCCTAAGGCAAATTCAAAGGCATGCGGGCGTGACGTGCCTATTCCACTGCGTGCGCTTTGAAATTATTGGGAGGGACTAGCTCGATGGTTGGCAGGATTGTGCCGGGGCGTCGTCGGAGGACAGCGTGCGCGCGACGGAGGCAAACTTACGCGGAGGCGGATTTGGGAGGAAATAGGAAGCGGGACTCGTGGTCGAGCAGGGTGCGGCCGGCGTAGTTGGGGAAGGCGCTGACCAGGCGGGATTTGAAGATGGCGGGATCGCGGACATCTTGCAGGAGGCGCTTGGTGAAGCTGAGGTAGGCGAGATTTTCGCCGTAGAGTTCGACGCCTGCGGGTTGGCCGTGGCCTGGGAGCAGGATGCGATATTTTGTGGCGTTGAGCTGGTAATCGCGGAGAGCGGCGGCCCAGGTGTCGAAGGAGCGTTCGCCGAGGAACGAGTGGACGCGGTTGTAGAGAAAATCCTGCGCGACCAGAACGCCGCGGCCGGGAAAAGCGATCATCAGAGCGTCGGCGGTTTCCGCATTCTGCATGCGGATGAAATCGATCTGAATTTCTCCGATGGTTTCGCGGCCGGGCGCGACGATCTGCGTCGGCTTGACGGCGGTTTTGGCGATGCGGTCGCCGTGCTTTTCGTGTTCTTCCGCGGCGACCCGATCGCCGACGGCTTCGATTTTCGATTTCACTTCCGCGAGCGCGGTGATGGGCATGTTGAAAACCTGCGCGCCGAGAATGTGGTCGGGGTGGAAGTGCGTGACGTAGAGGCGCGAGATCGGCTTATTAAGCTTGGCGGCGTAGGCGGCGACTTCTTCGGCAAATGGCAGCATGTACTGCGTATCGACGATGAACAGCTCGGCGGGCAGCTCGATGATCTGCGTGTTAACGACCCAGCCCTCTTCGGGGGCGGTGTAGGTGTGGACGGCGATGTCTTTCGCGAAAGTTTTGGCGATGGTGCCGAGCATTGTGGCTCCCTGAGGGTGAATGAATTTGATACACCAGTTGGGGGAAAGTGGCTAGTGTGAAAAGAAGTGGCGAGTGGCTGGGGATGAGGCGCGCAGTGCGCGTATTATGCGGATATGGAGCGGCCGAAGATGGACGTTGGCGTGGATCTCGAGGATCACGCAGACGTGTATGAATTTGTGAGGAATGTGGTGAACGTGTTTAGCACGGAGGTGCGCGCGGAGATGTGTGGCGCGATTACGACCGAGGCGCGGGAGACGGAGAAGATGCTGGTGCGGATCCGGGATGAGTACAAGGCGCGGTGCGGGCAGGCGGATTAGAGGCAGCGAGCGACCGGCAGCCGCGAAGCCGGCGCGGGGCGTTAGTCGCGCGGGGCGGCGGCGTCGCGCAGAAGCACTACGTCGGATGCGATTTTCGAGCGCAATACGCCGAGGGTCTTGCCGTCCGGTGAGAAGCGGAACGACGAAATACCGTCCGATTTAAAATTGGTGATCTGGCGGCCAGGAGTGCCATCCAGCGGTTGAAGCCACAGATTTTCTGTTCCGTTTTCTAGAATGGGATATACGAGAGCGTTTCCGTCGGGCGTGAAACGCGGTGCGTTCGATACGCGCGGATCGGGAAACAGAATGCGCTGGTGCGCGGCCGAGCCTGCATCCAGAGGCACCAGGACGATCCGGTGCAGTGGGCTGGCTTTCGTATCGACCGTAAGGAACGCGAGCGACTTGCCGTCGGGAGAGACGGTCAGTCCATAGTGAAAAAAGCCGTTGGGTATGACGGAGTCCGGCACCACTTCGGGTTTCCCGCCGTCGATACTCACCTGCTTCACCTGAAGATCCTGCACGTCGTCGTAGTAGATGCGCTTCCCGTCCCTGGAACATTCCGGCTCGATGTCCTGTTGCCCATCGGTGAGCTGCGTGGGATTCGTGCCGTCGGAATTCACGCGCCAGATGCTGGACTTGTCGCCGCGGGGACGTCCGGCCCAGGTGAAGACGATGTAGCGGCCGTCCTGGCAACTGACGGGCTGGATGATTTGCGCGAGAGGGTCATTCAGAAGATTGGTCTTGCCCTGCCCGTCGGCGGAAATTCGAACGAGGGAACTTCCGTTGGCGAAGTAAAGAGCGTCGTTGCCGGACCAGTCGAAGAAAAGCGAATCCGTGATCTGGGCGGGCGCCGGATTCGGAGGGTCCGCCTGGAAACCTCCGGCGGGCAGCGCGTAGAAAGTTTGCGCAGAACTTTGCTGAACGGTGGCGAGTGTTTTGCCGTCCGCGGAGAGAGTCAGTGTTTGATAGTTGTTGGTGTCGCGGGTAACGGGGCGAAGCTGGCCGGCCGGTTCGGAAACAACCGCGATTTGATTGCGCGCGTAGGGCGTGGTGTTCTGCTGATAGGTGGCGATCAGGCCGCGAGCGTCGGGCAGCCAGGCCAAATCGTTCAACAACACGTCGTTGAATTTTGAAAGCGTCTTGACCTTGGCGGATTCGACGTCCTGGATTTGGATTGCGCTCATTGCGCCGTCCACGCCGGGCATCGCATAGGCGATTTGCTTGCCGTTGGGTGACCATGCGACGGCGCTGGATAACGATGTGATCGGGCCGGATGCGAACGTGGACTGGTTCGTACCGTCCGCGTTCGCGGTGAGCACTTGAAATTTCGCCACATCGGGATCCATCCCGCGAATGAAGGCAAAGCGCTGGCCGTCGGGTGAAAAACTGATCCTGACGTCAACGTCGTGGACGACCATTTGCGGGGCGCCGCCGAGGACCGGCGCGCGAAGCAGATCGAATTCCTCGCCGACTTTGTCAATCTGGCGGAGGAAGTAGATGTAGTCGCCGTTCGGAGAAAAGGCGAGATTCGAGTAAACCGCGTCGGCCGGCGCGATGACTTCCGTGTCGCTATTGGTTGGCACGTGGCGAAGCCAGAGGCTTTGCTTGCCGCCATCTTCCATCACGCTCAGCAGATATTTCGCGTCGGGCGAGATGGCAGCGCTGATTGTTTTTCCGTTGTTGGTGATCTGGGTGATGGTGAAATTTTCGAACGGCAGATGCGGCTTGACGCTGAACAAAGAATAGAGCCCGTAGCCTGCGGCCGCGACCAGAAGGAGCAGAAGCACGGCGCCCGAGACGAGTCCGAGTTTGTGCCGCTTGGCCGCTTCCACCACGGTGGAGCTTTCAAAGCTGCGTGACGCGGAGGCATCCTTCGACGGCTCGAGTTGCGACGGGGCGGCGGCGGAATGAGTTTGCTGTATTGCGATTCGCCCGGAATCGGTGTCGCGCTTGAGCCGCTGCAAGTCCGCGCGAAGATCCGAGGCGTGCTGATAGCGCAGCCGCTGATCTTTTTCCAAAGCTTTGTGGATGATCCGCTCGAGTTCGGCGGGCAGCTGCGGGTTGAGCCGCGTTGGCAGCACCGGCGCTTTGTGCAGGATGGCGTCGAAAATGGCGGCGGAAGTGGCGCCGGAGTACGGCAGTGCGCCGGTGGCCATTTCGTAGATCACGGCGCCGAACGAGAACAGGTCGGTGCGCTCGTCGAGTTCCGAGCCCATCGCCTGTTCCGGGGACATATAAAGGACGGTGCCGACCGCGGAGCCGGGGCTGCTCAGCAGCTCGTCTGCCGTCCGCGTAGGAAGCGCGGACGCAGCGGCGCCAGGGCCCACCGGGCCGTGCGACAGAATCTTGGCCAGCCCGAAGTCGAGCACTTTGGTTTGGCCGCCGCGAATACAAAAAATGTTGGCGGGCTTGATGTCGCGGTGAATGATTCCTTTCGCGTGAGCGGCATCGAGCGCGTTGGACACTTGAATGGCGACATCGAGCAAATCATCGAGCGGCAGAGGGCCGGCGGCGATGCGGTGCTTCAGCGTCTGGCCGTCCAGAAATTCCATCGCGATGAAGGCTTCGCCGCCTTCGTCGTCGATTTCGTAGATGGTGCAGATGTTGGGATGGTTGAGCGCGGAGGCGGCTTTGGCTTCGCGCTGAAAGCGGTTGAGCGCCTGCGGATCTTTCGCGACGTCGTCGGGCAGGAACTTCAGAGCGACAAAGCGGCCGAGCTTGATGTCTTCGGCCTTGTACACCACGCCCATACCGCCGCCGCCGAGTTTTTCCAGGATGCGGTAGTGCGAGACGGTGCGGCCGATCGGCGGCTGCGGATCTGGCATGTGGCGGCTATCTTAGGGCGCCTAGTAGGGCAAGTCAACGAATCGGAACCGCTGAAGGAACTGTGGCGGCACGCGGCTGGCAGAGCGGTAGGCGAATCGTCGCATTTCGAAATGAGTGGGGCGCGGATTAGACGATGCGGGTCATGGAGCGGCGGGGCTTGGGGGGATTGGAGAGGCGGTGCATCAGCGCGGCTAAGGCGAAGCCGAATAGGATTGGGGGGCCGTGGAGGTCGCGGAAGTAGGTTAGGGTGGCGGCGCCGAAGAGGATCAGGATGGCGCCAGCGCGGGCATGGGGGGCGCGGGCAAAAAATAATTGGGCGGCGAATGCGCCTAGCAGGCCGGAGATGCCGGTGCTGGAGCCGGCGCTCGACGGTTTCCAGTAGTAGCCGGCGATTTCGCCGACGAAGGCGCTGGCCAGGTAGATGATGAGCCAGCGTGCGGCGCGGAATTCGCGTTCGACGATGGCGCCGAGGACCAGGAGCGCGACGGCGTTGAATGCGATTTGGTGCCAGCCTTCGGGATTGATCAGGACGGGAGTGATGAAGCGCCACCATTCGTGGTGAGTGAGCATGGTGGGCGTGCGTTCGAGCAGCGTGATTAGGCGCGGGTATGGAAATGTGAGCGCGGTAAACGCCGCGGTGATGGCGAAGACGGAGCTGGTGGTGATGGGATAGGGCGGGCGCGGGGTGGAGAGTGAGTTGGAGTTTGCGTGGGGCATGTGCGGGTTCGGTGCGCGGAGCCCGGACGAGTTGCTGGCGATACTCTACACGTTTTGCGCGGGAGGCGTAGGGTAAGTCACGGATGGGCGCGCACCGGGCGCGTGGGTAGGATGGGCATACTTTCAACGCACTTCCTTTGGGCGCGGGGCCTGCTGTTGGTTTCGCGCCTCCTCTCCTTTTCTACCATCTACTCGGAATTCAAAAGCTGAGACACACAGAAAATATTTCTATGCCACACAAGGCACTGTAACGAGCGTTGGTGGATTGGTGTGGGCGTGTGAGGCTTTTGGGGGATGGCACAACCCGGGACCAGGTGAGAGTTGGTCCCGCTCAGACTCGAAAGTCTAAGCTACATGGCGCTGCGCGCGACTGGGAAGAAGGCGTAGGCACGACCCGCACCTCACAGAATGTGAGGTGCACACAGACACGAATGTCTGTGCCACGAACTGAAGTCGGTGAAGGCGTGCGCGCACCTATTACTCGTAGCGGAGGGCGATCATGGGGTCGACTTTGCTGGCGCGTCTCGCGGGGAGGTAGGTGGCTAGGAAGACTACCGCGCTGAGAACCGCTGCGACCACGACGATGGCTGTGGGGTCGTAGGGTTTTACGCCGAAGAGGAGGCTGGACATCAGGCGGGCTAGGCCCAGGCTGGCGGCGACTCCGATGACGACTCCGATCAGGGCCAGGAGCATGCCTTGGCCTACTACCATTTTTCTTACTTGATTGGGGCTTGCGCCGAGGGCCATGCGCAGGCCGAGTTCGGGCGTGCGTTGCTGCACGGTGTACGCCATCAATCCATAGACGCCGATGGCGGCGAGTGCGAGCGCGACTCCGGCGAAAATGGTGAGCAGGGTCATATAGAAATCGTTGCGCGCGGTGGATTCGCCGACGACTTGTTCCATGGAGCGGATGTGCGCGACGGGAAGGCCGCCGCTGGCGTCGCGAAGCTCGCGCTGAATGTCCTGGCTGAGCGTGAAGGGCGGAACTTTGGTGCGGACGACCCACTGCATGGCGCCGATGCTGTTGTTGAGCTTGACGACGCCGTCGTTCACCTGGCCGATCGGAATGTACATGATCGGGAACGGATCGTTGGCGAGGCCGCCTTCGCGGACGTCGGAGACGACGCCGATCACTTCGCGTGCGGGCTCTTCGAATTCGGGACCGACGCCTTTGCCGATGATGATCGATGAGCCGACCGCATTGCCCTTCGGGAAAAATTTCTTTTCGAACGTTTGATTGATCACCACTACGCCCGCTGAGCCGTGCGCGTCGCGATCGTCGAATACTCTTCCCTTCTGCACCGGAATTTTGAATACGTCGAAATAGCCCGGAGACGCAGTGTGCCATCCACCGCCGCCCGTGTAGGGACCTTCCTTGGGCGCTTCTCCAACGATATTGAAAGGCAGGCCGTAGCCGCCTTCGAGCGGCAGGCAGCAGGTGAGCGTGGCGGATTCGACGCCGGGAATCGCGGCGAGGCGCTGGCGGCCGTCGCGAGAGAGAAGCTCGACGTTCGCAGCTTTTTCGTAGCGCTGACCGCCGAGCGACATTTCCATCGTAAGAACATTTTTCGCGCTGAAGCCGGGATCGACGCCGCGTAGATTTCCGAATGTGCGAATCAGGAGTGCCGCGCCAACCAGGAGAATCAGAGCGAGCGCCATTTCGACGACGACCAGAATCGAGCGCGCCTTATTGTGGCGAACGCCAGTGCCGGTGCGCGAGCCGCTTTCGCGGAGCGTGACGCTGAGGTCGGAGCGCGACGAGGCGAACGCGGGCACGAGGCCGAACAAAATTCCAGTGACGATCGAGGCGGCGATGGTGAAGAGCAGCACGCGCCAGTCGATACCGACGGCCGAGCCGTGTTCGCCGATGCGCGGAATGTCCCCGGGATTGAGGCTGAGCAACGCGCGGACGCCGAGCCAGCCGAGGATCAGACCGAGCACGCCGCCGGCGAGCGAGAGCATCACGGATTCGGTGAGCAACTGCCAGATCAGGCGCGCGCGACCGGCTCCGAGCGCGGAGCGGATGGCGATTTCGCGTTTGCGGATGGTGGCGCGAGCGAGAAGAAGGTTCGCAACATTGGCGCAGGCGATGAGCAGAACGAATCCGACGGCGCCGAAGAGCAAGAGGAGGCCGAAGCGGACGTCGCCGATGACGGAGTCGCGATACGGAATCGCGGTGAAACCGTCTTTGGGGCCGAGCTCGGGCGAGTTGGGAAATTTGCGGCGGAATTCGTCGGCGGCGGCGTTCATCGCGGCTTTGGCTTGCGCGAGGGTGACGCCGGGCCGCATGCGCGCGGCGGAGCGGAGATAGTGGCCCTGGTCGATGCTGTTCGGATCGGCTTTCAGCGGAAGAAGAATGTCGCTGGGCGGATCGTTTTTAAAACCGGGGCCCATGACTCCGACCACGGTGTACGCGTCGCCGCCGAGATTGAGAGTGCGGCCGATGATGGAGGGATCGCCGCCGAATTGCGAGTGCCACAGGCCGTTCGTAATGACGGCGAGGTTCGGGCCCATGGGGCGATCGTCTTCAGGAGTGAAAGGGTGACCGAGAGCGAGCGGAACGCCGAAGACGCGGAAATAGTCGGCGCTGACGCGGATGCCTTTAAGTTGGACGGGGCGGTCGCCGCCGATCAGGTTGACGCCGGGCCCTTGGAAATCGAAGGCGGTGACGGCTTCGAATGCCTGGGTCTGGTCGCGCCAGGTGTTGAATTTGGTGACGGAGGTGACGTTGCTGTTGCCGTTTTCGCTGGTGAGTTGGAGCGAGACGATGCGGTCGGGATCGGGATACGAGAGAGGCTGGAGCAGGACGGCGTTCACCACCGAGAAGATGGCGGTGTTGGCGCCGATGCCGAGGGCCAGGGTGAGGACGGCGATCACCGTAAAACCTGGGGATTTTAGGAGGCTACGCAGGCCGTACTTTAGATTTTGGATTAGAGAGTCCATGGATACACCTCGGGTACGGCGACGGCTTGCAGCGTTGGACGGTAGTGGAGCGAATTGGTTTCGTGGGGGTGGAGGTTTTTGTGGGGCATCTCTCGCGTAGATACGGCGGGGGCGGGGGGATTGTTCCATGGGTGTGTGCAGTGGCGGGATTTCGTGGCGCGACGGGGGCGGTGGTGCCGTGGGCGCGGCAGCCACCGCAGTTCGGGAGAGGCGGGCGATTGCGCGTGAATCTTGGTTGGGTCGCGGATTGCTGCGGAGGCACACCCCGCCTAGAGCGGGGTGCAGACAGGCTGAGAGCCTGTCCCAGTTTTTGAGAGATACCTTGCGCTTCGACCTATGTGCGTGGTAGATATGTCGAAGGCGGAGGTATGGAGATGACGGAGAGGGATAAGTCGGATTTGCCGCAGGGGACGTTGGACCTGCTGATACTGAAGGTGGTGGCGCTGGGGCCGGTGCATGGATATGCGATTGCGCAGAGGCTGCAGCAGACTTCGCGGGATGTGGTGCAGGTGCGGCAGGGGACGCTCTACCCTGCTCTGCACCGGCTGGAAAATCGTGGAGTGCTGGCGGCGGAGTGGCGCGAATCGGAGACGGGGCGCGAAGCGAAATTCTACAAGCTGACGCGCAAGGGACGCGCGCTGCTGGAGACGGAAGCGGCGAGCTGGCGGCGGTTGAGCGACGCGGTGGGAATGATCCTGAAGCTTTCGGAAGGCGGTGCGGAATGAGCTGGCTGACGCGGCTATGGCGCCGGGATCAAATGGACAACATGCTCGATAAAGAGTTGAGCGATCACATCGAGCGTCACACGAACGAATTGATTGCACGCGGGCACATGCCGGAGGAGGCGCGTCGGCTGGCGCGGCTCGAACTCGGCGGGCCGGAGCAAGTGAAGGAGCAGTGCCGCGACGAGCGAGGCACGCGTTGGGTGGAGGATCTCGGGCAGGACACGCGATACGCGATGAGGATGCTGCGGAAGAATCCGGGATTCGCGGCGGTGGCGCTGTTGACGCTGGCGCTGGGAAGCGGCGCGACGACGGTGATGTTCACGCTGGTGAATGGAGTGCTGCTGAAGCCGCTCGCGTATCCGGAGCCGGAACGCCTGGTGCAGCTGCACCGAAAAATCGAACAGCTGGGCGAGCCGTGGGGATTTTCGCCGCCGGATTTTCGCGATTACCGGCGCGAGGCGAGTTCAGTGGCGAAGCTGGCGGCGTGGTCGTGGGGCGGAGGGACGATTACCGGAATGGGACAAGCGGAGTATGTGGATGGGCGCGAATTCTCGTCGGACATTTTCAGCGTGCTGGGCGTGCCGCCGGTGCGCGGGCGCGCGTTCACGATGGAGGAAGAGCGAGGCGGCGGAGCGCCGGTGGCGATCATCAGCTACAGGCTGTGGCAGCGGCTGTACGGCGGGAGCGAAGACGCGATCGGCAAGCAACTGGAACTCGATGGAGTGTCGCGAACGATTGTGGGCGTAACGGCGGCGCATTTCGATCCCGACGGCGAGATCGACGGCAAAGGCGACGTGTTCATTCCGCTGGAGCAGGATCCGGACACGCACATGGCGGGACGCTCGGCAAATTTCATGCACGTGCTGGGCCGGCTCGAACCCGGCGTGACGCCGGCGCAAGCGAACGCGGAACTGGCGCGGATCGCGAAGCACATGGCTGAGCAGTATCCGGACGATGCGGGCGTGGGCGCGGTGGCGCATCCGCTGCAGCAGGACATCGTGGGCAAAACGGGCAGCACGCTGTGGCTGCTGCTCGGCGCGGTGACACTGGTGCTGCTGATCGCGTGCGTGAATGTGGCGAGCCTGCTGCTGGCGCGGGCGGTTTCGCGCGAACGCGAGCTGGCGATGCGCGTGGCGCTGGGAGCGGGGCGCGGGCGGTTGATACGGCAATGCCTGACGGAGAGCGGAATTCTGGGACTTGCGGGCGGATTGCTGGGCGTGGTGATTGCGGCGGCGGGAGTGCGTCCGTTTCTGGCGCTGTGGCCGGGCGATTTGCCGCGCGCGAGCGACGTGCAGATGGATTGGCGCGTGCTCGTGGCGGCGATTGGCGTCAGCGTGTTCTGCGGGCTGATGTTTGGGCTGGCGCCTGCGCTGCGCGCGCCGACGAAGGAATTGGAGCAGAAGCTTCGCGGCGGAATGCGCGCAGTGGGCGACGGTTCGCGGCGGCTGCACAACGGATTTGTGATCGCGGAAATCGGGCTGGCGGTGGTGCTGCTGGTATCGGCGGGAATGCTGGGGCGCACGGTGCTGCGGCTTTCGACGCTCGATCCGGGCGTGCGGGTGGAGAACGTGCTGACGGCGAGGATGAGCGTGTCGCCGACGGTGCTGCAAAACGGGGCGGCGACGCGCGCGGCGTATATGAACGCGATCGACCGCGCGAGAGCTGTTCCGGGTGTGGAAGCGGCGGCGTTGACGGACATCGTGCCGCTGGGGCCGGGACAAAATATGGAGCCGTACTGGGCGAGCGCGGCCGAGCCGACAGCGAGCCGGATGCCGCTGGCCAACGGCACGACGGTGACGCCCGACTATTTGAAAGTGATGGGCATTCCGCTGCGGCGCGGGAGATTTTTCACGGACAACGACGACAACGAACATCCCTGGGTTGTGGTGGTGGATGAGGTGCTGGCCGAGCACGCGTTCGGATCGATCGACGCGGCGGTGGGCAAACAGATTCACTTGCCCGCTACGGGAAATACGCCGTTCGAGATCATCGGAGTTGTGGGGCACGTGCGGCATGGCGGGCTTGCGGGCGACGATCAATTGCGCGTGCGCGATCAGCTGTACACGCCGTTCGCGCAACTGCCGGACCGGTTGATGCATTTGTTTTCGACGTTTTTGTCGATCACGGTGAAGACGAGCGGGCCGCCGCTGGCGATGGTCGATTCGCTGCGGCGCGAGCTGCGCGGCACTGGGAACGATCAGGTGCTGTATCAGGTGCGGACGATGGAGGAATTGGTGAGCGCATCGCTTGCGACGCAGAAATTTTTGTTGGCGTTGTTTGGAGTGTTTGCGGGGCTGGCGCTGCTGCTGGCGTGCATCGGAATTTATGGAGTGATGGCGTATCTGACGGCGCAGCGCGTGCCGGAAATTGGAGTGAGGATTGCGCTGGGCGCTACGGCGCGGAACGTGATGTGGATGGTGTTGCGGCAAAGCCTCACGCTGATTTTTGTGGGCGTGGCGGTTGGGACGGTGGCGGCGCTGGTGGCGGGGCGCGCGATGGTGCATTCGGTGGCGGGGATGCAGCGGGTGGAGGCGGTGAGTTTTTTTGTGATGATTCCGGTGTTGGTGGGGGCGGCGGCGACGGCGAGTTGGATACCGGCGCGGAGGGCTAGCCGCACGGACCCGATTCGGGCGTTGAGGCAGGAGTGAGGAGGCGTCCTGCCTCTTAGCGACCCAGATGCGTGAGACGGACGGTTTTCTTGGGGAACACTGCAGCGATGTGGAGTTCACCGCCCAACGCTGAAATCAAAGCCCGAAGCTGATTAACGTGGATGTTGCGGCTCCGCTTTTCGAGCTTCGAAACGGCGGCTTGAGACACTTTCATGCGACGCGCGAGCGCGGTCTGGGTAACCTTGAGACTGTTTCGAAGCTCAGCGAGTTCCATCGCCGCGATTTCGCGACCTGCGCGTTTGCGTGCACGTGCAATAGACGCTGGCTTCATGGTTCGCTTGACAAGCGTATTGAATTTCAATCTCGTCATCGAATCAGGCCCTCCTGCTTTAGTTCCCGTAAGTACTGATCGTAGATTTTGTCCGCAACTTCGATGATTCTTTTGGTCCAGCTCTTCCCTGACTTTCTGCCGCCAATCAGAAGATTCGCGGTTTGGCGCGGATCGAACGCGAACAGAATTCGATACGGCTTGCCTCGGTGCTGAACGCGAAGCTCTTTCATATTGGAGTGCTTCGAACCCTTGGACAGCGTATCGACCCACGGCCTTCCGAGTGCCGGGCCTTTGTCCTCGAGGATAGCCACCCCACGTAAACCGATTCTTGCTCGCTCGAAGAAAGCTCTGCCTACCACGATTGAAACTCATCGGTGGTTTCGACATTCCACGACATCGAGACGATTATAACCTTAGAGTTATAGGAATTCAAGCGGTGTTGTAGCCGTAACAACACACAGGCGAACTCCAGACTGTGCCACGGACTGGCTTCCCTATTGTGAGTGCGGCAAGAAGTTGAAGTGGTGCCTGGAGTGGGGTAGCTGAACCTGGGACCGACTGAGAGTAGGTTGCGGTTAGCGAGAGAGGCTAAGCTAGATGGCGCTGCGCGCGACTCGAAACCCGCACAGACTGACAGTCTATGTTACATCGCGCTGCGCGCGACTAAAGCTTACGGCTTCGAGGCGAATTGTTGGCCGCAGCCTTGTTCGCACCAGATCCCCGGGTCTTCGTGGGCGGTGGGGGGCTTGATGATGATGGGGTCGGTGGTGCCGCGTAGCGTTTTCGGGGAGGGGACGCTGGCGGAGCCGATGCCTATGGCGGTGCCGCTGGGGGGAGTGGCGCCGGGAAAAAGGTCGAAGACTACGACCTCGTTGTCGCCTTTGTTGAGCCACGGCGCGGGGATGTAGAGCGTTCTGGTGGGGCCGATGCTCCAGGCGCGGCCGGCGTTGTGGCCATTCACCCAGACAAAACCTTTTTGGATGGACGAGACATCCAGGAACGTGTCGGCGGGACTGTCCATTGTGAAGTGGCCGCGGTAGAAGGCGGGGCCGTCGGGTTTGTGTTTGCTCCAGCCGACGATGGGATCGGGCTGCGGCGCGGCGCCGGGCTTGGCGGATTTTGCGGAAATGTCCGTGGGCGCGCGCATCGGCAGCGTATAGATTTTCCAGTTTTGCAGCGGCGCACCGTTGAAGACGACGGAGTCTGTGATTCCGGCGCGGCCATCGGGCAGCGCGCGGCCGAAATTCACGCGGCCGGAATTTTCGACCAGGATGTCGAGCGTGGCGGAGTTTTCAGTGAACGCGAAATTCAGCGTGTCTTCTTTCATGCGGCGGTCAAGCGTGCCGACGAGCTTGCCGTTGATGTAAATGGCGGCGAAATCGCGGAGACTGTGGATGGTGAGCGAGTCCGCGGCGAAAGTTTTGCGCGGAGTGAGCGAGCCGTCTGCGCCGATATGAACGCCGTCGCCGCTGGCTGAGCTGGGAACGTCGCTGCCGCCGGATTGGTTGGCATCTTGTCCATTTGAGGTGGTGTCGCCGCCGAGGTGCGAGTTGTGGCTATCGGCGCCGCCGTGGCCGGCACCCTGCGACGCGTCCATCCCTGAATCCTTTGAAGCGTCGAGCGGCGCGACGATCCCGCCGCGGCGGATAACGGTGCGATAGAGAATGTAGCCGTAGCCCTGGCCAAAGGACTCCATCGATTCGGGAGTCTTTACGGATTGCGGCGCGGCGAGATTTTTCGAAAGCGGCGCGTTTTCTTCGAGTTTGAAGTCTGGAACCGAGACGATGGGGAGATTCTGCGGGACGTCTGGCAGAGTGGCGCCGGTGTGCGCGGCTATTGCGTCGCGAAACGCGAAATATTTTTTTGTGGGGCGGCCGGCTTCGTCGATGGGCGCGTCGTAATCGTAGCTGGTGGTTTCGGGCGCGTAGTGATCGTCGGGGCCGTCACCGAGATTCGCGCCATTCCAGAAACCCCAGGTGGTGCCGCCGTGCACCATATAAAGGTTGAAGCTGTAGTTGTTCGAGAGAAACCACTTCAGTTCGTCGAGCTGCTGTTGCGTGTTCGTGACTTGATGTTCTTCGCCCCACGCGTCAAACCAGCCATCCCAATATTCGCCGACCATTACGGGCTGATTCGGGCGTCGCGCGTGGATTTTCGCGATGCTCGACTTCCCTTCTCCCGGGCCGAAATTTGCAGCGGCGAAAACGCCGTCGAGTTCGCCCATTTCCATTTGATCGGGATCGGTGCCGTCGGCGGTGTAGAACATTTCGCTGCCGAGTCCGGCGTGAACGAAAAGCGCTTTGATGGCTTGCATGTATTCGTGGGCTTGGCGGCGCGTGGTTTCGGGATCGGGGCCGAGACCGCGTCCGGCGCGCGGGCCGTAGGAGCCGTACTCATTTTCAATTTGAAAGCCGATGATCGGGCCGCCTTTTGAGGCGAGATACGGCGCGATTTCGTGGCCGATGCGATCGAGGTAGGCGCCGGCGGCTGCGAGAAATTCCGGGTCGGTGGTGCGGACCTTAATTTTGTTGCCGTCGAAGAGCCAGGCTGGGAAGCCGCCTGCGTCCCACTCGGCGCAAACGTAGGGGCCGAGGCGCATCAGCACGTTGAGATTTTCTTCTTTGGCGGCTTGGAGGAAAGCGGCGACGTCGAGATTGCCGGAGAAATCGAAGACGCCGGGCTGCGGCTCGTGCGCGTTCCAGAAAGAGTAGACCTGGATGGTGTTGAGGCCCATGGCGCGGATTTTGCGGAGGCGGTCGCGCCAGTAGTCGCGTGGGACGCGCGCGTAGTGGATTTCGCCGGAGAGGATTTCGTAGGGTTTGCCGTCGCGGGTGAACTGCGTGCCGTCGATCGTGATGGCGTGCGGCGGCTGGGCGGATTGTGCTTGTGGTGCGTGGTGGGTGGAGACTGTGGCGGCGAAGATGGAGGCGGTGAGGGTGGCTAGGGTTAGTGGACCTTTGGCGATGGGCATGTGGTTTTCGCGCCGGGCGCGGATGAGGAAAGATAGCACGAGTGCGAAAAGTCGATAGGGGTTAGTCGGGTGGTTGGCGAGGCTGCTCTGGCGGGGCGGGCGACACTTACGGCAAAGCGGTAGCTTCGCTCCCGCAGTCCAAATTGATGCGAGGTCGTGTGAGGTGCGTGGTGTGCTTGGCGCGGGGGGGGTTGGGTGGTGGGGTTAAGTCGGGTGAAAGCGGTGCGTCGCTGCGCGACTGACCGCACTCCCATAGGCGCTGTGCTGACGAAAGATGAGTGCGTGAATTTGTGTGAGTGGCGCGGATGGTGCGGGGCGAGACAGGCGAAGAGCGGAGGGGAAAATAACAATGGAAGGGATGCGCGGCTCAGGGCCCAGCCCTCTAAATTAATAAAGGATTCCCGAAGCTGCGTTCCCTTCCGTTGATGAGGATGTACCAAAAAGGGGGAGTGGGGCCATCGGGGAGATGCTGTAGTGCGTTGATTTAGCAAAACCTGTTGAATTTTTCAGCGATGAGGCGGAGTGAGGCGAAGGGATTGATGGTGCGTGGATGTTGGGGTTGTCGCGTGCGGCTTTGCCAGGGCGCATATAACTGCAAGATTGCCCATGCTGCTCCACTGTCGCAAGCAGCATGGACAATCCTGGCGGTGTAATTTTTCGTCGCGCGACGGTTACGAGGCGGCCGGAGCTGCGACTTTGATGTGAAGCATCTGGGCCAGGGCTAGGAGCTTTTCTTTTACGCTGTTGCCGTCGGTGACCGCAGTCGGGAGGTCGCCGGAGCTGAAGGCGGCGGTGGCTGCGTCCCACAGGGATTTTGCGCTGGTGTATTGATCGTTGGTGGCGGCCGGGAGTTTGTGCGCGGCGGAGAGCTGGCTGACTTTTGCGCTCACGGAAGAAAGGAGCGGAGGCAGCGAAGATGAAAGATCGTTCCACTGTTTGGTGAATTCGTCTTTCTTGGCTTTGGCGGCGGCGGCGAGGTCGGTGATCTGGCCGGGCAACGCTTTTGCGGAGGTGAGCGCGCCGGAGTAGTCGCCGTTGTTGTAGGCGGTCTGCGCGGAGTTGATCGAGGCTTCGACGGCGGCGGTTTGTTCGGGCACGTATTTTTCGGAGAGCGACTTCACGGGGCCGAAAGCGGTTTGCGCGGCGCTGATGGCGGCTTGCGCGGAAACTTTTTCGCCGTTGCCGCAGGCGGCGGTGACGATTAGGAGAAGCACGACGGCGATTGCGGGGAGTGCGAGTTTGCGACGATTCATGGCGTGTCCTTTTTAGTATTTTTTGTGTTGTGAAAGATGAGAGCGGGGCCCGAGTGACGTGGGCACGGTAGCGGAGGGGTGTGGCGTGTGTCAATGCGTTTGCAGCGGTGGTTAGTGATTCGTTGCCTGGTGGCTAGAGACTGGTGGATGGTGTGTGCTGAGCGAGGCTACGTTTTCGTGGCGTGTGATTTTGCGGCGGGGCGGTGGCTTCGCTACCGCACTCCGGGAAAGGCGTGTGAACCGATGAGTACAAGGGTATGCTTCATGGCATCTAATGGGTAGAGGCGCCCAGTCCTCGGACTCACGATCGACTTCTCTTGTTCTGGCACTGGCTCTGGCGCCGGGTACCGCATGAAAGACATTTTGATACGAGTGGCGATGATCATCGCGGCGTGCGCGTTTGCGTGCGCGCTGGTGATGCTGCTTGTGGCTGTGCTGGTGCATGTGGACCAGCACATTTTCCGCGAACGCGCGGAGCGGTTGCGCAACGACATTATTGGGATCACTCCGCGGCAAACGACGCTCGATTCCGAAGACGCGATGCTTTCGAGTTGGACGGACAGCGTGACGCGCTCGACTCCGTGCGACAAAAACTTTTGCGACATTCACATTGTGGTGGAGCGGCCATTCACCGATGCGCTGCAGGCTGCGCTGGTGGCGGTGGTGCCGCGTGGGCTGCGGCTTTTTAAATTTTTGGGCGGGCGGCCGGCAAGCGCGAATGGGACGATCTACGTGCGCAACGGTTATGTGTGGGGCGCGTCGTTTGCACTGACGTCGTATGTATTTTCAAAGCCGGGCGACGCGCAATGGCCGGACGGATATTTTATTGTCGGCACGGTGAGGACGCTGCCGTGGAGCCATCACTGGGGCGTGGATGAATATTCGTATCCGGCGAGCGGCGCGGAGTACGGGATCGAGCAGACGAATGAGACGTGCACGCAGTGCGTTTCGTTGACGGTGGATTTTTCGCCGTACGCGGCGCGCGCGCAGGTGGAGAGGTTGTCGCGGTACAACTACGAGTGCTTGACGGCTGAGAGCGTGTGCACGAAGGCGGAGGATTTATTGCCGGTGGCGGCGCACGAGATTGAGACGGCGGTGCGGCCCGATCCGCTTTCAACTCCGGTGTGCGATCCGAAGGATTTGCCGTTGATGAGCCGCGACGCGGATAGCGTAGGCGTTTTTATCGTGAAGAAGGTGACGCTGGCGAAAGCGCCGCCGTCGAAGAAGCCTGGGAAGCGGGCGACGAAAAGCACGTGGGAGACGCTCGACATTCAACTCGAGGCCCGCATCAAACGTGCGGAATTCTGGGATGTGGGGACGACGCGCAAGCTGGGTCTGAATCGTGAGCTGGTGGATCTGGCGCCGGATACGCCGTCGATCAATGTGGGCGATCGAGTGATTGTGATGTTTGACCGCCCGGAGGGCGACGCGGCGGATGCTCCGGTGCGCGCGAATGTGTGCGGCGTGGCGCTTTCGACGCCGAAGAATTTGACGGCGGCGCGGGCGGGTGCGGCGCTGGACAAGCGCGTGGCGCCGCTCGCGGCGTATGAGGATGGGTACGCGCCGGCGAAGTGAGGCGGGGGGCTGGGGGCTGCGCGGAGACTGGGTGCGTGGGCATTTTTTGGCGGCGCTGCCCCGACTGACAGCCTAGGTTATAGCTCGCTTCGTTCGCCTGGGATTGAGGTTACTGATTGGCGTCTATAGTGCGCTGGTAATGCACCGGCGCAGCTGTGATTGGTAAGCTCGGAGGCGGAGCGTAGCTCATGTCCTCTCCCCTTCTGCGTGTGATCGCATTCGCTTGCGTGTGTGGATTTGCGGTGGCGCCTGCTCGCGGGCAGGATTCTGGCAGCGGCGATACGGCCGGGAAAGTCTGGAACAACGACAACATCAAAACCGTGCCTGGGCGGATCAGTGTGGTGGGCGGGTCGGATTCCAGCGCGGCCACGGACGCCGGACAGAACGAGCAGAGCGAGTTCGCGGTGCGTTCGAATGGCGCGAGATTTGTGAGCCCCGCGCCGGGTGAGACGTTTGCGCCGGGCGATTCGATGCAGATTGAGTTCGTACTCGAGCCGGGAGTTCGAGTCGTGCGCGGCGCCGGACTGATGTCGCGAATGCACGACATCGTGGGCGCGAAGGATGACCCGCCGTTTTCGTTCAATGTAACGATCCCTGAAAATGAAGGCAGTGAGAATCTTTCGCTGATCGGACCACAGCCATTATTTGCGATCGGGGCGGCGGAAGGGAGCTCGAACGATCCTGTTCTGGCAGAGACTTACATCGACGTGGAGGAGCGCGGACTGCCGGTGTCGATGTATGCGGCGGGCTCGGTCGTGGGCTCCGGCAACCAGCCGACTCGTTTGCAATTCTTCAGTATCGGCCAGCGCGACTACCTGGGAATTTTCGGACGTTTCGCGAATGGGCACGAAATGGACATCACGCGGTCGACACACTTGCGGCTGACGTCTGGGAATTCGGCTGTGGTGCGCGTGGACGATGCGGATAGCATCTTTGCGATTGGTCCGGGGGCGACATCCGTGATTGCGACCTACACGGTGGGTGCACAGCAGCAGAAGCTGATGATATCAGCGACAGTAGCGGGCGGCGAAACCGATGGTTCAATTCCTGCGTCGCCGAATCTGGTTGATTTCGGAGACGTTGCGGTGGGGACGACGAGCGCGGCGCGGACGGTGACGATCACGAACAAGCTGGGCAGGCCGTTGCCGATGGAAAAATTGACGGAGTTTTTTGCACCCGAGACCTGTTCGGGGCGGATGCTAGCTGACGGAGAGTCCTGCACGATAACGGTGCGGATTCAGGCGACGGTGCGAGGGGCGAATCACAATGACCTCTACATTGAGAATTCGCATGTTTTGTTGCTGTGTAACGGAGTTTGAGCGGGTCACGGTGCGCTGCGGCCGGGTGCGCCGGCAATTTTTGTAGCGGCGCTAGAAAACCTTGGCGGCAAATTCAAAGAAAAACCAAAGGCAAAGTCACACAGGCAGAACCAGCCTGTCCCACAGGCGTTCGCCCCTGCTCTGATTGTTTCTGGACGAGACTGGTTGCCAGGAGTGGGAGTGGTGGTGCCACGAACTGGAGTTCGTGAGTACACCGACACAGCTGGGGCCCTGTCGGACCCTAGGCGAAGGGGGTTTCGTCGCCGCTGGGTCCGTAGATGCTGGGGATGGGGACGCCTAATTCGCGGAGGTAGACGCTGAGCTGGCCACGGTGGTGGATCGAGTGGTTGAGGATCAGCACGCGGACGCAGGCGGTACGCGGGAGCGCAAAGACGGTCTTGCCTTTGAAGACAGTGCTCCAAACTTTTTGCGCGGATTCGGGAGTGAGGCCGGCGATGTAGGCTTCGGCGGCGACGACGCCTTTGTCGAAGAGTTCGAGAATTTCGGCGGTGGAGTCGGCTTGACGTTGTGTAAACCCGTTGGCGGGCGGCTCGAAGATGTCTTGCGTGAGAGTTTTTGCAAAGCCGCCGGGAATGCCGGCGAGGTGCAGCGCGAGCTGGCCGAGCGTCATGGATTTTTCGCTGGGCTTCCAGCTGAGCTTGTCGGTGGGGACGCGTTCGAGAAGTTTGCGGGTGGTGGCCGATTCGTGGCGGAATTCGGCGAGTGTGGCTTCGAGGGCGGGGGTGGCGGCGGTCGCTTGGGACATTTGCGTGGCTCCTGTTTGTTCGTATGAGTGTCGTCGAAGTATAGAACGGCAGCGAGGTAATCTCGTTACGCGGCCTTTTTAGGTAGCACAGGCAATGTTGCCTGCGGGCGAGCGGAGCGGGTCCATCCCGCGACGCTCGCCGGTTTTAGAAAGGCGACGGCTGTCGCCGCGCGAGCGGCTGAGCGTTATTTGTGGTGGTCGCAGCAGGCGGGGAGGCCTGCGGGGGCGTTTTCGTATTTGTCGTGGTGGCGGACCCAGCTCATGGGCATCGAGAGGCCTTCTTCACCGCGACCGACGGGCGTCCAATCGAGAAGGTGATAGACGCCGAGCAGCGGTTCGAGGCCGCGGCCGTAGGTGGAGTAGGTGTGAAAGATCTCGGCGCCTTTGCGCGCGAAGACGCTGAGGCCGGGAGCTTCGGGCTGGGTGAAGACGGCGGTTTCGTAATTGTAATTGGGAATTTTCGCGGCGGCCTGCTCGGGCGAGAACGAAACGCCGTAATCGAAATTGAAATCGCAGGCGAGCGACGAGACCCAATTGAAATTCCAGCCCATGCGTTTGCGGAACTCTTCGATTTGCGCGATGGGCGCGCGCGAGACGGCTGCGAATGCAACGTCGCGCTGCTCGAGATGCGGGATCGAGCCGGTGAAGCCGTCTGCCGCGAGCGAGCAGCCGGGGCAGCCCTCGGGCCAATCGGGGCCGAGCATGAAGTGGTAGATGGCGAGCTGGCTTTTGCCGCGGAAAAGTTCGGCGAGCGTGACGCGGGAGTGCGGCGCGTCGAAGATGTAATTCTGCTCGACGCGTTCCCACGGAAGTTCGCGGCGCTGGCGGGCGAGATCGTCGCGCAGGCGCGTGAGCTGCTTTTCCTTGGTGAGGAAATCCTTGCGAGCGGCGAGCCACTCGCGGTGCGTGGCGATGCGGGGTTCGTTTGAGGTGTCTGTGACTTTGATTTGTGTGGCTGCGCTCATGAGTGCTTCTCCTTTTTATTGAGTGAGGGTGATGCGTTGAGTGCGGAAACTTTGCGCGAGTGAAACAGTTTTGCGGCGATGGCGCCGGCGCTTCCGGCGGAGAGGGCGCCGGCGGCTACGAGGGCGGCGGTGGTTAGGCAGAACGGGCACATACGGCGCCTCCTTCTTTATCTGTACGACGGGGCCGGGCTGCAAAATCGACAGAAAGCTTTAAGATCGCTAAGCGGGGCGGAGGCCCCGGGCGCGAGCGCCGGTGCGTCGTCGACCGGGCTGGGGCCCTGTCGGACGCGCGGCGCGGTTTGCGTTGTTCGAGGCTTTGTGGTGCCTCGGTTGAGTTTTGCGGCAAAGCGGTCTGCCACTGGGGCGGCCTTCCGCACTCCAAAATGAGCAGAGCTTGCGGGGTTATTTGCGCTTGGCCATTTTGGCTTCGGCGCGGTCGCGGGCTTTGTTGTTGATGCTGGGCCAGCCTTCGCCCATGCCTTTTTTCACTTCGTCTTCTACGAGGCCGAAGCCGTGGTGATGGAAGGTGATGGTGGTGACGCCGTTTTCTTCTTTCAGGCGGTACTGCACGTTGTTCACCACGGGAAATGAAAGCATCAGCGGGCCGGAAAATTCCAGCAGCGTGGGGCGCTTGATCGCCTGCACGTTGGCCCAGAAATGGCCGTTGCCATTGCCGAGGTCGCGATACCAGCGGCCGCCGGGCCAGGCTTCGAGCTTAAAATCCATGGGGCCGTTGGGCGAGTCGAGATGTTGCAGCTCCTCGAGGAGCGATTCGAAGGTGACGTCGATCGGCGCGTTCACTTTGACAACTTGTTCGATTGTGATGGTGCAGCTTTCGATGGACTGCGGTGCGATGGCCGGTAGCATGATCGTAATTCCCTCCTAAGAATTCGCAGCGTCCGACTCGATTTCCCGATTAGACGCGGCGTTGGTGCGTTTGCCGCCGCAATTGAGAGCTACGCGGCGGCTTTGTGATGCTTCGACAAAGAACTGCTACGAATTTAGTTCTGTTTCATTTTTGCCTCGGCACGTACCTTCACGCGCGCGAGTTGATGCGACCAGAAATGCTCGAAGGTCTTCGTCCACTCGTGGAGCGGGCGAAGCGCTTCTCCGTTCGTTCGGTAGAACATTTGCTTGCCTTCGCGGCGCGATGAGACCAGACCGACATCGCGCAGCACTTTCAGGTGTTTCGATACCGACGGCTGCTCGATGCCAAGGGCGACGACAATTTCACCGACGGGCTTTTCCGAGGCCGCGAGGTAGTTGAGGATGTCGCGGCGGCGAGGCTCGGCGACGGCGTTGAAGGCGTCGGAGGTGGTGGAGGCTCGAGGCATGGGAACATCATATTCTCATATCGGAATATGTGTCAAGAGGAATTTTTAGAGCGGCTAGTGATTAGTGGCTAGTGAGCTCAGCGATGAAGTGAAGGTGGGTAAACATTCACTGAGGGGGATGAGAACCGCGTGAGATCCACGGAGAGTCAGGATGATTTGGGTCGATGGCTCAACCCGGGACCAACTGAGAGTTGGTCCCGCTCAGACTCGAAAGTCTAAGCTACATCGCGCTGCGCACGACGAAGGCACACGGGCGAGAACGCCCATGCTACTCGGGGATGCGCGTGCGCGCGTGAAGAGGGCGGGGCGTGATACCTTCGAGGGCGATGCGGACTCGGATGAAAATGTGGAGTGGTGTGGTGATTCTGGCGCTGCTGGTGGTGTGCGTGGTGGGGGCGCAGGGCGTGTCGGCTGTGCATGGGAAGGTGGTGGATTCGAAGGGGGCGCCGATTGCGGACGTGATTATTTCTGGGAGCCGCGATCCGTCGGGGCAAGGATCGACGTCGATCGCGAAGACGGACACGCAGGGAAATTTCACGCTGACGTTTCCGGGCAAGGTAATGCATTTTTTGAAAGTGGGCTACGAGCCGAAGATGGTGGTGATCACGCCACGCGCGACGCCGCAGCAGTACCAGCTCGAGACGGCGAGTGAGGATTTCACTTTGCGGCCGTGCGACAAGATTGCGCAGCACGAGAAAGCGTTTGGCGACAACGATCTGCGCTTCAGCGGCAATCCGAAGGAATTTGTTTCCGCGAGCGCGGTGCCGGATACGGATTTTTTGAAATTCGGATTGCAGCCAAAGGGCGATACGAACGCGCTGGAAATCTGGCTCGGGCATTTTGCGATGGACATCGAGCCGGAGGACGAGCTGCTGATCCTGGCGGAAAATTTCAGCGCGCGGAATATTTTGGCGCAGGGGAAAGGCGCGGTGGGCATCGATACGACGGGGACGCGCGCGGGGAAACGTTGGCGGCACTGGTCGATTTCGGGGCGTGGCGGCGCGTTTTATCAGAATGCGACGGAAGTTGAGGCAAAAGTGTTTGACGGGATTATCGCTACGGCTTGCGGTGATCTGGAGCCGCAGCAGGAAAAGGCGAAGAAGAAAGGGATGGACTTCCCTCCTACGACACAGTGATGCAATCGACTCACTTTGCGATGGTGGCGTTTGGGACGCTGACTCTTGTGCTGGGCGCCGCAGGCGCAGCGACGCACATCCAGCACGGCAAAGTGGTGACAGCGGACGGCGAAGCGCTAGAAGGTGTATCGGTTCGCGGGGTTTCGATCAAAAACACCGCGCTGCAAAAATCCGTTCAAACCGATAAGCGCGGCAATTTCTCGTGGAGCATCACAACTTCTGTTTTCCATCTTTACAAAGATGGATATGAGCCACTCATCGTTGTCCGCCCCGACGCCTCCGTTCCCCGCCGGGTTGTGATGATTCCAGACAAAAGAGAAAAATCATTCTGGCAACTTGCGGCCGTGTTGACGCGGTTGGTTTCTATCCGGACGGGCTGTGGTTCAAGCGTCCGGAGGGCACGCAGGTGTATGACGTCGGCGGCGGATTCCGCGGACCAACCCGCGAAATTCGCTTTGAAAACAACGGAGCGCAACTGGAACTGATCCCGAGCGAGACGCATAACCAAATCGAGCCGTCCGATGCGTGGGTGCTGCAATCGAGCAGCATGTCGATAGAGAATTTGCACAATGCCAAGGGTGACGTCGTCGGTTACGACGCGCGAGGAGTGAAGGGCGGCTTGGCCTGGCGACTGTTCGATAACGGCGGAGTGATTTTCTACCGTTACGAGAATGCGCTGCCTCACGAAGCGGAGGCGTTTGACGGCATCATCGCGCGCGAGGGCTGCTGGGAAGATTTCCAGAAAGACACAGAAGAGTGGGAAAAGCTTGAGAAGGAGAGGGACGAGCGGCCTCGGGTGCCGTAAGTGCGTGTTGTGTGACGGGGTGATCGAAACGGCGTGCGGGAGCCGCACCGACCAGAAGTAAGCGCGGCGTTGCACGTTTCGCGTGCATCCTACGATTCGCGTCAGGTGCGCGGTGTATAATCGCGCGCAGCGGTTTCATCTCTGAGGGAAGCACCTTCAAGGAGTGACGGAAATGCGATTGGCGAAGAAATTTGTGCTGGCGGCATTTTTTGTGGCGGCGGTGGGATGCTTCAGCGTGGCGAAGGCGCAGTCTGCGGGCGATGATGTGAAGGCTGCGGCGGATAAGACCGGCGATGCGACGAAGACGGCGGCGAAGGATACTGGGCACGCGACGAAGAAAGCGGCGACCAAGACGGCGGATGCTACTAAGACGGGCGCGACGAAGACCAAGGATGCGACCAAGACGGCGGCGGATAAGACTGCTGATGCGACGAAGACGGGGGCGAAGGACACGGCGCACGCGACGGACAAGGCTGCGGACAAGACGGCGGATGCTACCAAGACGGGGGCGAAGAAGACTGGAAGCGCGGTGAAGAAGACGGCGAAGAAGGCGACCGGGGACGATGCGAAGCCGGCGGATTCGACGACGAAGCCGAACTGACGTACATCACGGCGGAGTTGGACGGGCGTTTCGTGCGGCGCGCGACGGGTGCGCTGTGCGGAGCGCCCGTTTTTTTGTGTGCGCGTGATTGTTCGGTGCGGACGCTACAGCGGGCTTAGGGCCGGCGCTTCGACACGGGCAGGAATGCCGATGCTACTGGCGGACTCAGAAGCGGAGGCGGCATGGCGTTTCGCGCTTCCCTGCTCGGATGTATGCTGGGGCGCGAAAGAGGCGAAGATGACTAAAGATATTTATAAGTTGAGTGAGGAGAGGGCGCGGGGCGGGGCGGCGGGTAAACGCTATACGGAATTTTTGCGCGTGCCGGCATTGAGTTGTGGCGTGTATGTACTTGCGGTGGGGGCGGAGGATACGCAAGCGCCGCATGGTGAGGATGAGATTTATTACGTGGTGCGCGGGCGGGCGCGGCTGCGGGTGACGGATGCGGGTGGGACTCGGGAGCACAGTGTTGGGCCGGGGGATGTTTTGTTTGTGGCGGCGCACGTCGAGCACAAATTCTTTGAGGTTGGGGAGGATATTGAGTTGTTGGTGTTTTTTGCGCCGGCGGAGACGGGGTAGTTAGGCAAATGCAAAGGCGCACGGGCGCACTCCGGCCTGTGCCACTTACTTTCTTATCCAAGGTGGCCGTGCACGGACTGGACGTGGTGCCAGCATTGGTGATGGCTGAACCCGGGACCAACTGAGAGTTGGTCCCGCTCAGGCACGAAAGCCTAAGCTACAGCTCGCTGCGCTCGCCTAAAACGCTACTGTGGGGATTTGGAGAACCACTGGTCGAACCAAGCCAGCATGCGCAACGTGTAGTCGTAGGCGTTGGCGGGGACTACCATGCCGTGGCCTTCGTTTGGGTAGACAACTAGTGTAGTTGGGACGCCGGCGGTTTTTAGCGCGTGCCACCATTCGACGGACTGCTCGGGCGGGACTTCCCCATCGCGATCGCCGACGAGAATCAGCGTGGGCGTCTTCACATTTTTCACGAAGTGCATGGGATCGCTTTTCGCGTACACGGCGGGATCGTCGTAGATCGACGCGCCGAAAAACGGAATCATCCACTGGTCGAGATCGTTGACGCCGTAGTAGCTGAGCCAATCGGAGAGGCCCGCGCCGGCGACGGCTGCGGCGAAGCGATTGGTTTGGGTTTCGGCCCACATGGTCATGTAGCCGCCGTAACTGTGGCCGTAAATACCGAGGCGCTTCGGATCGATGGGAAAATCTTTTAGAAGCTGATCGACGCCGGCCATGATGTCTTCGAAATCGCCGCCGCCGAAATCTTTCACGTTCGCGCGGGTGAAGGCTTCGCCCTGACCGTAACTGCCGCGGGGATTCGGACACAGTGAGAACCAGCCCATCATCGATGCGGCGTCTTGACCGCGCGGTGCCCAGCGATTTTCACATGCAGCGGACGGGCCGCCGTGGACCATCACGATGAGAGGATATTTCTTGGCGGATGACGCGTCGTAGTTTGCTGGGAACATCAGCCAGCCTTGCACGTTCGTATCGCCGTTTTTCCAGTGCACGCTGCGCATTTCGCCCCAGGTGGGTTTGAGGCCGTCGTTGAGGTGCGTGAGTGGTTTGAGATGCTGCGCGGTGCCCGCCCACACTTCGGGAGGCATCGAAGCGGACTGCCTTAGAAGTGCGACTTGGAGCCTGCTCGAATCTTCAACTTGTCCCTCTTGCGTGAGGCGAAGCGGCGGCTCGACGGCCCAAAACGAACTGAGAGGTCGAGCAGTCGCGTCGCCCATGCTGAAGTACCCGATCGGCTTCATGTTTTTCGCGGCGAGGACAAAATGGGATGTTCCGTCGGAGTTGAGCGCAACGAGAAGGCGCTTCGGATTGATCCAAGCGATCGCGTAGGGCGACGCGTGAATGCTGGGAGTCAGATTCTCCGCGGCGCCGTTTCCGTCGATGGGTAGGAGGTACACGTCGCCGCCGGTCGAGCCTTCGTCACTCATGAGGCCTTCGATGAAGGCGACGGATTTTCCGTCGGGCGAGACGCGCGGCTGGGCGATTTGGAATTTCGGCGTGTAGATGTCGCGCGTCGCGCCGGATGCGGCGTCGATCGAGTAGAGATGCGCGACGTACCAGTTGGAGTCGCCTTCGCCGTGGGCGGCGATGGCGACGAGTGATTTGTTGTCGGGCGTCCAATCGAATTCGTACACGTACATGTCGGCCGCGGAGATTTGAGTGACTTTGCCGGTGGCGAGGTCGAGCGTGGCGAGGCGCTGCTCGTAAATGTGCGAATCGATTTCGCCGGAGAGCGGCGTCATGGGCTCGAGCGGGCCGGCTTTGCGAGGCATATTTTCGATGTAGAGGAAGGCGAGAGTTTTGCCGTCGGGCGAAAAGCGCGGGGATTCGACGTAGCCTTTGAGTTGAGCGAGAGTTTTTGTCTCGGAGGACGAAATTATTTTCACTTGGGCGGCGGGATCGTCGCCAGGGACATCGGCGATGAAAGCGAGGCTTTTGCTATCGGCGGACCATGCGACGTCGCGCGCGGTGATGGGCTGCGAGTGATCGTAGGGGAAGACGCCTTCGGGGCCGGTGGATACGGCGGCGAGGGAGAGTTGGTCGTCGGCGATGATGGCGACTTTTGCACCGTCGGGGGAGAGGGCGGCTTCGGAGATGGTTTTTGCTAGGGGGAGGGATTGGATTGCGGCGGCGGCGCGGGCTTTTGAGGCGGGGGCTTGGGCGTGGGCGCGTGGGGCGGCGGCTGCGAAAAGCGTGAGAGTGAGGGTGATGAGGGCGGCGGATATTTTTGAGATGTGAGTGGTCATGGGCGGAGAGTATCGCATACGGCTGCGGGCGCGTGCGAGTAGCATGGGCGTTCCCGCCGGTGTGGATGTGGGCGCGCGCTGGAGCGCGTTTATCACACAGGCCAACTCCAGCCTGTGCCACTTGCTTTCGTCCCTGTTGTGATTGTGGCAAGAAGGTGGAGTGATGCCTGGAGTGGAGAGGGCTGAAACCCGTGCACCAAATTGGAGGGGTGGTGCGACAAAGTGGTCTGCGGGGATGGGGCGAAGTGGCGCTCGCGGTTTTTGGCGGCGTTGGTAACATCGGGGCATGAAGGACACTGCGACGGCGCCACCTCGGTGGAAGACGCTTGCTGCGTTTGCGATTATTTATTTTGTGTGGGGCTCGACGTACCTGGCGATTCGCGTGGGCGTGCGCGAAGTGCCGCCGCTGATTCTGGCGGGCATGCGATTCTTCGCGGCGGGGCTCGTGCTTTTTTTGTGGATGCGGGCGCGCGGGGAAAAATCGCCGACGGCGCGCGAGTGGCGCTCGGCGGCGCTGCTGGGAATCGCGATTTTCCTGATCGATTACGGGCTGCTGTTCTGGAGCGAGATGCGCGTCGCTTCGGGAATCGCGGCGGTGATGCTGGCGACGATCCCGGCGATGATGGCGCTATGCGAAATTATTTTTCTGGGGACGCAGCGGCTGACGGCGCGGCTGGTGATTGGGCTGGTGATCGGACTCGCGGGCGTGGCGGTGCTGATGGTGCCGTCGCTGAAATTGGGCGGCGCGCCGGTGGACAAACTGGGAGCGGCGGCGCTGATCTTTGCGGCGTTGAGCTGGTCGATCGCATCGGTACTGACGCGGAAGATGCCGCTGCCGGAATCGAAAGTGATGAGTTCGGGCGCGCAGATGCTGTGCGGCGGAGTGGCGCTGCTGATCGCGGCGGCGGCGTTTGGGGAGTTTCACGGATTTGCGTTCGCGGCGGTGTCTCGCGGGACGTGGCTGGCGCTGGCGTACTTGACGGTGGCGGGATCGATCGTGGGATACACGGCGTACGTGTGGCTGCTGCATCACGAATCGCCGACGAAAGTGGCGACGTATGCGTACGTGAATCCGATCGTGGCGGTGGTGATTGGATATTTTTTGGGAGGCGAGGCACTGACGGCGCGGACGATCCTCGGGACGGCGTGCGTGCTGGTGAGCGTGGTGGTGATTACGACGCTCGGCACGAAGAAAGCCGGCGCGCGCGATGCGGTGGTTGCCGGCGCGGCGACGAAGGCGCGGGTTGCGGCGGCGGAAGAGCGATAGTGGAGCGGTTTGTTGCCGGTCGAGGCTACGTTTTTGGTGGAGTGGAGGCGGAGGCAAAGCGGTAGCGGCGCTCCCGCAGTCCGAAATGGCGGAGTTGGCGCGGAGGCATTGGACCGGGTCGGGTGAAATTTTAGCGACACACAGACGATGTCTATGCCACACAAGGCACTGCAACGTTTGGTTAGCGATTGGGTTGGCGGCGAGTTTTTTGTGATTGGGAGGTGCGGCGATGAGGCGAGTGGCTGCGGCGAGGTAGTTCTTCACGAAGCACTGCCCGTTCGTACAGTTCCCTGCTGAACACATTCGCGGCTTTAGCGCTGCGAATATCTATCGAAGAAGTTAACTGCCATGTGATTCTAGCTGTGACATGGCGACGAAGAAGCGCATCTTCGGCTGGCTGACGGTATCGTTCGTGGTGGTGCTGTTGCTCCTCTATTTTGTTGGGCCGCGTGTTTTTTGGGTGTGGCAGGCGCGAAAGATGGTGCGAGACGTGCCGATCGCGGGCGCGATGCCGCGCGACCTCCCGACCTTTGCCGCGAATCCAACTCGCGGCAGCCTCGTCGCGGTGAGCAATTACGAATTTGAAGTTCCGTGGAGCGATCTGGACCGCGCCAGAATGAAAACGATCGGCGCCATGTCGGTCGTTCCGTTCCTTTCGAGCACGACACTTATCGTCGCGACGCCGAAGTGGAACGACGCGGTGAGTCAGACGGGAAAAGATGCGGTTGCGAACATCGTAAGATGCGTTCGAGGAGTGTACGGACCGGCGGCGACGCAGTCGGATTTGGCGTTTTGGTCTGCCGTGTATTCAACGAACCCGCGAGACATCACTTTCTTTACGAATCCGGATCGAGCGACGCTCATGGGGATGATTCTGATGGCGAAAGCCGTGGCTCCTCCGACGAATGATCCGACGATATTCCGATTACATTACGGCGGGTTCCAAGGCTTCCAGCTTGGCAATCCCGACCATCACCTGACAACGGCGCAAATTCTGGTGTACGACTCGAACGGCGGGATTGAGATCACGATCTCGCACAGGACTCAGCCTGAAGTGATGGGCGAATTTTCGCAGGCGGATATGAATCGGATCATTACGACGCTGCGGCACACGGATCAGAAGCTCGCCATGGTGGAAGTCACGACGCAGTAGGTTCCGATGCACGTTATTCGGGATCGCGGGTGACCGGCGCGGGTGCTGGTCCTACGCCGACCGGGCTGGGGCCCTGTCGGACTTGCGCGCGGGACGCGCGCGCGACACACACAGACGATGTCTATGCCACACAAAGCACTGTAGCGTTTGTTTGGTGAATGCGCTGGCGGCTAGGATTTTTGTAAGTGGAGGTGGGTCGATGAAGCGGAACTGGAAGATTTTGGTGGCGGCTGTGATTCTGCTTGGCGTTGCGATGGGTGCGGTGCCGGCTGGAGCGGATAGTGCGGCGGTGACGGTGAAGGGCTATGTGCTGGATTCGGCGTGTGCGTTTACGAAGAGTTTGGATAAGCCGATCAGCAAGCAGTGTGCGGTGGCGTGTGCGAGAGCGGGGTCGGCGCTGGTGATTTTGAGTGAGGATGGGACGATTTATTGGCCGATCGCGGATACGACCCCGTCGAAGGGGCAGAATGCGCGGCTGTTGCCGTTTGCCGGGGAGAAAGTGACGGCGACGGGGAAAATTTACGATCGCGGCGGGTCGAAGGCGATTGTGATTGAGAAGATTGAGGCGCAGGTGGCGGTGGCGAAGTAGCGGAGCGGCGCGGTGAAGATTAAGTAGACGTGGCGTAAAGCTGTGCGCGCTGAAGGCGCGCTTCCCCAAAGGCACACAGGCGAACTCCAGCCTGTGCCACAGACTGGCTCCCCTATTGTGTGTGCGGCAAGAAGGTGGATGTGTGCCTGGAGTGCAAATGGTTGAACCCGGGACCAACTGAGAGTTGGTCCCGCTCAGACTCGAAAGTCTAAGCTACATCGCGCTGCGCGCGACTTAAGAACCCGCACAGACTGACAGTCTATGTTACAGCTCGCTGCGCTCGCCTAGGTCTTGGGGCTGGGGCGGTGGCCGAATTGGTATTTCAGGGATTCGATTAGGTTGGGGATGGTGAGTTCGGGCAAGGGGGCGTGGTCGCCGGGTTTGAAGAGGGAGCGGAAGAAGCGGCCCAGGGCATTGAGTTGCTGGCGCGGGGAAAATACGAGTTCGCGATTGTTGGCGCGGACGACTAGGACGGTGACGTCGTCTGCGGCCAGATTTTCTGGGTAGCGGTCTCCGATCTCGCGGAGGAGCGTAGCGATTAATTTGTCGGCGGGGACGTCGCCGAGGAGCTTGATGATTTTCAGCAGGCCCGCTTCGCCTAGCATCTGGCCGTCGGCATCGCAGGATTCCATCAGCGCGTCTGTGTAACTGACCATCACGTCGCCGGGCTCGAGCTCGACGTCGATCGTTTCGTAATCCGCCACATCGAACATGCCGAGAGGAATATCGCTGAGCGGAGCTTTGGCGTGCGCTTCGTGCGTGCCGACGAAGGACCACTCATTTTTCGCGGCGCGGAAAAGGAGCGGGCGCGGATGGCCGGCGTTGCAGAGCGAGAGGCGGCGGCTGGGCGCAAAAAATGTGGTGACGACAGCGGTGGCGAAGGTGCCGTGCGTGGAGAGCGCGGTGAAATTTTCGTTGAGGAGCTTTACGAATTCGGTGTGGTCGATGCGATTGACGAATCGTCGCATGAGAGTACGAAGATCGGCGGCGGTGGCTGCGACGGATTGGCCGTGGCCGGAAACGTCGGCGAGGAGCAGACGGCTAATGCGGCCGGTGGCGCAGCTGGAAACGTAATAGACGTCGCCGCCGCGCTGAGCTTGGCCGAAGGGCTTGCTGTACACCCAGACGTCGAGGCCGCCGAGTTGGACGCCGCTTTCAGCGAGTTGGCTGCCGCCCCAAACTTCCATGCAGGCCATGTGTTGGGGTGGCGGCGGGGTTTGGGGCGCGTCGGGCATAGGATGATTATACGATGTGTTTCGGAGTGTGACGGTGCAGTGCATGAGCTACAAAGGCACACAGAAAATATTTCTGTGCCACACGAGGCACTGTAACTCTTGGTTGAGGTGGGTGAGAGTGAGTGGTTTTAGAGAGATGGTTAAACCCGGGACCAACTGAGAGTTGGTCCCGCTCAGACTCGAAAGTCTAAGCTACATCGCGCTCCGCGCGACTGAGGCAAATTCAAGGGGACACAGGCGAACTCCAGCCTGTGCCACTTGCGATTCTTGCTAAATGTGTTGGGTGGTGTGGCGCGTGAGTGCCTGCACGTGATAACTTCGCCGTCCCCGGCCTGCGTGTGAATGTTGAGGAATCGACTATGAGAGTACGTGTGGGGAGT